>Ga0190275_10001196_pt1 | contig 19649 bp, 20 predicted proteins | sample Popmic550T_FD_133745 | JGI IMG/M metagenome (GOLD analysis project Ga0190275, IMG submission 133745) | Populus adjacent soil microbial communities from riparian zone of Yellowstone River, Montana, USA - 550 T | ecosystem: Environmental > Terrestrial > Soil > Riparian zone > Trees stand | place...
CACTGTTGCAGTGCTGCCCGAGGCCGAAGAAGTCGACATGACGATTAACGAGGGCGATATCAGGGTCGATACGATGCGCGCGGGCGGAGCTGGCGGCCAGCACGTCAACAAGACCGAATCCGCGATTCGCCTGACGCACCTTCCGACCGGCATCGTGGTGATGATGCAGGAGGATCGCTCGCAGCATCGCAACCGCGCCAAGGCGATGGCGGTGCTGCGCACGAGACTCTACGACCACGAGCGCCAGAAGCTCGATTCCGCGCGCGCCGCCGCGCGCCGCGGACAGGTCGGCAGCGGCGACCGCTCCGAGCGCATCCGCACCTACAATTACCCGCAGGCGCGCGTGAGCGATCACCGCATCAACCTCACCCTCTACAAGCTGCCCCAGATTCTGGAGGGCGAGGCGCTGGGCGAAATCATTGACGCTCTGGTACAGGAGCATCAGGCCGAGCTGCTCGCCGCGGAAGACGCGTGACCGCGCTGCGCGGCATGAGTGTCGCGCAGGCGCGGCGCGCGCTCGCCGAAAAATTTCGCGCAGCGGGGATCGAGTCGCCGGAGCTCGATGCACGCATCCTGGTCGGGCACGCGCTCGGGCTCGATCATGCGGGACTTGCTGCCGCCGAGAGGCAAGAGCTCTCGGCCGTAACCGCGTCGACGATCGACGCGATGGCGGCGCGCCGCCTGGCGCGTGAGCCGGTCGCACGCATTATCGGTGAGAAGGAATTTTGGGGCCTTTCCTTCATCGTGACTCCGGCCGTGCTGGTGCCGCGCCCAGAAACCGAAACTGTGGTGGAGGTGGCGCTTTCGCTCGTCGATCGCGCGGCGCCGTTGCGGATCATCGATCTCGGTGTCGGGTCCGGCGCGATCCTGCTCGCACTGCTCTCCGAATTGCCGCATGCGCGGGGTACCGGCATCGACATCGCCGCCGGTGCGCTCGATGTCGCGCGGACGAATGCGCAGCGGCTTGGCGTCCCGCAGCGCGCAGACTTCGCACTTTGCGACTTTGCTGCGGTCGAAGGCGCGTACGATCTCGTCGTGTCCAATCCGCCTTACATCGCGACCCCTGAGATCGCTGGCTTGGCCGCCGAGGTTCAAAACTACGACCCAAGCCATGCCCTGGACGGCGGTCCGGACGGCCTTGCGGCCTTTAGAAGCATTGCGGCGGTCGCCCGCCATCTCTTGTCCCCTGCGGGCCACCTCGTGGTCGAGATGGGGGCCGGGCAGGAGAGCGCCGTGAGGGATTTATTCGTGCAGAGCGGGCTTGCAATTTCGGGGGTCCGCTACGACCTGTCGGGCATACCCAGAGTACTTTGGGCGACAGCGCGTTAGTTACAATTTCGGAACATTTGCGGGCTGGTCCGAGAGCCAAAAAACCGCTTGGAATGTCGCAAAAGACCGACTAGGGTCATCTCAGGAATCGATCCCAATTGGTGACGCACTGCCACAGAGAGGCCCGGAGCGAGGCTCCGCGAGGCGGTGGTGCGGACAGGGCGAATGAGGAAATTTCCGCTTCGGGAAACGACACTTTCGCCGCATCGGGATTCGAAATGTTTTCACCGGTTGAGCGCAGCCCGGGCGTGTAGCCCGAAAGCGTATGACGAAGGGTGAATCGTGCCGCGGCAGGGCCGTGGCGGATTAGGAATGTCCAGGAAGCGATCATCGTCGCCGATGTACGACGCGCGAACGGGCTGCGCCGATCGTGTCCGCTGTGGATTTTTGGTGCCGGCATTGCGCCGGATCGAGGCTGGGAAAGTCGCCACCGGGTCAGAGCCGCGGCATATCAGGAGTCGTTGAACAGCAAGCCATGAGAAACGGTCAGCAGCATCACCACAACAAGCGTATGCGCGGGCGCAATAATCAGCAGCACAACAACCGGCGCAATCAGAATCCCCTGACGCGGGTTTACGAATCGAACGGCCCTGATGTGAAGATTCGCGGGACAGCCAATCACGTCGCGGAGAAGTATCTCCAGCTTGCGCGTGACTCCCAGTCCTCCGGCGATCCGGTCTCGGCCGAAAATTATTTCCAGCACGCTGAACATTATTTCCGGCTGATCGCGGCGGCGAACGAGCAGTTCCGCCAGCAAAATCCGAACTTCCAGCCGCAGCGGCCGGAAGGAGCGGGAGGAAACGACCAGCACTTCCAACAGCGCAGCGACGAGCAGTTCGAGGAAGGCGGCGACGAGGACGGCCAGGCCTTCGGGCAGCAGGCGTTCGGCACGGGCGAGCAGCCTTACCTGCCGCAGAATGCGCAGCCTTTCGTGCAGCGCGACAACAACAACTATCAGCCGCGCGAGCAACGCGATAATCAGCAGCAGCAGCAGCCACGCGTGCAGCAGCAGCAGCCGGAGCCCGGCAATGAAGCCGGGTTGCCTGCTTTCATCACCGGGGGAGCGCCGCAGCAGGCTCAACCGCAAGGCCCGAACGGCCACGAGAATGGCGGCGGGCAGCCGGACCGTTTCCCGCTGCATCGCCGGCGCCGGCGCCATCGCGGCCCGCGTGACAACGTACCGGGCAGCCCGGGACGCGAGCGGCCGGAAGACAACGGCTAACGGTTAACCGCTGCGCGCCGCACCGGGCGCCGAAGGCGCCAGCACCGGTTCGAGCGAGGGTACGAGCCGGCGCCGCTCCCGCCGCGCCGGAATAGCGCGATAGACCTGCTTGGTTGCTTCCACGATATGCACGCCGGCGAACGGTGCGGATAGCGTTGCGCCGGTGCGTTCCCAGGCGACCGCCGAGCGCAGGAACCAGTTGCGCGCAATCGGCGGCACATAGAGCGCTTCGCCCCAGCCGGTGGGTGTGAACCACGTCTCGCGCAACAGCGCGGTGATCTGCGAACGCGAATAGGGCCGGCCATGGCCGAACGGCGTCGTGTCGGTGCGCGCCCACACGCCGCGACGATTTGGGATCACGGCAAGCAACCGCCCGCCCGCAGCAAGCACGCGCCAGGTCTCGCGCAGCATCGCCTCGGCGTCGTGAGACATTTCCAGCGCATGCACCAGCAGCACCCGGTCGACCGCCGCGTCGGCAAGCGGCAGGTCGAGCTCCTCGACCAGCGAGGTCAGAGTCGGACGAGCCGAGGGCCATTTCACCACGCCCTGCGCGGCCGGCATGAAGGCGAGGCACCGCTCCGCCTCCTCGCGAAACAGCCCGAGATACGGGGTCGCGTAGCCGATCCCCGCAACGCGCAGCCCGCGTGTATCGGTCCAGCGCGTGCGAATCCCGCGGCTCACAAACCGGCGCGCCACCGTACCCAGCGGCTGGGCATAGAAATTTCGCAGGTCGACGACGTCGAGAAACAGGGGATGGCTCCGGCGGTCTCTGTCGTTCCGTTACTGGAACCGCGGCAGATTCCAGCATTGCATCGGCACAAGCCGTGCTAGCTTGCCGCCGCCCTGCGGGAGTAGCAAGCCAGCCATGCCGGCCAAGACCCACCTCTTCCTCTGCCTGAAAGACAATTACGGCGTGCTGCTGCACGATCCATCGACCGGATCGACGGCGGCCATCGACGCGCCGGAAGCCGCGCCCGTCGAAAAGGCCCTCGGCGAGACCGGCTGGAAGCTCACCGACATTCTGGTGACGCATCATCATGGCGATCACACCGCCGGCATCCCGGCGCTGAAGCAAAAGCACGGCTGTCGCGTCGTCGCGCCGCGCCAGGAAGCATCGAAGATACCGGACATCGACGTGACCGTGCGCGAAGGGGATGTCGTGCAGGTGGGCTCGCTGGTCGGACGCGTCATCGAGACGCCGGGACATACCGCAGGCCACATCAGCTACTGGTTCAAGGAGGACAAGCTCGCCTTCGTAGGCGATACGCTGTTCTCGGTCGGCTGCGGCCGCATCATCGAGGGCGATCCCGATATGATGTGGGCGTCGTTGCTCAAAATCCGCAATCTGCCCGCCGACACCGAAGTATTCTGCGGCCACGAATATACCGCCGCCAACGTCAATTTCGCGCTTACCATCGAACCGAAGAATCTTGCGCTGCGCACGCGCGCCGAGGAAGTCGTAAAGCTCGTCGAACAGAAGCGGCCGACGATCCCCACCACCATCCAGCAGGAAAAGTCCTACAACCCGTTCCTGCGTGCCGATCTTCAGTCGGTTGCCGGCGCGATCGGAATGGAAAGCGCTCCGCCCGCGCAGGTGTTCGCGGCGATCCGTTCGCGCAAGGACAAGTTCTAGATTTCGCTTTCCGCGTCGCCTTCGATCGGCGCATCGAGGGCTCTTCTAAAGCGTCTCCATGAAGGCGATCAGGTCTTGCCGTTCCTGATCGCTCAATTCGATCGGCATCATCAGCGGCGAACGGCTCGGGCGGTCGATGCCGCCCTTCTCGTAGTGCTTCATGACCTCGACCAAGGTCGCTTGCGATCCATTGTGCATGTAGGGCGGCCGCAAGGCGGCGGAGCGAAGCGTCGGCGTCTTGAAGGCGAACTGCATCAGTTCGTCGTCCTTCACAACGCGGCCGCGCCCCGGGTCGGTGGTCGTCGCGCCGATGTCGTGAAACTTGTCGTCGGTAAAGCGCCATCCGCCGTGGCAGGCAAAACAGTTGGTCTTGCCGTTGAACAGAATGAAGCCGCGTTTGGCAGCGTCCGAGATCGCCTGCTCGTCGCCTTCGATCCAGCGGTCGAAGGGCGCAATGGCGGGCTCCAGCGTGCGCTCGAAAGCAGCAATCGCACTCACGATCGAATCGATCGTGATCGGCGTGCCCGGTAGCGCGGCAGTGAACTTCGCCGCATAGACGGGGTCCGTTCTGACGCGTTCGACAATGACCTCGACCTTGACCGGCGTTTCCGTCTCCCGCATCGACATGGAGCCGGTAGCAATCGAGGCTTTGGCCTGCGCCTCCAGCGTGGCGCTGCGGCCATCCCATCCGACCGGCGCGTCGCCCGCATGACCGATGCCAATCAACGGCTGAGACTTGCGCGACGTGAGCTTGCCTGAGTCGTTGCGACTGCGCGGCTCCTTCACGCCCCAGCCGAGTTCGGCGAAGTGACAGCTGGCGCATGACGTCTTTCCGGACGCCGACAGCTGCGGTGCGAAAAAGAGATCACGGCCGAGCTCAACCACTGCCTGGTTCTCTATTGGCCTCGGCGGCGGACGGCGATACTCCTGCTTCATGGCCGTGATGTTCGGCGCGGCGCTTTGCGCGTGTGCGGCACCGCCGATGGCGAGAAAGGACGCTAAGGTAAACAGCCGGAATACGGCGCGTAAGATTGTCGCTCCCATTGGACTCCCCCGTGCGCGCGAACCCATAGAATAAGATGGAGAGCTCCGGATATGCTCATTGATTGTGTCAATGAGTTGTCGCGGAGGTAGAACAGCCCTCTCTAATGGCAGCTTTCGCCCGCTCAGAAGTTTGATGAGACCAGATGCGCCAGCTTACCGCCGCCGAAATCATCCGCCTGCTCGATTTGAAGCCGCATCCGGAAGGCGGACATTTCCGCGAGACATTCCGCGACCCGCGCGCCGATGGGAACGGCCGCGCTGCTTCCACCGCCATCTATTTCCTGCTCGCGAAGGGCGAGCGATCGCACTGGCACCGCATCGATGCGGCCGAGGCCTGGCACTATTACGCGGGCGCGCCGCTGGTGCTGGAGATGGCGGCTCCCGACGGGCCCATCCGCCGCATGAAGCTCGGCCCCGACATCGCGATGGGCGAGCGGCCGCAGGGCGTCGTGCCGGCCGGCCACTGGCAGGCTGCCGAAAGCCTCGGCGAGTGGACGCTGGTGGGCTGCACGGTCGCGCCGGGATTCGAGTTTGCCACGTTCGAGATGGCGCCGACGGACTGGGCGCCGGGCTAGGCCTTGCGCCGGATCATATCCTTCGCGGCGAGCACGCCGCCACCGGCGATCAACAGCGCGGCCGCTGCCAGCGCGAGACTCGAGGCCGCATAGCCGGCGAGCACGAGGAACAGCGTGGAGAGCAGCGGCGCGAGATAGGACGCGACGCCGAGCACGCGGATGTCTCCGCGCTTCATGCCGATATCCCAGACATAGAACGCCGCGCCGACCGGCCCGATGCCGAGCGCCACGACCGCAAGCCATTGGCTTAGATTCTCCGGCCAATGCGTCTGCTCGAACACCATGTGCGAGATCGCGGCCAGCGCCGCCGTCGCAAGACAAAATCCCGCGACCGCGTCGCTCGGCACATCGGCAAAACGGCGCGAGGCGACCGAATAGATCGCCCAGGTGAAGGCTGCGACGAAGGCGGCGGCGAAGCCGGGCAGATGCGCACCGGTGAATGAAATGCCGCGCCCCGCGAACAGCAGCGCGGTGCCGGCAAGCGCGATCAGCGCGCCCGCGACGTGATGCGCACGCAATCGCTCGCCCGGCAGCAACGCAGAGAGAAGCACGATCAGCACCGGCCAGAGGTAGCTGACAAGCTGCGCCTCGGCCGGCGGCGCAAGACGCAATGCGAGGAAATAGAGCGCGTGATAGCCGAACAACCCGCCGACACCGAGCGCCCACACCGGCCATGGCTGTTTCAGCGCGCGCGCCGCGCCCGGCCGGACCAGCCATGTCGCGGCGCCGATCCCGCCCCCAATGGCGAATGTCATCGCGGCGAGTTGAAACGGCGGCACTGTGCCCGACGCAACGGTCAGCAGCGAGAGCAGAGACCACATCAGGATCGCGGTGAAGCCGATGAGGGTGGCTGACGGCATCAAGGTCTCTCGGGGATTTGGCTGTTCGCTTAGTCGAGCGCCCGGGACGGCGCAATGCGGACCGTGGCGGACGCGACTTCCCACGCGCAAGCAATTTCAGTTTGTATTGGTCGGCGCTATCGTCCCGGATAGTGCCACCAATGACGGGAGAGAACATGTCCACCGCCAATCCCGCACCCCAGATTGCCGATCCGCTCACGCTCGCAACGCTCGCGCTTTGCACCGCGTCCTATCTGCCGGACATCACCACGATCCCGGCCGCCGTTACGCAGACGCCACCGTTGACGGCGGGCGGACAGTGGCAATGCATCTGGGGACCGGTCCAGGACAGCGACCAATCGAACCTTGCGCTCGTCGCGGGATACTTCCCGAGCCCGAATGCGGGACCGCAGACCGTCTGCGTCACGGTGCGCGGCACCGATTTCGACATCACCGATATCTGGGGCATGCTCGAGCAGATCTGGGAAGACCTCGACGCTTGCGACCCGCAACCGATGCCGTGGGCGCTCAATGATCCGGCGCGCATTGCGTCCGGCACGCTCGATGGTCTCGCCGTCATGCAGGGGCTGACGGCCAACGGACAAACGCTCGGCCAGTTTCTGACGAATTTCTTTTCGCAGGCCGCGAACGCGAACGTCACCATACTGGTCACCGGCCACAGCCTCGGCGGCTGCCTCGCCACCATCGTCGCAACCTGGATACGCGTCCTGCTGCCTAACTTTCGCGGCGCAATCCAGCCGATCACGTTCGCGGCGCCGACCGCGGGCAACGAGGAGTTCGCGACGCACTACGACGAGCTGTTTCCAACGGCGCGGCGGTATCAGAATTCGCTCGACGTCATCCCGCTCGCCTATTACGACCTCGGCGCCATCGACAGCATCTACGCGGACAACATGCTGGATACGCCGGACATCGTCTGGCTCGGCGTGCTAGGCATGGAAGCCGCGCTCGACATCATGGGGGCGAGCTACGTGCAGCCCGGCCAAGGCCAGCAAATCCTGCCCGGCACGTTCCTTCTCAACGATGCGACCGACTGGTACGCACAGGCGCTGCACCAGCATCATCTCGCGACCTACCTGGCGCTGCTGACCGGCACACAAGTCGATACGACTGCCCTGCCGCAGCCGAGCGTCACGCACGCCGCAAAGGCACGGCTGGTCAAGCGCATCGGCTCGATCGAGAGCGCGCTGACCCGCCTCGGCGATGTCTAGATCGCGGGCAGCTACTCGGCCGCGAGCGGCCGCGCGCTCGCCTCGACGTAACCATCGCGCGCCTGCGGCAGCTTCCAGCCGAGCATGCGCGAGGCGACGAGCGTGCGCAGCACTTGCGCGGTGCCGCCACCGATCGTGAACATGCGCACGTCGCGCACCATGCGCTCCAGCGGCAGATCGCGCGAGTAGCCGCGCGCGCCGAACATCTGCAGCGCGTCGTTGACGATGCGGATCGCGGCCTCGCTGGCGAAAATCTTCGCCTGCGCGGCGAGCATCGGATCGGGAAACGCCGAGCCCTCGCCGCGCGAACGCGCGGCCGCGTAGAGCATCAGCCGCGAGGCGGTGAGCTGCGTTTGCATGTCGGCGAGCATCCATTGCAGGCCCTGGAACTCGCCGATCGGGCGGCCGAACTGCTCGCGCTCTTTCACCCACTCGGTCGCGAGTTCGAGCGCGCCTGCCGCGATGCCCATCGCCACCGTGCCGGCGCCGACGCGCTGCGAGTTGTAGGCGTTCATCAGGTCGGCGAAACCGCGCCGGAAGCCCGACGGCGGCAGCACCGCCATTGCGGCCGGCACTTCGAGGTTCTCGAACGCAAGCTCACCCTCAGGCATGCCGCGCAAGCCCATCGTCTTCTCGCGCCGCACGACCCGCAGGCCCTTCGCCTCATCCTTTACGGCGAGGAAGCCGCCGATGCCGAGATCGCGCCCGGCTTCATCGAACACGCGCGCGAAGATCAAGTGCAGGCACGAGACGCCCCCGCCGGTGATCCAGTGCTTGCGCCCGTTGATGATGTAGCGGTCGCCCCGCTTCTCGGCGCGCGTCGTCATCGACAGTGCATCAGAGCCGGCGTCCGGCTCAGTGATGCAGATCGCGGGCTTGTCGCCGGAGAGCACCATCGAAGCGGTGAGTTTCTTCTGCTCGCCGCTGCCATAGGCCATCACCGTCGAGACCGCGCCCATGTTGGTCTCGACCGCGATGCGCGCCGTGACGGTGCAGCACTTCGCCATCTCTTCGATGACCAGCACCGCGTCGAGGAAGGAGCGGCCCTGCCCGCCGTAATCCGTAGGGATCGTCATGCCGACGAAGCGCGCGTCGGTGAGCGCCTTCACGATGTCCCAGGGATATTCCTCGCTCGCGTCGATCCCGGCGGCGCGGGGTTGCACGACCTCGCGCGCGAACGCGCGGGCGCGGGCTTGCAGCGCGAGCTCTTCCGAACTCAATCCAAGCGCATTCATGAATGCCCCACGGGGCTAGATCATCACTTGCCCGCCGTTGGCCGACAGAGTCGATCCGGTGATGAACCCCGCGTCGTCGGACGCGAGGAACACGACGCAGCGCGCGATCTCGTCCGGCTCGCCGAGGCGGCCGGTCGGGATGAGCGGCAGGATGTTTTTCTCCAGCACGTCCTTCGGTACCGCCTGCACCATCTCGGTGTTGATGTAGCCGGGGCAGATCGCGTTCACCGTGATGCCGGCGCGCGCGCCTTCGAGCGCCAGCGCCTTGGTGAAGCCGAGGTCGCCGGCCTTGGCGGACGAATAGTTCACCTGGCCGAATTGGCCCTTCTGCCCGTTGATCGACGAAATGTTGATGACGCGGCCGAACTTGCGCGTGCGCATCCCTTCCCAGACCGGACGCGTCATGTTGAACAGCGAGTTCAGGTTCGTGTTGATGACCTGGTTCCAGTATTCCGGCGTCATGCGATGGAACGGCGCGTCGCGCGTAATGCCGGCGTTGTTGACCAGCACCTCGACCGGGCCGAGGTCGGTTTCGACCTGCTTCAGGCCCGCCGTGCATGCGTCGTAGGAAGCAACGTCCCACTTGTAGACGGCGATGCCGGTCTCGGCCTTGAACTTGTTCGCCGCCTCGTCGTTACCGGCGTAGCTTGCCGCGACCTTGTAGCCTGCGGCCTTCAGGGCTTTGGAAATCGAAGCGCCGATACCGCGCGTTCCGCCGGTTACCACTGCCACTCGGGCCATGTGTCACTCCCCGCTTTTGTTTTCGTCATGGCCGGGCTTGTCCCGGCCATCCACGTCTTACGTTTTCATCAGCTTAAAGACGTGGATGCCCGGCACAAGGCCGGGCATGACGCAGCTCCGAATATCAGTCGGTGGCGAACTTACCGCTCGACGCACATCGCAATGCCCATGCCGCCGCCGATGCACAGCGTGGCAAGGCCCTTCTTGGCGTCGCGCTTCTGCATCTCGTGCAGCAACGTGATGAGCACGCGAGCACCGGATGCGCCGATCGGATGACCGAGCGCGATCGCGCCGCCGTTGACGTTGACCTTGCCGGTGTCCCAACCGAGGTCCTTGTTCACCGCGCAGGCCTGCGCCGCAAACGCCTCGTTCGCCTCGACCAGATCGAGGTCGCCGATATTCCAGCCGGCTTTCTTGAGCGCAGCACGCGAGGCCGGGATCGGCCCGGTGCCCATGATCGACGGATCGACGCCGGCATGGGCCCACGACACGATACGCGCGAGCGGCTTCTTGCCGGCCGCAGCGGCGGCCTTCGCGCTCATCAGCACAACAGCGGCGGCGCCGTCGTTGATGCCAGAGGCGTTCGCGGCCGTGACCGTGCCTTCCTTCGAGAACGCCGGGCGCAGCTTGGCGATCGCATCCACCGTCACGCCCGCCTTCGGATATTCGTCGGTGTCGACCACGATGTCGCCCTTGCGGCCCTTGATGGTGATCGGAACGATCTCGTCCTTGAACTTGCCGGCCTTCTGCGCGGCCTCGGCCTTGTTCTGCGACGCGGTCGCGAACTCGTCCTGCATCTGGCGGGTGATTTGGTATTTCGTCGCGACGTTCTCGGCGGTCGTGCCCATGTGATAGCCATTGAAGGCATCCCACAGGCCGTCCTTGATCATGGTGTCGACCATCTCGAGCGAGCCCATCTTCTGGCCCGAGCGCAGGTACGCGGCGTGCGGCGCCATGCTCATGGACTCCTGGCCGCCCGCGATCACGATGTCGCTGTCGCCGTTCATGATCGCCTGATAGCCGAGCGCGACCGCGCGCAGCCCCGAGCCGCACAGCTGGTTCACGCCCCAGGCCGGGCTTTCCACCGGAATGCCGGCGTTGATCGACGCCTGGCGGGCGGGGTTTTGCCCCTGACCGGCGGTCAGGATCTGTCCCATGATGACTTCGGACACCTGCTTGCCCTCGATCCCGGCGCGCTTCATCGCCTCCTGGATCGCCGCCTTGCCAAGCTCATGCGCCGGCAGGCTGCCAAACGCTCCATTGAACGCGCCGACCGGCGTACGCGCCGCACCAACAATGACGATATCGTCCTGCATGAAAATCTCCTGATCCCGGCGTCGAGTCCGCCTGTCCGCCTCACGTTGAGGGGCATTTGATACCCCACCGGAAGGCTGTCAATAAGCCATCAGTGCATGCCGGTTTTGCGGAGCACCATGATGTAGCGCAAAGCCCTATCGGCCTTTTTCGCCCGCTATACCGCCTTGCACAAACCGGTAGCCGCCTTCCCTTAAAAGTGCTTATGCTGGCACGGGTTACCGCGCAAAAGGTCCTTTTGGGGTTTCACCGCCACCCGCGCCGAGGGCATGAGCGAATGAGCACAGCGACCAAATCCGCCGAACCGGTGAAGATCAAGAAGTACGCCAACCGGCGGCTCTACAATACCGGAACCAGCACCTACGTGACGCTCGAAGACCTCGCCACCATGGTGAAGAGCGGCGAGGATTTCGCGGTCGAGGACGCCAAGACCGGCGAGGACATCACCCGCTCGGTGCTGACCCAGATCATCTTCGAGCAGGAGAACAAGGAAGGCGCACAAAACCTGCTGCCGATCAACTTCCTGCGCCAGCTCATCCGCTTCTACGGCGACTCGATGCAGATGCTGGTGCCGCGCTACCTGGAAACCTCGATCGACTCGCTGACGCGCGAGCAGCAGAAGTTCCGCGATCAGATGTCTCAGGCTTTCGGGGTGAGCTCATTCGGGCCGCTCGACGAGCAGGTCCGCCGCAACATGGAAGTGTTCCAGCGGGCGTTCTCGATGTTCACGCCGTTCGCGCGCCGCGAGGGCGAGCCGGCTGCGGCTGAGGACAAGCCGTCATCGCCGGGAAGCGACCTCGACGAACTGCGGCGGCAGCTCTCCGACATGCAGAAGAAGGTCGAAAAGCTGAGCGGCGGGGAGAAGTAAGTTAGCGCGCGGCGGCTTCCGGCGCGCTGTTCCCCCACGGCCGCTCGATCGCGGCGCGGCCGATCAGATCACCCTGCAGATAGTCGCAGCCCCAGCCGCCGAGCAGCGCGGCCGTTTCCTCATCCTGCACCCACTCGGCCACCGTTTCGAGACCGAGCGAACGCCCAAGCCCGATCATGGTCTGCACGAAGACGCGGTCGTCTTCCGACCGTGTCAGGTTCTGCACGAAGGCGCCGTCGATCTTGATCATGTCGACGCCGAGCCGCCGCAGATTGCGGAACGACGTGTAGCCGGCGCCGAAATCGTCGATCGCGATGCGGCAGCCGAGATCCTTGGCGCGCGTCACGAAGCCGGCAGTCTCGTCGATGTTGTGGATCGCGGCGGTTTCGGTGATTTCCACGATCATCCGCTGCGCCACGCCGGGCCGGGCGCGCAAGCGCGCGCTGATGGCCGACCACCAGTCCGGATCGCTGATCGAGTCCGGCGAGACGTTGACGCTCACTCTGATGTCAGGCGTGGCGAGGAGCTCGGATACGACCAGTTCGATCACCCGGTGATCGATCAGGCGCACCAGCCCAAGCTGCTCGGCGACCGGCACCACGGCCGTGGCCGGCACGACGCTGCCGTCGGTGCGGCGAATGCGCATAAGGCATTCATGGAAGACCGTCTGGCGGCCTGACGTTGTCACCACGGGCTCGAACGCGAGCAGGATGCGACGCTCGTTCAGCGCCGTGATGATCTTGTCGGTCGCGCGGACATTTTCCTGGCGTAGAGCCTCGAGCTCCACGTTTGGGCGGTAAGGGACGAACGTGCCGCGCCGCTTCGCCTTGGCGGTATCCAGTGATTCCTGCGCATGCGCCAGGATCTCGGCGACCGTGCGCGCGTGACGCGGCGCAGCGACTCCGCCGATGGTGATGGTGGCGGCAACCGGGCCGTGCGCGGTCTGCACCACGTCCTCACGCACCGCGGTCAGAAACCGGTCGGCTGCCATCGTGAGGTCGTCGGGCGTGCAGCTCTTGAGCACCACGCCGAACTTGTTCGAGGAGAAGCGGCCGAGCAGATCGCCGGCGCGCATGCGGCTGCGCAGCCGCCGCCCGACCGCAGCGATCACCTCGTCGGCGACGCCGAAACCATACGACTCGTTGATGCGCGCCAGATTGTCGACTGCGATCATCATGAAGCCGCAGGAGCCGCGGTACTTGAGCGCTTCTTCCAGCGTCGTGGTGAGCGTTTCGGTCAGCGCGTTGCGATTCATCTCGCCGGTGAGGCGATCGAAACGCGACAGGTAGGTAAGCTGCTGCTCGTTCTGATGCCGCTCGGTGACGGCACGAACGACACCATGGGCACGTGCGGGACGGCCGTCGGGCCCCGCAAACCAGCGGCCGTTGTCCTCGACCCAGAGCGGTGTCGCGCCGTCCGGCCCGGTGAGCAGGCAGTATTCGGCCTGATACGGGACGCCGGCGCCGTAATCGCGCCCGCCAGCGTCCATCACGGCGTCGTAGCGCGTCGAGGCGTTCTTCGGATCGAGGAAGGCGGCATAGCCACGGCCTGTCGCGATGCGCGTCGCGTCGCGCAGCTGCAGCACGTCGGCGGCATTCGCGCCCCAGGTCAGCGCGTCAGTATCGATCCGCCAGTCGTAGGGGACGAGGCCGATCGAGGCGAGAATGCCATTCGGCTCGGCGCCACGGGTCATTGCGTTCTGGACGGAAGGCCGGGCGTCACGCGTCACGGGAAACCTGTTCTGGGGCAGGCCGCAGGCGCCCAATCTGTATGGAAAACCTTAAGGATTTGGCAAACAACCACAAATGGCTGTTCTGGAAGCAAGCAGATCGCGCGGCACGCGGGTTGCGACCTCAAGCCTCACAAGCGGGCGCTTTGTCCCGTTTCGAGACAGGAGGCGGCCATGCGGATCATCCTTGGTGCGAGTTCGTCGGTCTCGACCGTCACGCGGCCGATTGCGGGCCGAACACCTGAGGCCGCAGCCCCGGAAGCGCCGGGCCGAGCCCTGATGGTGGTCGAGGCCCCCCGACCCAGCGAACGCGCGCCGCAGTCAACGCGCCCCCCCTCGGCTGCCTTTGTGGCGCACCTGATCGCGACCCGGATGCAGGCGCCGCAGACCCGTGCGCGCCGGCGCGCCGAGCCGGAGGAAGCGATTTCGGTCTACCGGTCGATGACCAAGCCGGTCACAGGCAGGCGCGTGTTCGGCACGCGGATCTAATACCCCAGCGCGCAGCCGTCCTTGCGCGGGTCGGAGCCGCCGATCAGCAGCCCGCGCTCCCAGTCGATTTGAATCGCCTGTCCGCCGCCGTGCGGCGCAGGACGCAGCACAACGTTGTGGCCCCGCGCCTTTAGCCCCTCGATCGCCTGCGCCGAGACGCCGTGCTCGATTTCGGTGGTTTCATCCACGAAGAACACGCGCGGCGCATCGATCGCCTGCTGAACGTCCATGCCATAGTCCACGATGTTCGTGACCACCTGCATGTGGCCCATCGGCTGGTAGTCCGCACCCATCACGCCGAACGGCATGACGCAGCGGCCGCCCCGCATCGCGAGCGCCGGGATGATGGTGTGCATCGGCCGCTTGCCAGGCGCGATCATGTTCGGATGATCGGGCGCCACCACGAACCCGCTGGCGCGATTGTGCAGCATGATGCCGGTCTTCTCGGTGCACATGCCGGTGCCGAATGGCGAATAGAGCGAGTTGATGATCGACACCGCCATGCGGTCACGATCGACGACCGTCATGTAGATCGTGTCGCTCGTGGGCGTCGGCGCCTTCGGCAGCGGCACGCGCTTGGTCGGGTCGAGCAGCGCGCTCAGCTTCCTGGCGAAGCCTTTGTCGAGCAGGTCCGGCACCGCCACGCGCATAAAGGCCGGATCGGCGATGTGCGTGTCGCGCACTCCGAACGCGAGCCGCGCGGCTTCGAGCGCGAGGTGATAGCGCTCAGCGCCCGACGGATCGAGCTTGGCGAGATCGAAGTTCTCCAGAATGTTGAGCAGCACGAGGGCGGTCAGCCCCTGCCCGCTCGGCGGCAGTTCGACGATGTCGAGCCCGCGATAGTTCGTCCCGATCGGCGCGACGACGTCGCCTTTGTGTCGTGCCAGGTCCTCTGCGACGAGGTCGCCGCCGGCCGCCTGCACGGTCGCGGCGATATCGGCCGCGATCTCGCCTTCGTAGAAAGCCTTGGCGCCGCCTTGCGCGATCGCCTTCAATGTCGCGGCCAGCGCGGGCAGACGCATCACATGTCCGACCTCGGGCGCGCGGCCGTTCACCAGGTAGTACTTCGCCGAGCCCTTATGCGGCGCGAGCTTGCCGGCGAAGCCGGCCCAGTCGTCGGCGACGCGCGGCGCGACCGGAAAGCCGTCTTCGGCATGCCGGATCGCGGGCTGCAGCGCGCGGTCGAGGCCGAAACGGCCGTGCGCCTTGAGGATCGCCTCCCAGGCTTCGATCGCACCCGGCACGGTGACGGCATGCGGCGACGTCGCCTCGACCTTGTGCCGCACGCCCTTGGCGCGCAGCTTCTCGGCCGATGCGGCGGCGCCTGCGCGGCCAGAGCCGTTGTAGCCCCACACGGGCACGTCCGGCTTCGCGACGAGGCAGAAGCAATCGCCGCCGATGCCGGTCATCGCCGGCTCCACCACGCAGAGCGTTGCGACTGCGGCGATGGCGGCATCGGCGGCAGTGCCGCCCGCTTTCAGCGTGTCGATCGCGGCGAGGCTCGCCAGCGGATGCGAGGTCGCAGCCATTCCTTCGCGCGCATAGACGGGCGAGCGACCGGGCAGATGGAAATCGCGGAATGTCATTTGGAAACAGTCAGGAGAGGAGGGAACGGGAACCTTAGCCTAGGACCCGATCTTTTGCACGGGGTCGGCTTTCACGACCGGCTCGGACGCGGGCGTGAAGGGAGACGGCTCGACACGCGGGGCCGGTTCAACGCGGGCAGGCTCGACGCGAGGAGGTTCGGTGCGCACCACGACGGGTGCGGGCGCAGGCGCCACGACAACCGGAGCCTCCTCGACCACGACCTTGCGGCGGGCGCGGCGCAGTCCCGCTGAGAAGCCCACGAACATATCGACGACGCAGATCGCGACGAACAGCGCGAAGGTGGAGTTACCCATCTGCTGGGGCAGGTTCTGCTGGCTCATCACCTGCGCCGGATTGACCATGGCGAATTCGGCAGCGGCGCCGCACACCAGCAGAAGGGTCAAGAAATGCTCGACGAGCGACCTGCCGTGCTTGGTCGACTTGATGACCTCGAACATCAGCATCAGCAGCGAGAACAGGATGAACGCGTCGCTCGCTGTCGGCTCGAAGACAAGACCGGACGGCAGGCGGAACGAATAAAGCTTCGCGTTCCAATCGAACGGCGTCAGGAACGCGATCATGTTGTAGATCGCGAACGGAATGATCAGCAGCGGAAATCCGATCACGCGGGCCTCCCCGGGGTCGTCCGATAATGCTCGCTAACGGGCCACTAAGGCAAAAATATCGCGCGCCGGTTTCACCCCGGCGCGCGTCAATCCAGCCTCGCCGCGGCGCTCAGGCCTCGGTCTTGACCTTGAGCACCTGCCGGCCGCGGTACATGCCGGTCTTGAGGTCGATATGGTGCGGGCGGCGCAGCTCGCCCGAATCCTTGTCTTCCACGTAGGTGGGGCGCTCGAGCGCATCAGCCGAGCGGCGCATGCCGCGGCGCGAGGGCGAGGTTTTTTTCTTCGGGACGGCCATTGAAATCACTCCGGAAATCGGCGCGCGCGCCTGCCGGCGGTCGCCCGAACTGTCTGGGAAGGCGGGCTTATAGAGGATCGGTCCGGCCAAGGCTAGCCCGGCCGGCGCAGGCATTCGGCCGCCAGCCGGGCCGCCCGTCCCTGGTAAATCCCGGCCAGCCGCCGCACGCCAGCGCCAGGACGCGCGGCGCTGCGGGATACCGGATTGGGCAGAATGGCCGCAAGCAGCGCCGCCTCGCGTGCGCCAAGCTCACGCGCTGATCTGTCAAAAGCATGCCGCGCCGCCGCCTCTGCGCCGAACTCTCCATTCGGTCCCCATTCGGCGATGTTGAGATAGATCTCCATCAGCCGGCGTTTGCCGAGCACAAGGTCGAGCCAGAGCGCGAGCGGGAATTCCAGCGCCTTGCGGATGACCGAACGGCCCTGCCACAGGAACAGGTTCTTGGCGGTCTGCTGCGCAATGGTCGAGCCACCGCGCATCTCGGAGATGTCGTCCGCGTCCTCGATCGCGGCGCGCAGCTCGCCAAAATCGATGCCGTGATGAATGCAGAAGCGCGCGTCCTCGGCCGCCATTACGGTGCGCGGCAGAATCGGCGCCACCGCGGCGAGCGGCGTCCAGACGCGTTCGACCCGTTCGCCCGTCACCTTGCGCCATACCATCAAGGTCGAGACCGGATTGACCACGTGATAGAGCGGCGTGAGCAGGTAGGGCACGAGCAGGACCACCACGACGGCGATCAGCACCGCCCGGAGCATGCGGATGACGAAGCTGCGGCGCGGCTGACTCATACGGGCAAGTTAAGCACGATCGCGGCATCACATTGACCGCTGTTTTGGCAGCGCATCCGCTTGACGGCTCGCCAGAATGATCTTCGACTAACCCGATGGCCCGCAAGCCCAAGGCATCGTCCGGCTCCGTCAAGCGCCATCCGTGGATCGTCCGATTTCTGCACTTTCATATCCGTCTCGTCGCGGCGTTCGTGATCGGGTTGGTGTTCTATTTCGTGCTGCCGGGTAGCTGGTCGTGGATCACCCGCCTGCTGGCCGGGTGGAACGTCGGCATGGTGATTTACGTTGGCGCCGTCGCCGTCATGATGCTGCGCACCACGGACCATGCCCCGCGGCAGCGCGCCGCCACGCAGGAAGACGAGGGCGCGGTAGCGATCCTGGTCCTGATCGTCGCCGCCGCGGCGGTCAGTCTCGGCGCGATTTTCGCGGAACTGGGACAGGTTCAGTCCGACGATGCGACCTACGGCTATCATGTCGCACTCGCTGTCAGCACGGTTCTGCTGTCGTGGACGTTCACCCATACGATCTTTGCGCTACACTACGCCTACGATTTCTACGGCGAGGGTCAACGCGCCTGCGGATTGAAGTTTCCCGACGACGACAAGCCGGACTATTGGGACTTCATCTACTTCTCGTTCGTCATTGGAATGACGTTTCAGGTCTCGGACGTGCAGATAACCAATAAGGGAATCCGCCGGCTGGTGACCGCACACGGCTTCGTTTCGTTCCTGTTCAACACGACGGTGATCGCGTTGACGATCAACATGGCGAGCAAAGCGTTCTGAGTGGCGCCGCAAAGCTGGGAGCAGGTCATGCCAAGCCGGAAATCTCCGCTCGAAATGGCGCGCGCCGCAAGCGCGAGCGCACGCGCCGCGGCCGACATGCTGCAAAAGACCGAGGACTTGAGCCCGCGTCTTGCGATGCTCTACACAGGCGTGGTGCATGACGTGATGCGCGGCCTAGGGCTGAAGGACTTCACGCTGCCGCACACGCTCCATCCCGTGACGGTCGCAAGAACCATCGCCGGCCCCGTGTTCACCGTGCGCGGAAGGGTCGATCCAAAGGCCGAACCGCACGACACCCTGCTTGCCTGGACCGGATTTCTTTCGAAGGCCAAATCCGGCTACATCGTGGTGATCGCGGCGAACGACGACGAAGTCGCGCACATGGGCGAGCTCTCGGGCGAGACGCTGATGCGCAAGGGCGTGCCGGGAGTCGTGATCGACGGCGGCTGCCGCGATGTCGAGTTCCTGATCGAGATGGGCTTTCCGGTCTACGCGCGCTACGCGACGCCGCGCGATATCGTCGGTTACTGGATGGTCGACGCGATGGATGTGCCGATCAAAATCGGCCCGGTTTCGATCGCGCCGCAGGATTATCTTTTGGCGGACCGCGACGGGACTATCGTGCTGCCGCGTGCGCGTGCCGCCGAGATCGTCTCGGCGGCGGCGGTCGCGGTCGGCACCGAGAGCCAGATCCGCACCGCGATCCTCGGCGGCATGGACCCGCAGGAGGCGTATTTGAAATACGGGAAGTTTTAGGATTGGATCAGGCAATCGGGGGCCGAATAAACCAACGAACCTCTCCGAAGAAACGAAAGGTAAAACCGCCCATGAGAACAATGCTTTGCCTTGGCTCCGTTCTTATGATGGCTCTCGCAGCATCATCCGCACTGGCGCAGCGTGCGCCTACACAGAGCTGCAATCAAACCCGCGAACAGTGCGTTGCCGACCGCGTTGCGCATGGATCAAAGATGGGCAACGCGCAAACGCGATGCGACGAAATACTTTCGAAATGCAAAAGGAAGTAATCAGACGCGCGGCGTCGTGAAACGCCGCACGCGAGCTCAATTCTTATAGTCCGGCTCTTTCTTGTCGAGGACGCGCTTCATCGCCTCGAAGTGCCAGACATGCGGCTTCTTGTTGCCGTAGCCCGGCGCGGTCCTGAACTCCTTGATCGCGTCGTCGATCACGTGCTGCGGCAGGATGTTGAGCTCGCGTCCGGTCTGCATCGCCAGGATGATCTGCTGGCAGGCGCGCTCGGTGTAATAGAGCAGATCGAACGCCTCCGAGATCGTCGGCGTGATGGTGGCAACGCCGTGGC
>Ga0190275_10001197_pt1 | contig 19635 bp, 17 predicted proteins | sample Popmic550T_FD_133745 | JGI IMG/M metagenome (GOLD analysis project Ga0190275, IMG submission 133745) | Populus adjacent soil microbial communities from riparian zone of Yellowstone River, Montana, USA - 550 T | ecosystem: Environmental > Terrestrial > Soil > Riparian zone > Trees stand | place...
CGTGCCGCTCGCGCCATCGTCCAAGCCGGATTTCCGCAGAAACTGAAACGGCGCAGATGATCTGGTTCGGCAATCTCTCTCACGCACTTCGCATTCCCGTCCCGGCAATCGTGGCGGGCGACGAGGGCCAGCGCATGGAAGCCGCGCTGCGCCTGGTCGCGGCGTACGCGCCGCACCTGGAGGGCGACGCGCTCCTCGACGCCCTGGCGGCCACCGGCTACGTGGACCGCGCCGCCGCGCGCAGGCTCCTCCCCTGCTACCGCCACTTCGACGCGGACCGCTGGTTCGCCGAGTCGCTGCGCTCGCTGTCGCTGAAGGGGCCGCTGGTGGCCGACGAGTTCCGCGGGCGCATCGGCCGGGTGGTCGAGGACCTCACCGGCAACGCGCGCATCGAGGAGGTCGGCCCCGAGGGCGCGGTGCGCTTCACCCTGGGCGAGCGCGAGGGGATCGTCCTCTCCTACCCCGCCGTGCAGTTCAGCATCGGCGGGCCGGCGGCGAAGGCGCTGGAGGCGGCGGTGGACGAGATGCCCGACGCGCTGGTGATCGTCGCGCGCAACTTCCAGGACGGCACCGGCGGTCAGCTCCGCTCCCTCCTCATCAACACCGGGATCCGCGGCACGCTGGTGACCGTGAACCTGCTGCTGGGGATCCGCGCGATGGCGCTCAAGTACCAGCCCGCGCCCGAGCGCGTGGTCGACCTGCTGAGCGTGGGCCGGCCGATCCGCTCGCAGGACGTGGCGCTGCTGGGCGACCGGGTAGCCGCGTAACGGCAGCGGCAACGGCATCGGTCGATGACGAGAGGGGCGGGCCCGGCGCGGGTCCGCCCCTCGTCGCGTCGGGACGAATCGCCTGGGTGTCACGCAGAGTCAGCAGAGTCAGCAGAGAACAACCGCAGTTCTGGCTTTTCTGCTAACTCTGCTGACTCTGCGTGAACCCTCTTTCCTGATCTGCGGGGGAGCCGGCGGCGAGAACGGTGTTGATCGACTGCTCCCATTCGCGCATCCACTCGGCGAAGCGCGGCTGCGTCACCTGCTCGATCGATTCGTTGCCGGCGGGCGTGAGGCCGACGTAGTCGTAGCGGACGGTGACGGCGGAGCCCTCGCCCTCGGGCGCGCAGGATACCTCCACGCGAACGGCGTTGAGGCCGGCCGTGACGCGCGTGTAGACCACGCGGACACCGGGTTCGTGGCTCGCCACCATCCACGTGGTCGCGCGGCCCGCGTGCTCCGTGAAGAAGGTCGTGCCGATGCGGACGCTGCCGTCCGGCGGCCACGCGTAGCGCGGCGACCATCCGGGCACCCACTCGCGCTCGCCCTCGGGCGTGAACAGCGGGAACACGTGCGCGGGCGGCGCGTGCAGGTGCAGCGTGCCCCTCCGCGTCGCGTGCGCCGCGACGAAGCTATTCATCATCCCCCTCCCGCAGGTTGTGCGCGGCCTCGGCGCCGTAATCCAGCCCGTAGGCGTCTTTCAGCTTCGCGATCACCGACAGCGATTCGGGGCCGAACGGGGGACGGTTCTCGAACGCGTGCACGACGATGCCCTCGACGAGGTCGCCGAGCGAGAGGTCGTGGTACTCGGCCAACCCCTTGAGCACCTTCACCAGCCGCTTCTCCATCCGCATCCCGGTCTGGACTCGCTCCACGACCGGGCCCGTTTTCGCGCGATCAGCCATTCGACTTTCTAGAGTTCAAGATCGGCAGTGCGTTATCATATTACCATGGTAACAATCCCGGATGATTGATGCAAGCAAAACGGCCGCAGGCAGGGAGCCCGCGGCCGTCTTACGTTCTACCCGATCACCAAGCATCATCCGGGAATCGGGTCCCCATGGTTTCTCACAGAGGTCACAGAGGACACAGAGGGCCACTGAGAACCCCTCTGTGTCCTCTGTGTCCTCTGTGAGAGCATATCCCAGGCGGCATCAGAACGGATGCCTTGGAAGCGGTATTACTCGTGGACTCGGGGAATCGTGGATCAGCCGAAAAGGTCCAGTGCTTCCCCGTCTTCTCCACGCGCCTGCGGAGCGTCGTCGTTTGATGCCTCGGGCTGCTCCGGCGCATCCTCCGCGTCGTCGCCCGCGATCTCGGCCGCGGCGGGCGGAGCCTCAAGGTCGCCATCTTCATCCGCACTCGACGCATCCGACTCTGCCGAATCCGTTGCATCTGCCGCGACGTCTTCACCATCCGCCAGCGCGGGGGGCGGCTCGTCATCCGCCGGCGACTCGGGGAGCTCGCGCTCGGCGACGTAGGTGACGGCGGCGAGGCGCTCGTTGCCGGTGATCTCCACGGCCTTCTCGGCGGCGCCGGCGCGGCCGGCGATGGGGACCAGGTCGGGCTTCACGCGAACCGTGCGGCCGCCGGCGGTGGTGGCCATCAGGTCCTCGCCCGGGTGCGTCTCCCGCGCCGCCACGATGTCGCCCGTCTCCTTCGTGGGCGCGTGGAGCACGGTGCCCAGGCCGCCGCGGCCCTGCGGCTGCAACTCGTCCAGCGGCAGGCGCTTGGCCCAGCCGCGGTCGGTCACCAGGCACAGCTCGCCCCCCTCGCGCCGCGCGACCGCCACGCCCACGACCGACTCGCCGGCCTTCAGCTTGATGCCACGCACGCCCTGCGCGGCGCGGCCCATCATCGGCACCTCGGCCTCGGGGAAGCGGATGGCGCGGCCGCCGCGGCCCACCAGGATCAGCTCGCTCTCGCCGTCGGTCTGGCGCACGTCCACCACGCGGTCGCTGGCGGGGAGCTTGATGGCCTCGATGCCGGCGGCGCGGGCGTTGGCGTACTGGTCGAGCGCCGTGCGCTTCACCGTCCCCTCCGCCGTGGCGAAGACCAGCGAGCGGTCGGCGCGGAACTCGGCGACCACGAACACCGCGGCCACGGCCGCCTTCTTCCCCATCTCGAAGAGCTGCCCCACCGCCTTGCCGCGCGAGGTGAGCCCCGCCTCGGGCACGTCGCGCACCTGCATCCCGTAGGCGCGCCCGTCGCTGGAGAAGAGGAGGAGCGTGTGGTCGGTGCTGGCCACGAAGGCGCGCTCCACGTAGTCGTCCTCGTAGCGGTCCAGCGCGATCCGCTTGCCGGCGGTCATGCTGCGCTGGTAGACGGCCATGGGGATCTGGCGAACGTATCCCTCGCGGCTGAGCGTGACCACCACGTGCTCGGCCGCCAGCATGTCTTCCAGCTTGAACGACTTCTCGTTCTCGATGATGCGCGTGCGGCGCGGGTCGGAGTACTGCGCCGCCACCTCGCGCAGCTCGCCGCGAATCAGCTCGAGCTGCCGCTCGGGGGAGGCGAGGATCGCTTCCAGCTCCACGATGCGGCGCTCCAGCTCGTCCAGCCGTTCGCGCAGCTCCTTGCTCTCGAGCTGGGTGAGCCGCGACAGGCGCATCTCGAGGATGGCGTCGCTCTGGCGCTCGTCCAGCCTCAGCTCCTTCTCCAGCTTGCGCGCGGCGGTCTCGCGGTTGCGCGAGGTGCGGATGATCTGCACCACCTCGTCGATGCGCTTCAGCGCCACGATCAGCCCGCGCAGCACGTGCGCCTCGTCGCGCGCGCGGTCCAGCTCCCAGCGCGAGCGCCGGACGACGACTTCCACGCGGTGGTCGCGCCAGCGCTCCAGGATCGCCTTGAGCGGGAACTCGCGGGGGACGCCCTTGTCCAGCGCCAGCGAGATCACCCCGAAGGTGCTCTGCAGCGCCGTCCACTTGTAGAGCTGGTTGAGCACCTTCACCGCGTCGGCGCCGCGCTTCAGCTCCAGCACGATGCGGATGCCGTCGCGGTCGCTCTCGTCGCGCAGGTCGCTCAGGTCGGCGAGCTTGCCGGCGCGGGTGAGCTCGGCGATCTGCTCGATGATGCGCGACTTGTTGGTGCCGTAGGGGATCTCGGTCACCACCAGCTGCTCGCGCCCGTTGCGGCGGCTCTCCTTGTAGAACCGCGCCCGCATCACCACGCGGCCGCGCCCCCTGGTGTACGCGTCGCGGATCCCGGCGGTGCCCACGATCAGCCCGCCGGTGGGGAAGTCGGGCCCGGGGACGTGCGCCATCAGGTCGTCCACGGTGCACTCGGGGTCGCCCAGCAGGTGCAGCGTGGCGGCCACGATCTCGCCCAGGTTGTGGGGCGGCACGTTGGTGCTCATCCCCACGGCGATCCCGCTGCTCCCGTTCACCAGCAGGTTGGGGATGCGCGCGGGAAGCACCCGCGGCTCCTCCAGCCGGTCGTCGTAGTTGGGGGCGAAGTCGACGGTGTCGCGGTCGATGTCGGCCAGCATCTCGCCGGCGATCGGGGAGAGGCGGGCCTCGGTGTAGCGGTACGCCGCCGCGTTGTCGCCGTCGATCGACCCGAAGTTCCCCTGCCCGTCCACCAGCGGGTAGCGCAGCGCGAACTCCTGCGCCATGCGCACCAGCGAGTCGTAGACGCTGGCGTCGCCGTGCGGGTGGTACTTGCCCAGCACGTCGCCCACCACCGTCGCGCTCTTCTTGTACGGCCGCGTGGGGGTGAGCCCCGCCTCGTGCATCGCGTAGAGGATGCGGCGGTGCACCGGCTTCAGCCCGTCGCGCACGTCGGGGAGGGCGCGCTGCACGATCACGCTCATCGAGTAGTCCAGGAAGGACTCCCGCATCTCCTCCTCGATGAGGCGGGGAAGGACTCGCTCGCGTTGCGTGGTGGCGATCATCGAGTGGGTAGGCGCTTGGGACGGCGGCGGTGCACGGCTCGGGGCGTGGCGACGAGCAACAGAATGCGCCCGCGGCGAGGCGGGCGAAAGGTGCGCGTCCGGTACACCGCACGCAAGGTGGTGTTCGGTTTGTTTTCGGTGGGATGGGGATCGGGGCAAACGACAGAGGGCAGGAATCGACGAGTGCCGCGAGGGAACACTTGCACCTCGACTCCGCGGGCCCTCACCCTGCCGCTGCGCGGCGGTCCCTCTCCCAAAACAGCCTGGGAGAGGGACCTGGGGCGCTTCGCGCCGGCTGGTTTCATCTCGCTTGGAAGGGGCATCGCGCACCTCCACCCCGCAGGCCCTCACCCTGCCGCTGCGCGGCGGTCCCTCTCCCAAAACAACCTGGGAGAGGGACTTGGGGCGCTTCGCGCCGGCTACTTCATCGCGGGGCGGATTCGGCGCTCCCCGCTGATACTTCCGCCTCGAAAGATGATCGCACGAAGAGGCTCGCGAGGCGCGCGTAGTTCTCCCCTCCCCCATCCTCCCCCCTTGTGGGGGAGGGGCCGGGGGAGGGGGGGAGTCGGCGCTCGGCCGGCGCCGTCTACCCCCGGGCGCTACCCCGCCGCCGGCTGCTCGCTGGCCGCCGCGGCGTCCCCCGCCCGCGGCGCACGGGGCGCTTCTTCCGCGCGTTCGCCCTGGCGCGGGCGCGGGCGGCGGCGCGCTGGCGGGCGGCTTCGGCCACGGCGGCTGGGGTGCCGGGGCGCGGGCGGATCGGCACGTCGAAGATGGAGCGCGCCGCGGCGTCGGCCACCGCGCGGCGGATGTCCAGGATCTGCCCCTGCGTCCCCGCGTCGTAGGTGCGGTTGGTCAGGAGGATCACGAACATGTCGCGCTCGGGGTCGATCCAGATCGACGTTCCGGTAAAGCCGGTGTGCCCGTACGAGCGCGCCGAGACGTAGTCGCCCGCCGAGCTCCGCCGCGCCGGCGTGTCCCACCCGATGGCGCGCGTCTCGGCATTCGCCTGCTTCGTGGTGAACGCGCGCACCGTGCGCGGCGACCAGATGCGCCGGTCGCCGTACGAGCCGCCGTTCAGCAGCGTCTGCGCGTAGATCGCCAGGTCGCTGGCGGTGGAGAACAGCCCCGCGTGCCCCGCCACCCCGCCCAGCCGGAACGCGTTCCCGTCGTGCACCCCGCCGCGCACCGGGTACGGCCGCTGCCCGCTCTCCTCCGAGGGCACGGTGCGGCTCCACCACACCAGCGGCGGGTTGTACATGGTGGACGCCATCCCCAGCGGCGCGAAGACGCGCCGTGCCACGAAGCGGTCCAGCGGCTCGTCCGCGCGCCTGTTGACCACCTCGGCCATCACGATCATCCCGAAGTCGCTGTACAGCACGCGCTTCCCCGGCTCGGCGGTCAGCTCGCTGCGCAGCACCCGGCGAAAGGCGGCGTCGGGCTCGGCGGTGCCGCCGTACAGGTCGGCGCCCGCGGGGAGGCCCGAGGTGTGGGTCATCAGGTTCCACACCGTCACGTCGCCGCGCCCGCCGCCGCGGAACTGCGAGAGGTAGCGGTAGACGGGGGTCTCCAGCTTCACCTTGCCGTCGTCCACCAGCGACATCACCGCCGGCGTGGTGCCCACCACCTTGGTCAGCGACGCCACGTCGAAGAGCGTGGCGGACGGGTCCACCGGCCCGCCGGCCACGCGGCCGTAGCCGCTCAGCTTCACCAGCCGCCCGCGCCGGCCCACGGCGACCGTGGCGGCGGTGAAGACGCCGGTGTTCACCCCGCGCTGCAGCACGGCGTCGATCCTGGCCAGCGAGTCGGCGGTCATCCCCGCGTCCTTCGCGGGGGCGCGCACCAGCGTGCGCGCCGGCGGCCAGGCCACGCGCGGCGCGGGCGCCGGCGCGTCGCCCCGGCGGATCTCGCCGAAGAGCGCGCGCACCGCGGCGGCCTGCGCCTGCGGCCCTGCCCCCCACACCAGCACCGCCGTCCGCGCCCGCGGCAGCCGCCGCGCGGGGTCCGCCGCCAGGGAGACGTGCACCAGGCGCCGGCTCACCGTGTCGCGCGCGAAGCGGATGCTGTCCGCGCGGAACCGGGCCGTGTCGCGCCGCGCGGCGGCCGAGGTGTCGCGCGCCGGGGCGGCGGTGGTGATGCGGTCCACCAGCGGCACCGGCGCGCCGGGCGCGTCCACCACCACCGCGCAGTCCGCGTCGTTGCCGGGGAAGTCCGCCAGCCGCGAGAGCGTTCCCCGCCGCGCCGCGGCCCAGGTGTTCAGCCGCAGCAGCGCGGGGACGCGCCGCGCCAGCTCCGCCGCCAGCACGTCGCCGCGGGCGGAGGGGTGGGCGACCAGCACCGTCTTGCGGCACCCCTGCAGAGCGGGGACGGGGCCGAAGGTGACGGCGGTGCGCTCGAAGGCGGTGGACGCGGTCGCCAGCGTCCGCGCCGAGCGCAGGGCGGGGCGCACGCTGTCGGCCGGCGGCAGGCCCAGGCCGGCGCGCTCCTTGGCGGCGAACACGCGGCGGACCGCGCGGTCGATCGCGTCGCGGGGGATCGCGCCGCGCTCCACCGCCGCGGTCAGCGAGTCGGCCAGCGCGGCGGGGTCGTCCACCCCCGTCAGCAGGTCGGCGCCCACCTGCAGCGCCGCCACCGCCGCGGGGAGCACGCCGAAGCGGCGCGCCAGCGGGCCCTCGGGCGCAAGGTCGGCGATCACCAGCCCGCCGAAGCCCAGGTCGCGCCGGATCATCCCCTGCACGGCCACGCCCGAAAGCGGGAGCGGCGCCGTGTCAGACGTGAGGGCGGGGAGGGAGACGAAGCCGGGCTGCACGGCGGCAGCACCGGCGTTCACAGCCGCCTTCAGCCAGTCGAGCTGGATCACCCCCAGCGCCGCGCGGTCCCACGGCAGCACCGCCAGCGCCGTGTCAGTGGACGCCGGGCGGAACGCCGTCACCGCCGGGGGCGCGCCGCCCGCCGCCAGCGCGCGGACGAAGGCGGCGTACGCGGCCGTCCCCTCCGCCGACAGCGAGGCGGGGAGGACGCCGGCGGTGTCGCTGGGGAGGCCGGGACCGCCCATCAGCAGCAGGTTGGCGCCCACCGCCCGCGCCTCGGCCGCCATCGCGGCGCCCACCTCGCGCGCCAGCTTCGCGTCGCCCAGCAGCGCCACCCCGTCGGCCGAGGGCAGCTCCGTCGCGCCGGAGAAGGTGCCGCCCATGCCGCCGTCCACCCGCGCCGCCACCAGCGGCCCCATCGGCAGCGCGCGCAGCGAGTCGGCCAGCGCGGCGGCGGCGCGCGCGTCTCCGGCCGGGAGCTCCACGGCGCCCACGCCCTCGCGCGCCCAGCGCAGCAGGCGCACGCGCGAAGAGTCGCCGGGCGCGGGGGCCAGGACGGAGGCGGGGGCGCGCACCGCCAGGAGCTGCGCCACCTTCTGGCGCGGGGTGAGGCGGGCCAGCCGCGCCTCGCTCCACGGCGACTCGGGCTGCGGCCGGCGGCACCCGGCGGCGGCGAGGCACGCCAGCGCGGCGGCCAGCGCCAGCGGGCGGGCGCGGCGGAAGGCGGCGGAACGCCGCGAGGGCGGCATGGGCTCGGAAAGGCTGCGGATCACTCGGGCACCGGTTGCGGGACTCGACCCGTTCCGGTGGCAGGAAACGGACCCGGCGGTGAGGCGCCGGCGCGGCAGCGGTGTGTCACGCGTGTCCCATTGCAAACAGATGACGCCACGGATTCGCCAGCGGATGCGCCATTCCGCGACGGTTCGGCCGTGGCTTGGGATTTGCCGCGTTACGCCGGCGTCACCGTGAGAGGTAACCTGCCGAAACACCACGGCGCGTCCCTTCCCCGGACGGGAGGCGCCGCGCCCTCCCCGCCCGTCGGCAGTCGGCCACGCCTCCAAGGCAATATCATCGTCAGCCTTCGGGCTCCGGACCCGGCCGGACCGCGCCACCGCATGCGGCGCGCCGGCCCGATGCGATACACATGAGCGACACACCCGCCACGGTCTTCGTGGCCGACGACAACCCGTCCATCCTGCTGGGCCTGGACCGCGCGCTCAAGGCGCGCGGCTACGACGTGCGCACGGCGGCCACCGGCACCGCCGTGCTGCGCCTGATGCAGGCGTACGCCGGCACCCCCGACCTGGTGCTGCTGGACGTGATGATGCCGGAGATGACCGGCATCGAGGTGCTGCGCACGCTGCGCCGCGACGAGCGCTGGGCCGACGTGCCGGTGGTGCTGATCACCGCCACCAACGACGGCGCGCTCCCGGTGTCGGCGCTGCGCGACGGCGCGGTCGACTTCCTCACCAAGCCCTTCCGCCTCGACGAGCTGCTGGCGCGCGTGGACGCGCACGTCACCCGCAACCGCGAGCTGCGCCGCGCCCGCGAGCAGGCGCGCATCCGGCTGCAGGCGATCGACCTGATCCGCGAGCTGAACCGGGTGGTGAGCGCCGACGAGATGTTCGACCTGGTCACCGCGCGCACCGCCCAGGTGCTGGGGGTGTCGCGCTGCTCGGTGCTGGTGGTGGAGCGCGGGGCGCGGGTGGCGCGCATCGAGGCGTCGTCCGAGGCGACCTTCGCCGACGGGCAGCTCCTGGAGCTCGACCAGTACCCCGAGATCCGCCACGCGCTGGAGACCGGCGGCCCCGTGGCGGTGCGCGACGTGGCCGCCTCGCCGCTCTTCGACGGGGTGCGCGAGGCGTGGGCCCGGCGCTCGGCGCCCCCGGTGCGCTCGGTGGTGGTGGTGCCGTTCCCGGTCAGCGACACGCTCACCGGCCTCTTCGTGGAGCGCTCGGTGGCCGGCGAGCCCGAGCTGGGCGAAGAGGCGGTGGAGCTCGCCGAGCGGGTGGTGGAGGCCATCGTGCAGGCGTGCGACCGGGTGCAGGTGTTCGAGCGGCTGATGCAGCAGCGCAAGCACCTGCACGACCTTGCGCACACCGACCCGCTCACCGGCGTGGCCACGCGCCGCGCCGTGGAGGAGTACCTCCGCGCCCAGCTCCAGGTCGCGCGCGAGCGCGGCGAGGAGCTGAGCGTGGTGGTGCTCGACCTCGACCGCTTCAAGCAGATCAACGACGGCTTCGGCCACCCGGCCGGCGACGCGGTGCTGAAGGCGCTGGGCGCCTGGCTGCGCTCCGAAAGCTCGCTGCGCACGCACGACCGGCCGGGGCGCTACGGCGGCGACGAGTTCGTGGTGGTGCTCCCCGGCACCGGGCCCGAGGGGGCGCGGCGCTTCGCCGAGCGGGCGCGGAGCGAGTTCTCGCAGATCCCGTTCGCGTTCGGCGCGGGGACGGTGCGGGCCAGCCTCAGCGCCGGCGTAGCCTCGTGGCCCGACGCGCAGGCGGCCACGGCCGACGAGCTGGTCGCGTGCGCCGACGCGGCGCTGTACATGGCCAAGCAGCAGGGGCGCGACCGGGTGTGTCTCGGGGGGGCGGCGGTGGTGGGCTGCTGACGGGACGAAATCGATCGATCGCGGGAAGAGCGCGACGCGCCGGGTCCGGGTGGATCCGGCGTTTCGTTTTTTACGGCGGTTCGGGCGTGTTCGGCGCTGGGGCGCCGAACCGGGCTGCGCGCGCGGTAGGCAACGATACCGCCGTTGCCAACCGCGCCGGGCCCACGGCGGCCCGCCCGGGCATCGTCTCGATCCGAGATGACGCTTTGGGCGGGCCGCCGCGTTCCCGGCCCTCCGGGCGCGCATCCCTCACGCACGGGCGCGCTTCCGCGGCTTTTCATCGATCCTCCGCATCCGAATACGGTGCAGTATCGACGGATGACCCGCGGCCGACGGTACTTCTACTTCCGACGGTCGACGGAATCCCGCGCGCCGTTGCCGGGCGCGGGCGGGACGCGCACCTTCTCCCCCGGAAAAGCGAGTCACGCCGCGGGGCGCGGAACCTGCGACGGCTGGCGTGACTCGGAACGGCCATGGAACGGGAGAGAGCGTTGCGTCCGCTGATCGTCATCACCACCACGCTCGCGCCGGCGGGGAACCACAACCTGCCGTCGGTGCGGCTGAACGTGCAGTACCTGACCGCGGTGGAGCAGCCGGGCGGCACCGCCGTGCTGCTCACGCCCGCCCACGACGCCGACTCGGTGCGGCACCTGGTGGAGGTCGCGCACGGGCTGGTGCTCAGCGGCGGCGAGGACGTGGCGCCCGCGCTCTACGGCCAGGAGCCGCACCCCGAGCTCGGCAGCGTGAACCCGCTGCGCGACGCGGTGGAGATCGCCGCGCTCGAGGTGGCGCTGGAGCGCGGCATGCCCGTGCTCGCCATCTGCCGGGGGATGCAGCTGCTGAACGTGGCGCTGGGCGGAACGCTGTACCAGGACCTCGCCGCGCAGCGCGAGGGCGGCCTCCTGCACGAGCAGAGCGCCCCCGTCACCCACCCCTGGCACCACGCCGACGTGAAGCCCGGGAGCGGGCTGGAGGCGATCTTCGGCACCCGCGAGCTGTTCATCAACTCCTTCCACCACCAGGCGGTGGACCGGCTCGCCCCCTCGCTCGAGGCCACGGCCTGGGCCGAGGACGGGCTGGTCGAGGGCGTGGAGGGGAAGGACCATCCCTGGCTCTACGGCGTTCAGTGGCACCCCGAGCGCGGCGAGGCCGAGTCCCCGGCCAACGAGCAGCGCGACCCCGACCGGCGTCTCTTCTGGGCCTTCATCCAGGCCGCCCGCGAGTTCGCCGCCCGCGCCGCCGAGCGCGAGCCCGAGACCGCGATGGCCGACTGACCGCCACGCGCCGCGCAGGGGAAAGAGCCACAGCCCGGATCCCGTCCCCGCTTTCTTTCGATTGTAACCCGCTGGATTGGGGACATTCCATGACGCATCAATGTCCCACTTGGGACTCCTGCGCCGCGTTCGGACCGCGTCGGGTCTTCCGCAAGAGTTGATTCCTAAAGACTTCCTGGGCAACGACTTGAGCACGCCTCGACATGATTTGGCACATTCGGAATTCAACTGGTCCCGCCGTTGCTTTGGAAGACGGACGTGCCACGGCACTTCCTGTCATCCATACACCACGAGGGAAAGCAACAATGAGCAACACCAACGAGCAGGTCCTGGCCGCCCCCGGCGGCGGCGAGACGGCGGCCGGCGAAACCCGGCAGGGGCTGGTGGAGGCGCTTCCCAGCGGCGCCAGCATCTGCAACGACGGCGCGGAGTACGAGCTGCTGTCGCGCACGGTCGACGGCGAGCAGCGGCTGCGGCTCCGGCCGCTCAACGGGCGCGCGGGGAGCGTGCTCAAGCGCTTCGCCGGCAAGGGGAGGGAAGTGACCGTCACCGGCGCGATCATCCACGTGACGTGCACGCGCATGGACGTGGAGCAGGCGCAGGAGGCGGTGGTCGCCACCTGACCTCCCGCGGCCGGCCGGTATACGCTCCGCCGGCCGCCGCTGACGATTGATATCGTTTTCCGAGGCATCGTTCCGGTTCCAGCCTGACCTTGGCTCTCACAGAGGACACAGAGAACTTCCTCCGTGTCCTCTGTGTCCTCCGTGAGAAACCATGGCACCCGATTCCCGAACGATTCTTGGTGACGGTATGACACAATGCGCGCCCGATCGTAAAGGATCGGGCGCGCATCTTTTCATCCGGTTTCCGCCGCCGTCTGGCGACCTGCCTTCCTACCGCACCACCTCGAACCAGTCGATCTCCAGCAGCGGCACGTCCATGCGGTCGCCGGTGCCGGGGTGGCGGGCGGTGAGCACCTCCTCGCCGAAATCCAGGCGCAGGCGCTCGGGGAGGATCACCAGCTCGCTCCCGGCGCGCACCATCTGGATGCGCCGCCGGTCCACGATCGCGCGCTCCAGGCGGTCGTAGTCGCGCGGAGTCCAGTTCACGGCCGTACGGTGTCGCGCCCCGTGGGCTCCGCGGCCGGCGGCTCTTCCGTAGCCGGCTCCTCCACCGGCGGCGGCGGGGCGGGCGCCGCTCGCGGCGTGCGCGCGGCGGCGGCCACCGAGTCCGCCCCCCGCGCCGCCGCCGAGGCGGCCGCCGCCGCGGACGCCACCGCCGGGGCCGCGGGCCCGGCCCGGCCGCGGCCGATCCCCTCCGGGCGCACCGACACGTAGTAGTCCTTCACGAACAGCGAGTCGATCCGCGTGAAGTTGCTGTCGGGCAGGTCGCCGAACTTCACCCCGGGTTTGGGCCGGGGGATCACCACGCCCAGCGTGTCCATCCACACGTCGAACTCGGCGCGCGAGATCTTCATCAGGTAGCCGTTCACGTTGATCCCGCCGCCGTTGTAGACGCCGCTGAGCTGCGCCGGCTCGGGCGTGGGCTCGAAGCGCACCAGGATGCGCCGGCCCTGCGGCGTGCGCACGTACACCGCCGCCTTGCGCACGCCGCTCTCGGCCGTGCCCACCAGGTTCACGATGCGCCCCAGCTCGCGGTCGGTCAGGCGCTTCACGTCCTCGAACGGCTCGATCACCAGGGGCTGCACCGGCGCCCGGTCCTTGCCGAAGTTGGCCGCGGCGCCCACGCCGCTGACCGTGCCCTTCTGCGTGCGGTCGCCGAAGATGGCCGCGGCCGCCAGCGCCACCACCGAGACGCTCACGATCATGAGGGTCCACATCCACACCCGGTGATTGCGGCCTCGCGTGATCCGGATATCCATTCAACCGCCTTCGTGGTAACGGGTCAGCGTCCGGGGAGCCGGCGCGGACGGGACCGATCCGCGCATCCGGCGGGTACATCGCCCGAACCGGCCGGACGGGAGCCCTCGCGGGGCGCTCCCCTCTCCCTCTCCCTCTCCCCCGTCGTTCGCAAGCGGCGTTCCCCGTTCGCGTTCGGGCCGCGGGGGCCGCTTGCCGGGCTCGGAGAGGGGCGGTTATCATGTTCCGCCGCGCCAAGCCGCGCAATCCGCTCGCACCACCAAACACCGGAGGAAGACGTGCCCCGACCCGCGCCCAAGCCGCGGCGGTCGTCGCTGACGCCATTCTACGTGATCCTGGGCCTGGTCCTGCTGGCGGGCCTGGCCGTGCTGGTCACGCAGCTGCGCCCCAAGGGGGGCGCGGGAGCCAACGTGCCCGCCACCGCCGTGACGCTCACCCCGGAGCAGCTCCAGCGCGTGAAGGGGATGTCGCGCGGCCGTGAGGACGCGCCCATCACCATCTACGAGTTCGCCGACTACGCCTGCCCGCACTGCGCCCAGTACGCCGCGCTGATCGAGCCGGTGATCGTGGAGCGGATGGTGAACACGGGGCGCGCGCGCTACGTGTTCTACGAGTTCCCGCTGCAGTTCAGGTGGAGCTGGCTGGCGGCGCGCGCGGGCCGCTGCGCCAACGAGCAGGGCAAGTTCTGGGAGTTCCACCCCATGATCTTCGCCCGCCAGAGCGACTGGGCGTTCGACAGCGACCCGCTCTCCAAGTGGGGTCCGCTGGCGCAGCAGGTGGGGCTCGACCAGGGCAAGTTCGAGGAGTGCGTCCGCTCGGACCGCTACCAGAAGGAAGTGACCGAGAGTTCGCAGCTCGGCAACTCGCTGGGGGTGGGGGGCACGCCCACGCTCTTCGTCAACGGCCGCAAGATCGAGACGCCCAACAGCTACGCGCAGTTCGAGGAGGAAGTGCGCAGGATCGCCCCAGGCGCGTTCGGCGACGCGGCCGCCCCGGCGGCCCCGGGCGCCGCGGCACCGGCCGACGCCGCGCCGGCACCCGCGGCGGGCACCACCGCGCCGTGAGCACCATGGTGGACGACGAGGGGCCGGAGCTCGCGCACGACCCGCCGCCCGCGCCGCCGCTGGCGCGGATGGCCATCGCCCTGCTGGCGCTGATCGGCGTGCTGGTGGCCGTCTACCTCTCGCTCTACAAGCTGGGCGTGATCGGCGGGATCACCTGCCAGGTGGGGAGCTGCGAGCAGGTGCAGGCCTCGCCCTGGGCGGTGCTGCTGGGGATCCCGGTGGCGGTGTGGGGGGTGGGCGCCTACCTGGCCATCCTCGCCATCGCGCTGCTGGGGCTGCAGCCGGCGTACGTGCACTCGCGGCGGGTGGCGCTGGCGCTCTTCGGGCTCTCGGCCGTGGGGGTGGCGTTCTCGGCGTACCTCACGTACATCGAGGCGTACGTGATCGAGATGTGGTGCCAGTGGTGCGTGACCTCGGCGGTGATCATCACCGTGATCTTCCTGCTGTCCATCCCGGGCCTCAGGCGCGCCCGATGAGGCCCAACGGAGCAACGCGAGCCATGACCGACGATTCGACGCAGCCGGGCAAGACCGCGCCCGTGCGCCTGGTCTTCGCCGACCAGGGGACCTTCCACGCCGAGACGGTGCACGTGCCGCTCGCCACCCTCGGCCAGTACGACCGGCTGATCGACCTGCTGCGCGAGGAAGAGAGCGTCACCCGGCAGATGTACCTCGACCTCGACCGCCTGGTCAGCGCCTTCGTCGTCGAGGACGGCGAGTAAAGTCCGTCCTCCGGTCGATGGAAATGCAAAGCCCCTCTCCGGCGTGGCCGGGGAGGGGCTTCTTCCGTTCCTGACGACTCCGGCGCGGGACCCGGCGCCGCTGGAGTTTCACGCAGAGTCAGCAGAGTTAGCGGAGTGAACGGAGAGCTTCGGCGCGATTTCCCCGTCTCCCGTGAGGTCGAAGCGGATACTTGGGTCCGGCTCCGCTCACTCTCTGCTAACTCCGCTGACTCCGTGTGAAACCGCCGTTTAGGGCGTCAGGGCCGCGGCGGAGCCCCGGGCGCGGGCGGGGCGGCGGACGGCGGGGCGCCGGCGGGCGGGGTGCCCTGGGCGGCCGCGGCGAGCAGCGCGTCGACCTCGCGGGTCAGCTCGGCGTAGGGGACGGCGCCGGTCAGGATCTTCTGGCGGTTCAGGATCAGCGTGGGCGTGCTGTTCACCTGGGCGCCGCCGGCCTGCATGATGTCGTTCACGATCAGCGAGGCCACGCGGTCGTTCTCCACGCAGTCGCGGAACTGCGCGCTGTCCACGCCCAGCTCGCCGGCGTAGCGGGTGAAGCGCTGCACGGCGTCGCCCTGGTCGCGCCAGTCGCGCTGGCGCTCGAAGAGGCGGTCGTGCATCTCCCAGAACTTCCCCTGCGCGCCCGCGCACAGCGCCGCCTCGGACGCGGAGTACGCCTGGTTGTGCATGGGCAGGGGGAAGTTGATGAACACCATGCGCACCTTGCCCGTCTTCACGTAGGCGCTGTCGAACCGCGCGTACGTGCTGTCGTAGAACATCTTGCAGTACGGGCACTGGAAGTCCGACACCTCGTAGAGCGTGACCTTTGCGTAGCGGCTCCCGTGCTCGCGCGAGGCGCCGGCGCGCGCGAGGATCGAGTCGAGCGGCACCTGCGCCGCCGCGGCGCCGGCTGCACCCGCGGGCGTGCCCCCCTGCTGCGCGCACGCCGCGGCCGACACCAGCAGCGCGGCGACCCCGGCCAGCAGCGGCGCCGCGAGGCCCGTGCGCCGTGCGAACGTTGATCTCATCCCTGGTCCTGTCCGGGTTCGTGGCCGGCGCCCGGCCGGGAGACCGCCTCCCGTGCCCGCGCCAGCGTCCATTCGTGCACCTCGCGCGGAGGCCATTCGCCCCGCCGCGCGCCCTCCAGCAGCGCTGCCGCCTCGCGCCGCGCGCGGGCGGCGGTCCCGGCGCCCACCCACCCCGCCGCCTCCGCCGCGGCCAACTCGTCCTCGTCCAGCACCCGCGCGTCGCCGTCGGCGCCCAGCCACACGTCCAGGCACAGGTCGGTGGTCTCCCACCGCGCGTCGTCCATCACCACGGGGGTGAGCACGTTGGCGTAGACGCCGGTGAAGGTGCCGTCGGCCAGGTGGAAGCGCCCCACGTCGTGCCAGCGCTCGCGGTAGGTGATCCAGACCACCGGGGCGCCCGGTTCCAGGATCGTGCGCCCGCCGGCCGTCACGGCCTTCGGTAGATCCGCAGACGGGAGATAGGTCACAACGTAATCCCCCGCATCTTCCAGCACTAGCTGGCGGAACAGCTGCACCCGGTCCGGCAGCCGCCGGTAGTGGATGGCTACAATGTCCATGGGTCAGCGCAGCGAGTAGCGAACCTTGTATGGCGGGGGGTTGCTCCCACCCCGAACGGAACGGCTCGTCCAGAGGTTGTATACTCGGTCTTCGGCAGGCAACGATACCACGAAATCCACTTGACTCGACTCTCCTACAGGACCGCTTGGAGTAAGAAGACGAAAGGATACCGCATAATCGCGTGCCGGGGGGACTGGAAAGCGCTCGTGTGGGATGTACGGTCCCGGAACCAAGAACGCGGCCGTGGAAGGATACGAATAATAAATTCCGTTTACGGAGATGATCAGCCGTATCGGTGCGCTGTCCTGCGCGTCGATAGATTCGATGCGCAGCCAGTGTTGCGATACCGCGGGCTCTGGTTTTGAACGCGCAGTCACCAAAATCCCGATCACACCAGCGATGGCGGTAATCAGTGCGACAATGATCGCCTGCCGCCCCGAAAGCTTTGCTACTGCAACCGCTTCTGTATCCTTTGCCATTGCTCCTCCTATCGTTCGAAACGGTTCCAGCAGCCACCCTCTACTCACCGCGCGCGGTACCGCGCGCCGCCGTGCTCCTGGGCGTCCACCACGGCCACGGCGGTGAGGTTGGCGATGTCGGCGGCCTCGCTGGCGCGCTGGAGCACGTGCACCGGGTGGCTCATCCCCAGCAGGATCGGGCCGAACGCCTCGGCGCGGCCCACGCGCGCCATCAGCTTGTAGGCGATGTTGGCGCTGTTCAGGTCGGGGAAGATCAGCACGTTGGGGCGGTTGCGCAGCGTGCTGAAGGGGTACAGCTCGCGCCGCAGGTCGTCCACCAGCGCCGTGTCGGCCTGCATCTCGCCGTCGATCTCCAGCCCCGGCTCGATGCTGCGCACCAGCTCGGCGGCGCGGCGCACCTTGTCGCTCTGCGGGTGGCGCACGCTGCCGAAGTTGCTGAACGAGAGCATTGCCACGCGCGGCTCCAGCCCCAGCCGCCGCACGAACGCGGCGGAGAGCGTGGCGATCTCGGCCAGCGTCTCGGCGTCGGGGTCGATGTTCACGGTGGTGTCGGCGAAGAAGAGCATCTCCTGCTCCAGCACCATCATGTACAGCCCCGCCACGTGCCGCACCCCCGCCGCCGTGCCGATCGTCTCCAGCGCCGGGCGGATCGTCTCGGGGTAGTGCAGGTCCTCGCCGGCCACCAGCCCGTCGGCCTCGCCCTCGCGCACCATCATCATCCCGAAGGTGATGGCGCGCCGCACCTCGCCGCGCGCGTCGGCCAGCGTCATCCCCTTGCGCTGGCGGCGGGCGTAGAGCGTCTGGGCGTAGCGCTCCAGCCGCTCCTCGTCGGCCAGCCGGTCCACCACGCGGATCCCCTCCAGCGACACCCCCAGCGACGCGGCGGTCTGCGCGATGCGCTCGGGGCGGCCCACCAGCACCGGGTGCGCGAACCCCTCGCCCACCACCAGCGCCGCCGCGCGGATGATCCGCTCGTGCTCGCCCTCGGGGTACACGATGGCGCGCGGGTCGCGCCGGGCGCGGCGCATGATGTCGCGCATCACCTCGCGGCCGCGGCCCAGGCGCGCGTCCAGCTCGTGGCGGTAGGCCTCCAGGTCCAGCTCGCGGCGCGCGACGCCGGTCTCCATCGCCGCGCGGGCCACGGCAGGGGCCACCCACAGCATGGTGCGCGGGTCGAACGGCTTGGGGATCAGGTACTCGGTGCCGAAGCGCAGCCGCTCGTCGCCGTAGGCGCGCTCCACGCTCTCGGGCACGTCCAGCCGCGCCAGCTCGGCCAGCGCGTGCGTGGCCGCCATCTTCATCTCGTCGTTGATCGCCCGGGCGCGCACGTCCAGCGCGCCGCGGAAGATGAAGGGGAAGCCCAGGACGTTGTTCACCTGGTTGGGATAGTCCGACCGGCCGGTGGCCATGATCGCGTCCGGCCGCACCTCGGCCACCGCCTCCGGGGTGATCTCGGGGTCGGGGTTGGCCAGGGCGAACACGATCGGCGAGGCCGCCATCGACGCCACCATCGCCTGCGTCACCGCGCCCGCCACGGAAAGGCCCACGAACACGTCCGCGCCCGCGATCACCTCGGCCAGCGTGCGCAGCGGCGTGTCCTGCGCGAAGCGCGACTTGTAGGGATCGGTCTGGTCGGGCGGCCGGTCGACCGTCACCAGCCCGGCGCGGTCGCACATCCAGATGTTCTCGCGCGTTACGCCGAGCGACACGTAGTGCAGCGCGGTGGCGATGGCCGCGGCGCCCGCGCCCGAGAACACCACCTTGATCCGCGCGATGTCCTTTCCCACCAGCGCCAGCGCGTTCAGCAGCGCGGCGCCCGAGATCACCGCGGTGCCGTGCTGGTCGTCGTGGAAGACGGGGATGTCGAGCCGCGCCTTCAGCGTCTCCTCGATGTAGAAGCACTCCGGCGCGGCGATGTCCTCCAGGTTGATCCCGCCCACCGTGGGCTCCAGCAGCTCGCAGAATCGGATCACGTCGTCGGGGTCCTGCGACCCCACCTCCAGGTCGAAGACGTCGATGTCGGCGAAGCGCTTGAACAGCACGCCCTTCCCCTCCATCACCGGCTTGGCCGCCAGCGGGCCGATGTTGCCCAGCCCCAGCACCGCCGTGCCGTTCGACACCACGGCCACCAGGTTGCCGCGCGCCGTGTACTTGAACACCTCCTCGGGGTCGCGGGCGATCTCGCGGCACGGCTCGGCCACGCCGGGCGAGTACGCCAGCGACAGGTCGCGCTGCGTGCTGGCGGGCTTGGTGGGGACCACCGCGATCTTGCCGCGGCGCCCCTGGCTGTGGTAGTCGAGCGCGTCCTGCCGGCGGTCGGACATTGGCTTGCGGTCTCTCGGATTCCTGGTGTGCTGGCTGAGCCGGGTAGCGTACCGGCGGGGGTGGGGGGTGTCAAGCGAGCGGGTTTTCACTTTGGGCGTGTTCGGCGCCTAGGCGCCGAACCGGGCTGCGCGCTGCGTAGGGCACGATACCGCCGTGCCCAACGCAGCCGGGCCGCCGCCGCCACGATACAGCCGTGTCGGCGCCGTCCCGGCCCTCCGGGCGCGCATCCCTC
>Ga0190275_10001198_pt1 | contig 19625 bp, 15 predicted proteins | sample Popmic550T_FD_133745 | JGI IMG/M metagenome (GOLD analysis project Ga0190275, IMG submission 133745) | Populus adjacent soil microbial communities from riparian zone of Yellowstone River, Montana, USA - 550 T | ecosystem: Environmental > Terrestrial > Soil > Riparian zone > Trees stand | place...
GACGAGGTGGCGCGGGGTTGGGTGAGTCCTATCCTTTCCGATCTCGCGGTTCGCCGGGCATGGGCTCCCGAGGATCGATTCTTTCCGCTGGCTCACGCGAAACGGCTGGCAGGCCTGATCCCGGATGCCCGACTCGAGCTGATCGAGGACTCCTACACGTTCGTGTCCGAGGACCAGCCGGGTCGGCGCGCTGAGCTGGTTGCCGATTTCGTGCCGTAGCTGTGCACTCCACCGCTAGCGCTGACTACCGAACCCCTGGCAGGCTCCTACCGTCCGAACACGGGTTGTCACCGTGAGTTCGCGGACTGTTCACTGTGTCGGCAGGCACGATCGGGCGAACGTTGCAGCTGACTCGGCAGGAAGGCGGCGGTTGGATGCCGACTCAGCTGGGAGGGTCTGGCGACGCGTCGAGTGAGGCCGCAGCTGCGGTCAGTCTCGGCGTCCGGCTCCAGGTCAGAGGCGACGACGAAGGCGCTCACAAAGCCTTCGTCGAGGCGCTCGAGTCCGGCCACCCCGACCACGCGCCGGAGGCCGCCACCCACCTCGGGGCCCTCCTGCGCGCGCGAGGGGATCTCGCCGGCGCGCAGGCGGCCTATCAAGGAGCGGTCGACTCGGGGCACCGTGACCACGCCCCGAGAGCTGCGGTGGAACTCGGCATCGTGCTCGACGAACAGGACCACGGCGCACAGGCGCACGTCGCTTTCGACTTCGCGGCGTCTTCCCACCACCCCGACCACGCTCCCAAGGCCGCCTTGCAGCTCGGCAGGCTCCTGGAGCGCAGCGGCGAGCTTGCCGCGGCGCAGCAGGCATATCAGCTCGCCATTGATTCCGGTCATCCCTACCAAGCGCCGCCGGCAGCAATCCAGCTCGGCCAGCTCATGCAGCGTGAAGGCGATTCCGAAGGTGCCCGCCTGGCCTACCAGCGCGCCATCGACTCCGGTCACCCCGACCATGGTCCGGCTGCCGAAGTCCTGCTCGCTCAGCTGCTCGGCGACTCGAACCAGTCCGGCGCGGGCCAGGGGGCCGAGTCGCCAACGGAGGCCGTGCCGACGTAGCGTCATCATCGGGGATGAACCGCGCACTCGGCGGAGCGTCCGACTAGAACGGAGATGCCCTCCAAACTGGTCAATCAGCTCGGGGTCATGCGGCCCAGGCCCAGCGACTCTGGTGCGTGCAACATGAGCATCGTCCGGCCGATGTTGGGCGGCACCCGTGACGCGGTGAGCCGGGACACCACGATCATCACCGCGAAGGCGACCGGCACGGTCCAGGCCGCCGGCTGAGACAGCAGAGCACCGGGCCAGCCGTCGAGCTCCCCGCCGAGGACTGTGATCAGAACAGCCGTCAGCGACAGAGCACCTCCGGTCAGCACACCGGTAAGTGCACCGACATCGGTCAGTCGTCGCCACCAGATCCCCAGCACCAGCAACGGGCAGAACGTCGAAGCCGCAACCGCGAAGGCCAAACCCACCACTTGAGAGACGTCCAGCCGGTCGATCTGAGTCGCGACGACGAGCGGCACCAGTCCGGCGACTGTTGCCGCACGCCGGAAGTCGCGCACTGACCCCCGTCCGATCACGTCGGTCGACAGCACACCGGAGACCGACACCAGCAGACCCGAGGCAGTCGACAGGAAGGCCGCGAAGGCTCCCGCCGCCACTAGCGCGCCCAGAAGCTGTCCCAGCAACCCGCCGAATGCGGCGCCCGGCAGCAACAACACGACAGCGTCGGTCTGCCCGGTGATCAGCAATTCCGGCGTGTAGAGACGGCCCAGCGCTCCGTACAGGGTCGGAAAGAGGTAGAAGACACCGAGTAGGGCCAAGACGATCACCGTCGTACGGCGAGCCGCGCGGCCATCCGGATTGGTATAGAAGCGCACGAGGACATGGGGCAGGCCCATCGTGCCCAGGAATGTCGCCAGGATCAGCGAGTACGTCGCGAACAGCGGATGCTCGCGCGAGCCTCCCCCGCTACCCAGCGGCGTAGCCCAATCCTGGCCGCTCAACGCCGGCAGATCGCTGACGTGCGGCACTTCGGCGCCGGCCGGGAACACCAGGACCGTGCCGGCGCCTACCTCGTGCTCGCCGACCGCCCAGTCCAGCGGCCCGTCCACCTCGATTCCGTCAACCATGCCGGAGGCCTGAAAGGCCAGCGCATCCTCGACGAGGACTGTGACCCCGGTGTCGACCCTCACCTCGGTCTGCTCGTCGAAGGTTGGCGACTGGGTGCTGGTCAGTGCTGCCACACCACCTGATTGCCAGACGATCAACAGGAAGAACGCAGGGACGGCGATCGCGGTGAGCTTCAACCAGTACTGGAAGGCCTGGACGAAGGTGATCGAGCGCATCCCCCCGCCTGCCACGTTGACCGTGACGACGACGCCGACCACCGCTGCACCGACCCAGTACGGGGCACCGGTCAGCGTGCGCAGGGTCAAGCCCGCGCCCTGCAACTGTGGCAGCAGGTAGAGCCAGCCGATCACCACGACGAAGAACACCGCCCAACGGCGCAACGTCCGCGAGCCCAGCCGGGCCTCGGCGAAGTCCGGCAGCGTGAACGCACCCGAGCGCCGCAGCGGTGCAGCCACGAACAGCAGCAGGGCCAGATAGCCGGCGGCGAAGCCGACCGGATACCACAGCACGTCGGCGCCGTACTTCATCACCAGACCGGCGACGCCGAGAAATGATGCAGCCGAGAGGTACTCGCCACTGATCGCGGATGCGTTCCACCTCGGACTGACTGAGCGGCTGGCGACCAGGAAGTCCGATGTCGTACGCGAGAAGCGCAGCCCGTAAGCGCCGATGCCGATCGTCAGCACGGTGACGACGATGATCGCCGACAGCGCGTAAGGCGACCCGCTCACGATTGCCCCGCCTCGTGCGCTTCGCGCACCGCTCGCTCCGCTCCTCGCTCGTTCCTCGCCGCGATGCTCACTCGCTCTCGGCTCACGAGTCGGTCCCCGCGGCCTTGCTGAAGTCATCCTCGATCCGCTCCGCCTGGCGTACATGCAACAGGCCGACGACGTAGAGCAGCGGATAGGCCAGCACCCCGAGAAGCAGCCAGGGCAGCCGCAACCCGAGCACGGAGACATCTGACAGGCCGGGGAACACCGCGAAGACCAGCGGCAGGCTGCCGAGCAACAGGATCACCACGCCGGCCAGGCTGAGAGCGAGGCTGAGTTGGGCACGGACCAGCCCCCGGATCAGAACTTCCCCGACCTGGGTCTGCTCCTCGAGTTCCTGTCGCGAGTAGGCAGCACGCCGAACTGCCCGGCCGGCGAGATCGACCCGCACCCGAGGAGGCGGCCCTCCGTCGGGTGCTAGCGGGTCCATCCGGCCTTGGCGGTCCGGACGAGGCGATCCTTGAGTTCGCGGGTGTGCCGTCGACTGACCGGTAGTTCGCGTTCGTCGACCATCACCACGTACCCACTCGGGGTCAGTCGGAGCTGGGTGATCAGCCGCAGCGCCACCAGATAGGAGCGATGGATCCGAACGAAGCCGGCCTGTGACCAGCGGTCCTCCAATGTGGACAGCGGGATTCGTACGAGATGGCTGTCCTCTCGGGTGTGCAGCCGGGCGTAATCACCCTGGGCCTCGACCCAACGCACCGACGAACGAGGCAGCATGGTGGTGATGCCGGCCAGCTCGACCGGGATGACCTCGTCCTCGGGTGCCGTCGAGACGGCATCACGCAGCACCAGCACCCGGCGCAGCGACTCATCAAGCCGATCGGCGCGGACCGGCTTGAGCAGGTAGTCGACCGCGCCCAGGTCGTAGGCATCGACCGCCCGGTCGTCGTGGGCCGTCACGAACACGACTGCCGGCGGCCGGGCGAAGTTGCCCAGGACCTTCGCAAGCTCCAGGCCATCCAAACCCGGCATCCGGATGTCGAGAAAGACGACGTCGAAGCCCGCCTCGTTCGGCCCGCCCTCGTGCATCGCGCGCAACGCGTCACTGGCGTTGTCGGCGGTGACGACGGCCGAGACCGAGGGGTGCGAGCTCAGCAGGAAAGCCAGCTCATCGAGGGCCGGCGGCTCGTCGTCGACCGCCAAGACCCGCATGGTCGCCACCCTGCCACCAATCGCCCCGCTCATCCGGCGCGGACGCCGGCGTGGAACTTCGGGATCCGCAGGCTCACCTTCGTGCCGGCGCCGGGTGCGGTCTCGACGACCAAGCCGTAGTCATCGCCGAAGACCGACCGCAACCGGTCATCGACATTGCCCAGTCCCACGTGCTCTCGGCCGTCGCTGCTGTCTTCTGCGGTGAGCTCGCGCAGCTTGCCCGGGTCCATGCCAACGCCGTCGTCCTCGACGGTGATCAGGCACTGCGCTCCGGCGTCCTCGGCCCGGATCGCGATGGTGCCGACGCCCGGTTTATCTGCCAGGCCGTGGCGTACGGCATTTTCGACCAGCGGCTGCAGAGTCAGGAACGGTACGGCGACCGGCAACACTTCCGGAGCGATCCGCAGGGTCACCTGCAGCCGCTCGCCGAATCGGGCCCGCTCGATGAGCAGGTAGCGCTCGATGTTGCCCAGTTCCTCGGCCAGGGTGGTGAATTCGCCGTACTGACGGAAGCTGTACCGGGTGAATTCGGCGAACTCCAGCAGCAGGTCTCGCGCCCGGTCAGGATCGGTCCGTACGAACGAGCCGATCGCCCCGAGCGCGTTGTAGATGAAATGTGGGCTGATCTGGGCCCGCAGAGCCCGGATCTCGGCTCGTGCCAGGCGGGCCCGCGACTGGTCGAGTTCGGCGAGTTCGAGCTGGGTTCCCACCCATCGCGCGGTCTCAAGCGTGGCGCGGACCAGGCCGGCACCGGGTTCCTGCCAGGTCAGGGCAACCAGCGCTCCGGCAACGCGTTCGTCCAGGGTCACCGGCGCGATGACCGCACCACGCAACGGGCAGTCCGGCTGATCGCAGAGCATCTCCCCGGCCTTGACCACGGCTGGGCGAGCGGAGTCCAGGACCCCGGCGGCAACCTCCATGATCGTGCCCCGGTGATGCGAGCCGAGGCCTTCCCAGGCAAGCACCTGCTCGGTGCTGGTGATCGCCAGCGCGGGCGTGCCCAGCAGTTGACGTAGGTAGCGGATGGACTTGGCCGCCGATGCCTCGGTCAGGCCCTGGCGCAGGGGCGGGGCCGCCTGACTCGCGGCATGCAGCGCATCGAAGGTCAACCGCTGCTCGGTACTGGAAAACCCGCGTGATGAGCGGTAGCGCACGACTCCCCACAGCATGGCTGCGGCCAGCACGACCAGTCCGATTCCCACCAAGGCCGTCTCCACGGGTGGATAGTGCCCCCTTTTCCGTGACTGGAGTTAGCGGAGTGGGATCCTGGTGTGGTGAGCCTCAGCAGTAGTCCAGTGAAGAGGATGGTCCGTACCGGCAGCGCTGTCGCCTTCGGCGTCGCGGCTAGCTGGGTAGCCCGAGCGGCCTGGGGTCTGCCGTTCGCGTTGGGCGCAACGCCATGGGCGCTGCGGCAGATCGTGCATCGCTCGCCGCAGTTCGAAGACGGCAGGTTCGTCAACTCCGAGCGCAGCCCGGTCATCACGGCGATGGACGCCGCCTCTGTCTTACGCGCGTGGTTGTCCCGCGACGAACGCGGCCACCCGGCGGGGCCGGTTCCGCTGGTGTCGAACGGGCACGCTCCAGAGGCTGCGGCCGATCTCGCCGCCACGTGGTACGGCCATGCCAGCGCCATCGTGGAAGTGGACGGCCACCGCGTACTGCTCGACCCGGTGTGGGGTGATCGCGTATCACCCTCCCCCACGGTCGGCCCGCGTCGGATGCACCCGCCGCCGATTCCGATCGAGGACCTCCCGCCGGTCGACGCCGTCCTCATCTCCCATGACCACTACGACCATCTCGACCTGCCGACAGTGCGGAGCCTGCTCCGCACCCAGGGCGCGCCGTTCGTCGTACCCCTGGGCATCGGCGCGCACCTACGCCGTTGGGGTGTGCCCGAATCGCGGATCATCGAACTGGACTGGGGTCAGCACACCGATGTGGGCCAGCTGCGGCTGATCTGCACCCAGGCCCGGCATTTCTCCGGACGCTTGTTCACCCGGGACAACACGCTGTGGGCATCATGGGTCATCCGCGGGCCGAGTCAGCGGGTCTACTTCGGTGGCGACACCGGCTACACAGCCGGGTTCGCCGACATCGCCCGCGAACACGGCCCGTTCGGCCTGACTCTGCTGCCGATCGGCGCGTACGGCGCGCAGTGGCCGCACATCCACATGAACCCGGAGGAGGCCGTACAGGCCCACCTCGATCTCGGCGGCGACGTCCTGCTCCCCATCCACTGGGCCACCTTCGATCTTGCCTTCCACGCTTGGGCCGAGCCGGTGGAACGGCTGTGTATCGCCGCGGCGGAGGCAGGGGTCGCGCTGGCGGTGCCACGACCGGGTGAGCGGATCACCAATGCCGAGCCGCCGCCGTTCAAGGACTGGTGGAGCGCCTTGGCCCGCTCAGACCTTCCTCGCCGGGGGCCCAAGTTCCTCGGCGGCTAGCGGAGGAGCTTCGAACATCCGGCGGTAGCCTCGCCCGCGTGGCCATTGCGATCAGAGACAAGATCTTCGAGAACTCACGGCAGTTCGTTGCGCCAGGTGAGCAGGTTCAGGCCGTTCTCGGAGGGCAGACTCTCAACAATTGGCTCCTAATAGCGTTGATTGTTGGCGTCATGACCCCGTTGTTCGTCGTCGTCAACTTGTTCGTCAACTTGGGTGTCATCCTGTCCGGGTTGGTTGGGGGGAGCCTGGCGGGGTTGGTGGTCTCCTTCTGGAACGACTTCCGCGCCGTACTCGTGACCGATCGCCGCATCCTGGTGCTCGCTTGCGGGAAGTGGGGAATGGGGACGCCGCGATCCATCGTCCGCGAACTGCCCCGCAACATCAGGATCGGCCCGGCGAGCGGGTTGTGGTGGAAGAGTGAGTCACTCGGCGAGAAGCTCTACATACACAACCGGTTCCACAAGGATGTCGCAGCCGCCGACGCCGCCATCGGTTTGTGACCTGAATCCTTCGCCGCCCCTAGTCCGCACAATGGTCAGTGCCCGGGGTCAACGGAGGAGCTTGGACATCCGGCGATCGGCCAAAGGTTTGCCGCCGGTCTGACATGTCGGGCAGTACTGCAGGGAGTTGTCAGCGAAGGAAACCTCCCGGATCGTGTCGCCACAGACCGGGCAGGGCAGTCCGGTACGGGCGTGCGCCCTGAAGCCAGAGCGCTTTTCCGACTTCAGCGTTGCCGCGCCTTGCCCGATCGAGCGGTTCACCGCGTCGGTGAGCTCCTCTTGGATGGCAGCGTGCAGCGCAGCGACCTCTGCCTCCTCGACTCGGTCGGTCATCTTGAACGGTGACAGCTTCGCGGTGTGCAGGATCTCGTCGGAGTAGGCGTTCCCGATACCGGCAATCACGCGCTGGTCGGTGAGCGCGCCCTTGAGCTGGACCCGCCGTTGCGAGAGCAGTGCGGCCAGCTCGGTCTCGGTCAGGGTCAGCGCGTCGGGGCCGAGCCGCGCAACTCCCGGTACGTGTGCGGGATCCCGTACGACATAGATCGAGAGCCCCTTGCGGGTGCCAGCTTCGGTGAGATCGAAGCCAGCACCGGCAGATGGCCGCTCATCGGCATCCACGCGCTCGGCCAGGTGAACCCGCATCGCCAGTGGTCCTTTCCCAGGCCGGGGTGGGGCAGCCGGCAGGTCCTTGCGCCAGTGCAACCAGCCACCTCGAGCCAGGTGTACGACCAGGTGAAGACCACTGACGTCGAGGTCGAGGAACTTGCCGTGCCGCGCCGCTCCGGTGATCTCCAATCCGGCCAACGAGGTGTGCGGGGGGTCGAAGGTCTTGATCGCCGCGATCTCGGCGAGGTCCAGGCGCGTGATGACTCGCCCCACTGCCTCGGCGCGCAGGTGGTGGGCGAGGGCTTCGACCTCAGGGAGTTCCGGCATCGGCTCGATTGTGCCCGACCGTCGCCCGTGCCGCGTCGGCTACGGCGCCGGCAACCGCCTTGTGTACGGCGGGGTCGAACACGCTGGGCACGATGTAGTTGGCGTTGAGTTGGTCGTCGGTGACCACCTCGGCAAGTGCCTTCGCCGCCGAGAGCAGCATCTGCGAACTGATCTCGGTGGCCCGGGCATCGAGCAGCCCCCGGAAGACCCCCGGAAAGGCGAGCACGTTGTTGATCTGGTTGGGCAGGTCCGATCGTCCGGAGGCGATGACCGAGGCGTAGGGCCGGGCAGCGACCGGATCGATGTCCGGGGTCGGGTTGGCCAGGGGGAAGACCACCGCGCTCTGAGCCATCGCCGCCAGAGCGGTCGCCGGAAGGACATTTCCAGCGCTCACTCCGATGAACACGTCGGCGCCGACCAGGGCATCTGCCAGTTCACCACGCTGGTTGTCGGGGTTTGTCCGCTGCGCCAGGTCCAGCATCGCCGGCGACAACGAGTCATCGTCGCGACAGAGAATGCCCTGACGGTCCCAGACCAGCACGTCGGTGACCCCGGCCGCCAGCAACAGCGTGACGATCGCCGTACCCGCCGCTCCGGCGCCGGCAACCGCGATCTTCACCGAGCCCAGTTCCTTGCCGACGACGCGCAGCGCATTGGTCAGCGCGGCGAGCACCACGATCGCCGTACCGTGCTGATCGTCGTGAAAGACCGGGATCGACAGTGACGCACGCAGTCGACGTTCGATCTCGAAACACCGTGGCGCGGCGATGTCCTCGAGGTTGATGCCGCCGAATCCCGGAGCGATGATCTCGACTGTTCGTACGATCTCGTCGGTGTCCTGGGTGTCCAAACAGATCGGCCAGGCGTCGATGTCGGCAAACCGTTTGAACAGCGCGGCCTTGCCCTCCATCACCGGCAACGCGGGCCCGGGGCCGAGATTGCCGAGCCCGAGTACGGCACTGCCATCGGTCACCACCGCGACGCTGTTGCCCTTGATGGTCAATCGCCTTACGTCGCCGGGGTTCTCGGCCAATGCGAGGCAGACGCGGGCGACTCCGGGCGTGTAGGCCATGGACATGTCATCGCGGGTCTTGAGCGGAACCCGGGAGGCCACCGAGAGCTTGCCGCCGAGGTGCAGCAGGAACGTCCGGTCACTCACCTTGCCGACCGTCACTCCCTCGACGGTGCGGAGAACGGCGACAATCTCCTGGGCATGCCCGCCGTCAGCCGCCGAGCAGGTGACGTCGACTACCAAGCCATCCGGGCGGGAGTCGACCACATCGATCGCCGTGACTGCTCCACCGGAAGCGCCGACCGACGTGGCGATCCGCCCGATGCTCGCCGGATCGCCGTCAGCGGTGAGCCGGACAGTGATGGAGTACGACGCGCCCGTGACCAGTCCGCGCGGTCCGGATGCTGTCGCCGCGTCGGGGGCGGGTACGGGTACGGCGCGTGATTGCGGCGCGGTGTCGGGGTCGGGGTCGATATCGGGGTCGGTCACAGCGCGCAAGTCTGCCGCACCGGATCGCCGTTGCGTTGGTTCAGGGATCGAGTGGGCAGCCGAGAGCAGCGCAGGTGTAGGCCACCGGCCGTCCATGACCCGGCGTGCCCGGTTCAGCGCCCAGGTGACCCGTCGATTCATCACCAGGGGAAGGACGAACTCCGCTCCTGGAGCCGAGACAGCCCTGAGCAGGGGATGCGCGTCCGTACCGAGGCCACCGCTGGCGACCAGGACGAGACGTTGGGTGAGTTCGGGAAACTGGTGGGCCACTTGCAGAGCTATGCCGCCACCGAAGGAGTGCCCCACGATAGGCAGCCTGAGGGGTATCGAGTCCACCCTGACTGTGCTACGGACATTCGTCGCGGCCAGCTGTTGACCGGACCTGACGTGCAGGGTCAGTCTGAATGCAGACAGTCATCGGGCATGTACAGAGGGTAGCCCTGGTGAGTGACCTTCGATCGAGAGGCACGGATGTCCGGACACGATCTCCCCCGAGGCGGAATCAATCGACGCGGATTCCTCAAGGGCTCGGTTCTTCTCGGTACCGGCGTCGCGCTCGGCGGCCTTCACTTGGGCACCGCCGGTTCAGCCCAGGCACTGGCCGAGCCGGCCATCGACAGCGTCAATGACTGGGGTGCGGTTTCGCCGCGAGGACCGATCACGGTGCTCGATCAGCGCCCCGACAAGATCCTCGTTCACCACACCGCCGGCTCCAACAGCACCGACTACTCGAAGTCGCATGCCCATGCCGTTGCCCGACAGATCCAGCAGGGCCACATCGCCCAAGGCTGGTCCGACAGCGGGCAGCACTTCACAATCAGCCGCGGCGGATACGCGATGCAGGGCAGGCACAACAGTCTCGGGGCGCTAAGCAGCGGCACCAAGTCGGTCGTCGGCGCCCACTGTCCGGGACAGAACAGCATCGCCGTCGGCATCGAGAACGAGGGCACCTACACCAGCGTGGAGCCGCCGACCGCCCTCTACGACAAGCTGGTGCTCCTGTGCGCCTACATCTGCGACCAGTACGACATCCACTCCGACCGGATCTACGGTCACCGCGACTACTTCGCCACGGTGTGCCCGGGCGACAAGCTCTACGCCATGTTGCCGAAGCTTCGCGACGACGTGCACAACCTGCGGATGTCCGACTAGGCAATTCCGCAGCTGCATGCAGCCCTTCCGCTCGGTGTGCGGCAGCCCATCTTGGGACCGCGGCCGGTCAGCCCCGAGCGCCCGAGACCGTACGATCACGCGACGATGACCGTGCCCATCACGCCCGCTGCAACCAGCGCGCCAATCCGGGTCCTGCTCGCAGAGGACAGCTACGTCGTACGCGAGGGCGTCCGGGCACTCATCGACACCCAGGACAGCCTGGAACTCGTCGGCACCTGCGCCGACCTCCCTGCGCTGATGTCAGCCGTCACCGAGTTGACACCCGACGTGGTGCTCACCGATATCCGGATGCCGCCGACCCAGACCGACGAGGGCGTGCGCGCCGCGCAGTCGCTGCGGCGCAGCCACCCGGACATCGGCGTGGTCGTCCTGTCGCAGTACGTCGAGGCCGACTACGCGATCCGGCTGTTCGAGGACGGCTCGGGTGGGCGGGCCTACCTGCTCAAGGAGCGGGTGGGCGACGTCGATGACCTGGTCGACGCGATCCGCCAAGTGCACCGTGGCGGCTCGGTCGTGGATCGGGCCGTGGTCGATGCCCTGATAGCCGCCCGGACGCGGGAGCACTCGCCGGTCGACGACCTGACTCCCCGGGAGCTCGAGGTCCTTTCCCACATCGCCCGGGGCCGCAACAACAAGGCCATCGCCGACTTGCTCGTGCTCTCCCCCCGCGCGGTCGAGAAGCACATCAACGTCATCTTCGCCAAGCTCGGGCTCGCGGACGAGCCGGACAGTCATCACCGGGTACGTGCCGTGCTGCTCTACATCGCCGCGACCGGCGCCGACCATGCGTAGCGACCCTGCGGGGAGGGTTGAGCGGGAGTGCAGGCACCACCAATGATCTTCCGGCCTTCACGATTCCCAGCCCTCGGCGCAAGGAGCATGCTGCAGTGGTGATGGCTACCGTCAGCGTGCTGATCGTGGATGACCAGGTCCCGTTCCGGGACGTGGCGCGCATGGTGGTCGACATGACCGACGGGTTCGAGGTGGTCGGCGAAGCAGACGGCGGGACCAGCGGAGTGGCCGAAGCGACCCGGCTGCGCCCCGACCTCGTGCTGATGGACATGAACATGCCCGACATCGACGGGTTCGAGGCCACCCGGCAGATCCGGGCCGAACTTCCGCAGACCAGGGTGCTGATGCTCTCGACCCACGACCCTGCCGACTACCGAACGCAAGCGATCGAGGCCGGCGCATTCGACTTCATGACCAAGTCAGCCTTTGACCCGTTCATCCTGGCCGATGGGTGGGCCCACTCACACTCACACTGACACGGGCACCGGGAGCGTCAGGGTCACGGTCGTGCCCTGACGCTGTCGTGAGCACACGGTCAGGGCGCCACCGGCCGAGTCAGCCCGATCGATCATGTGGGTCAAGCCTGATCCGTGCGCTGTCGTGTCGACGTCGAACCCGTCGCCGTCGTCGGTCACGATGATCGTCAGCGTGGAGTCAGTGTCGTCCAGCTCGATGTGAGCGTGTTCGGCTCGGGCATGGCGTACGGCGTTCTGCACTGCCTCCACCGCGCAGAAGTATGCGGTGGCCTCGACCTCCCGCGGGTAGCGCCGACCGGCTCGGTCCAGCACCGTCACCGCCAGGTCTGCCCGTCGGCCCTGAGCCGACAGGGCAGCGGCCAGTCCCTCCGATTCCAACAGCGGCGGGTAGATGCCTCGAGCGATCTCGCGCAGCCCATCGACTGCTTCCTCGGCGACGACGGCGGTGGTGGCCAGATCCGCTGCCAGCCCGGTCGCACCTTCGCGGGTCGCGATCGTCCGCGCCAGACCGAGCTTGACCTTCAAGGCAACCAGTTCCTGTTGAGCCCCGTCATGGAGGTCGCGCTCCAATGCGTGCCGGGCGCGATCCTGGGCGGCGAGCATCCGCTGGCGTGAGGAGCGCAACTCCTCGAGGCGATCGCGCAGTCGCGACCGAAGTCGGGTGTTGGCCAGCAACAACGCCGCCTGCCCAGCGAGTTCCTCGACCAATCTGCGATCAGCCGTGCTGACTCCTTCGCCGGGCCGTTTGGTCAGCGTCAGAGCCCCGACGAGTTGGCCCTCATGACGCACAGCCTGAGCCAGGTCGGCACCCGGGAGGTCCGGTAGGTCGGATCCGAGCACGGGTACGGGCGAGGGGTCGGCGACATGGGACCCGGCCGCCTCAGTCCCGGCGGTCCCGCGCGGGTACAAGCTGCCTTCCTGCGCTACCCAGATCACGGCCTGAGCCGCCCCGGTGCCATCGGCCAGCAGGCGGGCGGCCTCGCTCAGCGCCGCATCGGCATCGCCCGACTCACCGATCCGCGCCGTCATCGCCGCCAACACCTCGTACGGAGTGGCCCGTCGGCCGTACACCAGCCTGTTGGCCCAGTGCTGCACGCGTACCCGTACCGGCTCGAAGGCCACCGCCACCAGAGCCGTAGCGGCAATCGCCAGGCCGAGGTTTCCTTCGCTGATCGGGAGCAGCCTGCCCAGCCCCACGACAATGAGGGCGTAGACAGTTGTGATGAATGCGGCCAGCACCACCAACACGACGCTCTTGTTGATCAGGACATCGATGTCGTAGAGCCGGTAACGCACCAGCGCCACAGTGATCGCCACTGGCATGATCACCACGGGCGCGACCGTGAACGCCGCGCCGCTGTCGCCGAAGATCGTGCCGACGACGCCGACCGCGACCAGGGGCCCGCTGATGGCCAGTCCCAGAAAGACCCATTTGAGCTGCTGACGTTCGATTCCGGTGGAACGCCGAAAGCGCACCAGCAGAGGCACCAGGCTGAGCAGCATCAGGAGTCCGAAGAGCAAGTAGGCCGTCGACTCGAACCAAGCCGACACGCCGGTCAGGACACTGAGGGTGTCCGCCACGCTGAGCAGCACAGTGGCTAGCACGCTGGCGACAGCTAGCGGCCGCCAGCGTGGTGACAGCAGTCTTCCGTCGGGCAGGGCCTGCGGCAAAGCCATCGTGAATCCGGCAACCATGACCACCCAGGTCCAGCCCAGGGCTGCGTAGACGACCTCGCCACTCAGCCAGCCGGGCCGTTCTGGGAACCCGAACAACAGGTAGACGTTGACCAGATGCCGCAGCGCGTCCACGCCACCGATCGCAACCAGCATCCAGCCGATCACGTGCCCTGGTCGGCGCCGCAGGATCACCGCCCCGAGCAGGGCGAAGAGCACGCAGCTCTGGACGTAGTAGCCGTCCACCGCCTCGATCAGGCTCAGCCCGCTGGTCTCGATGGCGAACGGCAGGGCCAGCGTGGCCGCCACAGCAAACGCAGCGATGCCGTACGCGAGCGAATTCGGCAGGCGAAAGGTTCCCGCTGGTCGTTCGTTTGTCCGAGGCATGTCCGCGGAGTCCGGGGATGCCGACCTGGCTCGCGGGCTGATCATCTGAGGGTGGCCATCGCGACATCCGACCTCGCGGAACTGTCGGCCACTGGCAGCGCGAGGCGCACCGTGGTTCCGTGACCGGGCCGGGATGCGATGGTCAGACTGCCGCCCACCGAGTCGGCGCGGTCAGTCATGTGCGTCAACCCAGATCCGTGCCGAACGGCGTCGGCGTCGAACCCGTCCCCGTCGTCGGTCACAGTGACCGTCAGGGCTGCCTCGGTGCCGTCGAGTTCGACGTGTGCGTGTTCGGCCTTGGCGTGCCGGACGGCGTTGTGCACCGCCTCCAATGCGCAGAAGTACGCGGTGGCCTCGATCTCACGCGGGTAGCGGCGGCCGGCTCGGTCCAGCACCGTGACGGCCAGGTCCGCGCGGCGAGCCTGGGCCGAGAGCGCCGCGGCCAGTCCCTCGGATTCCAGCAGCGGCGGATAGATGCCGCGCGCGACGTCGCGCAGGGTGTCGACCGCCTCGTCAGCGACCCTGGCCGACTGGGCCAGACCCGCCGCTATCCCGGTGGCGCCTTCCCGCGTCGCGATCGTGCCGGCCAGGCCGAGCTTGATCTTGAGGGCGACGAGTTCCTGCTGGGCACCGTCGTGCAGATCACGCTCCAGCGCGTGCCGGGCCTGGTCCTGGGCGGCCAGCATCCGTTGGCGGGATTCCCGCAGCTCCTGCACACGATCGGCCAGTCGGGAGCGCAACCGGGTATTCGCCAGGAGCAATGCAGCCTGGCCGGCGAGCTCCTCGACCAGTCGGCGGTCGGCGGTGCTGACCCCCTCGCCAGGTCGCTTCTTCAGCGACAGCGCCCCGACGAGTTGCCCGTCCTGGCGAACGCCAACGACGAGATCGCTGTCGGGCACCTCCGGAAGGTCGGCGCCGACCAACGCAACCGGCGTCGGCTGCATTGCCGAGTCACCCGACGCGCCCCGCGGCACGAGCAATTGATCCTGGACCACCCAAACCACCGCTTGGTCGGCGCCGCTCCCCTCGGCGAGCAGGCGGGCAGCCTCGGCCAGTGCCTCGCCGGGATCGTTCGATTCACCGATCCTGGCCGTCATCGCGGCCAACGCCTCGTACGGCGTAGCCCGGCGGCCGTAGACCAGCCGGTTCGCCCAGTGCTGCACCCGTACGCGTACCGGTTCGAAGACCACCGCAACCAGCGCGGTCGCGGCGATGGCCAAGCCGAGATTGTTGTCGCCGATCGGCAACAGTCGGCCGAGGCCGACCACGATCGCGGCGTAGACCGCCGTGATGAACGCAGCCAACGCGACGAAGACCAAAGACTTGTTGATCACGACGTCGATGTCGTAGAGCCGGTAGCGCAGAATCGCGATTCCCGCAGCAACGGGTAAGCCCAGGACGCTGAGCATGATCAAGCCGTCCGCTGTCACTTCACCGAGCTGCTCGTACGCGACGAAGCCGACGATCGGCACGGTCACGCCCGCCAGCGCGCCAGCGAAGGCAAGCCATTTGACCTGCTGACGCTCCTGGCCGCGTGCGCGCCGGAATCTGATGATCAGGGAGACCGACGAACCGACGATGCCGACCAGGAGCAGCACGAACGCAAAGCCGGTGAGCGGTTCCAGCAGAGGGCTCTCGACACCGTACGGATTGCTCAGCTCAGGATTGTCGGGCAGGCTGCCCGGCTCGAGGCCAGAGGTGACGAAGACACCCAGAATGCCCAGAACTGCGCACCATGCCACCGGCCGCCAGCGAGAGGACAGCAGTCGGCCGTCGGGAAAGAGCAACAGCAGGAATGTGGACGGGATCAGGATCCACGGCATCCAAGAGATCTCCCCGTACCAGGCGGCGGTCTGCCCCAAGGCATGCCAGCCTGAGTCGGTCTCGATCCAGTAGTCGGCGTAGGAGCCGCACAGCGACGCGAGGCCGACGGTCACGGAGGTGCCCACGAATATCCAGCCGATCGCGTTGCCCGGTTGCCGGGAGGTGATCAGCACGCCCACACCGCCGAACACGAGCCCGATTGCCCAGACAAACGCCTCGCCGCGGAGACTGAGACCGCTTTCCGTACTGAGTGCCAGGGCGCCGCCGGCCACAAGGAGCAGGACGGTGAGTGTCACCAAACCCCATGCCAACCAACGTGTTCTAGGCCGAGTCATCAGCTGATCCCGGCAAGGCTGAGGTCCCGTGGCGCCACCACAGTCGCATCTGTAGACACCGGCAGGAGGATGGTGATCGTGGTGCCGTGACCCGGTTGGGAGGCGATGTGCAGGGATCCGCCAGCTGAGTCGGCCCGGTCTGTCATGTGCGTCAACCCGGATCCGTATGCCGTGGACTCGGCGTCGAATCCGTCACCGTCATCAGTCACTGTGACCGTCAGGGCCGAGTCCGTGCCGTCGAGTTCGAGATGGGCGTGCTTGGCGTGGGCATGCCGTACGGCGTTGTTGAGGGCTTCGAGGGAGCAGAAGTAGGCGGTGGCCTCCGTCTCGCGCGGATAGCGGCGTCCGGCCCGGTCCAACACCGTTACCGAGAGCTCCGGGCGCCGCGCCTGTGCCGACAGGGCCGCAGCCAGCCCCTCCGATTCCAGCAGCGGCGGGTAGATGCCCCGTGCCACGTCCCGCAGCGTCTCGACCGCCTCGTCCGCGATGGCCGCAGTCTGGGTCAGTTCACCCACCAGCTCGCTGGCGCCTTCCCGCGCAGCGATCGTCCCGGCCAGGCCGAGCTTGATTTTCAGGGCGACGAGTTCCTGCTGTGCGCCGTCGTGCAGGTCGCGCTCCAGGGCATGCCGGGCCGCGTCCTGCGCGGCGATCATCCGCTGCCGCGAGGAGCGCAGATCGTTGAGCCGCTCGGTCAACCGGGACCGTAGCCTCGTGTTGGCCAGCAGCAGAGCCGCCTGTCCAGCCAACTCCTCGACCAGTCTGCGGTCGGCGCTGCTGACTCCCTCACCCGGGCGCTTGCGCAGGGACAGTGCCCCGACCAGTTGACCCTCGTGCCGCACTTCTCGAACCAGGTCGCTCCCCGGCAGGTCGGTCACATCGGCGCCACGAAGTGGCACGGACTCCGGCTGGATCGCCAGCTCATCCGACATGCCGCACGGCACGAGATAGCCCTCCCGAACGACCCAGACGACTGCCTGCCCGGCCCCGGTGCCCTCAGCCAGCAGCCGCGCCGCCTCGGTCAGGACCTCGTCCGGGTCGGCCGACTCCCCGATCCGGGCGGTCATGGCTGCGAGGGCCTCGTACGGCGTGGCCCGCCGGCCGTAGACCAGCCGGTTCGCCCAATGCTGCACGCGTCCCCGTACCGGCTCGAACGCCACGGCGACCAGGGCAGTCGCAGCGACCGCCAAACCCAGATTGTTCTCACCGATCGGCAGCAACCGGCCCAGTCCGACCACGATCGCGGCGTAGACAGCGGTGATGAACGCGGCCAGCGCGACGAAGACGAGGGACTTGTTGATCACGATGTCGATGTCGTAGAGCCGGTAGCGCAGGACCGATGTGGCCACTGCGCACGCAACGACGAGCAACCCGACCAGCAACGTCGCGAAGCCCACGTTCTCGCCGGCGAAGTTGTCGGTGGGGGTGAGGAATATGACCAAGAACAACACAGCGGCGGCTGCGACCCACTTGACCTGCTGCCGCTCCTCCCCGCGCGAGCGACGGAAACGAACGACCAGGGAGGCCGCGGCTGCAAGGGTCGCGACGAGCATGAGTCCGAACCCCAACAAGCCGATCGCCTCGACCACTACCCCAGGTGCGCCGTCTGCGCCGAGTGGATTTGCCACTGGGTAGTCCTCGAACAGCCCTGGAGCGAATGCTGTTCCTACGAACACTGCTGGACAGGCCGCTAGCGCCACCCACTGGACCCACTGCCAGCCGCGGGTGGGTGGACGCCCGGATGGAAAGACCAGCGGAAACAGGGTCAGCGCGGGAATCATCGCAGGAATCCAGATCCAGCTCGCCAGCCAGGCTGCGAACTGCGCAGCACTGTTCGGCTCGACCTGCCGAAGCGCCAAACTCCAGTAGACGTGAGAACTAAGAATCAGCAGTCCCAGAGATACTGGAATTGCGCAAAGAATCCACCCGACTGGATTCCTATGGCGCCGGTAGGCCACCATGGCGCCGGTGACGGCGAGCGCCGTCAACACCAACGCTTCGAACACCGCTACTGGAACACCTCCGCCGGGTACGCCAGGGGCGCTCGTGGCATCCGAGGACGCCGGGTCGACGATCGCGAGGGCCAGGCGAGCACCGGCCACTGCGAGGGTGAAGGCGCAGGCAGCCCAAGCAAGCCACGCGGCCCTACTGGCATTGCGCGTCGGGCCGCTCACACGGCGGCTCCGGCTAGTTCGGCCACCGAAGGCGCGCCGGTGGTTGGTGCGGCAGGTACTCGCCCGGTGATCGTTGTCCCGCGTCCCGGTGCGGAGTCCACGACCATGGTCCCGCCGACGGTGTCGAGCCGGTCGGCCATCCCCTGCAGGCCGGTGCCCTTCTTGGTCGTCTCTGCGTCGAATCCGGCGCCGTCGTCGACCACCTCGAAGCGCAGCCGATCGCCTTCCTGGGTCAAGCGCACTCGGGCGGAATTCGCATTGGCGTACTTCGCGACGTTCTGCAGAGCCTCCAGGACACTGAAGTAGACCGCTGCCTCGACCTCGGCTGCGTACCTGCCTACATCCTCGGCGTGCACGGTGATCGGCAGCGCGGCCTTGGCGACCTGCTCGGTCAACGCCGCGGTCAGCCCATCGCTGGCAAGCCGTGGCGGGTAGACACCCGCGGCGAGGCTGTCCAGGGTCTCCATCGCACCCGCCGTGGCGCTGACCAGTTGGTCCACCAACATCGCCGTCTTCGGCGCTGCCTCCCGATCGACTTTCCGGGACAGCCCCGACAGCCGCTCACCCAAGTTGGCCAGTTGCGCCCTTGATCCGCCGGCCAGGTCCTCCTCGATCCGCTGCCGGGCATCGTTCTGGGCGTTCAGCAGCCGCCGCCGGGAGGCCTCCAAATCGGTGAGTCGCTGGGCGAGTTCGGCGTCTAGGCGCAAGTTGCGCAGCAGGACCCCGCTGGCCGCTGCCAACCGGCCGACCAGGTCGGTGTCGATCTCGGTGACCCGTTCACCCCGCGGTTTCGCGATCGTCAGCACACCGAGCAGCTCGCCGGCGTCTCGCACCGCGACGGCGAGGTGTGCATCCGGAAGGGCAGGCAGGACCGCCTCGTCGGCCGCCCCGTCGTCGGCCACGGTGAGCCCGACGCTGATCGGCGCCTCGTCCGAGGCAGCTGTTGCCGGCCAGGTAGCGGCCGGGCGAAGCTCCGAGCCCACTCGAAGCCACACCCGAGCCGGGTCAGCGCCGGTTCCGTTGGCGATGAGCTCGGCTAGGTGCACCAAAGTCTCCGCGGAGGGCTCGGCGGCTCCGACTCGGGTCGCGAAGCCGCTCAGCACGTCGTACGGCGTCGCCCGCCGTCCGAACACGAGCCGGTTTGCCACCCGCTGCAGCCGCCGCCGTACCGGCTGGAAGGCGACCGCAACCACCGCGGTAGCGGCGACCGACAGAGCGAGGTTGGGCTCGTCACCACTGCCCGCCAGCGACCCCACGCCCACCACGATCGCCACATAGGCCACGGTCACGAAGCCGGCCAGGCCGGCCACCAGCAGCGTCCGGCTGATCACGACGTCGATGTCGAAGAGCCGATA
>Ga0190275_10001199_pt1 | contig 19621 bp, 15 predicted proteins | sample Popmic550T_FD_133745 | JGI IMG/M metagenome (GOLD analysis project Ga0190275, IMG submission 133745) | Populus adjacent soil microbial communities from riparian zone of Yellowstone River, Montana, USA - 550 T | ecosystem: Environmental > Terrestrial > Soil > Riparian zone > Trees stand | place...
GACCGGCCGCGGCCTGATCGACCCGCGAGCCGAGGAGACGCTGGCCGCGATCGGCGACTGGATGCGGCTGCACGAACGGTCGATCCGGGGTTGCGGCGCTTCGGAGTACGTCGCGCCGCCGGACTGCCGCTACACCCAGAACGGTGATCGGCTCTATCTGCACTTGTTCAGCTGGCCGTTCAAGCATGTGCACCTGCCTGGGCTGGCCGGACAGGTCAGCTACGCCCAACTGCTGTCCGACGCCTCGGAGATCAAGCTGGTGGAGGCCGACCCGAACCGGGTCGCCGAGAACACCCAGCCAGGCGGGCAGCCGGCCGGCACGCTCACCCTCGAACTCCCGGTACGCCGTCCTGAGACCGCCGTACCCGTCATCGAGTTGTTCCTCGACCCATCCGCCTGATCCGCCGGGAGACACCATGAACCGCCGTACTTTCCTCACCGCCGCGGCCGCCAGTGGCGTGGCGGCCGGCTCGACCCTGGCCGCCGCTCCATTGCCCGCGACCGCCCGTCCACGTGACCGCCGGCGCGTCCGCTCGCTCGACGAGCTGCAGCGCGCCATCGGTACCGCAGGTCCGGGCACCGTCATCACAGTTGCCGACGGCCACTACCCGGTACCGGCCGGTGCGCCGATCGCGTTGACCGGCGTACGGGGTGAGCTGGGCCTGCCGATCACCATCCGGGCGGAGTCTCCGGGTGGCGTGGTGCTGACCGGCGAGCAGAGTTTTGTCCTGACCGGCTCGTCGGATGTCACGCTGAGCGGGTTCGCGTTCCGGCAGAGCACCACGCTGGAGATCCCGCCGGACTGCCGGCGCATCCGGCTCACCCGCAACGACTTCCAGCTAGCCGACATCGAAGGCCTGCACTGGCTGATGGTTCGCGCCGACCATTCGACAGTCGACCACAACGCCTTCCACGGCAAGACGACGCTCGGCATCTATCTCGGCATCGAGGGTGCCGGGACCGACCAGATGGCCAGCGGCGTCCACGTGTTCCGCAATCACTTCAGCGACCACACGTTCCCCGGTGACAACGGTGGTGAGCCGATCCGCCTCGGTGTCAGCCCGCGGGCGCTGTCGACGGCCGGCGCGATCGTCGAGTTCAACCTGTTCGAGCGGGCCAACGGCGATCCCGAGGCGATCTCGGTGAAGTCGTCAGGCAACGTCATCCGGCACAACACGATCCGCGACAGCCTCGGCGGCATCGTCCTGCGGCACGGCAACGCCAACCGGGTCGAAGGCAACTTCATCCTGTCGGGATCGAACGGGATCCGGATCTACGGTGACGACCACCGGATCGTGAGCAACTATCTCGAGCGCATCGGCGGTTCCGGCATCGTGCTGGGCAGTGGCAACGTCCGCGACCACTTTCCCGGCGAGGACCCCACGTCCCGCCGCGGCAACGACGCCCCAGACCGCGTCTTGCTGGCCCTCAACACCGTGCTCGACTGCGGTACAGCGATCAGCGGCGAAAGCCACCGCACGCTGCCGCCGCTCGGCTGCAAGATCGCCGACAACCTGTTCGTCGCGGACACCGGCCAGTTGGTGAACATGCCGTTCCAAGACGGCATCAGCTGGTCGGGCAACCTCCACTGGGGCCAGGCGATCGACGGCAATGCACCGGCCACAAGCTTCAAACGCCTCGACCCCAAGCTGGTGGCCGGGCCGGACGGCGTACGCCGGTTGACGCGGAAGAGCCCGGCCATCAACGCGGCCACTGGCGGCTACCCGCGCGTCGAGCTCGATGTGGACGGCGACCACCGGGGACGCCGGGCAGACGTCGGCGCGGACGAGTACTCGAATCGCAGGTGCCGGTTCCAGCCACTGACAGCGGCCGAGGTCGGACCGAACGCCTCATGACCACTCAAGCCCTCGTCAGCACGCGTCGTGAGGATGAACTCATCCGAAGCCATCTGGACCGGCTCCGGCTGGACCTCGTCGTCGCTGCCAGGATCACCCGGGTCCATCGCGAATGGTCACGGCCGCTGCAGCCGGACCCGTTCTCGCGGCTGTACCTGATCCTCGAAGGCGAGGGCCGGCTGGTGGTGGGGGAGGAGGAGCTCTACCCGGAGCCCGGCGACCTCTGCTATCTACCGGCCGAGGTTCCGATCTCGTACGAGACGATCAGCGACAACGTGTTCCGTAAGCACTGGCTGCACTTCTCGGCGCTCGTCGGGGACCGGGACATCGGCGAGCTGCTGACCCTGCCCTACATCGTCAAGAGCAAGGCGCCGGAAGAGGCAGCGGCACTGTTCGAGCAGGTCGGAGCGGCCGATCGCGATCCACCCGGGCTCGCGACACCACTGCGCCTCCGGTCCGCTTTGACCGCGCTGTTCGCGCACTACCTGGACAGCGCGCCTCCTGGGTCGGTGCGGCTCCCGACCCAGCAGACCAGCGAATCGAGCGTCGTCCAGTACATCCAGCAAAACCTCGGCACTCCGCTGACCGTCGAGGAGCTGGCCGCTCAGTTCGGCCAGGACCTGGCGACGTTCGTCCGGCGCTTCCGGACCGAGTTCGGACTGTCGCCGAAGCAGTACATCAAGCGGGCCCGGATCGAGTGGGCGCAGCGTGAGCTCGCGTCGACCACCCGGCCGATGGAGGAGATCGCGGCCGCGGTCGGGATGGACCAGTCGTACTTCTCCAAAGTGTTCCGTCAAGTCAGCTCGGTGACCCCGAGTGAGTACCGAAAGCTGTACCGCCCCAACGGTTGAGGAGACTTGTCATGGATCGTCGTGCTTTTCTGGCCGGCGGCGTCGGTGTTGCCGCCGTCGCCGCCCTGCAACTACCTAGACCACGCTCGGCGGACGCACGAGCGACCGCCGTGGTCACCTCGCTGTCCCAGCTCCAACAGGCCATCAACTCCGCCAGCGCCGGTACCACGATCGTGCTGGCCAATGGCTCGTACGCCGTACCGTCGGGCTCGCCGATCACGGTGAGCGGACGCAATGGCAGCAGCACGGCACCGATCACGATCCAGGCGGAGAGTCGCGGCGGGGTGACTCTCACCGGAGCGCAGAGCTTCGTGATGTCGAATTCGTCGTACGTCACGATCAGCGGGTTCGTCTTCAAGCAGACCAGCACGCTGGACCTGCCGTCGAGCTGCACCCGGATCCGGATCACCCGTAACGACTTCCAGCTCGGCTCGGCCGCCAGCCACTGGCTGGTCGTCCGCGGTGACGACGTGAAGGTCGACCGCAACGTGTTCCACGACAAGTCCACGGCCGGCTGCTACCTGGTGATAGACGGCCCGTCGGGCACGGTGATGGCGAAGCGGACGCACATCCTGCGCAACTACTTCCGGGACCACTCGTTCAGCGGGGACAACGGTGGCGAGCCGCTCCGGCTCGGCGTCAGCAGCCGCGCGCTGAGCAGCGCCGGCGCGACGGTCGAGTACAACCTGTTCGAGCGCGCGAACGGCGACCCGGAAGGCATCTCGGTCAAGGCGTCGGGCAACACGATCCGGTACAACACGCTGCGCTCATCCACCGGTGGGATCGTGCTCCGGCAGGGAAACAACAACCGGGTCGAAGGCAACCATGTGGTGGCCGGCGACAACGGAATCCGGATCTACGGCAACGACCATCTGATCATCAACAACTATGTCGCCGATGTCGCCGGCGCCGGCATCGTGCTCGGCAGCGGTTCGGTCCGCGATCACTTCGAGGGTGAGTCGTCCGATTCCCGGAAGGGCAACGACGCGCCCGACCGGGTGACGATCGTGCTCAACACGCTGCGCAACAACGACGGGGGCGTGGTCGGCGAGAGCCAGCGGACGCTCCCGCCGCTGGCCTGCCGCATCTCGGACAACGTCGTGGTCGGCAGCAGCGGCCAGCTGGTCGACATGCCTTACCTGCAGGGCATCACCTGGTCCGGCAACATCCTGTGGGGCTCGGCCTCCAACGGCAACATCCCGTCCGGTGGCTTCACCCGTGCCGACCCGAAACTCTCCGCGGGCACGGACGGCGTCTACCGGCTCGGATCGGGCAGCGCGGCGATCAACGCGACCAGCATGAACCACTCGTCGCGAGTCACCGACGACCTGGACGGGCACGCCCGGACTGCGCCGTACGACGTCGGCGCGGACGAGTACTCGACCGCCCAGCCGGTACGGCGCCCGCTCACCTCAGCAGACGTGGGTCCCAACGCGGCCTAGATCACGGTGGGCTGCGCGTTGCCCGCCTCGGCGATCCCGCGTCGCATGTCGACGCGGGACAGCAGTACCAGGCCGATGACGAAGAAGATGCCGAGAGCCACGATCGCCGGACGGTAGGAGCCGGTGATCTGGTGAACCAGGCCGAAGACGAGGGTGCCGAGCCACGAGGTACCGCGTTCTCCGGCCTGGTACAGGCTGAAGTACTCCGCCTCGCGGCCCTTCGGGATCAGCTGGCTGAAGGCCGACCGGGACAGCGCCTGGGTGCCGCCGAGCACGATGCCGATGGCGGCGCCCATCGCGAGGAACGGGACGATCTGCCGGGCCGGCAGCATGAAGCCGGCCACCACGATCAGCATCCAGATCACCAGCCCGCCCATGATCGTGCGCCGGGCTCCGTACCGGCGGGCGAAGCGGCCGAAGCCGATCGCGCCGAAAAACGCGATGAACTGGACCAGCAGGATCGTCATGATCAGCACCTGGGTCTCGAACCCGAGCTGCTTCTCGCCGTACGTCGAGGAGACCGCGATGACGGTCTGGATGCCGTCGTTGAAGAACAGGTAGGCGACCAGGAACAGCAACGTCATCGGATACGTCCGGACGTGCCGGAGGGTCGCGAACAGTTGCCCGAAGCTCTGCCGCACCAGACTCCCGCTGCCGACCGCGACGACGCTGACCGGTGGCCGGTTCTTGAGCCGGACGAACGGGACGAAGGTGAACAACCCCCACCACAACCCGGCGCTGAGCAGGCTCAGTCGTACGGCGGTGCCCTGGCTGAGGCCGAGCGCGTCGTGCGCGGTGACGACGCCGAGGTTGATCGCCAGCAAGACGAAGCCACCCAGGTAGCCGAAGGCCCAGGCCCGCGACGAGAGGTCGTCGCGGTCGTCGGGTGCGGCGATGTCGACCAGGATCGAGTCGTAGATGACCATCGACGACCCGAGGCAGAGGTTGCCGACGAACAGCAGCAGCGCGCCGAGCTCCCAGCGGCCGCCGCCGACGAACACCATGGAGCAGGCGGCCAGCGCGCCTGTCCAGGCGAAGGCGCACATCAGCACCTTCTTGCGCGGAGACCGGTCCGCGATCGCGCCGACGATCGGCAGGAACAGGGCCGACATCAGCGTCGCCACGGTGACCACGTAGAAGGCGAGAGAGCCGGGCGCGATGCCGAGCCCGAGGACCTGGAGGTTCGTGTGGCACGGGTCTTCCGCGGTCCCGACCCGGCCGCAGGCTGCGGTCTCGGCCACCGAGGTGAGGTACGGCGCGAACAGCACCGTGCCGACCGTCGTGACGTAACCGGAGTTCGCCCAGTCGTACAGGCTGAAGCCCCAGTACTCACGTTTGTCGACACTCGCCGGGGCCGAGAGAATTCCCATGCGGAGGAGTGTGGCAGGTGTGAGGATGACTCGGTGCCTTCTTCGATAACACTTCAGCCGATTGTCGCTGAACATCACGAGCTGACCGAGCGGCTCTGGCAGCTGTACCGACACGACCTGTCGGAGTACTGGGACACCTATCCCGACGAGGACGGCCTGTTCCCTGCCAAGCGGTTGCGGACGTTCTTCACCGAGGCGGACCGCTGTGGCTACCTCGTCCGTCAGGATGACCGGGTGGTCGGGTTCGCACTGGTGCGCGGGCTGCAGAGCGGCCTACGGGTGATGGGGGAGTTCTTCGTACTCCGGGCCGCGCGGCGGCAGCAGGTGGGTTGGGAGACCGCTCTGCAGGTGCTCCGGCGGCACCCGGGCGACTGGGAGATCGCGTTCCAGGAGAGCAACGCTGGCGCGGCGAAGTTCTGGCGCCGGGTGGCGGCGGAAGCGGCCGTTGCCGGCTACAAGGATGAGGAGCGGCCGGTCCCCGGCAAGCCGGAGATCGCCCCCGACACCTGGCTGTCCTTCACGGTGTGACCCACTGACCTCGCTCGACCAGTACGTCGCGCAGCAGGTCGGTCCGATCGGTGATCAGCCCGTCGACCCCGGTATCGAGCAGCCGGTGCATCGCCGCCGGGTCGTCCACGGTCCAGACGTGCACCTGCTTGCCCAGGGCATGGGCTCGGCGGAGCAGCCCGGGGGTGAGTACCCGTAGGCTGCCGTAGTACTCGGGGATCTGTAGGCAGGCTCCTCGCGACGACATCCGGTACGGCGCGAACCGGAGCCGGGCGATCTCCCGCTGCCCGAAGCCGGTTGCCAGCCGCTCACCCAGCTCGCGCCGGATCAGCTCGACCCGGACCTGCGAGAAGGAGGACACGCAGACCCGGTCGACGGCGTTGTGCTCACGGAGCACCTGCGCCGCGGGCAGTACGCCGTTGTCCGCCTTGATGTCCAGGTTGAGCCGGATGTCCGGGAAGCGCTCCAGCACCTCCGACAACAGCGGGATCGGCTCATGCCCGTTGATCCGGGCCTGGCGCACCTCTGACCAGGGCAGCTGCGAGATCACGCCGGTCCGGTCGGTGACACGGTCCAAGCGGTGGTCGTGGAAGGCGACGACAACGCCGTCGCTGGTCGCGTGGAGGTCGGTCTCGAGGTACCGGTAGCCGAGCCCGACCGCGTGCTCGAAGGCGTGCATCGAGTTCTCGTAGCCGAGGTTCTCCGGGTGCAGAGCGCCGCCGCGGTGGGCCATCGCGATCGGCCCCTCGTGGTCGAGATAGGGGTACACGCCGAGAAGTATGTACCGTTTGGGTGGTGACGGTACTCAGCCCCCGCCCAGATCTGTGGACCCTCGACCCCGGCATCCTGCACCTGAATCACGGTTCGTACGGCGCTGTCCCGCGCCGCACCCAGGAGCTGCTGGCTGGGTTGCGGGCGGAGACCGACGCGAACCCGATGCGCTGGTTTCGCTCGGTCGCGGAGCGCCTGACCGCCAGCCGGCTGGAGCTCGCCGCCTATCTGCAGACCGACCCGGCCGGCTTCGCGCTGGTCCCCAACGCCAGCGCCGGCGTCACGGCGGCACTCGCGACGATCCCGATCCCGGCGGGCAGCCGGATCGTGCTGACCAATCACGCCTACGGCGCGGTCCGGTATGCCGCGGAGCGGTTCGCCAGGGTCAATCAGGCTGAGCTGGTGACCGTCGACGTACCGCTGGAGGCCGACGACGACACGGTGGTCGCGACCATCGAGGCGGCGCTCGACGACCGGCCGGCGGCGCTGATCGTCGACCAGATCAGCTCGGCAACGGCGATGGTCTTCCCGATCCGCCGGCTCGCCGACCTGTGCCGGTCGCGGGGCATCCCGTCGATCGTGGACGGCGCCCATGCTCCCGCCTTGCTCGACGCGCCTGCCGAGGACGGCGCCGATTTCTGGACGGGGAACTTCCACAAGTGGCCGTCCTCGCCCCGCGGGACGGCCGGTCTGGTGGTGGCCGAGAGGTGGCGGACGGCGACACTCCCGCTGATCGTCAGCTGGTCGGAGTACGACGAACGACTCCCCGAGCGGTTCGACCAGCAAGGCACCTTCGACTACGCGCCGTGGATCGCCGCGCCCGAGTCACTGCGGATCCTCGCGGAGCTGGAGTGGCCGCGCCGCCGGTCGGAGCTTTCCGCGATGCTCGACGAGGGCGCGAAGCTCCTGGCCAAGGCACTCGGTACTGCCGTCGGCGAGGTCGCACATCCCGCCGCGACCATGCGCTTGGTGGAACTGCCCTTCACCGGCGTGCCATCGCCAGAGGCAGGCGAAGCTTTCAAAGCCAAGGCCTCCCGGGACCTGAAGGCTGAGATCACCCTGACGGCCTTCGACTCTCGCGTCTTCGTCCGGCTGTCGGCCCACGCCTACAACAGCATCCAGGACTACCAGTTGCTCGCCGAGCGCCTACCGTCCCTGGTTTGACGCGGCCTTTCCGAGGGTCAGGGCGCCGAGCGGTTTTGGCGCGCCGGGCTGGTAGAAGACGTCGAGGTCGGTGATCGTGAAGCCGGCGGCGGTGATGAGGTCGGCGATCGGTCTGGTGAGGTGGCAACCGCCGGCCACGCGGCGCTGGATCGGCTCGAGGCGGCGTTGCCAGCGGCGTACCCGTTCGTCGGGGGCGAGGCCGTGCTCGACGAAGTGGAAAGAAGCGCCCGGCTTCAGGACACGCCTGATCTCCCGCAGGGCAGCGGCGGCATCCGGGATGGTGCAGAGGGTCCAGGTGGACAGGGCGCCGTCGAAGGTCTGGTCTTCGAACGGCAACGCCTGGCCGTCGAGACCCGAGCGCCGGATCGGCAGTTGGGCCGCGGCCAGGCGATCCGTGGCGAGCCGCCAGGCAACGTCGGACGGCTCGACGGCGGTCACTGCTGTCACCGTCGCGGGGTAGAGCGGAACGTTATGGCCTGAGCCGAAGCCGATCTCGACAACGTGGCCCTGCAGTCCTTCGCAGGTCCGTCGCCGGACCGGTTCGGCCAGCTTGGCCCCGCACATGACGTTGATCAGGCGGGGTACCACACGATCCGAGTAGAAGCCCATCTCTGCATGCTAGGGCGCCGTCGTGTGTGAGCGATTCATAGTGGCCTCCAGTGGTTGGTCACTGCGCGATGAGCAACGAGTCGAGCTGTGCCCGCAAGGCTTCGGAGCCGGGGGAGAATCCATGGCCGGCGACTGCCTCGACGAACTGAGTTGCCGGGGCGTCCAGGTACCGCTCCAGCCGACCGGCGAGCTGGGCGTCGTCCTCGACCACCCCGGAATTCACCGCCGCGGCGACCATCGCCAGCCAGCTCGGCTCGTGGTCGATGAGTTGCCGGATGGTCGGGTCGGGCTTGAGCGGCGCGGTGTCGGAGTACGGATCGACAACTGTCCACTCATGCTTTCCATGCGGTACTTCGACCGGGCTGCTGCCGTCTGGCAGGTGCACGGTCGCGGTTGCCCCGACTGGGACAGTGGCCGTCAAGCGGAAGCTGCCGTCGCTGCGTGTCCACTCGACGCTTGCCTCGCCGTATGGCGTGAGGTGGCGAGCGGCGGCGCTGGTGAGCCGTGAGTCGGGCAATGGGCGGACCACTATGGAGCGGTAGCCGGGTGAGCCGGCGGCAAGGCCTGCGACTCGCCGGTGCATCCAGTCGGCAACTGCGCCCAGTGCGTAGTGGTTGAAGGACGTCATCTGGCCAGGATTGATGCTGCCGTCGGGCAGCATGCTGTCCCAGCGTTCCCAGACAGTGGTGGCGTCCATGGTCACCGCATAGAGCCAGGACGGGCAGCCGGTCTGCAGGAGCAGTCGGTAGGCCAACTCGGGCTCACCGGCGTCTGCGAGCGCATCGGTCATCAGTGGAGTACCGATGAAGCCAGTACTGATCCGGAAGCCCGCTGTGCGGACCAGATCGGCCAGACGCTGACCAGCGCGCTTCCGTTGTCCTTCAGTCGGCAGGAGTGCCCACTGCAAGGCCAGCGCGTACGTCGTGGTGGCGTCGCTGAGTACACGGCCGCCCTCGGTCGTGTACTCCGCTGCGAAGGCTGTACGGACCCGGGCAGCGAGCTCGGAGTACTCGCGGGCAACGTCGGCGTCACCGGCCAGTTCGGCTGTCCAGCCGACGATCTCGGCCGAGCGGGCCAGGTGAGCCGTCGCGACGACGTCGTGGTCGGCCTTGGCGCGGAACGGGTTGTCCGGGGGAGCGGTCGGGTCGAGCCAGTCGCCGAACTGGAAGCCTCCCGTCCACAGCAGGTCGTCGCCGGCCAGGTCGACCATCCGATCGACCCACGCACGCATGCTCGGCAGCTGCCGGATCACTAAGTTGCGATCACCGGTGCGCTGATAGACCACCCAGGGCACGACGCTGGCCGCATCGCCCCACGCTGCCGTCGCCGGGCCCGCGCCCCGGAGCACGTCGGGGATCACGAACGGGACCGAACCGTCCTTGTGCTGCTCGGCGGCGAGGTCGGCCAGCCAGTTGGTGAGGAAGCCCGCGCTGTCGAACAGGAAGCTCGCGGTGGGGGAGAAGACCTGGATGTCGCCGGTCCAGCCGAGCCGTTCGTCGCGCTGCGGGCAGTCGGTGGGGACGTCGAGGAAGTTGCCGCGCATGCCCCAGACGACGTTCTCGTGGAAGCGGTTGAGTAACTCGTGCGACGACTCGAACCAGCCCGTCCGGCGCAGGTCGGAGCCGACGACGACTGCTTCGAGGTCCTCCTTGGTCAGTCCGTCGACACCGGTGACCTCGGCGTACCGGAAGCCATGGAAGGTCAGCGCGGATTCGAGGGTGGCCTCGGCCGGGCCGGCGAGCACATACGAGTCGGTGGCCTTGGCGGTGCGGAGTGGGCGGACGCCGAGTTCGCCGTTTTCGAGCACTTCGGCGTGGCGTAGTACGACCTGGTCTCCTTGGGCACCGCCGCGGACGCGGAGACGGACCCGGCCTACCACGTTCTGGCCGAAGTCGACGAGTGTCTTGCCTGTGGGTGAGGTGGTGATCTCCACCGCTGGCAGCAGTTCGGTGATGCGGACTGGTGGGCCGTCGGGTGCGACGAGCACGCTGAGGTCCGCGTCCAGTACGTCGACCGGCGTGGGAGCTGTCGACGGGTGGGTGAGGTCTGTGCGCTGGCCGTCGTAGATGTCGTCGGCAACGATCTGGCTCTCGCGAGCGGTCCAGGTGTTGTCGCTGGCGAGCACGTGGGTCTGGCCGTCGGCGGTAGTGACCTCTAGCTGGGCCAGTACGGACAGGCGGTCGCCGTACAAGCCGTGCTTGCCTTCGAAGCCGAGTCGGCCGCGGTACCAGCCGTTGCCCAGCAGGAAGTCCAGGTTGTTCTCGCCTGGCTGCACGAGGTCAGTGACGTCGTAGGTCTGGTAGCGCAGCCGGAACTGGTACGCCGTCCAGCCGGGCGCTAGCTCCTCGTCGCCGACGCGCTGGCCGTTGAGTTCGGGTAGGTAGACGCCGTGAGCGGTGGCGTAGAGGCGGGCGTTGACGATGCTGTCCGGCAGGGTGACCGTGCCGCTGACGATCGGCGCTGCTTGGTCATGCGCGCCGATGTCACGCGGGCTGACGAAACGAGCCGTCCAGTCGTCGGGGCTGAGCAGACCGGCTTCGACGACGGCTGGCTCGCTCCAGTCGCTCCACTCGGCGCCGTCGCTGACTCTGATCCGTACCGCAGCCTGCTGGCGCGAGGCCAACGGCGTACTGGGCCAGGGGACCAGTACCTGGTCTGGCGACTCGACGGTGTGGAGCTCCGGGGAGGCGTCGGGCCGAACGATCTCGACCTCGTAGGCGGCTTGGCGGTAGTCGTCTGTCGCAGTCGGAACCTGCCAGGAGAGGCGGGGTTTTGCAGTACCGATGCCTAGTACCGGACCGAGGCCGGTGTGGTGCTCGAAACGGACGGAAACAGGTGCGGCGGCAGGACGAGTCATGGGCGCTCCAGTCTGTGAAACGATTCATTCGCTACCCAACTGATCCTGCGGCCAGGGCTGGATCGTGGATAGTCCGGAGTGCACCGGAGGTAGCACGAAATGCACCTCGGCTCGTATGTTGGACCATGGCCGATCCGCCGGTCGAGAACACCGGAACCCTGCTGCACTTCATCGACGGTTCGCACGCTTACGCCGGGCACTACCTGCACGAGCAGTCGCATCCCGTCCACACCCACAGCTTTTTCGAGGTCGCTGTGGTGATGGGTGGCGCCGGTCTGCATCACAGCGCTGCCGGCTATCAGGAGGTATCGGCTGGCGACGTCCTGCTGCTGCGTCCGGGTGTCTGGCACGGGTACGACAACTGCACGGATCTCGACGTCTTCAACTGCTGCTTCTCCGTCGACCTGCTGCAACACGAGCTGGCCTGGACTCGTGAGGATCCGCTCCTCGGCTACCTGCTCTGGACCGGCCCGAACTCGGCCCGCCGCCGCGGAGTACTCACCGGCCATCTCGATCCGGTCGCGCTCGAGTCGTGCGTGAGTCAGCTGGAGCACCTGGAGGATCTGCGCGCGCGGCCATTCGAACTGCATCGCGGTGACGTGGTTGGGCGGCTGTCACTGTTCCTGAGTTGCCTGGCTCGCGCGCTGGCCGGCGACAACCTTGGCGCGACTCAGCCCGCCCACCCGGCGGTACTGACGGCGATGCGGTTGATGGAGGCTGACCCGGCGTACCACTGGACGCTGACCGAGTTGGCCTCGGAGCTCCATCTGGCGCCCGGCTATCTGGTCCGTTTGTTCAAGTCGTCGACCGGGCTACCCCCGATCGCCTTTCTGTCCCGCCATCGCGTCGAGCTGGCGGCGCACCGGTTGCTACACACGGACGAGCCGATCAGCCGGATCGGTGAGGCGGTCGGCTGGCCGGATCAGAACTACTTCGCCCGCCGCTTCAAGTCGCACTACGGGTTGAGCGCGAGCACCTATCGCGCTCGCTTCACCCGCGCTTGATCAGTACGTCGAGACCGTCCAGGATCCGTTCCAGGCCGAAGGTCAGGCCCTGGTTCGCGGTCCCGTCGATCGACTGCATCGCCGCCGCGAGACCGGGGAAACGCTCGGCCTGAGTGGCCAGTACTTCGATCAGCGTGGTCGTGATGTGTTCCTCGGTCACCCCGGTCGTGCCGCCCGGCATGGACAGCGACTGCTGGGCGACGGTGCGCACGTGCCCAACGATGGTCATGACGGCGTCCAGTTGCTGTCCGCCGTTGAGGCCGGTGTCTGTCAGGGCCCGCACGCCGCGGTCCATCCAGGTGAGTTCGTTGGGTCCGAGTACGCGCCGGCCGACGGTGGAGAGCAGTACCCACGGGTGCTGTTCGAAAGCGGCGTAGAGGTCCAGCGCCCACGCCATCAGGGCCTGGCGCCAGGGCTGTTGCGGGTGCTGCGGTGGTACGCCCATCGCGAGATCGGTCATCACCGACACCAGCTCGGCCTTGCCCGGTACGTAGCGGTAGAGCGCCATCTTGGTGAAGGACAGCTCACTCGCTACGCGCTGCATGGAGACGGCGTCGAGGCCGTCGCGATCAGCGATCTTGATCGCGGCTCGGGCGATGCCCTCCACGCTCATCGCGGGTTTCGGCCCACGGGTCGGTGGCGGCGGATCCCCCCAGAGCAGATTGATCATCGCGGCTCCCAGCTTGTGGACCTCTCTGAACTGTGTCTACCATACACATTATTCAAACTGTGTCCGTTGGACACGGTTAATCGTTGGGGAGGCTTGCGGATGAGGATTCTGATTTCGGGGGCGAGTGTCGCCGGGCCGGCACTCGCGTACTGGCTGGGCCGGTACGGCCACGAGGTGACTGTGGTCGAGCTGGCGCCGGCGCTGCGCAAAGGCGGGTACGCCGTCGACTTCCGCGGCGGCGCGAACAAGATCGTGCTGGAGCGGATGGGCGTGCTGGACGATCTGCGTGCCCTGCAGACGGGTGGGTCGGCGATGCGGTTCGTCGCTGAGGATGGCAGGCCGTTGCTGCGACTGCCTCCGGAGTTCGCTGGGGGAGAGCTCGAGGTGTTGCGCTCCGACTTGTCGCAGGTGCTGTACGACCACAGCCGCGACCTGGCGTCGTACGTCTTCGGCGATTCGATTGCCTCGCTGGAGCAGCATGCCGGGGGAGTGGACGTCACGTTTGAGAATGGTTCCGCTCGGACCTTCGACCTGGTGATCGGTGCCGACGGGATGCACTCGGTCGTTCGCCGGCTGGCCTTCGGACCGGAGTACGTCAAGCATCTGGGCTACTACATCGCCGGGTGGGATCTGCCGAACGAGTTCGGTGTCGAGAGTGACGCGCTGATGTACAACGTGCCGGGCCGGATGGCGAGCGTCGGGGTGGATCATCGCGACCCCGGTCGGGCTGGTGCGATGTTCGTCTTCGCCTCGCCGGCCTTGACCTACGATCGCCGGAATCCCCAGCAGCAGAAGGAGATCCTGCGGTCCGCCTTCGCCGGGCTCGGCTGGAAGGTGCCGGCGCTTCTCGACGGGTTGGACGGCTGCAATGACCTGTACTTCGACTCGATCAGTCGTGTGGACGTCAGCCGCTGGTCGTCGGGCCGGGTGGCCCTGGTTGGCGACGCAGGCTATGGCGCGACCGTAGGCGGCATGGGCACCGGTACTGCGATCGTCGCCGCTTACGTGCTTGCGGGTGAGTTGGCGGCAGCGGGTGGCGACTACGCGGCGGCCTTCGGGGCGTACGAGAGTCAGCTGCGCAAGCCAGTGCAGGCTTGCCAGGAAGGTGGGAGCCGCGCTGGGAAGTTCCTGGCGCCTGCGACCCGCTTCGGCATTGCTGCTCGCAACCGCCTGCTCAGTAGGCCGTTCCTGCTCAACCAGATGCTGCGTCTAGGGGAGAAGGTCAGCAGTGACTTTGTGATCCGCGACTATGACCGGGCGCCTCAACGCCAGTAGTGCACCAGCCGCTGCTGCAGCCGCGGTCAACAGGAAGGCCACCCGGAACTGTGTCTGACCGGGGGAGTCGGTGAGTACCAGTGTCAGCACAGCGATCGTCAGAGCTCCAGCGAGGTACTGCGAGGTTGTGAGGAGCGCGCCGGCCGTTCCTTGCTGAGCGGGCGCTACGTCGTGGGTGCCGATGATGAACATGGACGTGTAGATCACGCCATGGCCGAAGCCGCTGAGGAGTAGGCCGGGCAAGAGTCCTCCGGCATACGAGCCGTGCAGGGCAAGGGCTAGCCACAATAGGCCGGCTGCTGCGATGACGAATCCTGCGGCAAGGATGGCTGCCGGGCCGTACCGGCGTACGAACCGTTCTGCGGCAGTGTTGCCGATGGTGACGAGTACTGCGAGGGGCAGAAACGCCAAGCCTGCTTGGAGTGGCGTGTAGCCCTTCTGCGATTGCAGCAGCAACGTGAGGACGTAGAACTCCGACCCCACACTGGCCATGTAGAGCGCAGTGGCCGCGGCACCAGCCTTCAATGAGCCGGTACTACGTAGGGCTCGCTCGATGAGCGCGTTGCTGGACCGGCTCTCGTTGCGGACGAAGGCGGTGAACATGACGACAGCGAGGCCGAGACTGACCGCCGCAGCCGTGGGGTGGTCAGTGCCGAGGGTTAGGCCGATCACCAGCGCCAGCACGGTCGCAGTACCAAGAGCAGAGGCGATGAGTGGGACACGGGAGGCGACACGGGCCTGTGGGGTGCTGATCCAGATGACGGCGCCTAGTGCGGCCAGCAGAGTCAGAGGGACGTTCACGAGGAAGGTGAGCCGCCAGGAGGCACTGGTGAGGACTCCGCCGAGGATCGCTCCGGCAGCGAGGCCGGAAGCGCCGACTGAGCCCCACACGGCTAGTGCTCTGCTGCGAGCGGGTCCGGCGGCGAACGTCGTACCGATCAAGCCGAGGATCGCTGGTTGCAGCAGTGCCGCGCCAAGCCCTTGTGCGCCGCGGGCGGCTAGCAGGATCGTGCCGTCCTGAGCGATGCCGCCCACCGCGCTGGCCAGGCCGAAGCCGATGATCGCGGCAACGAACAGCCGTTTGGCGCCGAGCCGATCGGTGAGCCGCCCGCCGACGACGAGGAAGCCGGCGAACAGGACGGCGTACGCGCTGATCACCCACTGCGCCAGCGCCGGTTCGAGCCGCAGGTCAGCGGAGACGCTCGGCAGCGCGATGTAGATGATCGAGTAGTCGAGGGCGATCAGGAACTGGGCGACGGACAGAACGGCCAGGGTGGCGGCCGTGGACTTCGGGCGGGTCATGCCGCCATTCTCAAACCTTCACACTGATGTGAAGGCAAGGACTTCACTTGAGGAGTGGCAGCTTGTGCAGGAATGTCTCCCAGGAATCGGGCAGCCAGCCCGGTACGCCGAGAACGCCCATGTAGAGCCACATCGCGACCAGTACGCAGAGGAACAGGGCCAGCGTGCCGAGTGCCTTCAGCCAGGCCGGCTGCTTGCCGGTCCACGCAGTGAGGGCCTTGACCCAGTCCTTGACCCGGTACAGCAGTCGCTGGGCCCACTCGAACTCGCTCGCCAGCACGGCCAGGCCCGCGATGAACAGCGGGATGCCGCCGGGGCCGGGTAACCAGCCGGTCAACGGCGCGGCAATCACCAGAATGCCGCCCACGATGCCGACCCCGATCCGGTAGATCAGGTGCTTGCGCGGATTCGCACGGATCTTCCGCCGCCACTCCCAGCGATCATCCTGGGCGTCCAGCGTGATGTTTTTGTCCGTGCGGTCGGGACTGGTCTGCTCGGCCACGAGGTCAGCCTACGTCCTGACCGGTCCTAAACCCCGGGAGTTCCTACGCACTTTGTGGTTTGCCGAATTCCCAGTGCCAGGGCTCTTCGCGGCTACCGCCCTGGTCGGCCCAGGACGGGTGCACCCAGCCGTATCTACCGGCGTTGGCAACCATCCACTGGTACTGCGCTGTGCCGAACTTGTCGACGCCACCACAGAGGTCCACTGCGACACCCCAGCCGTGGTTCGACGTACCGGGCAGGGCGGCCAGTGACGGCTTGCGGCCGTACAGATCCACCTGTGCTGAGTACGAGCGGTAGGAGTCGGTGATGCAGAGGTTCTTGCCGAAGGCCTGCCGGAACGCGGTCGAGAGCTGCTGATACGCCACGGAGGCGTCACAGCGGAGCATGTGGCCGTTGCCTAGGCCGCAGAGCTGCGAGGCGGGGATGAGGCCGTTGCTGTAGCCACCCCAGCCGGCACTCGTGCTGCCAGTGGCCAGGAACGGCATCGGGTTCACCGCGTCACCACCGAGGCGTACTTCGAAGTGCAGGTGCGCGCCGGTCGAGTTGCCTTCCGAACCGACTGCGCCGATGCGCTGACCGGCAGTCACCTTGGTGCCGTCGGCAACGTCAACAGCACTCAGATGCGCATACAGCGTCTCCAGGCCGTTGCCGTGATCGATGCGAACCAGGTTGCCCGCCCAGGCCGGGTGCTCGACCCGTACTACTCCCGCAGTGACGGCGCGGACCGGAGTACCGAGTGAGGCCGGGAAGTCCTGGCCGGTGTGGACGCCGCTGGACCACATGGAACCCGACTGGCCGTACGGAGTACCGATCTCGTAGGTGCCTTCGGCCAGCGGCCAGGTCCAGGCGCCGGTACCGACGTCGATCGACGTGGCGGTGTTGCCGCAGCGGAACGCCGAAGCACTCGCCGTGGTGGCCGGGGCGATCTGCGCCTTGGCCGGTTTGCCGAGTGTCGGCCGCAGTGCGGAGTACAGGCTGTCCGGGATCGAGGTGACGACCACGGAGCCTTTGGCCTCGTCGGCAGCGATCATCTCGGCGTTGTCGAGTGCGATGCCGACGTGGAAGAGACCGACGGACCGGCTGCCCATCACGAGGACGTCGCCCGGCTGGATCTGCGAGTTGGGCACTCGCTGGTAGTCGGCGTAGACGGAGGTCGCGAGGCCGGCGAGGGTCGTGTACGGCTGCCAGGCGGCTCGTGCCGCGCCGAGACAGCCGTACTTGTCCGGGCCGGTGGCACTGACGCCGTACGGCTTGCCCATCAGCGAGAACGCTTGGTTGACCGCGCGGATCGTCTCGGCCGACAGGACACGGATTGCGCGCCCACCGCTGGCGACGGCTGCTGCGCCCGGTACTGGCTGCTTGGCGATCTTGAACGGCAGGAGGCCAGTGGGAAGGTCGTACGGGTTCTTGATCGTGGCGGCGGCCGGGGGCTTCACCTTCGCCGCGGTCAGCTCAGCCAGGTACGTCTGCCAGTTGGCGAGGGCCTGCTGGTTGCGGGTGGCCTGCAGTTGTTTGGAGAGCTGAGTGGCACCGGCCAGGTCGGCGAGCTGACCTTCCATAGCCATCGCTGCGCTGGCTGCCTTCTCTCGGACCGTCTTGCCGAGCTCCGTGGCCGCCTTCGATGCCTTGTCGGCTTCTGCTCGCTTATTGGCTGCGTCGGCTGTCGCAGTACCGGCTGTTGCCTCTGCTGCGGTGGCGGCCTTGTACTGCGAGACCTGGGTGCTGCCGAGCTGCCGGATGGCGGTCTGGCGGTCGGCGATCTCCTGCAGGTTCTCCGCTACCGGTGCGAGGGACCACAGCATCGACTCGGTGCCCAGGACCGTGGGGATGCCCATCTGGTAGGCCTGGGCGGTCAGCACGCCGAGGCGGCGGCGCTCCTCCTGCGACTTGTTCTGGGTGGTGGCCGCGTGCGCCTCTGCCTTCTTGGCGATGGCGTCAGTGGCTTGCGCGACCTTCAGAGCGTTGGTGTAGGCGACAGTGGCCTTGGCGACATCGATCTGGATGGCGGCGGCCTCGGCCTGGAGCTGCTCGAGGGACCGGTTCACATCCGTGACAGAGGCGGGTGGAGGCGGTGTGGGGTCGGCGAACGCGGCGTAACTGGGCAGCGCGACCACTGCGACCAGTGCGCCTACTGCGGCGAGCCGCAGCCTTCGGCCGTTGCCCAGCATCAAGCCCCCATGTCCTCGTGACCGAATCCCTACCGAAGGGCGCCTCACGCGCGCACGGGAGGAGGACCGCCCCCGTGCCTGGCCCAGCGTATGCGCCCTACGGTCCTGACGGAACCCCAGGTCACCGTCCGTGACGATGAGGCCGGACACACTGCCCGAAGGTGACCGTGGTCACCTGCTGTCTCCCGGCGCGGGATCCGGCGGGCGGACCGACTAGGATTTCGGTCATGGCCTCGCACTTTGACGTTGTTGTCCTCGGCGCCGGCCCGGGTGGGTACGTCGCGGCGATCCGCGCCGCCCAGCTCGGGCTCAAGACCGCCATCATCGAGAAGAAGTACTGGGGCGGTGTCTGCCTGAACGTGGGATGTATCCCGTCCAAGGCACTGCTGCGGAACGCGGAGCTCGCGCACATCTTCCGGAAGGAGGCGAAGACCTTCGGCATCAGCGGCGAGGTGAGCTTCGACTTCCCGACGGCGGTACAGCGCAGCCGCAAGGTGGCCGACGGCCGCGTCAAGGGTGTGCACTTCCTGATGAAGAAGAACAACATCACGGAGTTCGACGGGTGGGGTTCGTTCGTCGACGCCAACACGCTCGACGTCGCGCTGAACGACGGCAACTCCGAGACGGTCACCTTCGACAACTGCATCATCGCCACCGGTGCCACCACCAAGCTGCTGCCGGGCACGCAGCTGAGCGAGCGGGTCGTCACGTACGAGGAGCAGATCCTCACCGAGGAGCTCCCGGGCAGCATCATCATCGCGGGGGCCGGCGCGATCGGCGTCGAGTTCGCCTACGTGCTGGCGAACTACGGCGTGAAGGTGACGATCGTCGAGTTCCTCGACCGGATGGTCCCGCTCGAGGACGTCGAGGTGTCGAAGGAGCTCGCGAAGGCATACAAGAAGCTCGGCGTCGACGTGCTCACCTCGACCCGGGTCGACTCGATCGACGACTCCGGCGACAAGGTGAAGGTCACCGTCACCGGCAAGGACGGCAACCAGCAGACGCTGGAGGCCGACAAGGTGATGCAGGCGATCGGCTTCCAGCCGCGCGTCGACGGGTACGGGCTGGACAAGATCGGCGTCCAGCTGACCGAGCGCGGCGCGATCGACGTCGACGGCGTCCTGCGGACCAACGTGCCGAACATCTTCGCGATCGGTGACGTGAACGCGAAGCTGATGCTCGCGCACGCGGCCGAGGCGATGGCGGTGATCGCGGCCGAGACGATCGCCGGCGTCGAGACGATGGAACTCGACTACGTGATGATCCCGCGC
>Ga0190275_10001200_pt1 | contig 19619 bp, 15 predicted proteins | sample Popmic550T_FD_133745 | JGI IMG/M metagenome (GOLD analysis project Ga0190275, IMG submission 133745) | Populus adjacent soil microbial communities from riparian zone of Yellowstone River, Montana, USA - 550 T | ecosystem: Environmental > Terrestrial > Soil > Riparian zone > Trees stand | place...
AAGGCCACGGCGGGGGGCAAACCTTCGATGGCATCCACCTCAGGCACGGCCATCTGGTGAAATAGCCGCCGCGCGTACGGCGACACCGACTCCAGGTAGCGCCGCTGCGCCTCGGCGTAGAGGGTGCCGAAGGCGAGCGACGACTTCCCCGACCCCGACACCCCGGTGAACACCACCAGCGCGTCGCGGGGGATGTCCACGTCCACGTTCTTCAGGTTGTGCTCCCGCGCGCCCCGCACGCGGACGAAATCGGTGCGCGCTCTCCCACCTGAATCCTCCCCGGTGTCACCCGGGGCCCGCTCCGCAGTCTTCCCCACCGTCTCGTCTTCCATCCGTTCGAATCGACCGTCGGCCCCAGCGCGATGAACGCGGATCCGGGAGCCAGAGTCGTGCCCCGACGCCTGGCCACGCCTCGCTTGGCGCCTGAGGGTGCCTCTCCCCGATTGCGGTCCGGCGTTCGTTCCAATCTCCACGTCCAGCAACGTGAGGCGAATTTCTCCGGGGGCGACGGCAGCGCGGCCGGGCGATCGGAACCGTCCTCGGCACCGATGGGCGAAAGCGGAATGTCCATTCCACTCGGTCGCCACTCCTGTCGAATCCATGATTCGTGATTGCACCCAGGATCGCTGGAAGTCACACGGAGACACAGAGACACTCCGTGCTTTTCTCCGGTGTCTCCGTGCCTCTGTGTGACCACCAGGAGAGTCTGAATCGACAACAGATCAGGCCGGATGTGTGATATCACCCGATCGAACTAGCTCGATCGGATGACTCCGTCATCATCAATCACACTAACGAGTTACGCCTCCGGTCCACCCTTACGTGCGATGGTGTGGCGCGTACGCGGAGCGCATCTTTTCACGTAATCCTAACGTTCCGCAGCAGCGCCATCCCGGCTGTTCCGAAAGCAGTCATGTTCCATCCAACACGGAGTCACCCCATGCACGCTCGAGCAGTGCCCCGGTCCCTCGCCTGGCTGCTCGGCGCGGCACTGGTCGCCGTATTCCCCCTGGCGTGCGAGCACAGCCCCACCGATCACGGCGTGGTGGCCACGATCACGGTCACGCGCAACCCCGACACCATGGCGGTGGGCACCGCGCGGCAGTTCACGGCCACGGGCAGGGACGCCGACGGCAACGTGGTGGGGATCGACCCCACCTGGTCGATGGCGGCCAGCGGCGGAACCATCAGCGCCTCGGGCGTGGTCACGGCGGGCGTGGCGACGGGGACCTTCGCCAACACCGTCACCGCGAACGTGGGGAGCATCTCGGGCTCGGCGACGCTCACCGTGGTCTCGGGCGCGCCGGCGACCATCACCGTGACCCCGGCGGCCGTGACGCTGGCGCCCGGCGCCACGCAGCAGTTCACGGCGGTGGTGAAGGACGCCGCGGGGAACGTGCTCGCCACGGCGCCCAACTGGTCGGTGGCGGCGGGCGGCGGAAGCATCGGCGCCACCGGCCTGTTCACCGCCGGCAGCGTGGCGGGGTCGTATCCCAGCACCGTCGTCGCCAGCGTGGGCAGCCTGTCCGGCAGGGCGTCGGTCGCGGTGACGCCCGCGCCGCTGGCGACGGTCACGGTCACGCCCAACCCGGGGGTGATGGGTATCGGCGCCACGCAGCAGTTCACGGCCACGGGGAGGGACGCGTTCGGCAACGTGGTCGCCTTCGCGGCGAGCTGGAGCGTGCAGGCGGGCGGCGGCATGATCGACGACACCGGGCTGTTCACCGCGGGCGCGGTGGCCGGCACCTACCCCGCCACCGTGCGCGCGTGCAGCACGCCGTCGTGCGGCGCCGGGAGCGTGGCGGGCTTCGCCACGGTCACCGTGACCGCGGGCGCGCTGGCCACCATCACCGTCACCCCCGACCCCACCAGCGTGGCCGCGGGCGCGAGCCGGCAGTTCACCGCCGTGGGGCGCGACGCCAACGGCAACGTGGTGGCCACGCCGGGGCTGGCCTGGACGGTCGTGAACGGCGGCGGCACCATCGACGGCGCCGGGCTGTTCGACGCGGGCGGCACCGCGGGCACCTTCGCCAACACGGTGCGCGCCACCAGCGGCGGCGTCTTCGGCGACGCGACGGTGACCGTCACCGCGGGGCCGCTCTCCAGCATCACCGTCACCCCCGACCCCACCAGCGTGGGCGCGGGCGCGACCCGGCAGTTCACCGCCGTGGGCCGCGACGCCAACGGCAACGTGGTCGCCACGCCGGGGCTGACGTGGACGGTCGTGGCGGGCGGCGGCACCATCAACGCCGGCTCGGGGCTGTTCACCGCCGGCGGGACGGCCGGCACCTACAACAACACGGTGCGCGCCACCAGCGGCGCCGTCTTCGGCGACGCCACGGTGACCGTGACCGCGGGTGCGCTGGCGACCATCACCGTCACCCCCGACCCGACCACCGTGGCGCCGGGCGCCAACCGGCAGTTCACCGCCGTGGGCCGGGACGCGAACGGCAACGTGGTTCCCACGCCCGGGCTGGCGTGGACGGTGGTGAACGGCGGCGGCACCATCAACGCCGGCAGCGGGCTGTTCACCGCCGGCGGGGCCGGCGGCACCTACAACAACACGGTGCGCGCCACCAGCGGCACCCACTTCGGCGACGCCACCGTGATCGTGAGCGCGCCGGCCCCGGGCGGCGTCTCGCTGGGTTCGGCGGCCACGCACGGGATCCTGGCCGGCACGGCGATCACCTGCGCCTCGGCGCCGGGCATCATCAACGCCGACGTGAGCGTGTGGCCGGGGATCGCCATCACCGGCTTCCCGCCCTGCACCATCAACGGCCAGCGGCACCAGGGCGACGCGTTCGCGCAGGACGCCCAGGAAGACCTGACCGTGGCCTACCTGGCCCTGCAGGCGATGCCGTGCGGCACCACCATCACCACCGACCTGGGCGGGACCGTGCTGTCGCCGGGCGTCTACTGCTCCAACTCGTCGGTCGGCGTGACCGGCGTGGTGACGCTCAACGGCCCGTCCAACGCGATCTTCGTGATCCGCGCCCCCTCGTCGCTCACCACCGCCGGCTCGGTGGTGATGACCGGCGGCGCGCAGGCGAAGAACGTGTACTGGTGGGTGGGCAGCTCGGCCACGCTGGGCACGGGGAGCGCCTGGCAGGGCAACATCATCGCCTTCACCAGCATCACGCTGAACGACAACGTGACGCTGCTGGGCCGGGCGCTGGCCCGCAACGGCGGGGTTTCGCTGGGCACCGGCGCGGTGATCAACCTTCCGTAGCCCGGCGGCCGGCGGGTGGAGCGAGCGGCGGCCCGGCCGGCCGCCGCTCCGCGCCCCGCCGGCGGCCGTCCCTCATACCGATGAAAGAGAGCGACCGTGGATAATCGAATCGTGAGGGCCGCCCTGGCGCTGGCCGTGTGCCTGCCGTCGGCGGCCGGGGCGCAGCAGATGGCCGGGGCGCAGCAGGGGTGGGACCGCGGCGGGCCCGACCGCGAGGGGAGCTGGGAGCTGAGCCTGGGCGGCGGGGCGCTGTTCGTGGATTCCAACCTGCGCGATTTCCTGGGCAGCGGCGCGCCCGAGAGCCGGTTCTCCGACTCTTCCTCGCCGCAGAGCGTGACCCCCACCGTGGTGGCGCGCGTGGGCTACAACATCAACCGGCACTTCGGCGTCAGCGCCAGCATGGGCGGGGCGCGCGCGTCGGGGCTCACCTACCTGAACCCCACCGCGGCGCTCACCTACACCGCCAACCTGAACGCCCGCACCAGCCCCTTCGTGCTGATCGGCACCGAGCTCACGCGCATCAGCGGCGGCAACGACCGCGTCACGCACTCCACCTGGGGCGCGCACGCGGGGGTGGGGATCCGGCAGATGGTGAGCGACGCCGTCGCCCTGCGCCTGGAGGGCCGCGTGCAGTTCGCCGGCTACGACGAGGTGCCGATGAGCACGCACACCACCTACACCCCGATGGCGCAGTTCGGCTTCTCGTACTTCGTGGGCGGCCGCCGCCCCAGTCCGCCTTGCCCGTGCCCGCCGCCGCCGCCCCCGGAGACCGTGTACGTTAACGTCCCCGTTCGCGACACGGTGCGAGTGCACGACGGCGTCCTTCCCGTGCATTTCCGCACCAACGAGGCCGTGTTGCTCCCGCAGGGCCTGGAAGTTCTCGACTCGGTCGCGAATGCGATCAAGGCGACTCCCGGCTCGCGCTGGGTGGTGGAGGGCCACACCGATTTCGTCGGCACGGCCGAGGACAACCGGGTGCTCTCGCGGGCGCGGGCACAGGCGGTGGTGAACTACCTGGTGGGCAAGGGCGTGGACGCCGGCATCCTGGCGGCCGAAGGGTACGGCGAGGACCGGCCGGTGAACACGAACGCCACGGTCGAGGGACGGGGGGAGAACCGCCGGGTGCAGCTGCGGCGGGTCGTGGTTCCGCCGGCGATCGAGCTCCCCTAGCACCGGTTTCGGCAGCTGATCGCGCACGCAGGACGCGGGGCCGGAAGAGATTCCGGCCCCGCGTCGCTTCCGGAGATGGAGAAGCGGAGCGAGGAGCTCGCGCACATCGCCACGATGCTTGCCATCGACCCGGAGAAGCCTCGCGCAGTTTGCGAGGCTTTTCGTAGTTGTTGCTGCGGCTTCAGCCGCCGGTGCCGGGACTTTCCCACTCGAATAGGCTTGGAAAAGCCAGCAGGGCCGGCAGATGTGTTTCTCTGCCGGCCCTGCCGCCTTTGGTCGAAACCGGGTGATTCGGTCACGCGATCAGGTGCCGGTGCCCTTGTGGGCGTAGGCGGCGATCTGCAGCCGCGTGTGCAGCGCCAGCTTCTCCATCACGTTGCGCACGTGGCTCTTCACCGTGTGGGTGGCCACGCCCAGGCGCGAGGCGATCTCCTTGTTGCTGAGCCCCTCGGAGATGAGCTCGACCACCTCGCGCTCGCGGGGCGTCATGCGCACCGCCTCCAGCGCCACCGCGCGGCCGCGCCCCACCGCCTCGCGCGCGATCTGCGAGAAGAGGGTGGAGGTCATCTGCGGCGGCAGCACGTGGGCGCCGTCGGCCACCGAGCGGATGGTGCTGACCAGGTCCTCGAAGGTCGCGTCCTTCATGATGAACCCCGACACGCCCGCGTTCACGAAGTCGATGATGTCCTCGTGCACCGGGAGCAGGTCCATGATGATCACCCGCGCCTGCGGGTACTCCTGCCGCAGCGTGGCCGCCAGGCGCAGGCTGTCGTCGTCCCACAGCCCCACGTCCAGCAGGATCACCTCGGGGCGCGCGTCCTTCAGCCGCGCCGGCTCGCCGCTCGACGCGGCCGCCACCACGCTGAAGTCGGCCGTGCGGTCGAGCATCGCCGTCAGCCCCTCGCGGACCAGCCGGTTGTCTTCGATCAGGGCAACTGAGATCATGAATGGCCGAGTGGTTGAGAAGAGAAGCCTTCCGCGCCGGCGCTTTCGCTGCCTCGCTCCGCGGTTCGTCGACCGGAGCGGCGAAGGGTCCCCATGGGTTATTGACCATTTGTACGATACAGGATAGCTTTTATTTACCGTTTGGTCAATAAGCAGCCGTCAACCGCGTGGCCCGTCTCCCATCGAAGGGCGGAGAGGCGCATCACCGCGGAGGATCGTATCGGTCCGAATCCGTCGTGGGCGGGTGCGCGGCGCATGGAGGCGCGGCCGGCCCCCGTGACCGCGCCCGGGCAGGGGCTCGCCGCTTGCATCGAGATGCCGTCCGGGAATTCACGCCCTCCCCGCCGCGTCCTTCATCCACTCCCGACCGCAGGTTGGGGACGGCTCCGCCCGGAAGAGGTGGGATGCACGGAGAGCATCCTGGCACATGCGTGATCCTGGTCGCCGAGCGCGACCGCACGGTCCGCGAGCTTCAACGATACTTCCTGGAAAACGCGGGCTTCGCCGTCGAGTTCGCCGACGACGGGGAAGCCGCGCTCGAGCGCGCCCGGGCCCTGCGGCCCGCGCTGGTGGTCACCGAGATCCTGGTGCCGAAGCTGGACGGGCTGGCGCTCTGCCGCCGGCTCCGGGAGGACCCGCTCACCCGCGACGTGCCCGTCATCGTATTCAGCATCCTCGCGGCGGCGGCGCGCGCCGGCGAGGCGGGAGCCAGCGCGTTCCTGCGCAAGCCTCTCGTGGAATCGGTCTTCATGGCTGCGGTGCACGAGCTGGTCGCGGCGCAGCCCACAGAGGCACTGGAGGAGCAATGGACCACGCAGTGATTCCGGACCGCCGCGCCACGTTCAAGGACGCCCCCGAAGACACGGTCGAGCGGATGAGCGTGGGCAACGCCGAGGCCGACTACATCCTGGGCGGCGGCTTCCCCGAGAACTCCATCAACATCATCATGGGGCACCCCGGCTCGGGGAAGACGATCTTCGCCGAGCAGCTCATCTTCCACAACGCCGGCGACGACCGGCCGATCCTCTACTTCACCACGCTCTCCGAGCCGCTGGCCAAGGTGGTCCGCTACCTCCAGGGGTTCCGCTTCTTCGACGAGATGAAGCTGGGGACGCAGGTGATCTACGAGGACGTGGGCCCGCAGCTCGCCGAGAAGGGCGCCCCCGCGCTGATCCCGCTGCTGCGCGACGCCATCCGCACGCTGTCGCCCAAGATCATCGTGATCGACAGCTTCAAGGCGGTGCACGACCTGGCGCCCTCGGTGGCCGAGCGCCGGCGCATGGTCTACGAGATGACCGCGCTGCTCACCGCCTACGGCACCACCGCGTTCCTGCTGGGCGAGTACACCGAGGAGGACATCCTCCTCTACCCCGAGTTCGCCGTGGCCGACGGGATCGTGGAGCTGTCGCGGCGCCGGCTGGGCAACCGCGACGAGCGCTACTTTCGCGTCTACAAGCTGCGCGGCAGCCGCTACCTCGAGGGGGCGCACGCCTTCCGCATCACCGACTCGGGGCTCGACATCTACCCCCGGCTGGTGAGCCCGCGGATGCCGGAGGGGTACGAGCCCGCCTCGGAGCGCATCTCCACCGGCGTGGCCGGGCTGGACGAGATGCTGGACGGCGGGCTCTGGCGCGGCACCACCACGCTGCTGGCGGGACCGTCGGGGGCGGGGAAGACCACGATCGGGCTGCAGTTCGCGCTGGAGGGGGCGCGCCAGGGCGAGCCCAGCCTGTACATGAACTTCCAGGAGAACCCCACCCAGCTCATGCGCACCATCCGCGGGCTGGGGGTGGACCTGGAGCAGGCGCAGGCGCAGGGGCTGGACCTGGTCTACGCCTCGCCGGTGGAGCTGCAGATCGACAGCATCATCGTGGACATGTTCCGCCGCATCCAGCAGCGCGGCGTGCGGCGGCTGGTGATCGACGCGCTGGGCGACCTGGCCAGCGCCGCCACCGACCCGCAGCGGCTGCACGACTACCTCTACGCCCTGGTGCAGCACTTCGCCGTGAGCACCATCACCAGCGTGCTGAACTTCGAGACGTCGGGGAACACCATCTCGGGGAACGGCCTGGGGATGCAGAACCCGATGAGCTACCTCTCCGACAACGTGCTGCTGCTGACGGTGGAGGGGCAGGAGCGCACGCGCCGCATGCTGCGCGTGCTGAAGACGCGCGGCAGCGCGCACGACACGCGGGTGCGCGAGGTGGAGATCAGCGCCGCGGGCCTCTGCGTCCTCGAATGAGCGCGGCGCCCTCCTTCGACGCGCTGGACCCGGCGGTGGACCCCGCCTTCGCGCAGCTGCGCCGGTTGACGGAGATCAGCCGCGCGCTGACCTACACCACCTCGCTGGAGCAGGTCACGCGGCTCACCGTGGAGCGCGGCGCCGAGCTGCTGGGCGCCGCCGCCGCGGTGCTGATGCTGCCGGACGCCGAGGGGCTGCTGCACGTGCGCGCCGCCCACGGGATCGACGAGGCGCGGGTCGCCCGCTTCCGCGCGCCGCTCTCGGACGAGGTGATCGGGCGGCTGCAGGGGCTGCTGGAGGTGCCCGACGACTGCTTCATCGCGGTGCCGCTGGTGGTGGGCGGGGCGGTGACCGGGCTGGTGGCCGTGGCCATGCGCCAGCCGTCGACCGCGGCCGACGAGTCGCTCCTCTCCGCCCTGGCCGACCAAGCGGCGGTGGCGCTGGAGAACGCGCGGCTGGGCGGCGAGGTGCGCGTGGAGCTGGAGGACCGCCTGCGCGCCTTCGAGGGCGCCACCACCGCCAAGGACCGCGCGCTCTCCACGCTGGCGCACGACATCCGCACCCCGCTGGGCGCCATCGACGGCTACTGCGCGCTGCTGGAGGAAGAGATCTACGGCCCGGTGAACGACCGGCAGCGCGAGACGCTGGGCCGCGTGCGCATGAGCGGCCGGCACCTGCTGTCGCTGCTCGACAACGTGATGGACATGGCGCGGCTGAACGCCGGCGTGGTGCGCGTGAGCACCGAGCCGGTGCACCTGGACCACGTGGCGCGCGAGGCGGCCGAGATGCTGGTCCCCGCCGCCGACGCGAAGCTGCAGAAGCTCGACCTGGCCGGCCTGGCCGACGTGGTGGTGACGGCCGACCACGACCGGGTGCGGCAGGTGCTGGTGAACCTGGTCGGCAACGCGGTGAAGTTCACGCCCGAGGACGGCACCATCACCCTGGCCACCACCGAGCGCGTCGCCGCCGACGAGGCGTGGGGCGAGATCCGCGTCTCCGACACCGGCCCCGGCGTCGCCGAGGCCGAGCAGGCGGCGATCTTCGAGCCGTACTACCGCAGCGAGGGCACGGCGCACGCGGCCGGCGTGGGCCTGGGCCTGGCGATCTCGCACGGCCTGGTGCAGCAGATGGGCGGCGCGCTGGAGCTGGAGAGCGATGTCGGCGCCGGCTCCACCTTCATCATCCGCCTGCCGCTCCTGAGCCAAGCCTCCGCCGCCGACGGGTAGGACCACGCACAGCCGTCGATCCGCGCCCGCGTCGATGTCAGCGCGTCGTCGACTTCCCGCCACCGTACCGCATCCAATCCCCCGACGAATCGAAGCGCTTTGAAGCGAACTCTCTTGTGCACCCTGATCCTCCTTGCGTTCGCCCACGTGCCCGGCGCGGCGCAGGACGCGTCGCCACCGGCGGACCTCCGCGGGCTGGGCGTGGGGCCGGGCTCGCGGGTGCGCCTGAGCGTGCCCGCGATCGCCGAGAACCCGCTGGTGGGGCACATCGCCGGCCTCACCGCCGACTCGCTGCTGCTGGCCCGCGGCGGCGGCGCCCGCCTGCAGATCGACTCGCGCGAGGTGCGGGAGATGTCGATCAGCGTGGGGCGCGCGCGATGGCGCTGGGCGCTGCAGGGGGCGGTCGTGGGGATGCTGGCCGGCGGCGTGATCGGCGCCCGGGCCGCGGCGCAAGGCGACCACGCCGGCCTGGAGTCGGTGGTCGGCTTCGTCGCGGGGGTGATCGTGGGGACGCCGGTGGGTGCGGGCGTCGGCGCCCTCGCCGCCCCCGAGCGGTGGACGCCGGTGCGCCTGCCGCGCCCGGGGAGCTGAGCCGATGCCGCGCATCGTTCGTCTCGCCATCGTGTTCGCCGCGGCCGGCCTGCTCCGCGCCGCACCCGCCGCCGCGCAGTTCCGCGTGGACCTGGACCCCGGCGCCCCCGTGCGCCTCACCACCGCCGCGGAGCCCGAGGTGCGCGTGGTGGCCACCTACCTCCGCCCGGACGGCAACGGCACCACCATCGTCGTGTGGCCGCGCGGCGCGCCGGACGGTACGCAGGCGAGCTACGCCATCGCCGATCTGGCGTCGCTGGAGGTTCGCTCCGGGAGGAACCGCGAACGCGGCGCGCTGATCGGCGCCGGCTTGGCGACGGCGATCACGGGCGTCTTCGGCGGCATCGACCACGCGCGGGGCGGCATCTCGTCGGGCGAGCTGGCGGGGACGGTGGCGAGCAACGCGCTGTTCGGCGGGCTGCTGGGCTATCTCCTCGCCCCCCGAGGCTGGCGCCCCCTCCCGCTCCCCCGCCGCTCCGCCTCCGCGACGGAGGCAGCGGGCACGCGGTAAGATCCGGATCAACCGAAATCAGCAGGGTAGAGCCGCAATGTCGATGCGCTGCAACGGTTTGCCGCAACCTTCGGAGAACCGCGCCGATGCCGTCGCCAACCATGGAGCCTCGCGCAGTTTGCGAGGCTTTTCGTAGTTGTTGCTGCGGTTTCAGCCGCCGGTCGGCCCAGCCACCAGACTTCCATTCTGCCCCGGCGACCAAACTTTTCAGCCCCAGCCGCCAGACTATCCATTCAGCCCGCGCTCCGCGGGGGAGGGGGGACTGCACGGGCGAAGGATCGAAGAGCCTGGCCCGGTCCGACGTCACGGCACGAACGGCAACGCGTACGGCGTGGTGCGCCAGGGGGTGTGGTCGACGATGCCCGCCACGCCGTCGCCGCTGGTGCCGGTGGGCCCGGCGGCATCGCCCCACCAGTTGTTATCCGCGTTCACGCTCGTGGCGCTGTTGTTGGAGAGGCCCTCGGCCCCGTTGTCCACCAGGTTGCAGTTGTGCACCGGCGCGGCCGCCCACGTCACCATCCCCACGCCGCCGCTCTCGCGCACCTCGCACGAGAGCACCTGCACGGCGGCATCGAGGATGAGGACGCCCATGTCGCCCGCGCCGCGGACCAGCGTGCTCTCCAGCCGCGCGTTCGACGAGAGCTCCACCGCGGCGCGCCCCGGGCCGCCGGGCACGGTGTCTACCCGGCTGCGGCTGAGACGCGAGCCGTGCGACGCGAGCACCACCGCCTGCGCCACGTGGCGGACGACGGTGCTGTCGATGATGAGCGGGTGGCTGCCCTCGGCGAACACGGCCGTGGCGTACGTGTCCGTGTGCTCCACGACGGCGTTGGTGAGGAAGCTGCTCCCCGTGGGCGCGCCGTCGAGGTGGATGCCGTGCCATCCGTACGCCGGCACCTGCGCGGTGAAGCGCGCCGGCGCCCCCGCCGAGCCGCGGGCCAGCAGGCGCCCCCCGTCGCGCACCCGTACGGTGCCCGTCCACTCGAAGATGAGCGCCGCGCCCGACTGGGCGCGCAGGCTGCTCCCGGCCCCGAACGTCAACACCCCGCTCACCCACCAGGGCACCGCCGCGCCCGCGTACACCGCGGACGTCGCGGTGCCGGCGGTGACGTGCAGCGTGTCCCGCGCGTTGCCCAGCAGGCTGTCCTGCCGTGCGAGCGTGTGGTAGAGCTTCGCCAGCGCGCCGATGGAAAGCTCCGCCGGGTGCATCGCGCCGCCGGTGATGCGGATCGGGTTGGCGGACATGACCGCATCGCTCCCCGCGACCACCAGCCCCGGCCCCGCGCTCCCCTCGATGCGCCCGCCGAGGAGCTCCACGCCGGACGTTCCCACGACCTCCACGCCGATGTTCCCCGACCCGCGGACGACCGTCTGCGTGAACCGGGTGCTGTCCCCGAGCTGCACGGCGGTGTACGTGGTGGTGTCGACCCGTGAGCGCAGGATGCGCGAGCCGGGTGAGAACAGGGTGACCCCGTACGCCGCCTGCCGGACGTGCACGCTGTCGAGCACCACCTTGTGGCGATCGGCGGCGTACACCGCGAAGCTGTAAGTGACGTGCTCCAGGACGGCGTTCTTTATGAAGCTGCTGGCCGCGGGGGTATCGTACAGCCACACGCCCGTCCAGCCGAAGTCGGTGTACAGGGGCGTGAGCACCACGCGCGCGGTGTCGTCGCCGTCCACCGCGAGCTGTCCGCCGTTCCTGGCCTCGATCCCCCCGCCGTTGAAGCAGACCACCGTACCCGCGTGAATGCGGAGTTGCGCGCCGTTTTCCACCAGGATCACGCCGTGCACGAGGTGCGGGTTGCCTTCCGGGTACCAGTGCTGCGTGGTGGTGATGGCGCTGTCGGCCCCGCCGGTGTGCACCTGGCCAGTAGTCTCGCACGCGGGGTTGAGGTCGAACGTCCTCGCCGGCCCGTGCGGAACCGCGGCCCGGCCGCCGCCCGTCGGCAGGTCGCCCGCGCACGCGCCCAGGACGAATGCGGCGCCCAGCAGCACCAGGAGCCGCGGCAGGCGCTTCATGGAGGAAGCGGACCGCGCGTCCGCCGAATCGTGTCTGTCCATACGAGCTCCGCGGTGGTGAGTGACGGATCGGGGGGCTGCCCGGCTGCGTACGGGTGACGACAAAAAAGGTGCAGCGGAAGTCCGGTGGAGTCGCCTCGGAGATCGAGGCGGCGGAGGAGGATGGTCACGCGCGGACAGGAACGAACATCTCTCCGATCTTCGCGCGTTGCAAGAGAGTGGCAACAGAAACAGTCGATCGACAACAGTGCGTCGACCGACCGTGTGAAGTCAATGCAGGCGTTCGGCAGAAGACGCGTGCGGCAGGTGATCCAATCTCTTCGGGACCTTACGATTTATTCAGTCTTCGATCCTTGAGCCCGTGCTTTCCGCATCGTCGCGAGCTCCGCGTAGATGCGCAGGATCTCGCGCGCGGTGAAGTCCGCATCTTCCGCGACCGCACGTTCCTGCGCGCGGGCGGCCATCCGCAGGCGCGCGTCCTCGTCCGCCAGCAGGCGCGCGATCTCTCGGGCGAGCGCGTCGGCGTCGTCGACGGGGACGGCGGCGGCCGCGGCGGGGGCCCAGTCGGCCAGGTGGCCAACGGCGGTGCCGGCGGTGGGGACGCCGGCGACGGCCGCCTCCAGCAGCACCAGCGGCCCCGCCTCGTGGCGCGAGGTCACCACCAGCAGGTCCGCGCCATCCACCCACGGCCGCAGCTCGTGGTGCGGGAGAAAGCCGTGGAACCGCACCGCGTCCCCCAGCCCCATCTCCGCCGAACGCCGCTGGACGGCGCCGCCCAGCGTGTCGCCGCCGATCACGTCCAGCGTGAAGCGAACGCCCGACTCGCGCAGGGCAGATGCGGCACGCAGCAGCGTCTCCTGGTCCTTCACCGCGTTCAGGCTGCCCACGTGCAGCAGCCGCGCGGGCACGCCGGGGGTGCGCCGGCGCGGCGCTCGGGGTGGCCAGCGGTCCAGCGCCACGCCGAAGGGCACGCGCCCGGCCTCGATCCCCAGCGCGCGCGCCTGCTCCACGATGAAGGTGCTGGGGGCGATGATCCGCGTCGCGCCGTTGGCGGCCACCCGCGCCCACAGCCGGCCCCGCGCGTCGTTCCGCCCGCCGTAGCCGATCTCCGGAAGTCGCGCCAGGTCTCCGCCGGCCAGGTGGAGGAGCACCGGCACGCCCAGCACGGGCCCGGCCGCCGCCGCCACCACGCCGCACGGGGCCGCCCAGAACGCGTGCAGCACGTCGAAGCGCCCGCGCCGGTGCTCGGCGACGAGCTGCGCCAGCATCCGCCCTCGCCGCGGCCGCCTCCCGGCGTTGTGCACCTGCGCGCCGAGCAGCGGCCACCGCCCGGGCTCCGGCTCCTGCGCCAGCGCGAACACGTGCACCTCGTTCCCGGCGGCGAGGCGTTCAATCAGCCAGAGGATGCACGGGATCACGCGGTGCGTGCCGCCGCGGTCCACCCCGCCCGGAACCAGCAGCGCGAGCTTCACGGCGCCACCGCGGCAGTGGCGTGAATTGACGTCCGCCCGCCCGCCACGAGCGCTTCGTACGCCTCCACCAGTCGCGCGCCGACGACGTCGAACGACAGCTCGCGGCGGAAGTGGGCGGCGGTGCGGGCGCGGAGCGCGTCGCGTGGCTCGGCGGCGAGCGCCACCAGCGCGTCCGCGAACGCCGCCGCATCGCCGGGCGCGGCCCGGGCGCCGACCGCGCCGCCGCCGGTGAGCGCGCGGAACGGCGGGATGTCGCTGAGCACCGGTGCCGCGCCGCACGCGATCGCCTCCAGCACCGCATAGCCGGCGGCCTCGCGCCGGCTCCCCAGCACGAACAGGTCGGCCGCGCGGCAGAGCAGCTCGACTTGGGGATGCGGAACGGCTCCGAGGAGGTGCACGCGCTCCGCCAGCGCCGGCTCGGCGGCGAGACGCGCGCGCACCGCATCCAGCAGCGGCGCCTCGTGATAGCAGCACCACAGCCGCGCCCCGGGCATCCGTGGAAGAGCGAGGGAGAAGGCGTCGAGGATGGTGAGCGGATCCTTGTTGTCGTTCAATCTGCCCACCCAGAGGATCCCCGGGTCGCCATCCACCCCCGTGGTGGCGCGCGCCTGGGTGACGTCGCCCGGAGTGAAGTGGGTGGATGATTCGGGGATGGTGAACACCGGCGTCCCCGGCCGCAGCAGCCGCGCGCGGAAGAACGGCTCCGCCTGCTCGCGCGCGGTGAACGCCACGCCGCCCACGCGCGCCAGACCCCAGCGGTGCAGCGCGGCGAACCGGCGCGGCGGCGCGTTCGCGTGGTCCTGCGCGAGCACCGGCGCGCCGACGCCGCAGAGCGCGCGCGCGTGCAGCGGAAAGCCCAGCCCGTTCAGGTGGATCACGTCCGGCCGCAGCGCCGCCGCCGCGCGCGCCAGCCGCCACGGCGCCGCGCCCGTCCGCCAGCGCCGGCCCGGGAGCCGCGGCTCGGCCACGAAGCGGTACCGCACGCCGTCGCGCTCATGGTCGCCGTCGGCGTGGGCGGACTGCAGCACGGTGACCTCGGCGCCCGCGCGGCTCACCGCCGCCGCCACGTCGCCCAGCGTTGGCCACGCATCCAGCAGTTCCGCGCCCGTGCGGCCGTGGGGATCACGCACGCAGCTCACGTGCACCACGCGCATCGCGCTCACCGCTCGGTCGACGGTGTGGCGTCTCGACGGATGTGAATCAAACGTCAGTGATTTGAGAGGAAGGGAAGGCGCCGGCCGCCCCTGCAGTTGCAGTTGCCGTTCTCCCCCTTCTCCTGCAGTTCGGGAGAAGGGGGCCGGGGGGATGAGGGCCCGTTTAACGCTACCTCCATCCGCCCGCACCGCGCCAGCCGCATCGCCTTCGATCGCAAATACAAGTGCTTGCCTTGGATCGACCGTACGATCCGTCATCCCCCCCGGCGCGGTCGTTGCCCCATCCATACTCACCGAAACCGCTCATCCGCGGCGCCGAAGCTCCCGTGGTTCGGCCGCAACTCATGCTCCACACGAGACTTCGCGTCTCCCGGTGCTCGCTGGAAGCCACGCCGTACGCGGCCGGCGGAGCGGATCCCCTGCGCGTTTTCGCGACAGGCTGTCTCGCCGTGGCACACGCGCGCGCGATCGAGACACACCGCGACGGTCAGCGTTCGGCGGCGGCTTCCAGGGTGTCGCGGACGAGGCGGATCGCGTCGGCCGGGTCGGCGGAGAGGGTGAGGCGCCAGGCACCGCCGGCGGCGACCGCCCGCACCGCGGCCGCGAGCTGGTCGGCGAAGTGGTCGAAGCCCGGCTCCAGCAGCGTCGTCATCCGCGCCACCGCCTCGTCGGCGCCGAGCGGATGCAGGGCGACGCGGTCACCGCGCTCCAGCAGGAAGAGCGCGGCGCAGTGGGCGGCCAGCGATCCCCCGGGCGGGAGCGGGACGGCCGTCTTCCATCGCCCCGACCGCAACCGCGCCGCGCCACCCGCGCCGGCCAGGGCATCGTCCGGAAAGACGTGGATGGGGCGGGGAAAGCCCCACACGCGCAGCCGCGGCCGGAGCTGGACGTAGACGGTGTCATCCGAGAGAACGGGGAGCCCGGCACCGAGCGCGGCGAGCGCCAGCGTGCTCTTCCCCGTCCCGCTGGGCCCCGCCAGCACCGCCGCGGTGCCGCCGACCACGACGCCGGACGCGTGCAGCGGCACCCGCCCGGCGCGGGTGAGCAGGAAGAGCAGCAGCGTGTCGAGGACCTCGGCCGCGAGCCGCCGCGGGTCTTCCGCGAGGGATCGGGAGAGGGTGCACCACGCCTCGCCGCGCGCCGCGTCCGCGCCGCCCTCGACGCCGGCGCCGCGCATCGCCAGCCGCCCGCCGTCCACGCGGACGTCGAGGGCGTCTCCACCCTCCGCCGCGTCCAGGGCGACGTCGAGATCGAGGCGGATGCGGAGCAGGGGCGGTTCGATGGACGCCGCATCCGCCGGCCAGGCGCCATACGCGCCGAGCGCGGCGTGGAGGAGGCCGGGGTCGCTCGCCTCGAACACGGTGCTGATGCCCATCGGACGGATGTCGCCGGTCCAGCGCTGCATGCGGGGGATGTAGGTCGGGAGAGGGGAATCCGGCGCGGGAAGTCGGCCGCGGACACTTCCAGCCAGACGAGATCGATGATCCTGCTCGCGCATTCGTACTACCTGGCCCACGACCCGAAGCAGCAGGCGCGGATGAAGCCGTATCCGCCGCTCGCCACGCTGCTCTCGGCGGCGCTGCTGCGCGAGCGGGGGCACCCGGTGGCGCTCTTCGACGCGATGCTGGCGCCGGGGGTGGAATCGTTCGAGGCGATGCTCGACCGGGTGCGGCCCACCATCGTGGGGATACTGGAAGACAATTTCAACTATCTGACCAAGATGTGCACGGTGCGGAACCGCGAGGCCACCGTGCGGATGATCGACGCCGCCCGCGAGCGCGGCTGCCGCGTGGCCGTGAACGGCTCCGACGCCACCGACCGCCCCGCGCTCTACCTGGCCGCCGGCGCCGACGCGGTGATCATGGGCGAGGGCGAGACCGGCTTCCTGGAGCTGGCCGAGCTCTGGCGTGCGGACGCCGACGCGGCGCTGGAAGACGTCCCCGGCCTGGCGCTCCCCGGCGAGCGCGGCGGCGTGCGGCGCACCGGCCCCCGCCACGCCGTGCGCGAGCTGGACGAGCTCCCGCTCCCCGCGTGGGAGCTGGTGGACGCGGACGCGTACCGCCGCGCGTGGACCGCCGCGCACGGCCGCTTCTCGTGGAACATGGTCACCTCGCGCGGCTGCCCGTACGGCTGCAACTGGTGCGCGAAGCCGATCTTCGGCCGCCGCTACGACCAGCGCTCCCCCGCCTCTGTCGCGGAAGAGATGCGGCGCCTGAAAGAGACCGTGGCGCCCGACCACGTCTGGTTCGCCGACGACATCTTCGGCCTCACCCCCGAGTGGATCCGCCGCTTCGCCGACGAGGTGCGCATCCGCGGCGCGCGCACGCCGTTCATGATGCAGTCACGCGTGAACCTGATGCGCCCCGACGTCGCCCGCGCGCTGGCGGAAGCGGGCGCGGAGGAGGTGTGGCTGGGCGTCGAATCCGGCTCGCAGCGGGTGCTGGACGCGATGGAGAAGGGGACGCGGGTCGATGCCGCGCGCGCCGCCACCCGCGCGCTGCGCGAGCACGGCATCCGCGCCTGCTGGTTCATCCAGCTCGGCTACCCGCCCGAGACGTGGGACGACCTGGTGCTCACCCGCGACCTGATCCGCGACGAGCGCCCGGACGAGATCGGCGTCTCGGTCGCCTATCCGCTGCCGGGGACGGGCTTCCACGCGAAGGTGCGCGGCCAGCTCGGCGCGCGGCAGAACTGGGAGGACAGCGACGAGCTGGCCGTGCTCTTCGCCGCGCGCTACGACACCGGCCTCTACCGCCGCGTGCGTGACGCGCTGCACCACGAGGTGACCAGCGGCGCGGCGGACGACGTGCGCTGGGCCGCCCTGGCGCGCGAGGCCGCCGCGCACCGCGGCGCCGAGACCGCCGTGCTGGCGGCGGTGGAAGCCTGATCCCGATGTCCACCGTCGCCGTCCCGCCGCCGACCCTGCCGCCCGCCGCGCTGGCGTTCGACGCCGTGGCCGAGCGCTTCGACGAGCGCTTCGGCGCGTGGCTGAGCGTGGCCGCGCAGCGTCGCGCCGTCCGCGCCGCGCTCGCCGCCGCCTTCCCCCCCGGCGCGCGCGTGCTCGAGGTGGGCGGCGGGACGGGGGAAGACGCGCTCTGGCTCTCGCGCCAGGGCCGCCGCGTGCTGCTCACCGACGCCTCCCCGGCGATGGTTCGCGTCGCCGCCGCCAAGCTCGCCGGCGAGCCCGCGGCGCGCGCGGAAGTCGCGCCGGCGGAGGATCTTACGGCACTGGCGGATCGATTGATGGCGGACGACGCCGAGCCCTTCGACGGCGCGTTCTCCAACTTCGCGGCGCTGAACTGCGTGGGCGACCTGCGGCCGGTGGCGCGCGGGCTGGCGCGGCTGGTGCGCCCGGGCGGCGCGGCGCTGCTGGTGCTGTTCGGCCCGCTGCCGCCGGGCGAGGTGGTGGTGGAGATGCTGCACGGGCGCTTCGGCTCCGCCTTCCGCCGCCTGGCGCGCGGCGAGGTGCCGGCGCGGCTGGGCGGGCGCCACTTCAACGTGCGCTACCACCGGCCGGGAGACGTCGCCCGCGCGATGGCGCCGTGGTTCCGCCCGGTCGCCCGCCGCGGCATCGGCGTCTTCGTCCCCCCCAGCGCCGCGGAGCCGTGGATCTCCCGTCATCCCCGGCTCGTCAAAGCGCTGGAGGCGATGGACCGCGCCGTGTCGCGCCCGCTCGCGCTGCTGGGCGACCACGTCCTCTTCCACTTCCAGCGGACGGACCACGCGTCCCGGGAGGCGGGAGAATGACGGCGGGCACCGTGTCTCATCATCCTACGTCCGATCGAACGACGTCGGAGAGCCCGATGTCCGCCGCGGCGCGCTTCCGCGCGGAGTACGGCGCCCACCGCGCGGCCGAGGGGCGCGGCCACGGCGGTGCGGAGCTGATGGCGCTTCCGTACCTGCGCCGCGGCCCGCTCGCGAAGCAGTGGGCGGTGCGCGCGCGCACCTTCGACGCGTTCGTCGCCCACGTCCTGCGTCCCCTCGCAAGGGAGAAGGGGCGGCCGCTGGCGGTGCTGGACCTGGGCGCGGGGAATGGGTGGCTCTGCCGCCGCGCCGCGCTCGAGGGCCACGTCGCGCTCGCCCTCGACGTCCGCGACGACGACGTGGACGGGCTGGGCGCGGCGCGTGGCTACCTCCGCGCGGCGCCGGGGATCTTCCACCTCGCCGCCGCCTCGTTCGACGCGCTCCCGCTGCGCGCGCGGAGCTTCGACGTGGCGGTGTTCAACGCATCCCTCCACTACGCCACCGACCTGCCCGGCGTGATCGCCGAGGCCGCGCGCGTGGTCCGCCCCGGCGGCCGCATCGCCATCCTCGACTCGCCCTTCTACGCCGCCGACGACGCGGGCGCGGCGATGGTGGCCGAGAAGCGCGCGCACGCCGCCGAGCGCTTCGGCGGCCGGGCCGACGCGCTGCTGGCGCTGCCGTTCATCGAATATCTCACCCCCGCGCGGCTGGCGGACGCCTCCGCCGGGCTGGGGCTGGCGTGGCGGCGCCGGCGCGTGCGCTACCCCGCGTGGTACGAGGCGCGGTCGATCCTGGCGCGGCTGCGCGGCCGGCGTCCTCCCTCTCGTTTCGACCTATGGTCCACCGACGTGCCATGATCCTGTTCGTGAACCCCCGCGCCACGCGCCCCGGCAACCGCCGCTTTCCCCTCTCGGTGATGGCCGTGGGCGCCGCGCTGCCGGAGGGGAAGACGTGGGAGATCGTCGACGGCAACCTGCCGGGCGCCGACGTGCTGGGCGACGTGGTCGCGCGGGTGGAGGCGGCCCGCGGCGGGCGCGACCCGGTGCAGGCGGTGGCCCTCACGGTGATGCCGGGGCCGCAGCTGGTGAGCGCGGTGCCACTGTCGAAGGCGCTCAAGGCGCGCTACCCCGACCTCCCCATCGTCTGGGGCGGCAACTTCGGCAGCCTGTACCCGGAGCCGGTGGTGCGCTCGCCGTACGTGGACTGGGTGGTGCGCGGGCAGGGCGAGCACACCTTCGCCGAGCTGCTGGAGGTGCTCGATGGGAAGCGCGATCCCAGGACCGTGGCCGGCCTCGTCTTCCCCAACGCCGACGGCA
>Ga0190275_10001201_pt1 | contig 19612 bp, 19 predicted proteins | sample Popmic550T_FD_133745 | JGI IMG/M metagenome (GOLD analysis project Ga0190275, IMG submission 133745) | Populus adjacent soil microbial communities from riparian zone of Yellowstone River, Montana, USA - 550 T | ecosystem: Environmental > Terrestrial > Soil > Riparian zone > Trees stand | place...
CTTGGACGTCGACCACGTGTTGCGGTCGGGCGTGGGCGGCCCGCCGAAGCCCAGCTGGCCCGAGTCGAACTCCACCGGGCCGTTGGCGATCGGGTAGCCGATGCCCGTGGACTTGTTGCACGGAAGCCGGCAGGACGTGACCGAGTGGTAGATGTCCCGGGTCGCGTCCGTGCTGGTGAACTTGATCGACTTCCCGCGGCGCACGAGGGGCGTGCGGTCACCCATCCGCTTCTTGGGCAGGTAGCCGAAGTTCGTGATCGCGATGTTCGAGGAGAACGCGCCCGACGCGACGTCGGCGGGGTCGTCGGCGTCGATGTCCTTGCCGCCGTGCACGTTGTTCTCGGGCAGGTGGCCGTGGGTCGTCTTGCCCTTCACGTCGACCTTCTGCCTGAACGGGTCCTTGCTCGGGCCGGCGTCGGCCAGCCACGAGACCATGATCCCCATCGACTCGTACCAGGAGGCGCGCTTGGACTCGTAGGTCACCGTGGTGGACAGCACGTCGTCCTTCTTCAGGCCCACGCGGTAGTTCTGCGGGGTGACCGTCATCGCCAGGTCCCAGGACACCGGCCCCAGCGGCTCGAAGTACTTGGCCACCGAACGGAACAGGCGCGCCCGCTTGCCCTTGCGGGTTACGTACAGGTCGTTCCACAGGCCGCCCGCGTGCAGATGGCCGGCAGTGTTGATCAGCACGCTGTCGCGGTCCACCCGCCAGCGGTTGGGCCGGCGCGGCCGGCCGGCGTAGGCGGCAGGGTCCTGTGTGGGATAGGTGAACTTGCCCTTGCGGCCCGCACCGCGGAAGACGTCGAACACCGGGTAGAGCTTGCCGTTCTCCACGTCCATCCACACCGGCCGGGCGGGCTTGATGGACGCGGCCGCGGGCGACGTGGCGGGCACGAAGTCGATGTCGTAGGTGATGTAGACGTCGTCGGCCCGGTTCACCAGGTTGTGGATCATGTAGTTCAGGACCCACGGGTCCGATGCCTCGTAGGCATAGCCGTAGCCCTTCGGCAGGCTCAGGTCGGTCTTCTCCTCACCCGCGGCGAAGAAGCGCTCGGGGCCCCCCATCGTGGCGTCCTTGCCAGCCAGGTTCGCCCACACCGCGTGGTGGAACATGATCTTGTTCGTGCGCGGTATCGAGCCGTCGGCGTGGCGCAGGTTGGGCCGGATGCCCACGATGTAGCCGTCCACCTGCGGCTTCTGCGCAGTCGGCGCGAACAGAATCCGGTTCTGGCCGGGACCTACGTGGTAGGGACCTGCGCGGAAGCTCAGGCGTTGCACTCCGGGCTGTCCGGCCGCGAACGCGGGAGGCACGGCGAGGAGCGAGGCCATGAGCACCGCGCCGAGCAGAGCCAGGCGAGCGGTGGAGGACACCCGGCGAGCCTCCCATACCTGGGCCCTTCGCGCCAGGGCGGCGTATAACACGCCTATGCCGTCTCAAGGAACGTTTGCGGGTGGCGAAGGCGACGAGCGCGTGGTTGCCAGGATGTTCGCGGCCATCGCCGCGCGGGATGCCGACGGCGCGATAGCCATGCTCCACCCGGACGTCGTCTGGTCTCCGACCGTGTGGAGCGGCCCGTCCACACTGCACGGCAGAGACGCAGTTCGAGGGTGGTTCGCACAGTTCGGGCCCGACCTCGAATACCTCCGAATCGACGTGACGGACCTGCGCCGGCCCGCCGGGTGGGTGATCGTCTGCGGTGTCGTGCACGACACCCGGGCCGCGGCATTCGCGACCCGGGTGGGGTGGAACTTCGCTGTCGAGGGCGGACTGGTAATCGAGGGCCGGGCCTTTCCGAGCTGGGAGGAGGCCATGAGCGCCGGGGGCGCGGGAAACGACTGATCGCTTGGCAAACGGCCCGCCGAGTCAAGCTCCGCGCCCACCTGTCGATGCCTCTTGTATGGACATGCGCCCCGGCGGGAGCGAGCGCTGGCTGTTCCCGGCTGCTCTCGCGGCGGTGGCAGCGCTTGTCACGTTGGTGCTCGCCTACCTGACCGACCTGGGTTCGCCTGCCGTGATCAACCTGGCCTACTACGGGCTGATGGGGGCCGCCGTGGGCCTGATCGCCCTGCGAGCCCGACTGAGAAGCAACCTCCGCGGCGCATGGACCCTGATGGCGCTGGGCCTGCTGGCCTGGATGGCCGGCGACGCCTACTACGCGATCTATCAACCGACCGCCTACCCGTCTCCGGGCGACGGCCTCTACGGGCTCTCCTACATCGCGCTCCTGGGCGGCATGCGCGCAATGGGCGGCAGGGTGCGCGTCGCCGGATTCGTCTCGGTCGCACTTCTCATGGTGGTGTTGGGACTGGCGACGGTCTGGTCCTGGCTGGTCTTCGACGGAATGCTCAGCAGCGCGGAAGGCAGCACGGCTGCCATCGCCACGGCGGCGGCCTTTCCCATGTTCGACCTGATGCTCCTGGCTTCGGCGCTCGTGGCCCTGGCCGCGCGCCACTGGCACCTGGACGCGGCCTTCGCGGCGCTGATCGGAGGGTTCGCGCTGCTGGCGGCCGGAGACCTGATCTACACCGCCCAGGTGACCGCCGGCACCTACCAGGCCGGCAACGTGGCCGACGCGTTGTGGCCGGCAGGGGCGATCGCCGTGGCGTTCGCCGCGTGGCTGCCGGCGTCGTTCTCGGAGGCGGGCGTGCGCGGGAACAAGCTCGTGCCCGCCCTGGCCTCCGTAGCCGCGGCCGTCGCCGTCGCCACACTGGTGGCCGACCATTTCGACCCGCGTGGAACGGTCACGATCCTGCTGGCCGCCGCCACCTTGCTGGCGGCCATGGCCCAGGTGGCCCTTCTGTTCCGTGGCCGCGAGCGCGCAGCCGCGGAGACGCAGGCTGCCCGCGCCCTGCACGGCGCCTCCATGCAGGCCGCGCTGGACTGCGTGATCACCATCGACCAGCGGGGCCTCATCCGGGAATGGAACGACGCCGCCCATCGCACCTTCGGCTACACCCGCGCCGAGGCTCTGGGACAGGAAGTCGCAGAGCTCATCATTCCCACGGCCGTGCGCCAGGACCACAGGGACGGGATGGCTCGCCTGGCCGCCACCGGCGTGGGAACAATCCTCGGCAAGCGCATCGAGGTCATGGCCTGCCACGCACGCGGCGGCCAATTCCCTGTGGAGCTGGCTGTCACCCAGGTGCAGGCGGAGCCGCCCATATACACCGCGTTCATCAGGGACATCACCGAACGTCGCCGACGCGACGAGGAGAACGAGCGCCTGGCCGCGATCGTGCGCTCCTCCGAGGACGCGATCCTGTCCAAGGACATGAACGGCATCGTCACCGCCTGGAACGACGGTGCGGAGACGCTGTACGGCTACACGGCCGGCGAGGTGATCGGGACCCGCGTCACCGACCTGTTGATTCCGCCGGAACGGACCGAGGACGAACCCCTGATCGACCGTGCTCTGGTCAAGGGAGAATCACTGGCCTTCCAGACCCAGAGGCTGACCAAGTCGGGCGAACTGCTCGACGTCTCCCTGCGCTGCTTTCCCATCCGCAGCCTCGACGGCCGCGTCATCGGAGGGTCCGTCAGCGCTCACGACGTCACCGACCGCCGCCGGCGCGAGGCGATACTGCGCAGGGACACCGAGGGCAAGCTGTGGCGCCGTCGGATCGAAGAGGCATTGGCGCACGACCACATGGTCTTCTGGGGCCAGCCGGTGGTGGACGCCCTGACCGGCGCGCTGCATCACAAGGAGCTGCTGATTCGCATGGAGCTGGACGGGGAGATCATCACTCCGAACAACTTCCTGCCGCACGCGGAACGCACCGACCTGATCGCCGACATCGACCTCTGGGCCGTGGCCACCGGCGTCAAGCTCGGCCGCGAAGGGCCGGTGGCCATCAACCTGTCGGCCAAGAGCCTGTCCAACCCCCGGTTGATCGACCGTGTCCGCCGAGAGCTCGACGATTGCGGCACCGACCCGGCAGCCGTGCTCTTCGAGATCACCGAGACCGCCGTCGCCGAGAATCTCGCCGCCGCCCAGACGCTGGTTCGGCAGCTCACCGAGATGGGCTGCGGCGTGGCCCTGGACGACTTCGGTACCGGCTACGGATCCTTCACCTACCTCAAGCACCTGCCGGTGACCCAGATCAAGATCGACATGTCTTTCATCCGCGGCTTGCTCGACGACGAGGCGGATCGGCGCGTGGTCAGATCCATCATCCAGACCGCCGGAAACTTCAATGTGGAGACCGTCGCCGAGGGAGTGGAGGACGAGGCGACCGTCGACCTGCTGCAGCAGATGGGGGTTGACCTGTTGCAGGGCTACCATCTTGGCCGCCCCAGGCCGCTGCCCCCCGCGGCGGGCTTTCTCGGTACCGCGTCGAGAGGCCAGAGGCCTGCATCAGCGCGCCTCTCGGAGTAGCGGGCGCTTTTCCAGTCCGACGCCCCGGCGCCGGGCACCGGTCAGCTCGTCCAGCCCCGCCGATCACCGCGGTCGAGGGCGGCGCGAAACGGGGCGCCGGTGCCCCGGCCGGTAAGCAGGACGGCCTCGCCCCGGTTCGATCGGGTGGCGCATTGCCGCTCATGCTTGGCGCCGTCCCGGTCGATGGATACGGGTAGCGGGGCCACAGCAGCATCCCTACGACCGTGGGTCGAGTTCCGGCCAGGGCAACCGGCCACAGAGGAGCACCACCCATGTCCGATCGAGCACATCAGCCCGAAACCGGCCGCAGGCGCCTACGCACGCTGATCTCTGCTGTGGCCGGCGCGTGCCTGGCCTTTTTCGTCGCCGCCGACGGCTCCGCCCTCGCCGCCCGCGGCCTCATGAAGACGCGTCACATCGCGATGGGCGCGGTGACCAGCGCGAAGATCCGGGACGGCTCCGTGATGACCAAGGATATGGACGCGAGCACGCTCAAGAGGCTGCTCGGGGCCAAGGGCAAACGCGGCTCTGACGGCGCGCCGGGCTCCCCCGGCGCCGACGGAGCGAACGGAGCCAGGGGTACCGACGGCCGAAGCGGAGCCAACGGTGTCAACGGCACGTCCGGCACCAACGGGGTGGCGGGCGCCAACGGCGCCAATGGCGCCAACGGCCCGAACGGTGCGAACGGCGACGACGGGGTGAACGGGGTCGACGGCGACGACGGGACCAACGGCACGAACGGCACGAACGGCACCTTCGCGCCCCTGTCCGCGACCGGCGGATCGACGCCGCTGCTCACCGCCACGCCGCCCACCGTGGTGGTCAGCAGGGCATCCGTGCCGGCAGGCAAATACGTGGTCCTGGCCAAGTCCCAGCTGACCCACACCGGTGCGGGCGACGCTATCACCTGCGAGCTGAAGACCGGCGCCACCGTCATCGACACCGTCGCCATGAAGACGCTACCGGCGCTCGCCGCGATCCCCATGTCCATGCAGGCCGTGACCACCACGGCCTCGTCGTCCACGTTCAGCGTCGAGTGCGACGTTCAGGTGGCCGGCGGCACGGCAGCCGACAGCAGCCTGATCCTCATCCCGACCGCCTAAGCCGGCGGGCGCACCGGCTCGGAGCCGTCCCATCCGTCGGCGGCCCCGAGCACCATCCCGAAGAAGTCCCGCAGCGGCGGGGCCGACCTAACCGATCGGCTGACCCCGCCAGACCCTGTGGCCCCGGCGGCGACCGCCGGGAGTCCACCAAGCGCGCTCGCCGAGCAGCCGCATGACCGCCGGCAGGAGCACCATCCGGACGAGGACCGCATCGATGAACACCGCGGCTGTAGCGCTACAGCCTCCTTGCGAGGGCCGAAGTCCAGGGTTGCGCGCCAGGGAGGTGGAACGGCGTTTCAGGGCGGGGGTAGGGTCGAGATTATGGAACACGCGCCTCGTGAAGCCCGCTCGATACGAATCGTGCTTGCCGACGACCACCAGGTCGTTCGGAGCGGGCTGCGGCTGCTGTTAGAGGCCGAGGCGGAGTTGGAGGTCGTGGCCGAGGCGTCGGAGGTCGAGCAGACCGAGCGGTTCGTCCTGGGACACCACCCGGACGTGCTTGTCCTTGACCTGAACATGGAGACGTCCAGCCTGCCGGCCATCCCCCGCATCCGTGAGCGGACGCCCGAGACGGCGATCGTCGTCCTGACGATGCAGAACGACCCGGCGTTCGCCCGGGAAGCGCTGCGCGCCGGGGCGCTCGGATACGTACTCAAGGAGTCCGCCGGCACCGAGCTGGTGCAGGCGGTCCGCCTGGCCGCCGCAGGGGAGAGCTACCTCAACCCCCGACTTGGGGCACAGTTGGCGGCAGAGCCGCCGATACCTGACGGGCCACCCGATGAGCTGACCGACCGTGAGTTGGAGGTGCTGCGGCTGATCGCTCTGGGTCACACGAACGTCGAGATCGGGGCGCAGCTGTTCCTCAGCGTCCGCACCGTCGAATCCCACCGCGCCCATATCCAGCAGAAGACCGGGCGGTCGACTCGGGCCGAACTGGTCCGCTACGCGCTCGACCACCAACTGGTCGACTAGGCACCCGCCCGTCCTCGCCGATCGCCGTGGACGTCCTCCTTCTCCTGCTGGCCGCCAGTGGCACCGCTCTGGCAACCGGGCTAGGCGCCATCCCCGTCTCCCGTCTCGGCGATCGGGCCGAGAGCATCCGGCCGGCGTTGTGGGGCCTGACGGTCGGTCTGATGACCGTCGCGTCGATCGTCGGGCTGCTGCTCCCGGGCCTCGAGGAGGGGTCGGCCTCGGTGGTGGTCCTCGGGCTGGCCGTCGGAGTCGCGTTCCTGCTCGGATCGCGTCGCTGGCTGGGTCACCACGACATCCATGTGGCGGGCATGACCGGCGCGGGCGCGCGGCGAAGCGCGCTGGTGTTCATCGTGCTGCTGGTACACAGCCTGCCGGAGGGCTTCGCGATCGGTACGGCGTACGCCTCGGACACGGCGGGACTCGGTGTGTTCGTGATCCTGGCCATCGCCCTCCAGAACATCCCCGAGGGCACGAGCGTCGCCATCCCCATGGAGGCCGCCGGCGCCAGCCGCTCGCGACAGTTCTGGGCCGCCGTCGGCACGAGCGCCCCGCAACCGGTCGGGGCAGTCCTGGCCTACGCGCTGGTGAGTGAGATCACCTCGCTGCTGCCTTTCTCGTTCGGGTTCGCAGCCGGCGCGATGCTGGCTCTGGTGTTGTTCGAGCTGGCCCCGCAGGCCTTTCGCTCCGGCGGCCGGCGCCAGGCGCTGGGCGGAGCGGGTGCCGGGGCGGCGCTGATGCTGGCCCTGGCTGCCCTGCTCGGGACCTAGCCGACCGGGATGGTCGCGTGCACCGTGGTGCCCCGACCCGGAGCCGAGACGACCTTGAGATCGCCGCCCAGGAGGGCCGCTCGTTCTCTCATCCCGGCCAGCCCGAAGCCCCCGCTTGGTCGGTCGGGATCGAACCCGTCGCCGTCGTCGACGATCTTCATGTCCAGCGTGCCCGCGAGCTCGCGCACTTCGACGGTGACGCGACGGGCCGCTGCGTGCTTGCCGGCATTGGTCAGCGCTTCCTGCACGAGCCGGTACGCGGTGTTCTCGACTTCGATCGCCAACCGTTTGGGCGCACGACCCGCCTCATAGGCGAGGTCCACGTGCGCCACGACCTCGAGGCCCTGGGTGATCCCGGCGCGGGCGATCAGCGTCGCGAGCGCGGCGTCCAGACCGATGTCGTCCAGGGCGGCAGGGCGCAGCTCGGCGATCATGCTTCGCAGCTTCTCCACCTCCGCCCCGACCTGCTCCGAGGCGGCAGACAGGGCCGCTTCGGCCCCACCTGGGCGCCTGGCGCCGGTGTCCAGGAGCACTCGCAGGCTGGCCAGACCCTGCAGCGTCTCGTCGTGGAGTTCGCGAGCCCAGCGCGCGCGTTCCTGTTCGGCCGATTCGATGCTGTTGCGCAAGCGATCGGCCTGGACGGTTTGCCCCGTGGCCACGGCGGTCGCCGCGCTGGCCGCGAACGACTGCAGGAGCCGCTCGTCCTCCAGGTCGAACTCGGGCGCGCCGCGCAGCCGATCGAAGGCAGCCAGGACCCCCGACGTCCGTCCGCGATATGTCAGCGGGACCAGCAGGGCGGTCTTGGCGATGCCGGCGAGACCGCCCGGCCCCAGCTGCCGGCGATCCTGTACGTCGCCCAGCAACTCGGACTCGCCCGACCGGAAGACCGCCCCCGGAGCCGAACCGGCGATCGGAATGCGCAGGGCGCCCAGCTCGTCGTCGGCTTCGCCGGCGGATGCCGCGACGCAGAGCTCCTCGCCTTCGGCCAACAGGATGAGCACGGTCCGCGCCTCGACGAGCGCCCGTCCACGCTTGACGATCAGCTCCAGGATGCGGTCCAGGTCGGTCTCGCCGCCGACCGCTGCAGCGATCGTCGTGGTGGCCTCCAGCCCCCGCACCGCCCGTTCGAGGTCGTCGCGCTGCTGCTCCATCCCCGCGTGTAGGCGGGAGTTCGCGATCGCGACCCCTGCCCACCGCGCCAACACCGAGAGCGTCTCCTCGTCGCGAGCATCGAACGGGCCGTATTCGCGATCAGTCAGGTACAGGTTGCCGTATGCCTCGCCCCGGACCACTACCGGCACTCCGAGGAAGCTGGTCATCGGAGGGTGGCCCGGAGGAAACCCGTAGCTGCGTGGATGGCGGTCCAGCTGCTCCAGCCGCAGCGGCTCGGGATTCTCGATCAACTCCCCCAGCAGACCACGCCCGCGGGGCAGCTCACCGATCGCCCGCCGCGTGTCGTCGTCCACGCCGGAAGTGATGAAGCGCTCGAGCTCACGGCCGGCCGGGTCGAGGATGCCAAGCGCCGCGTAGCGGGCACCGGTCAGCTCACGCGCAACTTCGAGGACCTGGTGCAGCACCGCCTCCGGATCGAGCTCGGACACGAGCACGCGCCCGACCTCCAGTAGCCGCCGGAGGGTGCGTTCGTCGAGGCCGCCGGATTCCATGTCGGCCGACTCCATTGGCCCACGCTACTCCGTCACGCAGAGCGTCCGGTCAGACGCTGGTGGCGGCGTGCTCGAGGTAGGGAGCGAGCTCCACCGCGGCCACCTTGTGGTCCGATCCCTCCGCCGGCAGATCCGAGATCGTCGCCTCGAACCCCTGCCCGCCGACGTAGCGGGCGAACAGGTACTTCGGCCCGGCACCCGTGAGCAGCTTGCCCTGGACGACAGGGCGGAAGGGAGGGACATCGACCTCTGCCCCGGCAGCGCGAGCGATCGCGGCGGTCGCCACGTCGGCAGCCTGCGCACCCACGCCACCCTGCTTGAGGGGGAAGTCCATGGCGTCACCGACGACGAACACCCGCCCGTCGGTTTCCGGCACGGCGCATCGTGCGTCCACGGGTATGAAGCCGTGCGCCCCGCGGCCGGGGATGCCCCCGACCGATGGACCGATCAGCTGTGGGAGGGCCACGATGGAGTCCACCGTGAGCTCCGCCCCGCCGGGGCTCAGGACCAGGTGCCCCTTCGACGGGACCCGGACCTCCGTGGAGGTATGCACGCGGATCCCGGCTTCGCTCAGCAGGTCACCGACAACCGCTCCCACCTGGGCGCCGAATGCCGGAAGTGGGCGGGGCTCCGCTGTGATCAGGTCCACCCCGAAGTCGGTGGCGCCGGCGTCGTACGCGCCCTGCGCCGCCATCAGGGCCAGTTCGTAGAGCGGCAGCGGGTGCACGGGGCCGGGCGGGCTGACGAAGGCCACCCGCTTGACGTATCCCCCCTCGATGTCCTGCACGAGGCCGCGGAGCAACTCGTCCGCGTGCGCGTCGTCGAAGGTCCGCGCGTGATCGATCACGGCGTGCGGGCGGGCTCCGACCGCCACCACGAGCGCGTCGAAGGGGAGTTCCTCGCCTTTGCCGGTATGCACGATCCGGCGCTCAAGCTCGACCGACCGCAGGGTGTCCTTGACCCATTCGGCATCGGCGTGCGCGACCAGCGGGGCCAAGGGGTGACGTTCGGCGGCACCGAGGGAGAACGGCTCTCCCACCGACAAGGCGCGATACGCGAAGTCCTCGTTGGGAGCGAGTAGGCGTATCGAGACCCGATCGTCCGCGAGGCGGCGAAGGCGCAGCAGAGCTTCGAGCGCGGCTACCCCGCCGCCGGCGATGACTACTGACAATCGGTTCATACCCGAAAGCTAGATCGCAGCCGGAGCCTGGACATCCGGGCAAACGACGCCTACCGCTGCGGGTATCTACGGACTCGCGGTGCGGCGCTCAACCGATGCCGGCGGCCACCGTCAGCGGGAGTCTGGTCTCGACCCTGCCGGCATCGTCGGCGGCGGAACCTCGGAGGCCCGCATGTACCGCAACATCATCATCGGCTACGACGGAACTGACGGCGCATGACCGGGTCAGCGACAAACGGGTCCCACCCCGAAGCGACCGTCCTGCTCTGCTACGACGGATCCCGGGAGAGCGCGATCGCAATCGCTCGCGCCGGCGAGCTACTCACGGCGCGCCGCGCTGTGGTTGCGAGCGTCTGGGAAGGAGTCGCGATGCTGGCCCAGGCCCCGCTCGCGGGGCCGTCGCCGGGCGCGATTGCCGATGCTGCCGGGATGATCGACGAGAACGATCGTGATCGCGCCGAGAAGCGTGTGGCCGAGGGGGTCGCTCTTGCCCTGGACGCCGGCTTCGACGCGAGCTCGGCCCCGCTGTGTCTCGAACGCAACGTCTGGTGGACCCTGAACCAATACGCGACGAAGCACCACATCGAGATCATCGCTGTCGGCGCCCGCGGCCGCTCCCGTGTGGCTCGAACCCTGCTCGGCAGCACGTCCGACGGACTGCTCCACCATGCAGAGCCCGCCGTCCTGGTCGTGCCCGCGACGGCGACCGAACCGGGCGACGGTCCGGTGATGTTCTGCGACGACGGGTCGGACAACTCCCATCGAGCCGCCCGGTTCGGCCGCACCTTGCTGCGCGGCCCCGGCATGGTGGTGTCGCTCTGGCGCTCCTTGGAAGCCAACGTCCCCTACATGGCCGTGGGCGCCGGAGCCGCTGCCGGCATGGCCCAGGAACTCGACAGGGGCAGGGACGAACAGGCTGCGGAGGCAGCCGCCCGGACGGCGCAGGTCGCGACTGCCGACGGGAGGGGCTGCGACAGCGAGTCCGTACGCTGCGACGGCCCCACCTGGAGGGGCCTGCTGGACACCGCCAACGAGCGAGACGCAGCGGCGGTCGTCCTCGGCACCCGGGGGATGACCGGCATCGTCGGGGCGCTCGGAAGCGTGGCCGGCGCCGTCGCCCAGCACAGCCCGCGCCCCGTCCTGGTCGTACCACCGGCGTCATGAAGCGGTGGATGACCCGGCTTCACGCCACCGTCTATAGGTGGTCGCATGGGCGCCTGCTCGGACGGATGGGAGGTAGCCCCGTGCTCGTGCTGGAGACAACCGGACGACACACCGGGCGGTCACGGCGGACCCCGGTCCAGTATCTCGCCGTCGACGGGACCTTCGTCGTCGTCGCGTCCAACGCGGGCGCCCCCCGGCCCCCGGCCTGGTGCCTGAACCTCCGCGAGCACCTGCGTGCACGGGTACAGGTGGGAGCGCGCACGATGGAGGTCTCGGCCCACGAGGTCACAGGCGAGGAGCGAACTGTCTTGTGGGGGCGCCTGGTGGCATCCAATCGCCACCTGGAGAGCGCGGCGCGCAGGGCCGGCCGTGAGCTGGCCCTGCTTGCGCTGACGCCCGCCGAAAACCCACTCTGATGCCTCGGTTCCCGGGAGTCCTCCTGGGGTCCGCCCTGGGCCTGTTCTGCTTCGCCGTTGCACCATCCGCTGCCGCCGTGCCGACCGCGGCGACGCTCGATCGAATGGACAAGACCATCGAGGAGCGGATGGGGCCCAACGGAGCTCCGGGGTTCGCCGTCGCGGTCGTGGCCGGCGACCGGATCGCGCACGCCCGTGGCTTCGGCTCGGCGAACGACGGGGACCGCCGGGTGACGCCTGACACACCGTTCCTGCTGGCGTCGGCATCGAAGTCCTTCACCGCGCTGGCCGTGATGCAGCTGGTCGACGCCGGCAAGGTGAAGCTGGACGCGCCGGTGCGCCGGTACGTGCCCGAGTTCCGCCTTGCCGGTAGCGCCGCCGACCGCATCACCGTCCGTCACGTGTTGCAACACACCAGCGGCCTGCCGGGCAACGCGGCTGGCGGGCCCATTCTCAAGTCTGCCACCGACGGCACGCCCATGGAGGCGATCGCGGAGCTCCGGGGCAAGCCGCCCGCTTCCCGGCCAGGGACCGAGATGGAGTACGTGAACGCCAACTACGTCCTTGCCGGGCTGGTGGTCGAGCGCGCATCGGGCGAGCCGTACGGGCGCTATGTCGAGCGCCACATCTTCGCCCCGCTGCGTATGTCCAACAGCTTCACGGCCCCTGGTCCCGCGCGACGGGCCGGCCTGGCGGCCGGGCACCGTTACGTCTTCGGCTTCGCCGATCGCACAGGCCCCACGCACAGATCAGGCGTGCTCGCCGCCGGCTACCTCATGGCGTCCGCGCGAGACATGGGCCGCTACTTGGCGATGTACCTGAATCACGGCGTCGGTCCCGGCGGCCGCCGGGTCGTCTCCGAGCAGGGCTTGCGCACCCTCTTGGCCCCGGGCAAGCCGGACACCGAACTCGGCGGGTGGGCCGACGGCGCGAAGTCGCACTACGCCATGGGCTGGTTCGTAGGCGGCCCCTGGAAGCAACCAGCTGTCCTGCACCCGGGCGACGCGGCGGACTCGAGCTCGCTCATGGTGTTGCTGCCCAGGCGCGGCATGGCCGTCGTGACCTTGGTCAACGCCAGCAACGAGCTGGCGGTCCCCGGCAACCCGTTCGCCATCTCGCGGATGCAGCGCAACGCCGTCGACGTCCTGCTCGGTGCCCCCGTGGACACCGGGACCTCGATCCACCGCTTCTACTTCTTCGTCGACCTCGTGCTCGCGCTGCTGGCCATCGCCGCGGCGACGGGTCTGGTGCGCGCTCTGTTGAGCGTCAGGCGTGCCCGCCCACCCCGTCACCGCCGGCGCGCGATCGCTGCTGTCCCGCTGCGCGTTGTTCTGGCTGCGCTCGTGCTGGGCTACCCGAGCCTGATCGGCGGATGGACCGCCACCCTCTACTGGTTCCCCGATCTGGGCCTGGCGGCTGCGGGGATCGCCGCCGCGATCCTGGCAGCCGCAGTGCTGCGGTTCACGTGGCTGTTGCGAACGCGCCCCCGCAGGGCACACCCTCCACCTCGGGAGCGGGTGATGGCTTGAGATCGGGACAGCGCCGCTCAAGCGTCGTCCTGGCTTGGCGTACAGGACACGGCCTGATCGCGATCGCCTTCCTCGCGTGCATCGGCTTCGTATGGGTGTGCGCGATCAGCGGCCGGCGCGGTCCGCTCCTCCGTCTCGCGATGGGTCTCCTGGCGGCTGAAGGGGCACTGGTCGCCGCCAACCACGGTGATTGTCCGCTGGCCGGCCTCGGAGATCGGATAGGCGACCCCATCCCGCTCTTCGAGCTGGTCCTGACCCCCAGGGCGGCCCGCGTGGCCATCCCCGTACTCGGTGGGTTCACCGCTCTTGGGGTGGCGCTTCTAGCGGCCCGGTCCAGCGAGCGCCGCCTCGCGGTCAGCCGCCGGCCGCGACGGCGAGCGTCTGTTGAGCAGTCCAACCCAGTCGATCCGCACGAGCGCGACCACGAACGCAAGCATCATCAGTTGCAGGGCGATGCCAATCGGTGAGGTCAGGGAGTCGGTTACGAGCGAGCCCAGCGACGCGGCAGCGGCGCTCGCCGCTCCCACATAGAGGGAGTACGACACCAGTCGGCCGGCGAAGAACGCCGCGGTCAGCGTGGGCAGTGGGGCGTTCACCAGTCCGGCCGCCACGAAGAGCTGGGCGGAAGGCAACGGCGACACGGCGAACAGGCCGATCCCCGCCAGCGCCCGGCCTCTCCCTCCCGTGACCAGCTCCTTCGCGGCGTCGAGATTCTCCTGCCGCTCGTGCGAGAGCCTCCCGCGGAAATGCCTTGCGCCGTACGCCAGGCACAGGCGCCCCAGCGCGGCGGCGACCGCCCCGGCCAGCACGAGCGGCACGGCGTCGAGATCGAGCGAGAACTTGAGCGAGATCAGCACGGCCCACGTCGGAGGCCCGAAAGCCGGCAGCAGGTTCACCGCGAACACCAGTCCGAGGGCGAGCGCCCAGTCCTGCATGTCAGAGGCCCTCGGCGCGGCGCCGCAGTCCACGGAACTGCCTGGTCTGCATGATCCAGTGGGCCGGATCCCAGAACAGCCAGTTACCCGGCTCGGTCAGCCAGCGGGGATTGGCCCGGACCACGCTGGTCGTGAGCAGCCTGGTGCCCCCGGTGCTGGTCGGGCGCAGATGAAAGCCCCACGTGCTGTCCATATATGCGCGAGGCAGTTCGCCGCCGGGGTCGAACGGCTTGGCCCCTGGGACCGTCATCGACGCGCGCAACACCAGCGTGCGTTCGGGTTCGACCAGCGCGACGTCGAACCAGTGGCTCCCGTCGGCAGCCGAGGCCAACCGGTCACCTTCGGCCAACTCCTGCCACTCCGGGTGGATGCGATCCGCGCTCGGGTGGCCGCCGTTGTCCAGACGGTCCCAGCTGTACCACCCGCCGCGATCGGCCCCCATCTGCACCAGCCAGGGCCAGACCTCGGACGGCGGCGCCGCGATGGTGGTTGCCATCGTTCCGCCGCGCCGGCCACCGGGCACCAGATCATCACCGGGGTAGCTGGCGGCCACCTCATCCGTGCTGGCACCGTGGGTGTCGAAGTGTGGGCGCAGGACGAGCACGTAGGCCGCTACGCAACCAGCGCCGAAAGCAAGCGCTGAAGCCCGCCGCTTCATGCGCCGACGACCACGGTGGCAATGAGCAGGTAGACGGTGATCGACAGGATGTCCTGCATGACGGTGGCCAGGGGTCCGGATCCGAACGCGGGATCAGCGCCGAAGCGCTGGAACAGCCAGGGGAACACCATCGCCACGACCGTCGCGATCGAGCAGCTGGCCAGCAGCGCGAGACCGACCGCCACCGCTACTTGACCATCGCCCCAGACGAGTAGCGCGAACGGGAGGAAGGCTGCTGCCATCAGCAGACCGATGATCGCCCCCGTGGCCAGCTCGCGCCGAACGACCGTCCGGAGCTTCACTCCTACGGAGAGGCCACGGATGAGCACCGTCTCCGTCTGGGTGCCCACGGCGTCGGCCATGTAGACCACCGCCGGTAGGAAGAAGGCGAGCAGGACGGTCTTCTCGAGCTGTACCTCGAACCCTCCGACGATGACCGCGGAAGCCATCGCGCCGGCCAGTCCCAGCAGCAGCCACGGGAGGCGGTGCCGCAGACGGTCCGCGACGCCTTCCTGTGCGGCGCCGCGGGCCTCAGCGGTGCCGGTCAGGTAGCCGCCGAGCCGGGCCAGATCCTCGTCGTGTTCGCGGACCAGCAGCCCGAGCAGGGCGCTGGGTGGGACCAGCCCCTGGAACTCGCCGCGCAATCCCGCGACCGCCACCGTCGCCTCGCCCCGGGCCACCGCTTCCCACACCACAGCCTCCTCGTTCGAGCCCGTTCCGATCGTGGGCGGGCTCGCGCGCATGAGCTCGCGCATCGTCGCCTCCGGCGAAGCGCCCAGCACCTCCTCTATCGGAGCGATACCCGCGAGGTGCTCGCCGTCGAGCACCGCGACCGCGCCGGCATAGTCAAACGTTCCGTCGGCGAGCTGCTTCCGGACATCCGCGGCGCACTGGCTCGGTTCCGCACAGGGCACCCGAGGGGTGGCCAGCTCCCGAGCACCTCCGAACTCTGCCGGCGGCTCCGCTGTCGAGACGGCCAAGCTTCACTCGCCTCCCACTGGCACATGGCCAGCGCTGCCGACCATCGTGCCGCACGCACGCGCGAAGCCCTCGACCTGCTCCCAGTCGGTGTACTCGTAGTCGCGGCTGGTGTCGGTCGGGCGATGATCGCGCTTCATCATCAACCGCATCATCAGCTTGGTCATGAAGTCGTACTCCAGGTACTGAAGCGCCCCCGCGAAGGAGGTCGTCTCCGCCGGCGTCCAGCCGGTCTGCTCACTGAAGACGTCGATGTATCCCTGGTTCGCCTCGCGGGACTCGTCGCTGTCCTCGGCCGCGCTCAGCGAGACCGAGAAGAAAGCCGAGGGCATGCTGCTGAGCGTCGTCGCGTTGGCCTTTGCCCAGTCCAGCACCTCGCGCTGATGGTGGCCGGCGTGAACCGACGCTCCGACAACGACGGCATCGAAGTCAGAGGGGTCCAGGGTGACGTGGCCCTCCACCTTCTCGGCCACGGCGTCGGCGCCGTGATCACGAAGAAGCTCACAGATGCGTGAGGCGATCTTGTCGGTTTGCCCGTGGGTGCTGGCGTTGAGGACGAGGACCTTCGGCATGGCTTTCTCCATCGGTGGTAGTGGACCCAGTGTCGCCAGAACCCGTCCAGCCGGCATCCGGGGAAAGCCGCATCTCTGATCCGCCTCGGCGAGCGGCCCCGGCGCCGAGGCCGCTAGGGCTTCGGTACGGTCTCGCGCTTGGATCTGATTCGTCGCATCGAGGCCGGCCAGGGCGGCTTCCTCGTCTTCGCGCTCACCCCGCCGCGTCTTGCCACGGAGCGCGACGAGGCCCAGGACATCGCCGACGCGACGATCGCCCGTCTTCTCCCGCTCGATCTGGACGGTCTGATCCTCTACGACATCGACGACGAGACCGACCGCAATCCTGCCGAGCGGCCGTTCCCGTTCATGCCGACGCTGGATCCCGAGGACTACCTCGCCAACCATCTGGCCGCCTGGCCGTCACCGGTCGTCGTCTACCGGGCGGTCAGCAAGTACGCGCCAGCCGAGCTTCGTTCCTGGTTCTCGGCCCAAGATCCTGGACAGGTCATGACCGTGCTGGTCGGCGCACCATCGCGCGCCACTGCCGGCCGGACGTCGCTCGCCGACGCCCAAGCCCTGCGTCGCGACACCAACCCGGCATTGTCGCTCGGCGGAGTCGCGATCCCCGAGCGCCACGCTCGGCGCGAGGACGAGCACCTGCGCCTGCTCGCCAAGCAAGAGGCGGGTTGCCGATTCTTCGTGACGCAGGTCGTCTACGACATCAACGCGGCGAAGAACCTCGTCTCCGACTACCACTACGAGTGCCAGACGCGCGGGGTGAAACCTGTGCCGTTCGTCTTCACCTTCTCGGTCTGCGGGTCGATGAAGACGCTGGAGTTCCTCCGATGGCTGGGCGTCGATGTCCCGCGCTGGATTGAGAACGACCTTGCCCACGCCGCCGATCCGCTCGAAGCCTCCTACGGTCAAGCGCTCACCACCGCCACCGAGTTGATGACCTACTGCCGCACGCTTGGCGTTCCGTTCGGGATCAACGTCGAGAGCGTGTCGATCAGGCGCGTCGAGATCGAGGCGTCGGTGCGACTCGCCGGGCAGCTACGAGCGCACCTGCGTTGAGCGGCGCTACCCGGGCTTGGTGGTCATCGCCCAGATGGCCACCAGGTAGGCCACGAGCATGATCGAGACGAGCACCGTCGCGAGGCGCGTCGAGGCGCTGCCCATCCCGCCGTCGCGGCGGGCCCTGCGAAGCGCGAACCCGCCGATGACCAGCGAGATGATCAGGAACAGCCCGCTGGCGTCGGAGATGATGTAGCCGATGCCGATCCAGTCCGGGATCGCATCGTCGGGGAGGTCGGAGTAGCCCTCCTTGTCGGCGACCCACTCGGCGGCGACCCGCATGACGATGAAGGACGGCAGCGCCGCGTAGAGCAGGACCCTGAAGCCGGACGTGGCGCCCTCGAGCGAGCCGCCCCGCCAGGCCGGCACCAGGTAGACGACCGCCAACACCAGTGCGCCGACGAGCACCATCGCACCGAGGACGTGGACGAACAGCGGGAGCTCCCACTCGCCCAGCCGGTTGGCAGCCAGCAGGGTCACGCCCATGGCTTGAAAATCATGTCGAGGAGCAACAGCAGGATCGCGACCGTGCGCAGCCAGTGGAACGTGGTCGGAGAGAACATCGTGGCGCGCGGCGGGCCGGGCCCCTCAGCCAGCTCAGGCTGATAGGCAAACCGCGCCTGCATGCCCTGGAAGGTCGCAACAAGCCACAAGCCGAGCGCGATCAGGATCCAGGCGTCGAAAAGCGAGTAGTCGTCGAGCGCGAGCCAGATCCCGAGTACCAGGGTGCCGAGGCCGCCCACGTCCCAGAGCCGGTCACCGACGAAGAGCGCCTGCTTGGTCGCCGGCCCGCCGAGCGCAAAGGCGGTGTACATCACCACCGTGCCGACGAGACAGAACGCGAACAGGACGTGAAAGAGGAGGACGTACTCCACGCGCCGGAAAGCGTACTCACTCGACCGGGCGCAACCCAAGCCACTCGCAGCTTCGGGCCACGACTCCGCCCCCACGACGTAGCTGTCAGTACCGGATCGTCACAGGAGTTCCGGGGGCGACCCGGCCAGCCAGCCACGTGATGTTCGCGTTGGCCAGGCGCACGCACCCGTGCGACGCCGTGGATGGCGACCTGGCCCGGGCCGCCCCCGAACTCCTTCAGAACGTTGGAGCGGGCGCTGAGCGCCAGGGCATAGGGCCCGCCCGGCGCCCCCGGCGCCATGCGGACGCTCTCCTCGACGAAGAACGGTCCTCGGGGCGTGGGTGTAGAGGGCTTGCCGACCACGGCACGGAAGTTGCGCACCAGGTGGCCACGCCGGTACACCCGGACGCGGCGCTTCGCGGTCCTGACGACGATGCGCCACGCGGTGGTGCTCTGGCGGGTGTCCCGCCGCGCGATCCAGCCGGCCCGGCCGTTGGGCCGCCCCGGTACACGCACCTTCAGCCAGCGGATCCCGTCCTTCGTGGTGCGGTGCCCGAGCACGGGGAGAACCGTGGGCCCTCCGGTGATGGGCCGCGCTGCGGGTAGCCGCCTGCCCCGCGCGTGCCGCGCGTCGAGGGACCAGACCACCTTGTGTGCCCTGAGAAGGGTTGTGACGGGCGCAGAGGCCCGGACCGCGGGTGCCTTCGCGGTGGCGGGTTGCACCCCGGGCCCGGGCGCGGCGGAGAGCGCCGCCAGGCCTGAGAGCAGGGCCACGGCCCGCATCAGCGGGCCGCGTAGCGCACGTGGCCGTCGTCGTCGAACTGGGAGACGACGAACTTGGTCGTGGTGCGCTTCACCACCGCGGTGCACGAGAAGGTCCGGCCCTTCGCCTGGTGGACGCCCGAGGGGCAGCTGACGCGGGGCTCGATCCCGCGCTGGGCGAGGCTGCTGGCCTCGATCGCCCGCTCGACCTTCTCGGTGTTGAGGATGGTCGGCGCCGAGGATCCGCACCCGCTCATCCCGATGCCAGTGGTGAGCAGCGCTGCGCAAAGCGATGTGCGCGCGGAGGAGGCCATGTCAGTCGAGCTTCTCCAGCACCACGGAGGCGTTCACGCTCGGCGCGGTGCCTCCCGCGTTCGGCTGGAGGCCCACCGCCGCGGCGGAAGAGTGGTTTCGCAAGGTGAGCACGGCGCCCGCAGGGATCGCGACGATCGCTTGACCGTTGTTCTGCTGGGTTCCGGCGCCCGAGCCGTACGTGGTGCCGTCGACGACGACCCCGTCGAGGAAGAGTGCGAACTGCCCCGGCTCGGTGCCCGAAGTGGCGAAGCTGACCTTGTAGGTGCCTCCGGCGGAGACCGTGATGTTGGCGCTCGGCGCCGCGTGCGA
>Ga0190275_10001202_pt1 | contig 19610 bp, 15 predicted proteins | sample Popmic550T_FD_133745 | JGI IMG/M metagenome (GOLD analysis project Ga0190275, IMG submission 133745) | Populus adjacent soil microbial communities from riparian zone of Yellowstone River, Montana, USA - 550 T | ecosystem: Environmental > Terrestrial > Soil > Riparian zone > Trees stand | place...
AGCTGTACCTGATTTCTTTAAGCAGCTGGAGTCGGAGCTTAAGGGAGTGAGCCTCCAGGATTGGAAGACTTATCTTACGTGGCACGTCATTCACGCGGCCGCTCCAATTCTCCCCTCCGCGTTCGTCGACGAAAACTTCGAGTTCTATGGCAAGGCCCTGACCGGCTCGAAGGAGTTGCGTCCCAGATGGAAACGGTGCGTACAGTACACCGATGCCGATCTCGGTGAAGCGCTCGGCCAAAAATATGTCGAGTTGACATTCGGACAACAAGGAAAAGAGAAAACGTTAGCTATGGTGCGCGCGCTCGAAAAGGCGCTCGAGCGCGATATCCAGCAGCTCGATTGGATGACACCGGCCACCAAGAAGCGCGCCCTCGAGAAACTGCACGGAATCGCAAACAAAATCGGCTTTCCTGAGAATTGGCGTGATTATTCTGCGCTGGAGATTAAGAGGGGCGACGCTATCGGGAATTCCTTCCGATCCAACACCTTCGAGTTTAATCGCCAGATCGCAAAAATCGGCAAGCCTGTCGACAAAAAAGAGTGGTTCATGACGCCGCCCACGGTGAATGCCTACTACGATCCTCAAAACAACAACATTAATTTTCCAGCCGGTATCCTGCAGCCGCCGTTTTATGACGTCAAGCTCGACGAGGCGGTCAATTACGGAGCGATCGGCGCCGTGATCGGACATGAATTGACCCACGGCTTCGACGACGAAGGCGGGCGCTTCGACGCTAAGGGTAATCTCGACGATTGGTGGACAGCGGCGGATAAGAAGGCTTTCGAAGAGCGCACCGAATGCATGGCAAAGCAATATTCGGACTACAGCGCCACGTCCGATCTCAAGCTTAACGGCAAACTCACGCTGGGCGAGAACGTGGCTGACAACGGTGGACTGCGCATTGCCTACATGGCATTGATGGACACCTTAGCAGGTAGGAAACCGGGCAAGATCGATGGCTTCACACCGGAACAACGCTTATTCCTTGGATGGGGCCAGATCTGGTGTCAGAACCAGACAGAAAAAATCGCACGTATGTACGCGCAGACTGATCCGCATTCTCCCGGCCGCTGGCGAGTCAATGGCGCCGTATCGAACATGCCAGAGTTTCAGCAGGCGTTCGGCTGCAAAGTTGGAGTGCCGATGGTTCGCGGTGGAGCAGCGTGCCGCGTATGGTAACCAGGCGACTCATTGGCGCCGCACTCCTGGCCGCTATTTCAGCGGGCGCGCAGAGCACCGGCTTCAATGTCGCCAACATTGATAAGTCGGCGGAACCGTGCTCGAACTTCTTTCAATACGCGTGCGGAAATTGGATCAAGAACAATCCCATTCCTTCGGATCGCTCGCGGTGGAGCCGATTTGAAGAACTCGCGGCGCGAAACGAAAACATCCTGCTCGACATCTTGCAGACTTCGGCTGTCAAAACCAACGGTTCCCCAATTGAACAGAAAATCGGGGCATACTACACCGCCTGTATGGATGAGAAAGGGATCGAGGCGAAAGGTCTCACGCCCATCAAATCCGAACTCGATCGCATTGCAGCTCTCAAGGATAAATCAGGCTTGGCGGACCTTCTAGAGCGGCAGCATGCGTTTGGAGCAGCACCATTATTCAACTTCTACGCTCGTGTCGATTACAAGAACTCCCAGCTCATGATCGGATGGCTCGATCAGAGCGGCCTTGGTCTTCCCGATCGCGACTACTATTTTCGGGACGATGCAAAATCGGCTGAGATCCGCACGAAGTATGTCGACCACGTAACGCGAATGTTCAGCTTGGCGGGCTACGACGCCGCGAAAGCGGCTTCCGCGGCAAAAGCCATCATGAGCCTCGAGACAGCGCTGGCAAAGGCCTCACAGGATAGAGTGGCGCGCCGAAATGCCAACAATTTAAATCATCCGGACACGGTGGATGGATTGAAGGCTCTCACTCCCGCTTTTGACTGGAAACGCTACTTCGATAAATCAGGCACAACGTCCCTTCGTAACATCAACATCGCAAACCCGGAATTTTTCAAGATTCTAAACGAGCTAATAACGACGACGACCCTCGATGACTTGAAGACGTATCTCACTTGGCATCTGCTCCGTGTCGCGGCTCCCACGCTACCGTCCGCATTCGTGAACGAAGATTTCGATTTCAACCAGCGCGTCCTCACCGGGGCGAAAGAAATGCGTCCCCGGTCCAAACGCTGTATCATCGCGGTCGATCGGGACCTCGGCGAGGCTCTTGGACAAAAATACGTAGAGCTAGCCTTCGCTGGAAATAGCAAGGCCAAGATGCTCGATATGGTTCGAGGCCTCGAGAAAGCCATGGCCGAAGACATCCGGCAAATCGACTGGATGACACCTGAGACCAAGAAACGCGCAATTGAAAAGCTCGAAGCGATCACGGAAAAGATCGGCTATCCCGAGAAATGGCTGGACTATTCGAAGCTCGCCATTGCAAGCGATGACGCGCTGGGGAACTTACTTCGCGCGAACGAATTCGAGACGCGGAGAAATCTCGACAAAATCGGTAAACCGCCCAATCCGAAGGAATGGTCGATGTCCCCTCCGACCGTCAACGCCTACTATTCGTCCCAGCTAAACAGCATTAATTTTCCCGCCGGTATTCTGCAGCCTCCATTCTTCGATGCCAAGCTCGATGACGCCGTCAATTATGGCGGCATTGGAGCAGTCATCGGTCATGAACTGACACACGGTTTCGATGATTCAGGTCGCCGCTTCGATGCCAAGGGCAATTTGCTGGACTGGTGGACGCCCGCTGATGGTAAGGAGTTCGAAAAGCGAGCTTCCTGCATGGAGAAGCAGTACTCCGAATATGTCGCAATCGACGATGTTCGCCTGAACGGCAAGCTCACACTCGGCGAGAACGTCGCTGACAATGGTGGTTTGCGGATCGCGCTGATGGCCTATTTGGCATCGATTGCTCAGAACCGCCCCGACAAGATCGACGGCTATACACCTGAACAGCGTTTCTTCTTAGGTTGGGGCCAAGTATGGTGCAGCAGCATGACTCCTGAAGCCGAGCGCCTGCGTGCGCAAACCGACCCTCATTCTCCCGGCCGGTATCGCGTCAACGGCGTATTGTCAAACATGCCTGAGTTTCAACAGGCTTTCGGATGCAAAATAGGTCAACCCATGGTGCGAGGCGACAACGCTTGCAAGGTCTGGTAATGATGAAGTACATCTTCCTGTTTTCAATTCCCTTCCTGTTATCCGCTCAGGACTTCGGATTCAGCAAGTCCCACATGGACCTGAAGGCAGGGCCCTGCCAGGACTTTTATCGATACGCGTGCGGCACGTGGCTAGATAAGAATCCAGTGCCTGCGGATCGTTCCCTGTTTCACCGTGCCGCCCAGATGGCGGAGCGAAACCAGACAATTCTGCGCGACATCCTCGAAACCAGCGCAGCGAAATCAGGCGAGCAGATGGGAGACTACTGGTCGTCCTGCATTGACGAGAAAGGCGTCGAGGCCAAAGCAGCCGGTCCTTTAAAGCCCGTACTGGAACGCATCGCCGGCCTTCCCGATAAGACCTCCATCGCAGCCGAGCTAGCCCGCTTGCACCTGATCGGCTCGCCAGCCTTCTTCACAACGGGTGTCCTGGAGGATCAAAAGGATACATCGAAGTATCTCTTCCGGGCTGACCAGGGCGGCTTGGGTTTGCCCGATCGCGATTACTACACAAAGACCGACGCGAAATCAGAGGAGATTCGAAAGGGCTACGTCGCGCACATCTCCCGCATGTTCCAATTGACCGGCGATTCACAGGAGACAGCTTCGCGAAAAGCGGAATCGATCCTCACGCTCGAAACCGAGCTTGCGAAGGTCTCCATGGATCGCGTGACCCGTCGCGACCCGAACAAAACTTACAACAAAAAGACGGTCAGTGAACTCGCCGCCCTAACACCTTCCTTCAATTGGGATGTCTATCTCTCTGGCAGCCAGTTGAAGAGCAAAGTGCAGGACCTGAACGTCGCCGTACCTGACTTCTTCAAAGGACTCGAACAAGTACTTTCGACGACATCGCTCGACACGCTGAAGACGTACATGACGTGGGGCTATCTCCGCATGTCCGCTCCCGTTCTCTCATCCGCGTTCGTCAATGAGAACTTCAATTTCTTCGGACGTACTTTGTCCGGCCAGAAGGAATTGCAACCACGTTGGAAGCGCTGCGTCGCTGCTGTCGATAGCGATCTTGGCGAATCGCTTGGCAAGAAATACGTCGAGCTCACATTCGGCAAAGAAGGTAAAGACAAAATGCTGGCGATGGTCCACAACCTCGAGATCGCGCTTCGCAAGGACATCGAACAGCTCGACTGGATGACGCCTACAACGAAAAAAGGCGCGCTCGAAAAGCTGCAAGCGATCACCAACAAGATTGGATATCCCGAGAAGTGGAAAGACTATTCGTCCATCAAGATCACACGCGACGATTTCCTCGGCAACTCGCAGCGGTCCAATACTTTTGCGCGGGAGTTCAATCTAAACAAACTGGGCAAGTCGCAGGACAAGTCCGAGTGGGTGATGACACCGCCGACCGTCAACGCGTACTATCATCCGCTGCAGAACAACATTAACTTCCCGGCCGGCATCCTTCAGCCGCCGTTTTTCGACAAGACGAAAGATGACGCAGTCAACTATGGCGCGATTGGAATGGTCATCGGCCACGAGCTTACACACGGGTTCGACGACTCGGGTCGCCGCTTCGACGCTAAAGGGAACGTCACTGACTGGTGGACCGCCGAAGATGGAAAGGCCTTCGAAGAACGGGCCAGTTGCATCGACAAGCAGTACAGTGAATACACAGCTATCGGCGACGTGAAGCTCAACGGTAAACTCACACTCGGAGAGAATGTCGCGGATCACGGCGGCTTGCGCATCGCCTATCTCGCATTGCACGAAGCACTAAAAACACAATCGAAAGAGAGCATCGATGGCTTCACTGCGGACCAGCGCTTCTTCCTCGGTTATGCTCAGATCAACTGCGCGAACGTAGCGGACGAACGCGCTCGCATGCTCGCCTTGACAGATCCGCATTCGCCGGGCAAATATCGAGTCAACGGCGTGCTATCGAACATGCCGGAATTTCAATCGGCTTTCGGATGTAAGGCCGATCAACCGATGGTACGAGCAAACGCATGTCGCGTCTGGTAACATTCCTCGTCTTTGCGTTGGCCTGGCTCCCATCGATCGTGCAAGGCCAACAGAAGAGAGTTCTCTACGTAACCCACTCCGCTGGTTACCGTCACGATTCTGTCCTCGTTTCGCAACAAGTTCTCCAGCTAATTTCAATCAGATCCGGCAAACTGGAAATAACGGCGACCGAAGATTTATCGGCGCTTTCAGACCTCGCAAACTACAGCGCCGTGTTCTTCTTCACCAGCGGCGAACTTGCTCTTTCGGATACCCAAAAAAACAACCTTCTAGACTTCATCCGCAACGGTGGTGGTTTCGGAGGAGCCCATAGCGCTACCGACACGCTCTACACGTGGCCGGAATACGGCGACCTCATCGGCGCCAGATTCGATGGCCATCCATGGGTCCAGGAAGTCAAGATCGACATAGAAGACCCAGATCATCCCGCCACCCGGAACCTCGTTCCATCCTTCTCGATAATGGACGAGATCTATCAATTCCGCGACTTCAATCGAACGAATGTTCGCGTTTTGATGACGCTCGATACAACGTCGGTTGATCCGCGCGCGAACGGGGTCAATCGTACCGATAATGACTTCGCGCTTGCCTGGACCCGCCTCTACGGCAGCGGTCGCGTATTCTACACGGCGCTCGGACACTTCGACGAAACCTGGCGAGATCCAAGATTCCAACAGATGATCGAGCAGGCCTTGCTATGGATCACCGGGCAAACTGAAGGAGAAGGGTCGCCCCGAACTCCAGGCACGCCAGCCATAACGGCCGGCGGTGTAGGCAATGCAGCCACCCTGCAACCGCCGGACACCATCTCTCCCGGATCGTTCGTGAGCATTCACGGAACAAACCTGACATCCGGCGCAACAATGGCAGGCGATGTCCGTAACGCTGCTCATCGCCTCGCGGGCACGCGTGTTCTCCTGAACAATCAACCCGCGCAAATCATCTATGCGTCGCCGCAACAGATCAACTTTCTCGCTCCGCTCAGTCTCGAAGCGCGGCCCCCAACCCCTCCCATTCAGCGATCTCCATACGTCGAACTGACCGTCGAGATACCTGGAATTCAGCCGCTTGTGTTCAACAGCAGTTTTGCCGACTGGACTCCCGGCGTCTTCACCCAAACCATAGACGGCAGATACGCCACACTCTGGTGTACCGGACTCGGGGACGTCCGGCGGAACGGTCAATTCTACGAAACAGTCGCCAAACCGCAAGTCCTCATTAACGATCAGCCGGCAACCGTGCTTTTCTCTGGACTCGCTTCGGGCTGGCCTGGTCTCTACCAGATAAACATCGAACTCCCACCCGGCGCCACAGTTCCTTTCCAGATACGAGTCACAATGCAATAAGCCACATGACGCCTAAAACCGAACTCGACCTCTCCGTCCTCACCCGCTACAACACGCCGACCGTCGCCAACGCAATCGAGCTATTCGAGCTTCGGCCACGGAACGAAGGCTTTCTGATGCCGGGCTTCCACTGCCTCCAACCTTCCATGTCGCCCATCGCCGGCTTCGCTTCCACCTGCACGATCTCCTCACTAAAATTCGAAAGCTTCGGCCGCAAAGAAGTCTTCGACTATTGGGAGCATGTTGAAAGTATCCAAGGCCCGCGCATCGCCGTCGTCCAGGATCTTGACCCCTATCCTTCCGCCGGTTCCTTCTGGGGCGAAGTGAATGCCAGTGTTCACCTGGGACTGGGCTGCATCGGCACTGTTACCAACAGCGGAATACGTGACATCGACGAAATGCGCGCCGCCGGCTTTCAGGCCCTCTACCGGCACCTATGTGTCTCGCACTCCTACATCCACGTAACTGACTTTGGCAAACCAGTGGTCATCGAAGGTGTCATCGTCAAACCAGGCGATCTTCTGCAAGTCGACCAGCACGGAGCCCTTATCGTCCCGATCGAAACGCTGCTCCATCTCGAAGAAGCAATTCTCGAGATCGAACGCCGCGAACGCCCGGTAATCAATTACGCTCAAAGCGGCCAAGCCACCCGGTCCGGACTCGTGGACGCCATGACGAAACATATCCGGAACGCGCCAAAATGGACACCAGGACAATCTTCCTGAAAACCTCAAACCGATAAAAAACGTCCTACAGTCATCGCCATGGCGCTTCGATTTGTGATTCTACTCGCGTGTACCCTGCTCGCCGCTCTCGCCCAGACGCCAAAGGCGTGGCCAATTGGAAAGCTGGCAGTCGAGGGCAACAAGTTCTATGCCGACGAGTTGATTCTCGAAGTCGCCGGAATGAAGATCGGCCAGATGGCCGGGAAAGCCGAGTTCGACGCCGCCCGCGACCGACTCCTGGCAACCGGAGCCTTCGAGTCCATAGGATATAAATTCGACCCCATTCCCGGAACGAAAACTAACTTAGGAGTCTTCCAAATAGTCGAAGTCGCGCAACTATTCCCCTACCGCTTCGAGGAGCTACCAATCGACGAGAAGGCGTTTCGCAGTTACCTCCGGACCAAAGAACCCCTATTCGCCGGTGACCGTCTGCCTGCGACGAAGCCCGTCCTGGACAAGCTTGCTCAGGAAGTCCAAAACTTCGTCAAGGCTAAGGACTCTGTCCTGGCGAAGCTGGAGGGCGTTGGAGATCTCACAATCGTCTTCCGCCCGTCGATCCTGCCCTCGGTGGCGGAAGTCACTTTCAAAGGCAACTCCGTAATCCCCACCCCCAAGCTTCAGCAAATCGTCGCCGGAGCCGCGATCGGGGCCGTCTACACCGAGAATCGCTTTCGGCAAGTTCTTGAAGGAAGCGTGAAACCCGCTTACGAGACGCTAGGCTACCTCCGGGTTCAGTTTCCGAAGTTCGAGGCGCGACCCGCCAAAGATGTCAACGGCGTAGCCGTAACTGTCGAAGTTCAGGAAGGTGCAATCTACAAGCTTGCCGACGTCCAGATAAAAGGCGAACTCACGGACAGCAAAGAACTTCTCAAGGTCGGAGGGTTCCAAACCGGCGATGTGGCCAACTTCGAAAAGATCCGCACCGGTATCGACGACATCGGTAAAGCCCTGCGCCGAAAGGGCTATCTAGAGGGCAAGACTACCGTCGAACGTGAGATTGACGACGCGAAAAAGACCCTGACCTTAGTCCTCAACGTCGATCCCGGCCCCCAATTTAAAATGGGCAAGCTCACGATCGAAGGCCTCGACCTCGAAACCGAGCCTCATATTCGCAAAATGTTCGCCTTGAAACGCGGCCAACCCTTCAACGCCGAGTACCCGGACTACTTCCTCAACCGGCTCGCACAAGACCAGATTTTGGATCAACTCGGCAAGACCCGTAGCTCGATCATGCCCAATCCGGAAACGACAACTGTCGACGTCACTCTCGTCCTCGAAGGGGAGAAGCGCAAGCCGGAAAAGCCGCCTGTGCCCTGATCACCGCATGCTAACCTTGTCTAGGTAGTGTCGTCGCAACCTCTGAATTTTCAGCTTGAAAGCTACGAAGGGCCGCTCGATCTGCTTCTGGATCTGATCCGGAAGAACCAGGTCAATATCTACGACATTCCCATTGCCCAGATCACTTCCCAGTATATGGAGTACATGGCGAAGGCTGCCGCGCTCGACATGGAGCTAAGCTCCGACTTCATCTACATGGCGGCAACGCTCATTCACATCAAGTCGAAGTTGTTGCTGCCCAAGGATCCTGAACTAGAGAAACTCTCTCCCGAGGAAGATCCCCGGCAGGAATTGGTGGAGCGGCTTGTCGAGCACCAAAAGTACAAAGATGCCGCCGAGATGCTCCAGCAAAAGCGTCTCCTTGAGGAAGCGGCTTGGTCGAATCCACAGATCCGCCAGTTCTTGACGGAAGATGAGGTCCTGAACCCCGGTCTGGATGTCTCGCTCTTCGATCTCGTCAAGACTTTCCAAGCGGTCCTCGAGCGGGCGAAAAATCGTCCCATCTATGAGGTAGGCAAGGAAGACGTCAACGTCCCGGACATGATCCGCTTTCTACGCGACGCCCTCACCCGAGGACCGCGTAGCCAGCTACTATCGGTGACGGAGTTGTTCGAGAGACAGCGAAGCCGCCGCGCCATCCTCTGCCTTTTCCTTGCCATTCTCGAACTCGTGAAACGCCAAGCGATCTACCTACAGCAGAAAGAAGCGTTTTCAGACATCCTCGTGCGCGCTGCCGTTAACTTCGAAGAAGCCCTCGGGTCAGACCAGGCGATCGCTGCCGCGGAACAGGAATACAACTAACAGCCCATGGACGAGCAGGAGCACGACCTCACGACCGAGATATCGGCCCAATCCGAGCCGGCAGCCCTCGAAACGGACGAGCAGCCGGAACCGGATGCTCTCGTTAGCGACGCCCGAGAGGAACCCTCAAGTTATTCTCCTGAGCCCCAGGAGAGCGTTACGGCCGATCAGCTATTGATGGGCATCGAACAACCTGCCGACGATGTCGAAACCGCGGAATCTGAGCTGCTCGCGATCCTCGAGGCGATCGTCTACATCACGGATGAGCCCCTCTCGGCCAAGCAAATAGCCGACGCTCTACAGAAGCCGCTCGATTACGTCGCAGCGCTGCTCGACAAGCTGGTTGATGAATTCAACAAACCACATCACGGCCTTACAGTCAAAGAAGTCGCGGGCGGCTACAAGATTACGACCAAGCCCGAACATCACGAGGCTGTTCGAGCGTTCGTCAAGAATCTGAACCCGCCGCTGAAGCTGTCCCTGGCCGCGCTCGAAACCCTTGCCGTCATCGCCTACAAGCAGCCCATAACCGCGCCAGAGATCATGGAAATTCGCGGCGTTCAGGGAGCCGGAGTTCTCAAAACCCTGCTAGATCGCAAGCTGATCACGTCAGCGGGGCGCAAGAATGTCGTCGGCAAGCCCATTCTCTACAAAACCACGAAAGAGTTTCTGGTACAGTTCGGTCTCCGTGATTTGAGTGAGCTTCCAAGCCTGAAGGAATTCGAGGACCTGAGGCGATTCGCATTCAGCGATGCCGATGAAGTGATCGAACAAGTGGAACCACCACAGGAACAGGCGCCCACCGAGGCAGCAGTAAACCAACAAGAGGAAGCCGAACCTACGGAAGTAAAGAATGAGTGAAGAGCGGCTCCAGAAAATACTCGCCCGCGCCGGTGTCGCCAGCCGTCGAAAAGCCGAGGAAATGATCACCGAAGGCCGCGTCAAGGTCAACGGCCAAATTATTACCGAACTCGGCAGCAAAGCTGATCTCGAACGCGATCACATCAAAGTCGACGGCAAACTGCTCCACGCTCCCCGAAAACTCGTCTACATCGCGCTGAATAAACCAAAAGGCGTCGTCACAACAGTTACCGATCCACAAGGTCGTGAAACGGTGATGAACTTCATCAAGGGCGTGAAAGAGCGCGTGTATCCCGTAGGCCGTCTCGACTATCACAGCGAAGGCCTGATCCTTCTGACGAACGACGGTGAATTTGCAAACCGGGTCACCGCAGCGCGCACACACGTCCAGAAAACGTACGTCGTGAAGGTCACGAGCGAGATCACACCGGAGCAGGAGAAGCAGTTCCGTGAGGGAATTCACCTGCATGGCAAGAAGACCGCGCCTGCCCAGATTAGGCTCCTGAATCACCGCGAGAACCCCTGGTATGAAGTAAAGTTGATCGAGGGCCGCCAGAATCAAATCCGTCTAATGTTCCGTAGTTTCGGAGTGCTAGTGGAAAAGCTCCGTCGCGTAAAGGTCGGATTCCTCGAACTAACCGGTCTCAAGCCGGGCGAATGGCGTTACCTTACGGATCGCGAGATCGAAAAATTCCGTCGCGTGCTCAAAATGGAGGAGACTCCTGATGCCAAACACAGCTGACATTTTGCGGAAGTATCGCACGATCGCAGTCGTAGGATTATCCAATAATCCAATGCGTCCCAGTTACGGCGTATCCGAGTACATGAAGCGCCAGGGATACAAGATCATTCCCGTCAACCCAGGTCACACACAGATTCTGGGCGAAACGTCGTACCCTACACTGGAGGCAATCCCGGAGCCTGTCGAGATCGTAAACATCTTCCGCCGCTCCGAGATGATCCCGCCAATCGTCGACTCCGCTCTCTCCATCGGAGCCAAAGTGATCTGGATGCAGGAAGGCATCGAGCACGGGGCCGCAGCCGAGAAAGCGCGCGCCGCCGGAGTCGAGGTCGTTATGAACACCTGCATCCTCAAAGCGCACCGGCGCGCTATATAGTTGACTTCTTTGCCAGCCGCAACGCAGTCAGAGCTATCAAACCAATCCCAATTAGAATTTCGCTGGCAGGTTCAGGAATTGCTGTCCACTGAATATTGTCGATAACCTGCAAAGTGGCGCTCTCAAGAACCAGACCCGTGATTGGAGTGTCAGATTTCAGCCCCCAAAATGCGAGTGACTGTCCTGGTGGCGATGCGATAGTAAATGTGCTTTCGCCCTCCGCAGTATAGGCAGTAAACGACATCGGATATTGCATGCCTGTGTACAGCGTCGCTGTGACGCCTACTTCCAGACTCAGCGTAAACACGTCCGCCGGAAGCGTAATCGTCAGGCGGCTGAGATTCAGAAGTATATCGCCGGAGTCCCAGTTGAACGGATCCAAGGGACCGCCGGGACCTGCCGGCGTGTTGGACACGACCCGGAGGCTTGTTTCGGGAGGGAACAAAGAGAGATTGCCGGCAAGCTGTACACCAGCGATGTTCAGGCCCGGCGGCGGCACGTCCAAAGTCTGACCGGACAACGCTAGCCCTTGAAAATCAATGCTGTTCGTAGGATGCGCAGCGGAAATCCACTGGGCTTTATCCGCGAATGCAATCACGCTTGCTTCGGCGCTAGCGAGAAAGAATGCTGTTGCAAGAAAAGTACAGAGCGCAAGTTTAGACATTCGCACCGTCGGCCGGTAGAAGGTCATAGAGTAGCTTCCGCCGTAACGGCATTATTCCATATGTTTATCGCCGAACGCGACTTCGATTTTGTGAATTCGCTCGGCATTCACCGTATGGGGCGCCGTAACTCGATCCCGTGACGCATGCCCAATACACGAGTGCTACCCTGACCGCTAGTGACCGTCGTTTCCATTAATGTCGGCAAACCGGCTCGCGTACCCACCGCAAATGGCGATGTCTTGACGTCAATCTTCAAGACGCCGGTGACCGGCACCCGCCGTGTCGACCGCCTGAATATCGAAGGTGACCAACAATCGGACCTGCGTGTTCATGGCGGCATTCACAAAGCGGTCTACGTCTACCCTTCGGAACATTACGAGTACTGGCGCGAGCAACTTCCCGACGAGACGATGCCCTGGGGAATGTTTGGCGAAAACCTGACTACGACCGGCCTGATCGAATCCGATGTCTGCATTGGCGACCGTTTGCGGGTGGGTTCAGCCGTGTTGCAAGTCACCCAACCGCGGATGCCGTGCTTCAAGCTCGCGCTCCGATTCGGGCGTCCGGACATGGTGAAGCGGTTCTGGAAAAGCGGACGGTCGGGATTCTACGTGTCCGTCATCGAGGAAGGCGTTCTGGAACCCGGCTCGACCATCGAACGAATCCCGACGACCGAACCCCTCATCACGGTCGCCGAACTCGTACGGCTCTACCGCGATCCTGATCCCCCGCGGGAACGCATTCTCACCGCGCTTGAAACGTCCTTGGCAGGATCCTGGAAAACCGAGTTCCGAGAGCGATTGGCGCTCCTAAACAACCCCACTTGACTCTATACCTAACTATAAGGTTTACGATAGAAGTGGGTCGCGAAATGTCAACGGAAGTTCTCAAGATCGGCGACGTAGCGGACTTGGGTGAAGTGAATATCCAAACGGTGCGCTACTACGAGCGGGAAAAGCTCTTGCCGGAGCCGCGCCGTCTTGCGTCCGGATACCGCGTCTTCTCGCGCGAAACCGTTCGGCGAGTTCGCTTCATCAAGCGCGCCCAGGAACTGGGTTTTACGCTCGCCGAGATTCGCGAACTTCTATCGCTGCGGGTCGATCCTTCGCGCGACAGCGCGACCGTTCGCGCCTTGGCTCAGCGGAAAATCGCTGACATTGACCAAAAGATTCACACCCTGAACGTGATGAAAGCCTCGCTGGAGCATCTCACTGACAGATGTTCCGGACACGGTCCCGCCAGTGAGTGTCCAATCCTTGAAGGCATCGATTCCGAAGAGGTGCTTCGGTGAGCCGCTGGGTTTATCTTCATATCATCGCGGTCGCGATAGCTCTCATAACCGCTAACGTCGAATGCATCACTCGCTGCCTTGGCGGCGTAAGTCCAGCAAAGACTCCGCCGTGCCACGGTGGCGCTACCGGACAGGAAAACGCCCCCAGCGGGTGTAAGTCCCCGGTCCTGGTTGCGGCAACCGATGCGACAAAATTTGCTCCTGTCCTGCACCACCTGACGTCGGCCTTGCCAGACGATCGAACGCTGACGTTCGCTCCTACGATCGACGAAACGACGGGCGCCATTACTGCCTCACCGCCGGCCTTTCTCAATTCGCGATTCTCGGTAATTCTTCGTCTCTGAAACATCTCAGCGCCTGTTTCAGCTATCGGGACACGTGTCCCCATGCGGCAACAATGATACGAGACGTTGGAGCGATTGAAGAAATGATAAGGACAATAAATTTAATAACTGCCTTTATTTTGGCGACATCATACACGTCGGCCCAGTCCCCTCCGCACCAGCATGAGAAACCAGCCAAGAGCACGGATAAAGAGCACAAAGGTATGGACCACGGCGCGATGGATCATTCCAAGATGAATCATGCCGGGACGAATCATGCCGAGATGAATCACGCGGAGACAAATGCAGCCGGTTCCTTCCTCCTGGGCCAAAGCTCAGGGACCGCCTTTCAACCCTCATCCTGGCCCATGCCGATGCTGATGAATAACGGGGGTGGTTGGAACTTGATGTGGATGGGACAAGCGTTCCTAGTCGGCACGCAACAGAGCGGCCCACGAGGGGGGGATAAGTTCTATTCTGCTAACTGGGGTATGCTCGGCGCAGTTCACAAAGTGGGACGCGGCAGCTTGATGCTTCGCTCGATGCTGAGCCTCGATCCTGCGACAGTCACAAGCCGTCGATACCCGCTTCTTTTTCAAACTGGCGAAAGCGCCTTTGGAAAACCCATAGTAGACGGACAACATCCACACGAGTTCCTGATGGAGTTGTCCGCGCAATATGCTCACCCGATCGGCGAAAAGGGAATCGTCAATTTCTATTACGCGCCCGTGGGCGATGTCGCGCTCGGACCAGTAGCCTTCCCGCACCGTGCCAGTGCGATCGAACTGCCTCAGGCCACGCTCGCGCATCACTGGCAGGATTCGACGCACATTGCAAACAACGTTATGACGGGCGGCATCACCTGGGACAAAGTGCGCCTGGAAGCTTCGGGTTTCCGTGGCAAGGAACCCAACGAGAACCGCTGGAACATCGACATGGGAGCTATGGATTCCTGGTCCGGACGTCTTTCCATCTTTCCAACCAGGAACTGGATGGCGCAGGTGTCCGGCGGCCGTATAAAGAATCCGGAAGAATTCCACCCTGACGACGTTGACCGCATCACAGCGTCGATCCACCATGTCGTACCGCGATCGAACGGGAACTACTGGGCGTCCAGCTTTATTTGGGCCAGGAACTACAAAACTATCGCGCAACGCGCCACCAGCGCAGTCACCGCAGAAACTGTAGTTCCCGTAGGTCGGAAAAACTTCATCACTGGACGCTTCGAGTGGTCACAGCGCGACGAGCTTTTTGACTATGATCACGACCTCGCGCATGAAATAGAACACGAGACAGGAAAGTCATTCTTCAACGTCACCGGATACACCGCCGGATACACGCGCGATGTCGAACTCTTCAAGAACGTGCAGACAGGTATCGGAGCGAATCTGACCGCCTACGGAATCGACTCGGAGCTTAAGCCCTATTACGGGAATCATCCATGGGGCGTCAACTTCTTCGTTCGCGTCCGACTCAAGCGAGGTGAATAAGTCCGCTATGAAGATCGAAAATCAGCACACGACGCAGGAGGTTCTAGATCCCGTTTGCGGCATGACAATCTCGCCCGACGATGCCGCGGGCCGCACTGAATATAAGGGACAAACATATTACTTCTGCCATCCCAACTGTCTGGCAAAGTTCAAAGCAGATCCCGAGCGTTACCTCAAGACGGGATCTTCCACGCCGTCCGAAGTTCTCGATCCGGTTTGTGGCATGACAATCTCACCTGAAGATGCCGCAGGCAACACTGAATATAAGGGACAAACATATTACTTCTGCCATCCCAACTGTCTGGCAAAGTTCAAAGCAGATCCCGAGCGATACCTAGAACCGCATCCTGCCGCGCCTCCGCCGGTGGTCGACGGACCCGTTGAATATACGTGTCCGATGCACCCGGAAGTAGTGCGCACCCAGCACGGGAGCTGTCCGATCTGTGGAATGGCTCTGGAGCCCCGCACCGTTTCGCTCGTCGAGACGGAGAACCCGGAACTGAAGGACATGACGCGAAGGTTCTGGATTTCTGCGGCGTTGACGCTCCCCATTCTCGTGCTGATGGTCTCGGAGATGCTTCCGGGAAAGCCCCTACAGCAACGGCTGGCGCCGTCCGTTTTAGCTTGGGTGCAATTCCTTCTGGCGACTCCGGTTGTTCTCTGGGGCGGTTGGCCGTTCTTCGTTCGCGGGTGGCAATCGGTAGTCAATCGCATCCCGAACATGTTTACGCTGATCGCGCTGGGCACGGGCGCCGCGTACGGCTACAGTGTGGCGGCCACATTGTTCCCCGGCTTGTTCCCCGAGTCTTTCCGTGACCACCATACCGGAGGCCTCGCGATTTACTTCGAACCCGCAGCCGTGATCGTCGCGCTTGTCCTTCTAGGCCAAGTATTGGAACTCCGTGCACGCAGCCAGACTTCGGGCGCGATCCGCGCATTGCTAGGTCTCGCGCCCAAAACAGCAAGAGTGATTCGGCCGGATGGCGGGGAAGCGGATGTGCCACTGGCCGAGATCCACATCGGCGACCGTATGCGTGTACGACCCGGCGAAAAAGTTCCCGTCGACGGCATCCTGGTCGAAGGATCCAGCTTCGTGGACGAGTCCATGGTCACCGGTGAATCTGTGCCGGTCGAGAAGTATCCGGCGAGCAAAGTGGTAGGCGGGACGGTGAATGGCGCCGGCGGTTTCGTGATGGAAGCCCAGCGCGTGGGCAGTGAGACGTTCCTAGCGCAGATCGTACGCTTAGTAGGCGAGGCCCAGCGTTCACGCGCTCCCATTCAGCGTCTGGCCGACTCGGTCGCAGGATGGTTTGTTCCTGCCGTAATCGCCATCGCGCTCATCACCGCATTTCTTTGGGGCTTCTACGGACCGGAACCCAGGCTTACGTATGCGCTTGTAAACGCAGTAGCCGTACTGATCATCGCGTGCCCTTGCGCTCTCGGTCTCGCTACACCCATGTCGATCATGGTGGCCACTGGACGCGGCGCTCAGGCCGGTGTCCTGGTCCGCAAGGCTGAAGCTCTCGAATCATTCGAGAAGGTCGACACGCTTGTCGTGGATAAGACCGGCACCCTGACCGAAGGAAAGCCCCGACTCGTCTCCGTGTTCGTCACACCTGGGCTCGACGAACGCGAGCTTCTTCGTGTAGCAGCAAGCGTGGAACAAGCGAGTGAACATCCGCTTGGCGCCGCGATCCTCGACGGAGCGAAGGAACGAAACATAACCCTCCCCCGTGCCGACAACTTCCAGTCCGAAACCGGTCATGGCGTGAGCGGAACAGTCGAAGGTCGAGCGGTGAAAATCGGCAAAGCAGCGCTCCATGACAACCCTCGATTAGCCGAGCGCGCCGAGACGCTTCGCCGCGATGGACAGACCGTCATGCTGGTCACGATCGATAGCGTTCCCGCAGGCCTCCTGGGCGTCGCCGATCCCATCAAGCAATCAGCTGTAAAGGCCGTTCAGCAACTTCGCAAGGATGGTCTGCGCATCGTAATGCTCACCGGGGATAACCGCACGACCGCGGAAACTGTCGCAAAGAAGCTGGGCATCGACGAAGTAAGGGCCGACGTTCTCCCGCATGAGAAGGCAGACATCATCGAAGGATTCCGCAAGGAAGGCCGCATCGTCGCAATGGCTGGAGACGGAGTAAACGACGCTCCGGCCCTCGCGCAAGCCGACGTCGGAATAGGGATGGGAACGGGAACTGATGTCGCGATAGAAAGCGCCGACATCACTCTACTCAAAGGCGATCTGCAAGGACTCGTTCGCGCTCGGCGATTAAGCCAATCGACCATGCGCAACATTCGTCAGAACCTTTTCTTCGCGTTTGTCTACAACGCGCTCGGCGTACCCGTTGCAGCCGGGATACTCTATCCGTTCTTCGGAATCCTGCTGAGCCCGATGCTAGCAAGCGCGGCGATGACTTTCAGCTCTGTCTCTGTCATCGCGAACGCCCTCAGGCTCCGCCGACTAGAACTTTCGTAAACTCGTGCTCGCCGTGCACATCCGTGAGCCGCATGTCACGGCTTTGATACGGGTAAGTAAGCTTCGTGTGATCGAGTCCGATCAAGCGAAGTATCGTCGCATTCACATCGTGAACGCTAAATGGCGACTCCTGCGCGCGAAGGCCAAATTCATCACTAGTGCCGAGCACCTGACCGCCCTGAATTCCAGCGCCAGCCATCCACATACTGAAAGCATACGGATGATGGTCGCGCCCATTCTTTCCTTCAGCCAGCGGCGTTCTGCCGAACTCACTGCTCCACACGACCAGTGTGGAATCGAGCAGACCACGCGCCTTCAAGTCCGTAAGAAGGCCTGCAATCGGAAGATCGGTCTTCTTGCACATCTTCGTGTGAGACGCCGCCAGATCCGTGTGCGCATCGTCCCAATCTTCACCGATATTCGTACCGGAGTAGAGCTGGATGAATCGTACCCCCCGCTCGACCATGCGCCGGGCCAACAAGCACTTCCGCCCAAAGTCGTCCGTAATTCCCTCGCCGATGCCGTAGAGCTTCTTCGTAGCCGCGGATTCCTTTTCGAGATCGACTGCTTCCGGCGCCGAACTCTGCATCCGATACGCAAGTTCATACGAAGCAATACGCGCTTCCAGTTCAGAATCGTAGCTGCGCGACTCGAGATGCAACTTGTCCTGTTCGTTGATGAAATCGAGCGTAGCGCGCTGCGCCTTCGACGTGATCCCTTCAGGCGTCGCGAGATTCAGCACAGGATGAGTTCCACCACGGAAAACCGTCCCCTGGTAAACTGCCGGCAGAAAACCCGACGCATACGCCTGCGGCCCTGACTTCGTCGCTCCGTCCGACATCACGACAAAGGCCGGAAGGTTTTGACTCTCCGATCCGAGCCCGTAGACAGCCCATGATCCAAGACACGGTAGCCCAGGGAATTGCGATCCCGTATTACGAAGATAAATCGCCGGAGCATGATCGAACGCATCCCCATAACAAGATCGAATCAGCGCAATCTGATCGGCCTTCGATCCGATGTGAGGGAACAGCTCCGAGATCTCCATGCCTGACTGGCCGTGATGATTGAACTTCCACGGGCTGCCTCTCATCGGCGCCTTCGCAAAGTCAATGCGATTCGTCTTCAGACCCTTCGCAGCTTCTGCCGAGATACACTCACCGCTGCGCTTCGCCAACTCGGGTTTGGGATCGAAGGTATCCACATGGCTGACACCTCCATGCATGAACAGGTAAATAACGCTCTTCGCTCTCGGCGCCAGATGCGGAGCCTTCGCCGCCAGAGGATCTTTCCCCGCCCCCTGCAACATCGAGGCAAGCGCAACCGATCCGAATCCTCGGCCCGCCTGCATCAAAAGATCTCGTCTCGAAATAGGTCTCATATCTCTAATCCACGTACAAGAATTCGTTTGTATTAAACAGCGCCCGCGCCAATTCAGAAGCTGCCGCCGATTGCTTTCCCAATTCAACCGTCTGCGCTTCGATGAACTTGCTAGCGCGCTCGAGTTCCGCAGGCTCGGGATCGCGGGCAAGAACATGACGCCACGCGCGCTTGGCGACATCAGCGGACGTCGATCCTTCTATCGCAATTGACGAGCCGAGTCGCCGAGCCTCATCTGTCGTCCACTTGCCATTCAGCAGCGTCAGCGATTGCGGCGCCGTGTTGCTTTCCTCGCGCCGCGAACATGTCCGAATTCCATCGGGCGCGTCGAAGCTCTCAAACATCGCCGGACGAAACGTTCGTCGCGAAAGCATATAAACACTGCGACGTCTTTGCTCTTCGGCGTTCGCGGTCACGTTCCACATGTTGTCCGGACTCTGGCTCAAGCCGTAAAGCTCTTCCCTTGCTACTGGTGGCACAACAGGCCGCCCACCCATCTTCAAGTTCAGGGCTCCGGACGATTGCAGCATGCCATCGCGAATTTCTTCCGGGAAAAGACGACGCCTGTCCATGTGCGACAGAAGCTTATTCTCGGGATCATGGTCTTCAGCTCCCGGCCCCG
>Ga0190275_10001203_pt1 | contig 19601 bp, 19 predicted proteins | sample Popmic550T_FD_133745 | JGI IMG/M metagenome (GOLD analysis project Ga0190275, IMG submission 133745) | Populus adjacent soil microbial communities from riparian zone of Yellowstone River, Montana, USA - 550 T | ecosystem: Environmental > Terrestrial > Soil > Riparian zone > Trees stand | place...
GATCACCTCCTTGGAAGACAGCCACCGGCTGTTCGTCTCCGTGGACAAGAACGCGTTCTGCCTGAAGACGCCGGCGGCTCGCCGGCGAGCGGTCGAGGCGATCTACCTGCGTGCCGACAGGATGCTGCGCGCCAGGGGTGTCAGGGACTTCGACTTCATCCTCGTGCCGCTGACCTCGAGCGCCCCGGCGACACGGCTGGCACTGGCCAGGGGCCGCAGCGGTCGAGTTCGGATGATCGCCGGCCCTCGCGGTTGCTGAGCCGACGGAGCTTCGCGATGCGCCGTCGCGCATGGCATGTGACCAATAGATTCTCCATCCTGCCTGACGCACGAGACATCGAAGGCCTCCCGGTCGAGCCCTGCAACGTCGCGGACTACGAGCGCCTCGCGCGCGAGTCGCTCTCCGAGGGTGCGTACGGGTACTTCGCCGGCGGCGCCGGCGACGAGCGGACGCTGCGCGAGAACGTCGAGGCGTACGGCCGCTGGCGCCTGCGGCCGCGGGCACTGGTCGACGTGAGCGAGGCCTCCACGGCGACATCGGTGCTCGGCGCCGACGTCTCGATGCCGCTGCTGGTGGCGCCGGTCGCCTTCCAGCGCATGGCCCATCAGGACGGCGAGGCCGGCATGGCACGCGCGGCCGCGGCAGCCGGCACGATCATGGTGCTGTCGACCCTGGCGACCGCGACCCCCGCCGAGGTGGCGGCGGCCGCGCCGGGCGCGCCGCGCTGGTTCCAGCTCTACTGCTTTCGCGACAGCGGCGTGACCCGCGCCCTGATCGACCAGGCGGAGGAGGCCGGGTTCGACGCGATCGCCCTGACGGTCGATGCGCCGCGGCTGGGGCGCCGCGAGCGCGACCTGCGCACGGGATTCGTGATCCCGGCCGACGTGACGGTCCCGAGCTTTGCGGCCGCCGCGGGCAAGGCCACGGCCGGGACACCCGCCGACATGTTCTCCCTGATGGACCCCTCGATGGGGTGGGACGACTTCGAGGAGCTTGCCTCCGGGTCGAGCCTGCCGGTGGTCGTGAAGGGCATCCTGACCGCGGAGGACGCCGCGCTCGCCTGCGAGCACGGGGCCGCCGGCGTGATCGTCTCCAACCACGGAGGGCGCCAGCTCGACGGGGCGACCGCCACGATCGAGGCGCTCCCGGAGGTCGTCGACGCGGTCGACGGACGCCTCGAGGTGTTGGTCGACGGCGGCATCCGTCGCGGCGCCGACGTCGTGAAGGCGCTCGCGCTGGGGGCGCGAGCGGTGCTGGCGGGCCGCGCGCCGCTGTGGGGCCTTGCCGCGCGCGGCGAGCAGGGCGCGCGCGAGGTGCTCGAGCTGCTGCACGAGGAGATCGAGCTGGCCCAGGTGCTGGTCGGCTGTGCGTCGCCCGAGGCGCTGGGGCGGTCTCACGTCGGGCGGGCCGCCCTGTAGCCTGCGGGGTCGATGCCCGCACCACGTTTCATCGAGGCGCTCAACGACCAGGTCGCGAACGAGTTCGCCGCCTCCCACCAGTACACCGCGATCGGCGCGCACTACGAATCGCAGACCCTGCCCCAGCTGGCCCGCTTCTTCTACGCGCAGGCCGTCGAGGAACGGGGCCACGCGATGATGATGATCAAGTACCTGATCGACACCGACTCGCCCGTGCGGCTGCGGGAGATCGCCGCGCCCACGGCAGAGTTCTCCGACCACATCGCGCCGATCCGCATGGCGCTCGAGCAGGAGCGCAAGGTGAGCGGGCAGATCGGGGAGCTGTTCGCGGTCGCGCGCGAGGAGCACGACTACCTCAGCGAGCAGTTCGTGCAGTGGTTCCTGAAGGAGCAGGTCGAGGAGGAGGCCACGATGGTGGAGCTGCTCGACGTCGCCGAGCGTGTCCGGGACCTGCCGATGACCCTCGAGGAGTACATCGCGCGCGAGCAGCCGGGCGGGGATCACAACGACCCGCTGGCCCCCGAGGAGGCCGGCGCCGCCTGACACCGGTGGCGCGCCAATCCTCGAGCCGGCCGAAGTCATCGCTGCGCGAGTCGATCGAGGCGATGCGGATCAAGGCGCCGACCCGGGGCAACCGCCGCCTCGAGGCGCTGCTGGAGGCCGCGAACGCCGATTCACAGCTGAAGGCGTGGTGGCACGCGGCCCAGGTGAACGCGAACCGGCTCGGGATGTCGGACCACTCGTGGATCCACATCCAGATCGTGGTGAACATCGCGCTGCGGCTGTTCCGGCTCCTGAACCGGCGTGGCGTCGAACCCGACATGGTCCGCGTCCACGGCATGCAGCCGCAGGACGCCGAGGTGGTGATCGCGGCCGGGTGCCTGCTCCACGACACCGGCATGGGCATCCACCGCAACGACCACGAGGCATACAGCCTGTTCCTGGCGGCCGACAAGCTCGGCGCCCTGCTGGAGCGCTGCTACGACGAGCCGGAGCGCTCGCTGGTCGCCGCCGAGGCGATGCACGCGATCATCGCCCACCGCCGCCGGGGCGAGCCGCTCACGATCGAGGCCGGGGTCGTGCGCGTGGCCGATGCGCTCGACATGGCCGAGGGCCGCTCGCGGATCCCGTTCGAATCCGGCCGGCCGAACATCCACTCGCTGTCCGCCGCCGCGATCGAGAGCGTGCGGATCGAGCAGGGGGAGGAGAAGGCGGTGCGGATCGAGATCGACATGAACAACTCCGCGGGCGTGTTCCAGGTCGACGAGCTGCTGGCCACCAAGCTCCGCGGCTCCGGGATAGAGGAGCAGATCGAGGTGGTCGCCCGGATCGACGCCGAGCACGAGAAGCGCCTGGTCCCCGTGTTCAGGATCTAGCGGCCGGCGCGGTACCTTTTAGACGTGCCTTCCACCGACCACGTGAAGGAACGCATCGAGCAGGCGCTGCCGGGCGCGACCGCAACCGTGACTGACCTGACCGGCGGCGGCGACCATCTTCGCGCCGAGGTTGTGTACCACGGGTTCGCCGGTCTGTCGCGGATCCAGCAGCATCGGCTCGTGTACGACGTGTTCGAGGGCGAGATCGGAGGCCCGATCCATGCCCTTTCGTTGAAAACCAGCTTCGAGGCCCTCAAAGGAGAGACATGACCGACGAGCAGATCCGAGACGAGATCAAGCGCGCGATCAGCGAAGAGCGCGTGATGCTGTTCATGAAGGGGACGCCCGACATGCCGCGGTGCGGCTTCTCGGCACGCATCTCGCAGATCCTCAACGCGAGCGGAGCCGACTACGCGGCGATGGACATCCTGCCCGACCCGCGGATCCGCCAGGAGCTCTCCGAGCTCTCCGGCTGGCCCACGATCCCGCAGCTGTTCGTCGGCGGCGAGCTGGTCGGCGGCTGCGACATCGTGACCGAGATGTTCGAGTCCGGCGAGCTGGCCGAGGCGCTCGGCACCGAGCAGGCGCCGGCGGCGGTGCAACCGGCGGGCCCCTCTCCCCAGGCGCCGCCCCTGCAGATCGAGTAGGTCCGTGGAAGAGGAGGGCTCGCCCGGGCTTCAGAGCCACGAACGCCACTACACGGTCGAGCAGGCGAACGCCGCCCTGCCGTGGGTGGGGGAGCGCCTGGAGCGGATCCGCGGGGCGCTTGCGACGCTGGAGGAGCCCGCACAGGTCGCCGCCTTCGAACGGCTGGAGAGCACCGACGGTGGTGGCTACCCCGGACGCCCCGCGGCGGGCGCGGTGCTGGCGCTGATGGGCGCCGCCACGCAGCTCGAGGCCCTCGACATCGTGCTGCGCGACCCGCGTCAGGGGCTGGTCGACTTCCCCTCGATCCGCGACGGCGTCGAGGTCTACCTGTGCTGGAAGCTCGACGAGCAGCGCGTCGAGTGGTGGCACGAGCCCGAGGCCGGGTTCGCCGGCCGCCGGCCCCTGTAGGGGCGTCTACGGAATCCGCGTGTGCGACTTGAGCAGGGTCTCCTTGATCTGCTCGATGATCCCGAGTGCCTGGCCCCACTCGCGCTGCCACACGTTGCGACCGAAGATGACGCCGGAGCCACCCGCCTCCATGATCAGGCGCGTCTGCTCGAGGAGCTTGTCGTCGTCGACCTTCGAGCCCCCGGACAGGACCACCAGTGAGCGCCCCGCCGACTCGACACAGTGGCGGATCGCTTCCTCCAGCGTGACCTCCATCTCGTTGTAGGGCGCCGGCGCGTTCTTGTCCTTGTCGGGGTTCAGCTTCGGCATGTTCAGCTTCACGACGTCGGCGCCCATCTCCATCGCGACGCGGGCGGCGTAGTCGATCGCGAACAATGATTCGCGGCCGCCCTTCTTCTCGATCTCACGACCACGCGGGTAGGCCCAGATCACGAGCGGCATCCCGAAGCGGTCGCAGTCCGCGCGCACCTTGCCGAGCTGGATGAAGTCCTCCTCCTGCTTGGGCGAGCCGACGTAGAGGGTGTAGCCCACGGCGTCGGCGCCGAGCCGCACCGCGTCCTCGACCGATGCGTTGCAGGGAGAGAGCGCCTCGTCGTCCGGCGGGATGTCGGTCTTCGAGTTCAGCTTCAGCAGCAGCGGGACCTGGCCGGCGTAGTCGGGGTAGTACTTGCTCGCCATGCCGTAGCCGCACGCGATCGCGGAGTAGCCCGCCTCGGCGGCGAGCCGGAACTGGTACTCGGGGTCCTTCGAGGCGGGGTTCGGGAAGAAGTCCCGCGGACCATGCTCGATGCCCTGGTCGATGGGCAGGAAGAGCAGTGTCCCGTTGCCCGGGCCGAACTCGTACAGCAGCCTGCGCAGCCTGGTGCGCTTGCCCGGGGAGAGGATGGACAGGAGGGAGCCCCGCTGGGAGCCGACCTCGATTTTTCCAACGTCTAACGCCATCAGTGCCTTCCTCTCCGTGGCTTGCCGGGCCGCCTGAGTATAAGACGAGGCAGGGAGTAGGACGGCGGGGGCCGGGCTATAGTCGCGGCGCCATGGAGCACCACTTCACAGGCCCGCCCTACACCCTCGGGGTGGAGGAGGAGCTGATGATCGTCGACCAGAAGTCGATGGACCTGGTCCCGGCGATCGAGGAGATGATCGAGGCAGTCCCACGCGAGACCGAGGGTCAGGTGAAGCCGGAGCTGATCCAGTCCGTGCTCGAGATCTCGACCGACGTGTGCCGCAGCGCCGGAGAGGCCGCCGGACAGCTCGAGGAGCTGCGCCGGCGCGTGCGCGAGACAGCCGAGGCGAAGGGCCTCACGATCGGCTCCGCGGCGACCCACCCGTTTGCCCACTGGGAGGACCAGCGCATCGTGAAGCGCGACCGCTACCGCGAGATCCTCGACATGCTCGGCTTCGTCGCGCGCCACGAGCTGCTGTTCGGCCTGCACGTACACGTCGGAATCGACGGCCCCGACAAGGCCATCCACGTGGCGAACGGTTTGCGGGTGCACATCCCGATCCTGCTCGCGCTGTCGACCAACTCGCCGTTCTGGCGCGGCCGGCCCACCGACCTGAAGTCATCCCGCACACCCATCTTCCGCCTCCTTCCACGGGTCGGGATCCCGCCCCGGTTCGAGGACTGGGACGAGTACTGCGCGCGTCTACGGTTCATGGTCGAGGCGGGCGCGGTGCCGGACTACACCTACCTGTGGTGGGACGTGCGGCCGCACCCGAACCTCGGCACCGTTGAGCTGCGCTCATGCGACGCGCAGACGCGGCTCGAGCACACCATCGCCCTCACGGCCCTGGTGCAGGCGATGGCGAAGGAGCTGGCCGAGCATTTCGAGGCGGGTGGCGAGCTCTCCCCCTTTCCCGCCGAGCTGCTCGAGGAGAACAAGTGGCTCGCGGCCCGCTACGGCATGCAGGGCGATCTGATCGACCTGCCGCACAGCGACCGCATACCGACGGCGGAGCTGGCGCGGCGGATCGCCGATCGCCTGCGCCCGCACGCGCGCGAGCTGGGCTCGGAGCGCGAGTTCGAGGTGCTCGACGACCTGATCGAGAACGGCAGCGGGGCCGACCGGCAGCTCGCCGAGTGGCGCGCGAACCGGGACATGGTCGCGCTCGTGCGCGCGATCGTGGAGGCAACCGCGGTGCCGCTGACCGGGCGGGTGGGCGGCTAGCGCCATGACTTCCTCCTCGATGTCGGCCGATATAAAGCGGTCACGTTGATATTCAGACAGGTCATCCACGACGACCTCGGTTGTGCTTCATATCTGGTCGGGGACGAGGACGCCGGCCTGGCGGCGGTCGTGGACCCGAAGCTCGACATCGACGAGTACCTGTCCCTGGCGCGTTACATGGGCGTGTCGATCGAGCACATCCTCGAGACGCACAACCACGCCGACCACGTCTCCGGCCACGGGCGGCTCGCCAACGCGACCGGCGCCACGATCCACGTGCACCGCGAAGCACAGCCGGACTACGACCACGAGCCCTTCGACGACGGCTGGGAGCTGGCGCTGGGATCCGTGCGCGTGCGCGCGCTGCACACTCCCGGGCACCGGCCCGAGCACACGGCGTTCGCGCTGATCGACACGGCGCGCGGCCCGGAGCCGTGGGCCGTGCTGACCGGCGACACCCTGTTCGTGGGGGACATCGCGCGGCCCGACCTCGCCGTGGACAGGGACGAGGGGGCGCGCGGCATCTTTCGCTCCCTGCACGAGAAGCTGCTCTGCCTCGCCGACAGCGTGGAGGTGTGGCCCGGGCATCTGGGCGGCTCTCTGTGCGGGGGCCCCGGGATGGACATGAAGGTCTCCACCACGATCGGGTTCGAGCGCCGCCACAACGAGCTGCTGCGGGAGGAGGACGAGGATCGCTTCGTCGAACGGGCGACGGGCGCGCTCCCGCCCCAGCCGCCGAACTTCCAGGCGGTCGTCGACATCAACCGCGGGCCGCTGACGGGAGAGGGGGTGGACGCCCACCCCCTGACTCCGCGCCAGCTCGAGGTGAAGCAGCGGGCGGGCGCACTCGTGGTGGACGTCCGTACCGCGCTCCAGTTCGACGAGGCGCACGTCCCGGAGTCGGTGTCGAACCCTGCGGTCCAGGCGGGGTTCGGCACGAAGCTGGCGTGGATCGCCGAGCGCGGGCAGGAGGTCGTGTTCGTGGGCCGCGATGCAGAGGACGGCGTCCGCGCCGCGCACCTCGCCGGCTCGGTCGGGATCACGACGGTGGGTGGCTACCTCGAGGGCGGCATGACGAGCTGGCGGGAGGAGCGCCACGGCACGGGGCGAGTGGGCCGGATCGACGTCCCGGCGCTGCGCGAGCGGATGCAGGGCGACCCGGCGCTCCAGGTGCTCGACGTGCGCGAGCGGGCCGAATGGGACAAAGGGCACATCCCCGGATCGGTCGGAACGCCCTACCACGACATCGGCTCTGTCCCGGAGGGCCTCGATCCGGCCCGTCCGATCGCGGTCATCTGCAGCTCCGGCCAGCGCAGCGGCGTGGCCGCCAGCCTGCTCGTCCGCCACGGCGCGCGGCAGGTCCTGCACGTCGTCGACGGCGGGGTCGGGACCTGGGCCGCAAGGGGCTGGCCGGTCGAGGCAACCGGCGCCCAGAGCCAGTAGACGCCGCACCGGCGGCGCCGGGCTATCTTTTCATGTAGTGGCCGAGGTAGACCTCAACGTCGTCTGCAAGAACTGCGGCTCGGAGGTGAGTCCGTACATCACCGAGTGCCCCTACTGCGGCGAGCGGCTGCGCAAGCGCGCGCCGAAGCTGCGCCAGGAGGGCGAGGGCGTGGAGCTGGCCCCGGAACCGCAGCGCCGCAGGCGCCTGCGGCGCGCGCGCAAAGCCCGCCCAGCGCGGGACCGCCCCCTGTCCTGGCTGTCGGCGGAGCGGCCTTACGTGACCATCGGACTGGTGCTGGCCGGCGCGGCGTTGCTGCTGGTCGAGCGGGCGAGCGATCTCGGCCTGTACGACCTGGGCGCCGTGATCGGGCCCCTCGACGGCGATTGGTGGCGCCTGATCGCGGCCCAGTTCGTGTACGAGAACGTCGGCTATCTGTTCGTCGTCGGCGTCGCCACCGCGATCTTCGGCACCAGCCTCGAGCGCCGCTACGGGCCGCCGGTCGTGCTGGCCGTCTTCCTGGGCGCCGGGGCGGCCGGCATGTACCTGGCGAGCGAGGCGGTCGACTTCCCCCTCGCGATCGGCGGAAACGCCTCCGCCCTCGGGCTGCTCTGTGCCTGGCTGATGCTCGACTTCCGCAGGCGGCGGGCCGGCGACGATCCCGAGACCGACCTGTTCGGCGTGGTGGCGATCGCCGCGCTGCTCGCCGCGATGCCGGTCCTCGAGGTCACCGCCGACCCATGGGCCGGTCTCGCCGGGGCCGCGGTCGGCGCCCTCGCCGGGCTGGCGCTCCCGAAGCGTCCCTAGGCTCGTCGGGCCCCCTGACTCACCGTGGTGACTTTTACCGGCAGGGTGAGGAAAAGTCATCACGATGGGCTCTAGCGACTGACGGCGATCCGGCCCGGCACGCCGGCGGTGAGCGCGCCGATCCGGGCGCCGGCCGGGGCCGCGGCCGTGAGCGCGTCCGCCATGGCGGCGGCGCGCTCCGCGGGAACCGCGACCAGTAGCCCCCCGGAGGTCATCGCGTCGCACAGCAGCGCGCGTACCGGCTCGGCCACGGCGTCGTCCCAGCGCACGTGCGGCTCGACCCACTCGCGGTTGCGGCGGCTGCCCCCGGCGAGCGCGCCCTGCGCGAGCAGCTCGACCGCGCCCTCCAGAGCCGGCACCGCACTCGCCTCGACGTGGGCCTCGACCCCGCTGGCGAGCGCCATCTCGTGGAGGTGCCCGAGCAATCCGAATCCGGTCACGTCGGTCATCGCACCGGGCCCGGCGGCGAGCGCCGCGGCGGCGGCGTTCGCGTTCAGGCCGACCATCACTTCCGTGCACGCGCGCACGACCGCCGCCGGCGCCGTTCCGCGCTTGGCGGCCGTGGTGACGGCCCCGCCGCCGATCGGCTTGGTCAGGAACAGCGCGTCACCCGGCCGGGCCGTCGAGTTGCGGACCACGCGGTCCGGATGCACCACACCGGTGACCGCGAGGCCGTACTTGGGCTCGGGGTCGTCGATCGAATGCCCGCCCACGATCGTGACGCCGGCCCGCCGCGTCACCTCCGCGCCGCCGGCCAGGATCTGCGCCAGCACCTCACCACCCAGGCGCTCGAGCGAGAAGCCGACGAGGTTGAGCGCGGTCACCGGCCGAGCCCCCATCGCGTAGACGTCCGACAGGGCGTTCGCGGCCGCGATCCGGCCGAAGTCGCGGGGGTCGTCGACGATCGGCGTGAAGAAGTCGACCGTCTGCACGATCGCCAGCTCGTCCGAGAGGCGGTACACGCCCGCGTCGTCGTAGGTCTCCGCGCCCACGAGCACGTCGGCGTCCACATTGTGCGGAAGCCCTGCGAGGACCTCGCGCAGCTCGCCGGGGCCGATCTTGCACGCACATCCGGCCCCGTGCGACAGGTCGGTCAGCCGGATGGGCGCCTCGAGGGCCACCCCCGCATTATCGCCGCCGGTTACCGTGAGGCCATGCCAGGGCGCTTCACCGACGAGCAGCTGGGCGCGGCGCTGGAGGCGCTCAGCGACCCCGGGCGCTTCCAGGAGATCGAACGCCGCGTGGCCGCCGCCGCGCCTCAGCTCCAGCAGGTCCTGGCGGGGGCGCTGGCCGAGGGCGGCTGGTTCGACTCCGCACACGAGCAGCGGCTCGCAAGCGTGGCGGCGCTCGAGGATCCGGAGGAGCGGCTGACTCACTTCCGCACGCTCCTGGCGGAGGAGGCCCGGATGGGAATGCTGGTCGGGGTGGCGGTCGGGTGGGAGCTGGCCCGCGAGCTGCACCCCGACTAGGCTGCTGGCCTCCAATCCCGACCGACGGAGGTTGCCCAATGGACATCCGCTATCTCGGCCACTCCACATTCGAGCTCTCCAACGGGAACGCCCGCCTGCTCGTGGATCCTTTCCTGGCGCCCAACAATCCCAAGGCGCCGGTGAGTGCGGATGACGTCGACCCCACTCACATCCTGGTCACGCACGCGCACGTCGACCACCTGGCCGACGCAGCAGCGGTGGCCCGGCGGACCGGGGCCCACTGCGTCGCCCTGGTCGAGACCGCCGGCTGGCTCGGCTCCAAGGGAGTGGAGAACCTCTCCGACCCGAACCTCGGGGGCACGGTCAGCTTCGACTGGGGCTGGGTGAAGCTCGTGCAGGCACTCCACAGCTCGACCACGCCCGACGGCACCGTGACCTACGCGAGCGGCCTCGTGATCAACATCGGCGGCACCACCGTGTACCACCTCGGCGACACGTGCCTGTTCAGTGATCTGAGGCTGATCGCCGAGCGCACCCCGGTCGACATCGCCCTGATCCCGATCGGCGGCCACTACACGATGGACCGCCACGACGCGGTGGTCGCGGCCGAGATGATCGGCGCCGGCACCGTGATCCCGTGCCACTACAACACGTTCCCCCCGATCGAGACGGACGCCGATGCCTTCAAGGCCGAGGTCGAGTCCAAGACCGGCTCGAAGGTCGTCGTGATGAACCCGGGCGATACGGAGAGCTTCTAGGCCTGGGGCAAGCCGGCGGCCAGCGCGCGGACCTTCTCGACCGCCTCATCGCCGTGCAGTGCACGTCCGTGTCCGGGGCACACCGTCCGGGCCTCGAGCGCGCCCAGCTTGCGGATGCTGCGCCGGGACTCGGGTCCGTCGCACGTGAACAGCGAAGGCATCTCGCCGACCTGCGGGATGCCGGTGAACACGTTCATCGTCCGGATCGTGTCCGCGCACACCACCGTGCGGTCCGACTCGCGCCACAGCCCGATCATCCCGGGAGTGTGGCCGGGGAACGCGATCACCTCGAAGCCGCCGATCCGCTCTCCCTCGCTGAGGCGGCGGGCAACCGGGTGGCGGTCCTTCCACCAGCCGCTGAAGAGCCTGTCCATGAAGCTGTCCGGGTTCGGCGTCGGCACCGGCGCCTTCCCCTCCAGCGCGTCGGCGTCCTGCGCCGAGGACCACACCGGCGCGCCTCGCTCCACGGCCACGGCGTGCATCGCCCCCGCATGGTCGCGGTGGGCATGGGTGATGAAGATCGCCGCCAATCCGCGCCCCGCGACCTGGCGCAGGATCCGCCGCCGCGCGTGGCGCGTGGCGGTGTCGATCACCACCGCGCCCTCGTCGGTCTCGAGGAAGTAGACGTTGAACCCGTTGGGCGGAAAACCGCTGAGCCTGTGCAGGCCCGGTGCCAGCTCCTTCACGACCGCGACCCTATCCGAGCGCACGCGCCCGCGCGAAGACAGCGTCCATCATCGGCTCGGTGAGCTTCCCGGTGAACGTGTTCTGCTGGCTGGGGTGGAAACAGCCGATCAGGGTGTAAGGGCCGGTCTGCGCCTCTGCCCCGTGACCGAACTTCGGCTTCGGGCGCGGCACCTCGACGCCGGCGGCCCGCAGTGCGGCCAGCGCGCCGTCCCAGGCAAAGCTTCCCAGCGCGACGATGGCGCGTACCCCGGGCAACAGTCGCAGCTCCCGCACCAGATACGGCAGGCAGGTGTCGCGCTCGGCCGGGGTCGGCCTGTTCGCGGGCGGCGCACAGCGCACGACGGCCGCGATGTACGCGCCGGACAGCCTCAGCCCGTCGCCGGGATGTGTCGAGGTGGGCTGGTTCGCGTAGCCGGCCCGGTGCAAAGCCGCGAACAGCCAGTCCCCCGAGCGGTCACCGGTGAAGACGCGCCCCGTCCGGTTGCCGCCGTGGGCCGCGGGCGCCAGCCCCACCACGAGCAGCCGCGCGGCCGCGTCGCCGAACCCGGGCAGCGGGCGTGCCCAGTAGGTCTCGCCCTGGTGGCGCCGAGGGGGGTCCGCCGCGACGGACTCCCGCCACGCCACGAGCCGCGGGCACAGCCTGCACGACTCAACCTCCGCGGCAAGCCGGGTGAGGCTCAATCGACGTCGCGTTCGCGCGCCACGGCGCGCAGGCGCGCGAGCGCGCGGCGAATCAGCCGCGACACGTGCATCTGTGAGACGCCGATGCGGTCGGCGATCTCGGACTGGGTCAGGTCCTCCACGAAGCGCAGGTGCAGGATCAGCCGTTCCCGCTCGCTGAGCGCCTTCATGGTCGGAGCGATCGTGGCGCCGTACTCGACCAGCTCGTAGCGCTCTTCCTCCATGCCGAGCGAGTCGGCGTAGGTGGGTTCCTGGGAGTCCCGCTCGCTGCCGCGCTGCTCCTCGAGTGAGATCGCGTCGTAGGCGGAGGAGGCCTCCATCGCCTCCAGGACCTCCTCGGACGTGAGCCTGAGCTCGTCGGCCAGCTCCGTCGCGGACGGGGAGCGGCCCAGCTTGCGATGCAGCTCCTGCGAGGCCTGGTCGAGCTTCATCACCCGCTCCTGCATGCCCCGTGGGACGTGGACGGCCCACCCGGAGTCGCGGAAGTAGCGCTTCAGCTCACCGAGGATCGTCGGCACGGCGTAGGTCGAAAAGGCGGTCCCGCGGCTGGGATCGAAACGGTCGATGGCCTTCACGAGGCCCATGCTCGCGACCTGCATCAGGTCGTCGAGCGGCTCGTTGTGACGCTGGTAGCGGCGTGCGAGCTGTCGTGCCAGCGGCAGGAAGCGCTCCACCAGCTCCTCGCGCGCCGATGCGTCGCCCTCCTCGTGCAGGCGGATCAGCAGCCGCCGGTCCTCGCGCGTGCCACCGCCGGGGCGACGCTTGGCCTCCCCGGAATTCTCGTTCTGAGCCTCGGACTGCGGCGAGGGCTTCGAGCTGGGTTCGCCCGCGCTCAACCGAGCAGGCGGGCGGGGGGAGCGGTCATGCTGCCATGATAGGGGCGCTGAGGCTAGGCGGTTCCGGGTCGGACCCGGGCGACCTCGCGCAACCGTCCGAGTGCCTGGCGCAGCAGGCGCGAGACGTGCATCTGGGACATGCCGAGCCGTGTCGCAATCTCGGCCTGCGTCATGTCCTCGCGGAACCGCAGCCCCAGGATCACACGCTGGCGCGCAGGCAGCGCCCGCAGAGCGGGCTCGATCGTGACGGCATACTCGACCAGGTCGTAGCGCTCTTCGTGGGCACCGAGGGAGTCCAGAAAGGTGGGCCCGGCGCCGTCTGCCTGCGGGCCGTGGGCCGGCGAGTCCAGCGAGACGGCCTCATAGGCGGTGGCGGCCTCCAGGGCATCGGCCACCTGGTCCGCCTCGATCCGAGCCTCATGGGCGACCTCCTCCATGGTCGGCGCGCGACCGAGCACGCACCGCAGCGACTCGGCCGCGCGGTTCACGTCCAGCACGCGCTCGCGCATCCGCTGGGGTACGTACGCCGACCAGCGGGTGTCGCGCAGATGCCGCTTCAGCTCCCCGACGATCGTGGGCACCGCGTACCCGGAGAACGGGACGCCGCGGCCGGGGTCGAAGCGCTCGATCGCCTTCACCAGTGCGAGGCTGGCGATCTGGACGAGATCGTCCGCGGGCTCGCCGGCACGCCGGTAGCGCCACGCGAGGCGACGTGCCATCGGCAGGAAGCGGAACACCAGCTCCTCCCGGGCGGCGGGGTCGCCGTCGCGCGCCGCAGCGAACAGGTCGGAGTCCGACGCACCGGCCCCGGCCACGCTCGCGACACCGGACAACAACGTGGTTCCCATGACACCCAACCTTCCGATCCAACCCACGGGCCCGGTGGGGCCCGTCCCTGCAGCCCTAACGACCCCTCCCTCGGAAAACTTGCGGTGAATCCGTTTTCAGGAGCACCCGATTTCGTGCTACGGTCCTTCCGCAGTTAGGGGCACAGAGGGGGAACGGCTGTCCGGTAGGGGGAGAAAGAGGCTGATCAGGGTGGGGCGCCCTCCGCTTGTCGCGCTGCTGCTGCTGTTTGCGCTCGCGGCGCCGGCGCTGGGCGCATTCCCGGGAACGAACCCCGGCGAGAGCGTGCGGGTCAACACGCCCAACGATCCCGACTTCGACCGCTGCGAGCCCGACGACGAGCAGGGACCGACCTGCACGAACACGTTCGGGCAGCAGTACGAGCGCTTCGGCTTCGCGCCCAACGGCTCGCAGGCCACCGCGCTCTACCACAACCCGAGCGACCCGCACGTCCAGCGCCACTCGGCCCAGAACACCCTCGCGGGCCGGATCCCGCTGGGCCAGATACCGGGCGTCTCGGCGGACCGCGCGTGGAAGCACTCGACCGGCGCGGCCAGCGTGCAGGTCGCGATCCTCGACACGGGGATCCGCTGGAGCAACAGCGGCCTGCGCAAGAAGGTGGCGCTGAACCGCGGCGAGCTGCCGCTGCCGCAGGACAGCTCCGGGCCGTGCGCGCAGTACGACTGCAACTCCGACGGCGCCTTCAACGTCGACGACTACGCCGATGACCCGCGCGTGTCACCCACCACCGGACACGATGACGAGCCCGGCGCCGATTCGTTCCTCGACGCCAGCGACCTGCTCGTGGCGTTCAGCGACTCGAGCGACGACGACGGCAACGGCTACGTCGACGACATCGCCGGCTGGGACTTCTTCGACGACGACAACAACCCCTACGACGCCTCCAGCTACTCGAGCGCGAACAACCACGGCACGGGACGCGCCGAGGAGGCGGGCGAGGAGGGCAACGAGGCGAGCGGCGGCATCGGCGTCTGCCCCACCTGCCAGGTCGTGCCGATGCGCGTCTGGGACACCTTCGTGGTCGACACGAACAACTTCGCGCTGGCCGCCCTGTACGCGGCCGACAACGACATCGAGGTCGTCGAGGGCGCGGTTGGCGCGTTGTTCAACTCGCGCTTCGCACGGAAGGCGTTCGAGCATGCCTACCGCGAGGGCGTGTTCTTCGCGATCGTCTCGTCCGACCTGAACACCGCCAACCACAACGTTCCCACCGTTTACGACGAGGCGATGCAGGTGCAGGGCACCGTCGCGGACGTACAGGGGCTGGGCGAGGACACGGGCAATCAAGACTTCGTCGACTTCTTCAGCAACCTCGGGATCCCGCTCGGCACCAACATGCCGATCGAGACCTGGTTCCGCAACTCCGGTACGACGCAGTACGGCGGTCACGCGCACATCGTGATGCCGGCCGTCACGGGCTCGGCTGCGACGGGCCAGGCCTCCGGCGCCGCCGGACTCGTGAAGTCGTTCGCGCGCCAGGAGGGGATGGAGCTGGCGCCGAACGAGGTGAAGCAATTGCTCACCACGACCGCCTTCGACGTGGACCAGCCCGATACCGTCGGGCTCGGCGTTCCGGACCCGGCTCACCCCGGCTGGGACCAGCACTTCGGCTACGGGCTGCCCGACCTGGGCCTCGCACTGGAACGGATCGACGAGGGGAAGATCCCGCCGCAGGCGCTGATCACGTCGCCCGAGTGGTTCGAGCCGCTGAACGTGAACCAGCAGGAGACGGTGGAAATCGACGCCCGCCTGTCGGCCGACCGCGCGGCGGGCTACACGTACCGGCTCCAGTGGGCGCCCGGCATCGAGCCTGCGGAGGCGGACTTCCGCGAGGTGAACGTCCAGACGCGGACGTCCGCCTACGACGGCTCCCTCGGCGTGATCGACCTGGCCGCGGTGCGCGCGGAGCTGGACTCACTGCCGACCGGCGGCGCCACGGTTGATCCGACCGCACCCGCCATGGGGCCCGGCGACAAGGATCCGAACGAGCCCGCCTTCACGGTGCGGGTCGTGGTCACCGACACGGCGGGGAACCACGCCGAGGACCGCAAGATGCTGTTCGCCTACCGCGACGCGACCCTGCACGAGGGCTGGTCGAAGGACCTCGGCACGGGCGGTGAGGCCTCGCCGCGCCTGTTCGACCTCGACGGCGACAACGCGCTCGACACCGTGCTGGCCGACTCGAGCGGCGAGCTGAGCGTGCTGCACGCGGACGGCACGCCGTTGTCCACCTTCAACAACGGGCAGCCGGTGCGCACGCGCCTGTACCCGAACGTGCACCCCGGCGCGGAGTCATTCGGGTCGGTCGACCCGCCGCGCGAGGTGCTGCGCACGCCCGCGATCGGCGACATCGACGGCGACATGGAGCCCGAGATCGTGGACTCCGCCGGCGAGCACGTGTACGCCTGGGAGGCCGACGGCTCGGTCGTGGCGGGTTTCCCCGTGCGCCTCGATCCCTCGCTCTCGCGGCCCGCGGACCGCACACGCAACAACCACATCAAGCGCGGCTTCACCGCCTCGCCCGCGCTCGGCGACCTGAACGAGGACGGCGACCTCGAGATCGTCGTGCCGGCGCTCGACCAGCACCTCTATGTCTGGGACGGCAGCGGCAACCCGATGCCCGGCTTCCCGAAGAAGCTGCGCGATCCCGCGATCCCGGGCGCCGAGATCCTGACCACCGCCGCGCTCGGCGACGTGAGCGGTGACGGCAAGATCGACATCGTCACGCCCACCCAGGAGTTCGACGACAACCCGTCCGCGCCCCAGACGCCGGGCGGCGGCGCCGCCGGCGGCTTCTCGAACTTCCTCACGAACTTCCTCGCGAACGTCCTGGGTGGCAGCGGTCGCGTGTACGCGGTGGACCGGAACGGCGACGTGCTGCCGGGTTGGCCCACGGCGCCCAACGGCATCGTCCCGGACGCACTGCCCTTCGTCGGCCCCGGCGTCGACCACGTGCTCGCGAACGTGGACACCGACCCGCAGCTCGAGGCGATCGGCAACGTCGCCACCGGCGACGTGACCGCCACGAACGGCGACGGTTCGAACGCCGCCCAGTACGACTCAGAGCCGGCGGGCGGCGAGCACGTCGACAAGGAGAAGGTGATCAACCTGTTCGAGAACCCGATCGTCGCGAACATCGACGGCGTCGGGGGGCCGGAGGTCATCAAGGGCGGCGTGACGCTCAACCAGCTCGTCAACATCGGCGTGGCGGTCGGCCAGAACCTGCCCTACAACCACGTCGTGCAGGCATGGAACGCCGAGACCGGCGCGTCGCTGCCGAGCTTCCCGCAGGCGGTCGAGGACTACCAGCTCCTGTCCAGCCCGATGGTCGCGGACGTGTCCGACTCCCCCGGCAACGAGGTTGTGGTCGGCACAGGCATGTACTACCTGCGCAACTTCAATGTGGCCGGGATCGAGGGCACGGGTTGGCCGAAGTTCACCGGCGGGTGGATCTTCGCCACCCCGGCCGCGGGTGACGCGGACGGCGACGGCGACCTCGAGCTGACGACGATGACGCGCGAGGGCTTCGGCTTCATGTGGGACACCGAACAGCCCGCCTGCGGCACCAACGACGAGTGGTGGACCTCGCGCCACGACGAGTGGAGCACCGGCAACTACGCCACCGACAGCCGGCCGCCCGGGACGCCGCGGCAGTTGGGCTCCAACCCGAACGGCTCCCAGATCGAGCTGACGTGGACGGCGCCCGGGGACGACTGGCTCTGCGGTACGGCGCAGGAGTACAGGGTGCTGCGCTCGTCGAGCCCGATCCTGCACCCCGGCGACGGGACCGTGGTGGGCGACTTCCCGGCCGGCGCAGCCGGCACGGCCGAGAGCCGCACAGTGTCCGCGGGCGCGGGCGACGTCCACTTCGCGGTCCTCTACAAGGACGAGGCCGGGAACTGGGGCCGACTTGCCTCCACGTCGATCGCCTATGCGCGGCCGGCGGGGGCTACGCCGTTGAGGGCCTCGCTGGTGCCCGGGTACGAGGAGTGCACCGCGCCCGACCGCGTCCACGGCCCGCCGCTGGACGACCCCTCCTGCAACCCGCCCGCGCCCAGCTCGCCCACCCTGACGGTCGGGACGCCCGATGCGAACGGCGCGGCATCCGCGATGGTCGCCTCCTTGCGGCTCGCGGTCATGCCGGGCGACCCGTCCACCCCGGCCGACGAGGCCGACGTCTCGGGCACGTTCGCGGCAACCGACGTCCGCTGCGCGGGCACGAGCACCGCCTGCCCGTCCGGCCAGGGCTCCGACTACACCGGCAAGCTGCTTGCACAAGCGTCGATGCGGATCACCGACAGGGCGAACGGGCCCGCCGAGGACGAGAACGGCACGATGGTCGACACGCTGTTGGAGATGCCGGTGACCTGTGTCGGCACCGCGGCCTCGACGGTCGGATCGACCTGCGCCCTGAACACCACGCTCGACGCGCTGATCCCGGGTCTCGTGCGCGAGCGAGACCGGTCGATCTGGCAGCTCGGCCAGGTCACGGTCCGGGACGCGGGGCCGAACGGGTCCGGTTACGGCGCGGGATGTCCGACGAGCTGCGGGGACGGCGACGAGCGGACTTTCCTGCGGCAGGGAATCTTCGTGCCCTAGACGACGCCGGCCCTTGGCCGACGGCGCCTTACCTCTTCTTCAGTCCCGCCAAGCAGCCTTCGTAGGCCCGCTTTTCCTGCTTGTCGGAAAAGCCGCGCGAGTAGTCGCGCGCCACGTCCTCCGGCTTGCGATCGCCGTCCTCGAGGTTACGCTCGATCTGCTTCGGAAGGAAGCTGTTGCACACGGTCTGGGCGACCTTGTAGACGTTGCCGGGCTGCTCGGCGGGCTGGGTCGTGCTGCCCGAATCGTCGTTGCCGCCGGAGCCCCTGTTCTTCGAGCCGCCGGAGCCGCCGGAGCCTCCGCGGTCGTCCCCGCGCTCCTTCGACGTATTCGTCGTGCGGTCCTCGGCGGTCCCGGTGCGTTCCCTCTCGGTCGTCCCTGTCGTTGTGGCGCCCGTGTTGGTGGTGAACTCGGGCGAGCCGGCGCCGGTGGTGCCGTCGTTGCCCCCGTCGTCACCGCCGCATGCGCCGAGCGCCAGGGCGGCGGCCAGCAGCGCCACGGGCAAGCTTCCTCCCCTGATGGTGCTCATGACGGCCAGGATAGCCAAACAGGCGCTGCCCTATGGGCAGTCCGCTCCGACGCACTCCCGGTCTGCTGTCAGCTGCGCCGAGAGGGCGGCCGTGTTCGGGTCGTTCGCCGCGCTCGCGTCCCCGAGCAGGTTGTCCAGCTCCATCGGGTCGGCGAACAGGTCGTAGTACTCACGATGCACGATCTTCTGGCGGTCGGCGCTGTCGTAGTGCTCGATGTAGTGCGACGTCAGCGTACGCAGAGCCGCCCACGCCGGCTCGAAGTCCGTCGGCTGGCCCTCATTCTCGGTCAGCATGCGCGTGCGGTTCTGAAGTGGGTCGAGCAGAGAGCGGCCGTCCATCGGGGCCCCCGGGGCGATCCCGGCCACGGCGTCCACGATCGTGGGCGCGACGTCGATGTTCGCGACCATGCGGTTGTCGGTCGCGCCGGCCGTGAAATGACCGGGCCAGCGCGCATAGATCGGCACGCGCACGGACCCCTCGTAGGCCGTTCCCTTCCCCTGTATCCCGTGCTCCCCCCACATGAAGCCGTTGTCCGATACGAAGAACGCAAGCGTGTTCGACGTCTCGCCGGTCGCCTCCAGCGTCTCGAACAATGTCTGGACCATGTCGTCGACGGACATCAGCGTGCGCAGCTGGGCCGCGCGCGTCGCCTCCACGGTGGCGAGCGGAACCGTCCTGATCTGGATGTATGGCGGCTTGTCGCGCTTGTCGGTCTCCGAGACCGCAGGACTCGGTTCGTAGGGCGAGACGCTCGCGTTCTCGTACTGGGCCTCGGGAGTGAAGGGCCCGTGCGGAGCGGTGGTCGAGACCTCCATGAACCATGGTGTCGCATCCTGGTTCTCGGATGCCTCGATGAAGCTCACCGCGTTGTCGCGGATGTACGAGGTCGCGTACTGGGTGATGGTCTTGACCGTGCCGCGCTCGTTCACGCGAAACGGCGAATAAC
>Ga0190275_10001204_pt1 | contig 19576 bp, 24 predicted proteins | sample Popmic550T_FD_133745 | JGI IMG/M metagenome (GOLD analysis project Ga0190275, IMG submission 133745) | Populus adjacent soil microbial communities from riparian zone of Yellowstone River, Montana, USA - 550 T | ecosystem: Environmental > Terrestrial > Soil > Riparian zone > Trees stand | place...
CGTCGCCCTCGACCGCGAACGAGTCCCCGTCCTCGTCCTTGTAGAGCTTGGCGCCGCTCGCCTCGCCGTCCTCCTCGGCCTTCTCCTCCTTGAGCAGCTTGTCGATCGCATCCTCGTTCGAGGCTTGGATCGCGCCGACGAAGCTGCGGTCCTGACCGCTCGGCACGTTCACGAACGCGCCCGCGTCGGTCGACCCGACGACGAACTCGTTGCCGAGCGCCTCCTCGACCTGCTCGAAGTCCCCGTCCTCGTCGAGCTCCTCGCGGATCGCCTTCTTGATCGCGTCCCCGAACGCGAACCGCTCGATCAGGTCCGTCGCGGCCCGGTACTGCTCTCCGTTGGTGTCCGTGTCGATCGCGACCACGAACGGCGAGTCCGCGGGCAGGTAGCCGAGCGCGTTGTCGAGCGGACTCTCGGCGTCGCTGCCCGAGCTGCTGCTGCCACAGCCAGCGATCGCAAGGATTCCAAGGACGAGGAGGAGGGAGGAAAGCTTTCGCATGGCGCGGCAGGCTACCGCAGCCCCCGGCCCTTTCGCCGATACGATGAGCCCCGCGGCGAGGTAGCTCAGTTGGTAGAGCACACGACTGAAAATCGTGGTGTCGCCGGTTCGAGTCCGGCTCTCGCCATACGAGGAATGGCCTGCAAATCGGCCGCTTATTTGAGGCGCGGTGGGCGGTTGATCAGGGGCCCGTTGGGCCGGATTTCGCGTTCGAAGTCCTATTCGGAGTCCCAAACCCCCTCCGTTCGGGTCTTGCCAGGTGTCGTCAGAACGTTCCTCAGAGCCCTTCGAGAAGGGCGCTCTCGGGGCCTCCCCAATCCTCCGGAACGCCGAGCAGGGCAGCGGGACTGGCTTCAACGTCTTGGTAGGTCACGCCCCCTTTCCGATCAAGGTAAATGGGTTTGATGCACTATCGGCCGTAGGCGGCGAAGGCGCGTGGGAGTTGTCCGGTTTGGTGGTGTGCCAGATGCCGCTGCGAGGGTGAGTAGTCGGAGACCGACCCTGGCGGCGAGGCCGCCGATGGCTCTGGCGTTGTGGCGTTCGAGACGACTTGGCCTTTGCGGGTCCAGATGGTCGATTCGATCCGTTGGCGATGCAGGCGGGTTGGCCGTGGCGGGCGGGTTCGTCTTTGCGGTCAGGGCCGCTCGGCCAGCCGCGCATCACAGCGCGCAGCGCGCTCGGCTCCGTCCCAGCCAACAAGCCTATTTACGAACGTTGCATTACTCTGGCCCGCGCGAAGCTGCTAGCGCGCTCGACTGGTCCGAGCCCCCTTACCAGATGACAGCGTCTTCGGACAACTGCGAAAACGTAGCTGCGTGTGCCGCGCATAGAACCCAAGCCATGCTCATCAGCGATCTCGCACAGGCCGACAGCGAGCGCCGCCGTCCACCTCCAGACCAGATAGCGAGCCCATCGCCCCACAAGGAGCGATGCGCATGACTGGGGTGCCCGACCCTGCGGAAGATGGCCGCCGAGCTGCGCGTCTCCATCCGCAGAGCGCACCGATCGACTGGACGCTAAAGGAATCCGTGCGTGCCGCCATGCGTACGAAGGTCCGGCGCCTCCTCACCAAGCGTGACGACCCGCCCGATCTCGAGCAGCAGACGTTCGAGCAGGTGCCGGAACAGGCGGAGCTCTTCGCTTCCACCGCGACGGAGTCGGCTGCGTGACAACTGCACGACAGTGGCTTGACGAGCTAACGAGCTACTACACACCGTCGTCAACTCAGTTCGATGGCGCTCGGAGCCATAGAGCCGCGATCGAGGTGCGCCTCGACACGTTCCTCGGATTGCACGAGATGTTCGAGATCGGCTCGCTGCGCCACGGCACCGGCGTCTGGCTCTACAGCGACGCCGACTATCTCGTGTCACTGAAGGGAACCCGACCCGACTCCCCATGGACGATGCTGAACAAGGTCAAGGAGCAAATGCAGGCGCGATTCCCGAGCACCACTGTCACCATCAAGCGCCCGGCCGTTGTCTGCAAGTTCTCGGATGGCGACGTTGAGGTGGTGCCCGGCTATCCCCACGGGAGCGGATACTCGATCGCCAACCCCGCGGATGGCTGGATGCTCACGCATCCAAAGAATCACAACAAGTACGTCGCGTACGCGAACGCGAAGCACCGCGGCGCGATCAAGAAGCTAGCTCGTCAGGTCAAAGTCTGGAAGTACAAGCGCAATGTGCCTGTGTCCTCTTGCTATTTGGAGATGCGGACCGCGAAGCACATGAACGGCGAAGACTCGTACGCACCATTGTGGGACCTCTACCTCACACTGAAGAAGATGCGTGACGCTGACCTCGCAGCGATGAACGACCCAACCGGACTGGGCTCTCGGTTCGGGGCATGCTCCTCAGAGGCCCGACGACTTGACGCAATGTCCAAGCTCAGCACGGCGATGAGCCGGGCACTCAAGGCGAAGGACTACGCCGCGGAGGGATACGAATCACTGGCAATCGAGCAGTTGAAGCTGCTCTTTAACCAGTAGGGCGTCGCCGGGATGAGCGCTCAACAGGACTACACGCCACCGGTCAGCTCGATGATCGAGACGCGGCAGAACGACCGCGATGCGCTTCGATTGCTCATCGCACAGCGTCGGCTGTATCGATAGGCCAAGCGCTGGCTTGGCGTCCGCTGGCTCGGCATGGTCCTAATCGGCATCGGGGCGCCCGTCGTTTCCGTTCTCTGGCCGAGTCTCGCGGTAGCGGCGGGCGCCGTGGCAGGCGCGTGGATCTTCGCGGGGCGGACCTTCCTCGCGCTAGCCCAGTCGAGGCTCACTACGCAGGCGGCGTCAGTCCAGGAGCAGTTCGACTTCTACGTCTTCGGTATGCCGGACACGACAGCCCGCTCCACGCTGCCGTCGCACGAGCGGATTGCAGCTATTGCAGGGCCGGAAGACCAGATTCGCGAGGCAGCCGAGTCTGAGCGCCTCGCCGATTGGTACGCCATCGATCAGGCGAATAGCGGCGCAGTCGCCGTAGCGATTGCCCAGCGTGCGAACGCCTCCTATACGGACGGGTTGATTCGAACTACGGCGATTGGATGGTCCGCAGCGACTGCTGCGTGGTGCGTCCTGCTGATCATCGTTGCTCTCTCGGCACACGTGACTCTAGAGACGTTCTTGCTCGGGGTGTTCCTGCCGGTACTGCCCGCTTTTCTCGACGTGGTTCAGTACGTCGTCGGTGTATGGCGGTCGGCAGCAGAACGCGCTGACCTCGCTCGTGCCATTGAGGGAAGGCTCACCGGCGCATCCGAGCCGGACCCCCAAGAACTACTGGTCTGGCAGGAACAGCTGTTTGATCTCCGACGTGGCGCGCCGGAAGTACCAGACGTTATCTACAAGCTGAGGTGGACGACGAACGAGCGGACGATGCGGTCGGCGGCAGACCAACTGGGCCGCCGGGCCCGCGGAAGGGGCTGATGGCACTCACTACGGCAAAGGCGTTCAACGAGTTCAAGGCCAAGCTGCTGCTCACCACAGCACATAAGGACACGGTGAAAGGCCGGCAGACTACTACCGAGGGCTACCTCCGCGACTCATTCCCGTCATCTAGCGATCTACCGCTTCGCTCGACATACCTCATGGGGTCGGCGGGCCGCGACACGATCATTCGGCCGTTGGATGACGTCGACATCCTGGCCGTCTTCAACAACAAGGACGACATCTTCGATCGGCTCTACCGATACGACTCGAAGAAGTTTCTGTATCGCGTCCGCGACGCACTCAACGACTATCGGGTCGAGGTCGTCGGCGCCCGCGGTCAAGCGGTCCGCCTCTTCTACAAGTCCGCACCCCACGTCGACATCGCCCCCGTCTTTGCGTGGTCCGGCGGAGGCTACGCTCTTCCGAACGGCTCGGGAGGATGGCTGACCACCGATCCCTATGCCCACCACAACTGGATCACGCAGCGTCAGCAAGTTCTGTCTTACCGGCTCAAGCCGATGGTCCGGATGCTCAAGCGATGGAACAACGTGCACAGCAAGTACCTGAAGGGCTTTCACCTCGAAGTTCTGGTCGCGACTGTGTTTTCGAGCCTCGGCGGAGACTCCCGAGACGCCTGTGAAAAGTTCTTCCAGTGGGCCCCGAACTCATTGACCGTCAATGATCCGGCAGGGCACGGCGGCGACCTCTCGGCGTACCTGACCTGGACAACGCGTTCCACCGTTCTCAGCAACTTGGAGAGCGCGAGGCAGCGGGCGGCAAAGGCCAATGCGGCAGAGGCGAGCGGAGATCACGCTGAGGCAATCCGACTCTGGCGGATTGTCTTCGGCAACGAGTTCCCTACCTACGGCTAGCGCGTGGCTCGTTTCATCCACCGGTTACGCGGCTCATACCGTCCATACCAACCTTCCGGAACCGGCATCAGTCCCGTGCAGTACATCGGAGGCCATCGGGGGAATGGCCTGCAAGTCGCCCGTTTCTGAGGGTTGATCGCACCCGGAAGGGACGTCTACGGCAGCCGGCTTCGGGCTTGGAGTCCGGTCGGCAGCCGGCTTCGGGCTTGGAGTCCGGTTCGGGAGTCCTAAACCCCGTTCTCGATCCTCGCCCCGGGCGTCGGGAAAAAAGGTCCAGGCGTCGGGCCAGTGGTTGGTCGGCTCGGCGAGCGCCGGGTCGTAGCCGACCACCTGTACGTCACCAGCAACGCTGAGGACGGCCTGGTAGCCGTCACTGGTGGCGACCGCGCGAAGCCCTCCACGGGCCTGGGTATGTAGGCGCGCACGCGGTCGCTGCGGGCGGGGTCGAGCGATGCGGCCGTCCTCGATGGCCTCTCGAGGATCGATGTCAGCGCGGTGATGAGCTTTGAGCATCGCCGGGCCGGTCGGGTCGCGGCGGCGCTCGCGTCCCGTAGCTCATGATCCCCGCGGATCTCGCTACCTCTTCACGTTTGCACAAACTATGGCTCTATGCCATACTTTGCGCATGCCTGTCGCTGTCCGCGACATCCTTCTGGATCGCGCTTTCGACCAGTACGGCTTTTTGACCTCCGACGATGCCCGGTCGCTGGACATCGATCAGAAGCGGCTCGTGGACATGGAGCGCCGAGGCACGCTGGAGCGCGTCGCACGAGGCCTCTACCGGTTCAAGATCGTCCCCCGCACCGGCCGCGAGCACTTGATGGAGGCTGTGCTGTGGCCGCGACGCATTCGCGGCGTGCTCTCCCACGACACCGCACTCGAGCTGCACGACCTCTGCGACATCAACCCGACCAAGATCCACATCACCGTCCCGCGCCGATACCGGATCAATCGCGTCATCCCCGCGACCTACTCGATCCATCATCGCGATCTCCCCGACTCGGACCGGACCTTCATCGAGGGGATCGCCGTCGTGACGCCCGCACGGTCGATCGAGGACGCGATTGACACCCACGTCGACCCCAAGCTCATCGACCAAGCGATCGAGACGGCTCGGCGTCGCGGACTCCTCCGAGGCGCGGCTCTCGGCGAGCTCGAAACCCTGGCCAGACAGGCACAATCGGCGTCGTGAGCTTCCCGAAGGCAAGGCCGCCTCACAACATCCGCGTGCTGCACGGATGGTTGCGGGACTACGCCCGCCAGAACGACATCCCTGAGGGGCACCTCAAGCATGCCGTCGACTACGCAATCGTCGTTTCGGCGCTCGACCAGGCACAGGCGTTCGGCGGACCCGCATTCGCGATCAAGGGAGGAGTGGCGATGGAGCTACGTCTACAGCTTGCCGCACGGGCCACGCGCGATCTCGACGCCGTCTTCCTCGGCGCCTTCGACGGTTGGCTGGACGCGCTCGACGACGCGCTTGCTCGCCCTATCGCCGACTTCGATCTCTCGCGTGGCGTACCCGAGCCGATCAAGACGACCTCGACGATGCGCGTCGACATCTACCTCGACTACCGCAGCCGCCGCTGGGGAACCGTGAAGCTCGAGGTCGCGCCGGCCGAGGCCGACCAGGTCCTCGACATCGACGAGGTCGACCCGTTCGACCTCACCCAGTTCGGCCTACCGGCCGCCGACCGCGTTCCGATCGTCGGACTCCCCTACCTGATCGCCCAAAAGGTCCACGCCTGCACCGAGCCGCTCGATGGACGCGACAACCCCCGCGTGCGCGACCTCATCGACCTCCAACTGGTCCAACCCCTACTCGACGATGCCGACCTTCCGCGCATCCGCCAAGCGTGCCGGGCAATCTTCACCGCACGCCATACCCACCCCTGGCCGCCCACGCTGGCGATCCCACCAGCGTGGCCAGCCGCCTACGCCCGACTCGCAGACGAGCAAGCCAACACCCAGCTCGCCCCTACCATCGAGGACGCCGCTCGCTCCGTCGAAGCACTGGTCGCACGCGTCGAAGCCAGCGTGGCCCACGCCGGACGACGAACAGTCGACCGACATCGCGAAGCCCTCGAGATCCTCGACAACGCCGAGCCCATGACCGACGACCGATAGGCACCCCCAAGACGCCAGCGCGCTCGCATTGGGACTCCAGCCGCCGCCCACGTCCTAAACCCTCACGAAACCGCCCGAATCCGCGGGTACGTCCCATCCGTCCACTCTGCCGAATCCGCTTTCTAGAGCCTCAAACGGACCATCGCAGGCCACTGTCCGGCTCGCTGAAAATCGTGGTGTCGCCGGTTCGAATCCGGCCCTCGCCATCTAGGGAATCGGCTGGAAAATCGAGGAAGCTGCGCGGCCGATGGTGGCGGTTCGGCGCCCGGTTCGGCCGCTTCTGGGGGCAGTCCCTTTTCGTTACCGAAGCAGAGCGGGACCGCCTCGCTCAAGATGCGGTCGCGAAGGTACGGCGAGAGCCCGCCCTCGCTGAGCACGTCCACCGCAACGTCGAGCCCGTCCTCCGGCTCCTGACCCAGCGCGATCAGGTCGAAGAGACTCCGGCCCTCCCTCCATGCCGACGAGCAGGTCGAGATCGCCGCCCTCGTACCGCTCGCTCCGCGCAGCGGACCGAAGATGCGGACGTCCGTGGCGCCGTGGCTCACCGCTACGACGACGATCTCAGGACGCAACTGGCCTGCATATATGCTTGCCCCATGGGAGCCCCCGCCCACGCCAGGCACTGTCAGCGGGCGAGCCGATCGAGAATCGCTTGGTCGTCCTCGATCATCTGGCGAAGACGGCCTCGAAACGCCTTGTCCTTGCGTCGCTCGTCGATCAACAGGTCGATCGCCTCGCGCACGGTGTCGGAGACCGGCTTTCCCTCGGCCCGAGCGACGGCCTCCAGCTCAGCGGCCTTATCGGCTGGTAGCCGGAGCGTCATTGCCTTGGTGTCCATGTCGATCCCTCGTCCGCCGATAGGTGTCTAGATACCACGGTATCACGGTAGCCATGCGCCGTCTAGACCTGGCCGACTACCTCCTGATCGCGGAGGCGATCCTTGGAATCACGACCGACCGGCTCAAGCGCACGGCGAAGCTTGGACTCGTGGAGTCGGCCTTGGCAGCACCCTTCGCTGGATTCGGCGACCACGACCTCTATCCCGAGCCAGCCGGCAAGGCTGCTGTTCTCTGCTCGCGACTCATACGCAACCACCCGCTTCCCGACGGCAACAAGCGCGTCGCGTTCATCTGCATGCGCGAGTTCATCGCCCGCAATGGCTTGACATGGCGCCGGCCACCCGATGACGAGGCCGCCGCAATGGTCGAGCGACTCGCCGGTCGGGAGATCGACGAAGCTGACTTCGGCGCCTGGCTCACGAGCTACATGAGCTAATGAGACGACCGCCGGCCCCGATGGCCAAGGGTCAAGAGCGGCGAGTGCTGCGATTGGTTTGTGGATGACACCGAACTCGACACCTAGCCCACGGTCCGCCCGAGCGCGGCGCCTCGCATACGCGTCGAGACGGTGCTGAATCGGCCCTCGTCATCCATGACACGATCAGCGGCTATGCCGAATTCGAATAAGGGCAGGCAGGGCATCGGGTCGAACAGGTGGATCGCGGTCCCGGTCATGCTGGTGGCGTGGGTCATACGGCAGTCGTATGTGGGCAGCAAGGCGACACTGCCTCGGCTCCGAGTGGCCGCGTGGGCGTCCAGGTAACTACCGTCGAGCGACAGGCCGCTGAGGCAATGTCGGTTCTGAAGACGAGCCGGACGGCCGATCCGGCGCTCGCCTTCCAGGACGACTAGCCCGCGGCAAGGGGAGGCGAGCCGGTGCGCCCGGGCTCGCCTCCCATTTGCGCCTCGTTCCTCTGGAGGGAGGGAGGACACGCGGGGAACGTAGTCGGAAGATGGTCGTGTGTCCATGGCTGCTACTGACTAGTCAGTCGTCGCTAGTCGCCCTGACGAACGCTGGGGAGGTCATAGCTGACTAGTCAGTCACAGCCATACCCCTCGGAACGATGCCGGGCTACGGTGGCAACGCCTGAGCGATGGGTGTGACATGCCAATCCACTGTCGCCAAGGCGGAGTGCCTGCCCTCCATAGCGCAGGGATGGCGGGGAGGCAGGGCGCGGCTCACGCGCTCGGCCTCCCCCAACCATCGTCGATGTCATGTGGCCTGACGATTGGGTGCAAGGTGTTGTCTGTTGATTCAGTGAGTGTGTCATTCCCGCGTGGGCTGGCGCAGGTCCCGGTCCTACGAGATGTCTCCATGGAGATCGCGCCGGGGGAGCTGTTCGCCGTCTATGGCAAGCGTGCCGCGGGCAAGACCACCCTGCTGGAGGTCACGGCCGGCCTGACGACACCGGACACAGGCTCGGTCGCCTTCGACGGATGGGACCTCGCGAAAACCTCACGGCGCGAGCTGGCGCTCCTGCACCGCGAGAAGATCGGCTGGGTCGAGCGTGCCGGCCCACAGACCGCAGACGTCCCGATGCACGTCTACGTCGCGATGGCGCTCTACCGCACCCTCAGCCGCCGCGAAGCCCACAATCGAGCTCTGACGATCCTCGAGCGCGTCGGCGCGCGTGACTACGCCGGTGCACTGTGGGGTGACCTGCCTCACACCGTCCGCGTGTTCGTCGCGATTGCGCAGGCGCTCGTTCGCGAGCCCCAGCTGCTGATCGTCGACGACCCCGTCTACGGGCTCGGTGCCATCGAGCGCGACGACGTGACGGCACTCCTTCGCGAGGTTGCCGAGCAGGCCGGCGTCGCGGTCCTGCTCGCAGTACCGGAGCTGCCGGCGATGCTCCATGCCCACCACGTACGCGTCCTCGCCAACGGCAAGCTCATCGGCCCACCGTCCGCGGACGCCGACACTGGCACGGTCGTCCAGTTCCCCCGAGCCCGACGGCCGGCCTAGCAGAGCTAGTCCCCGCCATGGGAGTAGGCGAGCCTCCAGAGCCTCAATACCGGCAGCAGGAGCCGAGCGAGGGAGCCCCCGGCTGCGGCCAGCGCTTGGGTTTCGCAGCGCATCTCCGGTGCACGCGCGCTGTCCTTCGACAAGTACATAGCGATCATCGCACTCACGACAACGGCGTGCTTGTGACCATCTGGAAGGCTGAGCGCTCCGAGTGAAGCTGTTCTGATGCAGGTCGCAAGACGGTGCGTCCGCTCCTCGGCACTTGGGTAGTGCGCCACGTAGCTGTGGTCGCCGGACACCGCGTCCTCAGCCTGGTCGGCATAGCTGTCGAGCATGACGGCTACCAGCGACATCCACGGCCAGTAGACATGCTGGGTCATCTCCACCTCGCCGACCGTCACGTTCTCTCGAGAGGCCAGCGTAAGCAGGGCAAGAACGGCCAACGACCCGCTTGCTCCTCCGCCCAACTCGTACCACAGGAACCTCCCGTTCTCGGGGCCCTGGAGTGTCGCCCAGCGCTCGACGGCGACGTCCCGCTCGCGGGGATCGGTCAAGTGGTTGAGCGCGAGCACTTCAAACCGCCCCGCCTCGCGCAGGACGAGGACCCGAACCCGATCGTAGGAGGGAAGGGCACGGCATCGCTGTTGACACGATTCGACCAGCGCCCTGAGATAGCCGCCGTCGTCCTTCCACGGATGATGCCGGTAGTAGTCCGACGGGACGCGGCGGGGGTCGACCGCGTCGAGCAGTGCGAGGTGGAGTTCCCTTCCGTTGGCCTCTGTCCTGTGACGCTCGTTGACGTTGTCGAGAAAGTCGAGGATCAGCTCGTACGCCGTCAGCAGTCGGAGCAGGTTGCCGTCACGGCGGGCGGGCAGCGTCGAGAACAGCGCCGCGCCCTCCGCGTGCGTCCGCTTGTGAGCCAGAGCGTAGAGAGCGTCATCTCGGATCGGGCCGCTGGGTATGCGCTTCGCGAGAGCACGCCAGTGCCGCATCTCGCGCGTGACCTGATGGGTCCCCCACGACAGCTGTCTCGTCGCAGCGCGAATCAGCGCCCAGAGCTGCGCAGGGGTAAGCGGGGTCGGATCATCACGACCTGGGTGCGACATGCCATCTCCGAGCCTATGGCGGCTGGGCGCATCGCCTCACGCCCACCGGTCAGTACGGGCGCGACTGATAGGGCGTGGGGTAAGCTCATGTTCCGATCACGTCGCTGGAGGGGCGGAGGGAGATGAGCGATCTGTCGACAAAGCACATGGTGCTTGGCCTCGTCGTAGAGCGGCCGAACTACGGCTATGGGCTTCAACAGCAGATCACCGAGCGGCTCGGCTTTCTGCACCTCGCCCGTAGCAACGTCTACCAGGTCCTCAAGCGCCTCGAGGAGGAGGGCCTCGTCGCCCAAGCCGGGCAGCTGCGCGTTCGACCGAGCGATACCGCCGCACCGCGGACGCTCTATCGCGCCACCCCGGAGGGAGTAGCCGCGTTCAAGGAGTGGATGGCCGCTCCGAGCGAGCGCGGAGTGCTTCGCGACGAGTTTCATACCAAGCTCGCCCTCGCCGGCCCAGAGGATCTGCCCGAGCTGTTGGTGACCGCCGAATCTCAGTTGGCAGCCTGCGTCGCGGACTTGACCGCGCTCACCAAGCCGTCGTTGCGCGCCGCACGGGCCGGTACGACGCCGTGGCCCGACGCTGCGCGGATGCTTCTGGATGACTTCCGGGCTCAATGGCTGGAGGGCACCATCGACTGGCTCACCTCCACCGTGGAGGTCATCGAGGCGCGCATCGTCCAGCGGGCCGAGCCGAGCGCGTGACGTTGTTGTCCGTCGATTCGGTGAGCGTGTCGCTTGCACGCGGGCTGGTGCGGATCCCAGTGCTACGTGACGTATCGATGGAGCTGGCGCCGGCGGAGCTGTTCGCCGTCTATGGCAGGCGCGCGGCGGGCAAGACCACCCTGCTGGAGATCGCGGCCGGCTTGACACCACCAGACACAGGCTCGGTGATCTTCGACGGACGCGACCTGGCGAAGATCTCACGCCGCGAGCTAGCGTTCCTGCACCGCGAGAAGATCGGCTGGGTCGAGCGCGCCGGCCCACAGACCACAGACGTCCCGATGCACGTCTACGTCGCCATGGCGCTCTACCGCACCCTGAGCCGCCGCGAAGCCCACGACCACGCCATGCGAATCCTTCACCGTGTTGGCGCGGGCCACTACGCCGGCGCGCTCTGGTCGGATCTGCCGGACACCGCTCGGATGTTCGTCGCGATCGCGCAGGCGCTCGTTCGCGAGCCCAAGCTGTTGATCGTCGATGACCCGGTGTATGGACTAGGCATCACCGAGCGCGAGGAGGTGATCGGCCTGCTTCGCGAGGTTGCCGAGCAAGCCGGCGTGGCGGTCCTGCTCGCAGTACCGGAGCTGCCGGCCATGCTCCATGCCCATCAGGTGCGCGTCCTCGCCAACGGCAAGCTCATCGGCCCACCTCCCGACGACGCCGGCACCGTCCTCGAGTTCCCCCGCACCCAATGGTCCGCCTGACTTGCTCGTCCTCGACGAGGTAGTCAAGCACTACGGCGCCGGTGGTGGCGAGACTGTCCGCGCGTTAGACGGCATCTCCATGACCATCCGGGCGGGTGAGCTCGTCGCGCTCTACGGACCGAGCGGATCAGGCAAGACGACCCTGCTCAACATCATCGCGGCCCTGCTTGCGCCCGACAGCGGCCACGTCTTCGTCGAGGGCCGTGACATCTCCAGCTGTCTCCGCGCGACACTCAGCGCTACCGCAGAGTCGAGCTGGGCTACATCAACCAGTCCACCGAGCTGCTGCCCGGCATTCGCGCGATCGACAACGCCGCGCTGAAGCTGCTCGGCACGAGGTCGAACGTGCATGAGGCCCGCGACCAGGTGGTCCCTTTGCTGGAGCGCCTGGGACTCGCCGATCGCCTGCATCACCGCCCCCACGAGCTCTCGGCTGGGCAGCGCCAGCGTGTCCTGATCGCCCGGGCGCTCTCCACCCGTCCCCAACTGGTGCTCGCCGACGAGCCGACCGGCAACCTCGACGCACAACGCAGCCGCGAGGTCCTCCAGATGCTCACCGACGTCTGCGCGGAGCAGCAGATCGCCACGCTCCTGGCAACTCACGACCCCCAGGCAGCAGCTTTCGCGACGCGTGCGCATTCACTGCAGGAGGGGCGTCTTGCGCCGCACGGCCCGCCGGATCTCGCGCTGCCGGCGGAGAGCGGGGGCTAGCGACTCTGCGCCCGGACAACGCATTCTTCCTGTTCCGAATCCGTCTGCGGGCTCGCATCGTGCAGGAGCTGCTCGCCGTCACCGGAATAGCCATCGGCGTCGGACTGGTGTTCGCGGCGCTGGTCGCGAGCACCAGCCTCACCGGCTCTGTGCGGCAGCTGACCGACAGTGTCATCGGGGACGCGACGCTTCAGCTCTCAGCACGCGGCGCGGCGGGCTTCGACGAGCGGATAGTCGAGGAGGTGAGGGCGGTCGAGGGCGTCGACACCGCCGCACCCGTACTCGAGACACAGGCGAACATCCTGGGGCCGAAGGGCCGCGCCTCGGTGCTCTTCCTTGGCGGTGACGAGCACTTCACCCGCCTCGGCGGGTCTCTGCTCGGGCACTCCGGTGGCGCTGACTTCTCCGGCATCAGCGGCATTGCCTTGCCGGCACAGCTCGCGGATTCGCTAGGCCTCGCCTTCGGTCAAAGCCTGCGCATGGAGGTCAACTCGCGGGTTCGCTCGGTGACTCTCGGTGTGAGGCTCGCCGAGGCCGAGATCGGCGCCCTCGTTCACCACCCGGTCGCCCTGGCGCCGCTGGAGGGCGCACAGGAGATCAGCGGCATGGAGGGTCGCGCCACCCGCATCCTGGTCGAGTCGAAGCCAGGCAGGGAGCGGGCCGTACGGGCCGCCCTGACGCGGATCGCGGCCGATCGCCTCGATGTAAGCGCCGCCGACTCCGAGGTCGCGGTATTTGCACAGGCCGCGTCTCCGACGAATCAGTCGACGGCGCTCTTCTCCGTCTTCAGCGCTCTCGTCGGGTTCCTGTTCGCGTTCAGCGCCGTGCTGTTGACGGTGCCCCAGCGGCGCCGGTTCATCACCGACATCAGGATGTCTGGTCACACCTCCGGGGCTGTCGTCCAGCTGTTGCTCCTCGACGCGCTCGCCTTGGCAGTGCCGGGGGTCATTCTCGGTTTGCTGCTCGGCGATCAGCTCTCCCGTCACCTCTTCGACTCGACGCCGGGGTATCTGGCGGCTGCCTTCGCCTTCGGATCGCAGCGGATCGTCACCTGGCAGAGCGTCGCGATCGCGAGCGGGGCAGGAGTCGCAGCCGCCTGCATCGCCGTCTTCGTGCCGCTGCGAGACATCCTCGCCTACCGCCCCAACCGAAAGCGCCGCCCGCCGAGCCACGGCGGGCGCTTCGACGTTCGCGCGGGGATTGCCGCCGCGGTGTGCCTGGCCGTCGTGACTGCCCTCGTCGTAGCGGCACCCGACGCCGCCGTGCCTGCAATCGCGACCTTGACGGCTGCACTGCTTCTGTTGCTTCCGTTCCTGCTCCGAGCCGTAGCGGCCGCCTTGGCACTCGTCACCCGCTCGATCCGCAGCGTCGTTCCGACTGTCGCGCTCCAAGAGCTCGGGTCCTCGGAGGCCAAGACGCGCACGCTCGCGGTAGCGGCCACCGGCGCGATCGCGGTCTTCGCGGCTGTCGCGATCGGCGGCGCCCACGCCGACCTCGAGCGTGGACTCGACGCGTCGGCACGAGACATCGACCAGAACGCCGATATCTGGCTCACCTTCGACGGTAAGGCGAACATCCTGGCTACAACGCCATTCGACAAGCCAGGACAAGTGGCGGCTGCTGTCCGCGGCGTCGCCGGAGTCAGCCAAGCGCACTGGTATCGCGGGAGCTTCTTCGACCTAGGTGACCGACGCGCATGGGTCCTCGCGCCCCCACCGTCGGCCGAGAACCCGATCCCGCCGACCCAGATCATCGAGGGAGGCGTCGCGCGGGCCAGCAAGCGGGTGCGCAGCGGGGGATGGATCGCCCTGTCCCAATCCATCGCACGCGACCTCGATGCCGAGGTAGGGCAGCGAGTCACGTTCCCGGCGGTCGTACCGACTCCCTTCCGTGTCGCGGCGATCACCACCAACCTCGGATGGCCGCCGGGCGCCATCGTGCTCAACGCCCAGGACTACGCTCGCGCTTGGGGCTCGCGCGCTGCGAGTGCTCTACATGTCGATCTCAGGCCTGGTGCCCCGCCCGACGAGGTCGCGGCCGGGATCCGGCGCGTCATAGGTCCCAACTCGCCTATGCGCGTCGAGACGACGCACGAGCGAGTGGATCGACACTACGCGCTGACGCGGGAGGGCCTTTCTCGACTGACCCAGATCTCCGCGATGGTGCTCATCTCCGCCGTCCTGGCGATGGTCGCCACCGTGGGCGGAATGATCTGGCAGCGACGAAGAACCTTCGCGTCGCTCAAGGTCCAAGGCCTGTCCGAGCGGGAGCTGTGGTCGTCGCTTCTTCTGGAGAGCACCGTCCTACTGGGAACCGCGAGCCTCGCGGGGGCGGCGTTCGGACTGTACGGCCAGGTTCTCCTCGGGCGAGCACTGGAGGCCATCACGGGCTTCCCCGTCTTCTACTCGGTTGCGGTGCTGATCGCCGGAAGCGTCCTAGCCGCAGCCACGCTCGTCGCCGTCGCAATGCTCGCTGTCCCGGGCTGGTTGGCCGTGCGTGTTCCCCCGCGACGTCCCGAGGCTTGAAAGGCGCTGAAACTTAGGAGCGCGTACGGGGATCATGAATCCCGTGGCGCGATAACGACCGCATGGACACCGACCCCGATCAGAATCACACGACCCATAGCGGAAGGCTTAGAGCGTTCCTCGAACGCGAAGGAATGAACCACGACTGGTGGGTCCGAATGCTTCTCAAGTACGGTCGAGCCTTCGAGTGGTCATCGCTGCCGAAGGATGTGCTCGCTATGCAGGAACGCTGCTGTTATTTGAACTCGTTCACACTCGCGACTGAGCAGCCAGATCGCTTTGTCTACTTCGAGGGCTACGCCGCACTGGCCAGCGCGAACGGATGGGGAAGCTCTCACGCGTGGTGCATCGACGGCGACGGCAAAGTCGTCGATCCGACTTGGGCCAACATCCGCAGCGCCCATCCCGGCGGATATCTCGGGATGCCAATTCCGCTCCACATCGTCGAGCCCTATGCGTACTTCGAGTCGCGCGGCACGATCGACGGCTGGCTCCGTGAGCGTCGTGACGAGATGGAGATAGAACTGCCTCGTCAGCTCGGCGTCGATCCGATTTAGGTGTTGTGTTCCGGTCACTCATTGATGAGTCCATGCCGCATGAGAAGATATCTTCGTGCCCCAAGTGACGTACTCGTTCTTCTCAGGCAGCGAGCAGGTAACCAACATGCTGGTTCAGCCGGTCACCGAGCTCGACGTCGCGAGGCGAATCGCACGAGAGATCAGCGAATTGCCCAACCAGCGGGACGCAACGATCATCGTGCGGTCACGCAGGATCGAGGGAGGCGGCACAGGCGAGTGGCGAGGGATCGCAGCGGTCTTCATCAATGGAGATGAGATCGAGTCGGACGACCAGCGTTACCCGCGTCACGTCGAGCCATAGCGCCTATCCGCCAATAGGAGCGAGTCGGTGACTAAGCACTCAACTACAGCCGATCGTCCTAGCCCACGCTGGAATCGACTCGAGCGGTGCTCGGTGAGCGCTCCTCAGGCGTCGCCCAGCTCAGGCGGCAGCGCCGTCAGCCCGTCTGGGTAGAGGTCGGCGATCGTCTCCGGGCTCATTTCGAGCGTGTTGCCCGGCTCGGGTGGCGCTCCGCAGACGAGCCACAGCGCGTCGGCCTCGGTGTCGTTGAAGACCTGGCGCACGGTGCGCGGCTCTACGACCAGCGCCGAGAGCGGCTCGAGGGTCACGACCTCGTCGTCGATCCGCACGCGGCCCGTTCCCTCGAGAAGCACGTAGAGCTCGGTCTGGACCCGATGGCGGTGCTTGGTGATCGTCTCTCCTGGCCGGAGCCGCCATAGCCGTGCGCCAAGCGCGTCGGTCCCGAGCTGCTTGGCCAGGTCAGTGTTGAGCACGCCAGTTGCGTTCGACGGCCGCCAGAAGGCGTCAGCGGCGTGCAGGACCCGATAGCCAGTGCTCATGCGTCCATGATCGCCCATGGCGGAAGGTGACTGAAGCAGAGCCACCGACGGTCCTGGTAAGGCTGTGGGGGTGACCGCCGCGCTATCCGCCCGTGGCCTCTCCAAGCGCTACGGCAAGACGACCGCGCTCGACGCCGTCGATCTCGAGGTCGCACCGGGAGAGCTCGTCGGGCTGCTCGGCCCCAACGGCGCCGGCAAGTCGACGCTGGTGAAGATCGCCTGCGGGCTGGTCTCCCCCACGGCCGGGGCGGCGCAGGTCAACGGAGCGACGGCCGGCAGCCGCCCAGCACGAGCCTCCACCGGCTACCTCGCCGAGCTGTTTCGCTTCCCCAGCTGGGCCCGCGCGGAGGAGGTGCTCGCGCTCCACCAGCGCCTGGCCCGCTCCGACGGCGGCGCCACGGAGCGCGAGCAGCTGCTCGCGCGCGTCGGCCTCACCGGCGAGGGCGGACGCCGGATGGAGACGATGAGCAAGGGCATGCAGCAGCGGCTGGGCATCGCCCAGGCGCTGATCGGCGACCCGCGGCTCGTGCTGCTCGACGAGCCCACCAGCGCGCTCGACCCGGGCGGCCGGCGCACGGTGCGCGAGGTGCTCGTCGGGCTGCGCGAGCAGGGCGTCGGGGTGCTGCTGAACTCGCACCTACTGAGCGAGATCGAGCTGGTCTGCGACCGGGTCGTGATCATCGACGGCGGCCGGGTCGTCACCGAGGGGCGGCCGCAGGACCTGACCGCGCCCGGCGGCGTCGAGATCGAGACCTCCGACGGCGTGCGCCGCCTGCCCGACGCGCGCCGCGAGGACGTACCGCGGATCGTCCGCGAGCTCGTGGCCGACGGTACCGAGGTCTACGGCGTCCAGGTCGTGACCGGCACGCTCGAGGACGCCTACCTCGCCGCCGTGGTGGGGCGCGACGGATGAGCGACGCGCTCGCGATCGCCGGCCATGCGCTGCGGGAGGCAGTCCGCCGCCGGGTGCTGCTCGTCGTCTCGCTGCTGACGGCGGTCTTCCTCGGGCTCTTCGCGCTCGCCGCCTTCGAGGCCTTCGACTCGCTCGAGAAGGTCAACGGCATCGTCCCGATCGACGAGCGGGCGCTGGCGGGCGGGACGCTGCTCGGCCTGGCGATGTTCGTAGCGCTCTTCCTCGGCGTGGTGCTGGCCGTCTTCCTCACCCTCGACGCGGTCCGCGGCGACGCCGAGCGGGGGCTCTTGCAGCCGCTGGTCGTGCGCCCGGTGGGGCGTACGACACTGCTCGCCGGACGGCTGCTCGCCGCCTCCGCCGTCTGCGCGCCCTACGTCGTGATCGTCTTCCTGGCCGCCGCGCTGATCACGAACGCCGCCGGCAACTTCTGGCCCTCGTCGCTCTTCGTCCCCGCCGCCGGCCTGGCGCTGGGCGTCATCACCGTGGTGGCGGTCTCGCTGCTCGGCTCGACGGTGCTCTCGACGACCGCCAACGGCATCGCGATCTTCATGGTCTTCGCCACCGGGCTCGCCGCCGGGCTGCTGGGCCAGATCGGCGAGGGGCTCCAGGTCGACGCGCTGGAGACGGCGAGCTCGGTCATGTCGTGGATCGTCCCGTTCGAGGCGCTCTACCAGAACGGGCTCCACGCGCTGACCGCTGACATCGGCGGCGCGGCCGGCGTGATTGTGCAGCTCGGCCCGTTCGGGGGTGCCAGCAACGTAGGCGCGGGGATCTGGCCGTGGGCGGTGGCGTGGTCGGCTGTCGTGCTGGCGTTGGCGGCGTGGGCGTTCGGCCGGCGCGACCTCTGAAGTGACGCCAATCCGCGTTCTGACGAGGGCCACTGAACGTGGTGTCGCCGGTTCGGCGCCCACTTCCATGGCGCATGTCAAGCACGGCCAGATCGAGGTAGGCACATCGCACGATGGTCCTCATGCTGCTCCTCGGCTCGGGATCGGTCGAGGAGTCATCCCGAGCACAATCGCGCTCTGCCCGTGAGCCAGCCGTCGACGACCCCCGCACCGAACTCGATAAGAGGCTCGTAGCCGACGTCCTGATGCTCGACGACCGCGGCGCAGATCGCGACGACGTCCCACGGATCGGTGCCCGCCTTCTCCGCCAGCGACAGGAAGGGCCACCAGTCGAGCACGCCGGACTCCAAGTAGTGGTCGCGCTCGCGCTGGAGCGCCGCGGCCACACCTCGTCGAGCACTGCGAGTCACTCGTCGCCAGGCCCGCTCAGGGTCGAAGTCCGCCACCGGAGCTCGTGCCTCCAGTCCCTCAAGCAGATGCCTGCATTGCTCGGTGACGTCACCCGAGGGCTTGGCCTCGAGCGCCTCGAAGATCGCCCGTCGCTCCGGCCGGTCGAAGAGGATCCCCAGCTCCCGCGCGACATCAGCCGGCTCGTCGGCCGTATGCACGAAGGTAAGCATCCTGTTCGGTGCCTCCAGAGCGGCGCGCATCGACCCCGGATCGCGCCGCTCGGGGAGGGCCGCGCCCTTGAGCGCCTTCAGACGAACCGACGTGGGTAGCTCGCGCGGCCTGCCATCGTCTCGCAGCAGGAGGATCGCCGTCGGCAGCGCGAGATTGATCCGGTCGGTGAGATCCATCTTCTCGATCGTTGCGGCATTCCACTGATACCTCCAAAGCTCGCGGTTGATGTGCCGCGTGTAAGCGAACGACTCGACATGGATGGGCGTGAATCCATGATCATCCAGGAAGCGAAGGAGGCTGTCGACACGTCGCCCCGCTAGCGACTCCGGCTTGAGGGCAAGCAGTGCGACCCGATGAAGGACGGCGAAGGGCTCGTCTCCAAGCGCCTGTCGGGCATCCCACATCGACTCACGGAAGTGCGGATCCCTGGAATACAGTCGCCGCTTCTCTGGAAGAGAGCTGAGGCACTCCCAGTCGACGTCAACCACCTGTTGCTCCATCGCCGCGTCCCTCTCCGAGCCGCCACTTCCCCGCTCACCAGTCAGCGAACCCGCCATCCAAGGGCGTGGTCTGCCCCTGTCAAGCCGTCACAACCGCCGCTTCCAGCCCTGCAGACGTGGCGCTTGACGATCGCTTAGGCTCCGGCGATGGCGAGCTCTTCGGATAACTAGGAATTATCAATGCCCGCTGACGGTGTTTCCAACACCTATCAGGAGAGACTCGACGGGATCCTGCGAGCCCACCAGGAGTTCCGCAGCCATGTGGTGCCGCTGTGCGCGGCCGAG
>Ga0190275_10001205_pt1 | contig 19573 bp, 15 predicted proteins | sample Popmic550T_FD_133745 | JGI IMG/M metagenome (GOLD analysis project Ga0190275, IMG submission 133745) | Populus adjacent soil microbial communities from riparian zone of Yellowstone River, Montana, USA - 550 T | ecosystem: Environmental > Terrestrial > Soil > Riparian zone > Trees stand | place...
AGGCATCAAGGCGAAGGCGCCGATAGATTACAAGGCTGGCCCCTTCCCTGAACAATACGATCTGTCATGGACCGTGCAGTAAGGGACAACCGGCCCAGTTCGACGCAGTAGCCGCATATCGAATTAGCCGGGCACATGCTTCGTGTGCTCCGGCTAATTCGTTATTTTGCGCCCGCCTGTTTAAGCAACTGCACCAGGTTTTGATGCCGATACTTGGTTGCAAGCATCAGCGCGGTCGCGCCGTTACCGGCCTTGGCATTTACGTCAGCCTTGCCCGCGATCAACGCCTGCGCCACATCCGTATGCCCAATCTGCGATGCGAGCATCAAAGCGGTCGCGCCATTGTCCAGCCGCGCATTCACGTCGGCGCCGGCGGAAAGCAGCATCCGCACGACCTCCGGATGTCCTTCCTGCGATGCCTGCATCAACACGGTAATGCCATCGTTTCTCCTGGCGTTCACATCCGCCTTGGCGGCAATCAACTCTCTCACCGCCTCCACATGGCCGTTTTGTGACCCCCGCATCAAGGCGGTCGTGCCGTTGCTGGTCTTTGCGTTCACGTCGGCTTTGGCTTCCACCAGCGCCTTCACGACCTCCGCATAACCGTTTTGCGACGCCGCAACAAGTGCGGTCGAGCCATCGTCTGTCCTGGCGTTCACGTCGACCTTGGTAGCAAGCAGCGCCTTGACCCTGGTGAGGTTGCCGTTTCCTGCTGCAGCGATGAGCTCGCTGCCGCCCATATTCGCCCACGCACCTGTCGAAACGAGGAATAATGTTACCAGCGTGCTCCAAATACCTGTAAGTTTCATTAGCCTGGCCACTTCAGCCTCCTTTACCGGATAATTTCCTGCTATTCTTGACGCAATACTGGTTCGCTTCGCAGCCGTAGGCTTATCACCACAGGCAACTTCGCCTATATTGTATGGGGTTCACTCGCTTAACCTCAGAAAAAAAATGAAGGCACGCGCAATCCAGATCGAAACACCTGGATTTACTTCGATCAAATGCTTGGTCTCGCCAGTGCGGGGAAGCCAACGTAGGCGAACGTGAGAGATTATCAATCGCCTAACTCGCAGAGAACGGCCGATCTGACGAGCGACTTTTGAGGAGATTCAATGCGCAAAATCCTTTTTTCATTATCGTTATTGCTGGCCGCGTCGCCGGCAAGCTCAGCGGAAGGCCCTATGCGCCCAGGATTGTGGGAAGTGACAACCACCTCGCTTTTGTTGGCGCTGGTACCTCAGATTCCGCCGGACACCATGCAAAAACTCACAAGGCTGGCAAAGAAACATGGAGTCGATGTTCCCCAAATCGAGAATGGAGCAGCTACATCCAAAGTTTGCATCACGCCTGAAATGGCCGAGCAGGACATTCCCGTTTACTTTCATCAGGCCCAACTGGGGTGTAGTGCTCAAAACACGACCCGGACCGGAAGCAGCTACAGAACCGAACTGGTCTGCGCAAACGCTCAGTTCAAGGGTAACGGAACGGCGGAGGGGACATTTACCAGCCCGGAGAGCTTTTCAGGGCAAACTCAGTTTAATGGCGTAGTTCAAGGCAACCCCATTGACGAGCATGCGGACGTGACTGGACGATGGATTAGCGCAAGCTGCAGCCCGGCGAAGGCCACGTATTGACGCATGAGTTTGCCTGTCAGGCAGCTGCTCTCATTTTCCCATTATCCCAGCCTTCTAACCGCACGAAGGCCGACTCGAGTTCATCAGCCATCAGATCCTGATGGCGCCGCGCATCTCAAGATCCGGCAACGGCGCTGTTCATGGCTTCTAGCAGCCGTTCGTGAATGTCCCCAAATGCGCCATTGCTCATGACCACCACGTGATCCCCCGGCCGAGTCGCAGTCTTAATCGCCGCGATCAGGTCGTTAAGATCTTCGTAGGTCGCCGCTCTTTTACCCAGCGAAGCCAGCGCTTTACCTGCTTCCCAACCCAGATTTGCGTTATAGCAAAAAACCTCATCCGCTGGTGCCAAGCTATCGGCGAGGCTTTCTTTCCACACCCCCATCTTCATCGTGTTTGAACGCGGTTCCAGCACAGCAATGATTCGGGCACCCTTCACTTTGCTTCGCAAGCCATCAAGAGTAGTTCGAATTGCCGTCGGGTGATGAGCAAAATCGTCATATAGCGTGATGCCGTTCCGGACACCGCGGACTTCCATGCGCCGCTTGACGTTCTTGAACTGCCTCAGTGCTTCTATACCAACGTTGATCGGAACGCCAGAGTGACGCGCGGCTGCCAGCGCAGCCAACCCGTTCATGAGGTTGTGCTCGCCCAGCAGACTCCATTGTAATAACCCCTGATAATCACCCTGGAAATTGATGGAGATCCCATCAGGCAAAACGTTTCCTCCCCAGCCATTTGCCACCCCTACCAGTTCCACCGGCGTCCAGCATCCCTGACCCAACACCCGCTGTATGCTTTCCTCCCGCCCGTTGGCGATAATCAGCCCGTTTCCGGGAATGGTGCGCACGAAATAGTGAAATTGCCGTTCAATCGCCGCGAGACTGTCAAAGATGTCGGCATGATCAAATTCCAGGTTATTGAGAATCGCAGTTCTGGAACGAAAGTGCACGAGCTTGGAGCGCTTGTCGAAGAAAGCCGTGTCATATTCATCGGCTTCAATGACAAAAAAACCAGACCCGCCTAGTCTGGCTGATAGCCCAAAATTCAGAGGAATGCCTCCGATCAGGAATCCCGGGGACATGCCCGCGTACTCGAGTATCCACGCAAGCATGGACGCAGTCGTCGTCTTTCCATGGGTGCCGGCGACTGCCAATACCCACTTGTCGCGCAAAACCTTTTCCGCCAGCCACTGCGGGCCAGAAACATAAGGGAGGTTAAGGTTAAGGATTGCCTCCATGAGCGGATTTCCGCGGGTCACCACATTCCCGATCACAAACAGATCCGGGTTAAGCCTGGTTTGGTCGGGCGAAAACCCTTCCGTCAACTCAATCCCCTGCGCGCGCAGCTGGGTACTCATAGGCGGATAGACGCCAACATCGCAACCGGTCACCTTGTGGCCGGCTTCGCGTGCAATTGCAGCGATTCCACCCATGAAGGTGCCGCAAATTCCAAGTATGTGAATATGCAAATCCTAACTCCTACTGCGCGCCAGCAACATTGTGCGGCTAAAATTAAGTTTGACTGCGAACAACCGTGCGTATAGTTTGGCTTCCGTTTTTTGTTACACTTACGGCTTTGTCCGGCCTTAGGATCTCATTTGGCCAAGCCGGGCAGTAAGCCTCCGATGGAGGCCTCCTCGATTTCTGCAAAAACCGGAGCCGATGCGCTACGTGCCGCCTGCCTACATACCGGTGACGCGAGACCTACCAATCTGAAAACGGCAATGCGCCCGTGCCAAGACGGTGCCCTTTTCCGGATATCTCTCCTCACATGAAATCGCGTTTCTCCCGCCCGACTTGCTGGTTTCTTTTTCTTTTCTGCCTTGCATGCAATGCGCGTGGCGATAACGCATCACCCTCAGCGCGGCAAAAATCTGAGCGTACGACGACCACCCCGACCCAAGCTCAGGGCAGCGAGAATAAACCGGTCGTCGTCGACACGGAGCGCATCCGCGGCCATCATGAATATGAGGCTCAAAGGCCAAGCGGGGCTGAATTACGCGGCGCGCCGGCTACCTCAGCCGGGCGACCCCCTGATGGAGCTGGGCAGATTGAACCCAGGCAGGACTATACACCATCCGCGGGGACGACAAAAACGGGAGGAGCTGCTGCAGCCTCTAAAACGGAAACCGGCAATAAGGAAAACCAGCCCGGTCACACGGGGATCGAGGGTATAGCAGAGCCGCATGGGGCGCAGGAGTTTGAACCTCAGCTACGTCGAGGTACGACTTCGCCCGGGGGCATTGCATCGCTCAGCGCCAAGGATCGAAGCAAGATGGCGGTCGAAGGCAGTGGTAAACCAGGATTTGCGGAAACCGAGCATATCCGCGGGCACCTTGAACAGCCAAGTGACATGAAGCTGCGCTTGGGAGGAGAAATGGAGCCGGATACGGACTTGAAAGTTGCCGTGCCTGGGCCAGAAAAGGTAAGTCCTAGAAGCAGGCCCGTGTTCGTGGCTGCCGACCGTCTGCAAGGCCACTCAGACAGGGAAGTGGAGGCGATCGGCAGAGCCGAGTTGAACAACGGTGAACAGTTCATTTCTGCGGACCGCTTGAAATATCGTCAGGACACGGAAGATGCGGAAGCTGAAGGCGGGGTCCGTGTGGAGCAGCGAGGAGACATACTGGAGGGCTCCCGGCTCAAGTTCAATCTGGCCAGCAAAACCGGCGAACTCAGCGAGCCAAGCTACCAACTAAAGGACGCGAGCAGCAGGGGCTACGCCGATATGCTCATGTTTGAAGGGGATAATCATTACCGTTTCCGGAAAACTACCTACACAACGTGCCCCGCAGGCGAAGACGACTGGCTCCTGAACGTTGCAGACCTGCAGCTCGACCATAACAAGAAAGTGGGGACTGCGCGAAACGTTAAGCTCATGTTCAAGGACGTGCCTATTTTCTATACGCCGTGGATGAATTTCTCGTACAGCGGGCAACGTAAATCCGGTTTGCTTGCCCCCGTATACGGCACTAACGTGAGAACCGGGCTCGAAGTGACAGTGCCGTTCTATTGGAACATTGCACCCAACTACGACGCCACTGTTTCCGCGCGCATGATGTCGAAGCGCGGCATCTCGTTCAATAATGAGTTCCGCTATCTGGGAGAAAAATGGAGCGGTACGGTTCTTGGCGACATACTGCCCAATGACTGGGAGACGCAAAAGACTCGCTGGCGCACGTCGTTTGCACACGATCACAATTTTGGTGGCGGCTTCGCCGGCCGCTTCGACTACAACCGGGTCTCCGACGATGCCTATTTCCGAGATCTTGGCAACAACCTGAATCTCACCTCACGGACCAACTTGCTGCAACAGGGCGTGGTTACGTATAACCGCGCTCTGGGTGAAGATGGCACGCTGAACGTCACTTCACTGGTCCAAAGCTTCCAGACTATTCAGGATCCGCTAGCGCCCATCGTGCCGCCCTACAAGCGCTTGCCGCAGGTGGGCATCGTCGCCAATAAGCCTGATGTTTTGGGAATGGATCTCAATTTCTTCGGCAACTGGTCGAATTTCTCTCATCCTACGATGGTAGGTGGTCACCGCCTGGTCCTCTTTCCCAGTGTCAGCTATCCAATGCGCACTGCATTTGGCCACATCACACCTAAGGTCGGAATACACCATACCAGGTATAGCCTGGACGAGAGCGCACCCGATCCAAGCCCAACCCGTACCTTGCCCATTGTCAGTCTGGATAGCGCCCTCGTCTTTGAGCGCCAGATGGGGTTGGGAGGAGAGCGCTTCACACAAACCCTTGAGCCGCGGCTTTTGTACCTGTACGTGCCATTCCGTGATCAGAGTCAACTGCCAAACTTTGACTCGGCCAATATGGACTTCAACTTCGCCCAGATGTTCAGCGAAAACCGGTTCAGCGGCTCCGATCGCATCAATGACGCAAACCAGATCACCTTCGCCCTTGCCTCGCGCCTTCTGGAATCCGGCACCGGGAAGGAACGCCTTCGGCTAGCTGTTGGCCAACAATTAAGCTTCATTGACCGGCGCGTTACATTGGATGCGCCTGAGACTATCAGCCGCAGGCCCGATTTTGTCGCGGCCGTGACGGGATTTCTCACCCCGACCATCATCACCGACAGTAGCTTGCAAGTCGATCAGACGCGATTCATGGCGGAGGTGGTCCGCTCCGGCCTGAGCTATCGGCCGGAGCCGGGGCGCGTCATCAATGTGGGTTATCGTTTTACCCGGGACGTATTGCACCAGGTGGATGCCTCCAGCCAGTGGCGCTGGTCCGAAAATTGGCAGACCGTCGCGCGTCTGAATTACTCCATTCAGGATCAGAGAATTCTGGAAGGACTGGCGGGACTTGAGTATAATGCCTGCTGCTGGTCGTTGCGGTTCGTGCTTCAGCATCTCACGACCGCCACACAGAAAACGACCACCGCGGCTTTTTTGCAACTCGAGTTAAGCGGCTTGATGCAAATTGGCTCCAACCCACTGCACGTATTGCAACGCAGTATTCCCGGCTATGTTAGAACCGGCAGTCAGGGAAGCACCCTATTCGAAGGCCCATAGAAATTTATTGCCCTCCTCTTGTCCTCTGCTCAGCGCTTATTCACATGGGCAAAAAATTCTGGTTAGGTCCTCCTTTCCTGGTCATGCTAGTTGCGGGGATGGCGTTTGCGCAACAACCCGCCCATTCCGGAAGCATTAGGACGATAGACCGGATCGTAGCAGTCGTGAATGAGAACGTGATAACTCGCTACGAGCTCGACCAAATGCTCAGGGCCATCGTAATTCAGTTCCAAAAACAGGGCGTCCAGCCGCCCGCGCCGGCGGTACTGGAGAAGCAGATGCTCGAGCGCATCATCTTGAACCAGGTCCAGTTGCAATTGGCCAAGGAAACGGGATTGACCGTAAGCGACACTGAACTCGATCAGACCATGCGGCGCATCGCTCAGGAAAACAAGATGACGCTGCATGAGTTTCACAACGCACTGGAGCGTGACGGCGTCAGTTTTAACAAGTTCCGTGACGAAATACGCGATGAGATGATTTTGGTTCGGCTTAAGGAACGGGAGGTCACCAACCGAGTAAGCGTGACCGAGGGAGAGGTGGATAATTTTCTGCACACCCAGGAATCGTCCCCCTCGCAGAATGAGGAATATCGCATTGCCCACATTCTGGTAACGGTGCCGGACCAGACGAGTTCCTCCCAATTGCAGATGAGGCGGGAGCGGGCAGAAGCCGCGCTGGCACGCTTGAAAAACGGAATCGAGTTTGCACAAGTGGCGGCAGAATTCTCGGATGCTCCGGATGCGATGGAGGGAGGCCTACTCGAGTGGCGGCCCGCGGCGCAACTAACAAAAATTTTTGCCGACGTGCTGACGCCAATGAAGGAGGGTGAAGTGACTCCAATCATTCAAAGCGCAAGCGGTTTCCACATCCTCAAGCTTGTGGGTCGCCGCAGCCAGAACGAAGCCGTGACTATGGTGGACCAGACCCACGCACGCCACATACTTGTCAAGATCAGCGAACTTACCTCGGAAACAGACGCCCGGCGCCGTGTAACAGAGTTGAAGGAAAGGCTGGACAATGGCGCCAAGTTCGAGGAATTGGCCAAGGCCCATTCTGAAGATGCGAGCGCGCCCACCGGGGGCGACCTGGGCTGGCTCTCTCCCGGCGACACAGTGCCTGAATTTGATCACGCCATGCGCGCGCTTCAACCCGGTGAAATCAGTGAGCCTGTCCAGTCGCCATTCGGGTGGCACCTGATACAGGTGGTGGAACGCCGCACCCAGGATGTAAGCCAGGAGCGGCAACGACAAGCGGCGCGTCAGGCTATTCGCGCCCGTAAAGCTGATGCAGCTTTTCAGGAATGGCTGCAAAGGCTGCGTGACCGCGCCTATGTCGAATACAGGCTTGAGGAAGGTTAGGATTGAACCAACCGGTGAATAGCATGTCCGGGAGGCAGCCAGCCAAAGACCGAAGGTTTGCTCTCACTACGGGCGAGCCGGCGGGAATTGGGGCGGATCTGTGCGTACAAATCGCACAACTTGATTTGCCTTTTAACCTCGTCGTGCTCGCCGACCGCGAACTGTTAAGCGAGCGCGCACGCTTATTGCAGCTCCCGCTGGAAACAACCGCTTATGTCCCCGCCCCGGGGCACGGGTTCGAATCCGGGCATAAGCCGGGCTGCTTGCAAGTACTGCACGTTCCCCTGCCCGAACCTTCCATCCCCGGCAAGCTCGATCCGGTCAATGCCCGCTATGTGCTGAACATGCTGGATCGCGCTGTTGCAGGATGTCGCAAAGGCGAATTCAGTGCGATGGTTACTGCGCCCGTGCATAAAGGGGTCATCAACGATGCCGGGATAGCCTTCACCGGGCATACGGAATACCTGGCTCAACTGACGGACAGCGAAGCGGTTATGTTGCTGGTGGGCGGCGGAATGCGCGTGGCGCTCGCGACCACGCACCTGCCACTAAAGGATGTGCCCGCAGCGATCACGCGGGACGCGCTGGAGCATAAACTTCGCATCATCCACACCGACTTAATCGATCGTTTTGCTATTGCCAGGCCTCGTATCGCCGTGGCAGGACTGAACCCTCATGCCGGCGAATCGGGACATCTGGGCAAGGAAGAAATAGAAATCATCATTCCGGCGCTCGACCGCTTGCGTGCGCAGGGGATGGATTTGGTTGGCCCGCTTCCAGCGGATACCCTGTTCCATCCACCAAAACTTAAAAACTTCGACTGCGTATTCGCCATGTACCACGACCAGGGGCTACCGGTATTGAAACACGCGAGTTTTGGCAGCGCAGTCAATGTGACGTTGGGCTTGCCAATCATTCGTACTTCCGTGGATCATGGAACTGCCGTCGACCTCGCCGGGACCGGTCGCGCCGATCCGGGCAGCCTTGTCGCTGCCCTGGAAATGGCGGCGACGCTCGCGGAAAATCGAAAAATCGCGCACTAACCGCGGACCGACGGGCTTGCGCTGCATTACACTTGCCTATCCCCCTACATAAGTGACGCGCCATATTCCCCGCAAACGCTTTGGCCAAAATTTCTTGACCGATCGTCAGGTCATCGCGGAAATTGTCAGTGCCATTCATCCGCGCAAGGGTGACCTTCTGGTGGAAATAGGTCCTGGAATGGGCGCCCTGACGCGGCCCCTGTTGCAATTAGTCAGTCACCTGCACGTCGTAGAGATCGATCGGGATATCGTCGAGCGCCTGCGGGGTGAGTTCGCCAGCGAAAAGCTTTGCATACATGCAGGGGATGCGCTGGAGTTCGATTTCTCCATCATTGGTAAGGACCTGCGTATGATAGGAAACCTCCCGTACAATATTTCCACGCCGCTCCTGTTTCACTTAAGCAAATATGCGTCGCATATCCGCGACATGCACTTCATGCTGCAAAAGGAAGTGGTGGAGCGCATGGTCGCAATGCCCTCCACACCCGCCTACGGGCGGCTCTCGGTTATGCTGCAGTGCCGTTTTGAAATGGAGCAGCTTTTCATCGTTCCACCAGCCTCTTTCCGGCCGGAGCCTAAGGTTGAATCGGCCGTAGTTCGCATGATTCCTCTCCAGCAGCCGCTTATTGGCAGCGGCAAGGAAGAACTATTCGCGGATATTGTCGGCGCCGCTTTCTCGCAACGACGCAAGACCCTGCGCAACACGCTGCGTGATCATCTAAAGCCCGAGGATTATTCTGCGCTGGAGCTTGACTCGGCACAGCGAGCGGAGAATTTATCCCCGGCGCAGTTCGTTCGCATAGCGGAGCGGTTGGACAAGCACTAGCGGCGTTAGCCGCCTAGGTTCCTAGTAACCCGGTTTATAGTCAGACTAGCGTCGTGCAAACCGAAAATGCCCTGCCGAATTTGACTCAAGCGCAAGTATTTTGTGTTCTCACGTTTACTCCAAGCGAAGCGTGAGTATAATTTGCCACGGTGACGAAAAAGACGAGGCATAAAATAAACGGGTTCTTTCTTCAGATACGCTCATGAAACTTTCGGCCGCATATACATTCGTATTCGTGATTGTGCTGACTTGTTTTCTACCACAATCGGCGACGGCGGAAATCTACTCATTTACAGATGAGAATGGCGTTGCGCATTTCAGCAACGTGCCTACGGATCCGCGGTATGTCCCGCTTACGCCATCTGCTCCCTCTGTCAGGAAAGCAATCGCCACGACCGGTAGACAGGCTGAACCCAACCTGAACTCTCGATACGGGAGAATCATAGAAGAGATCGCTCGCACTTATGGGCTCGAAAGTGCGCTGATACACGCTGTGGTCTCTGTCGAATCAGCTTACAGAGTCACGGCGGTTTCCAGGAAAGGCGCGGGTGGCCTGATGCAACTCATGCCTGAAACTGCACAGCGGTACGGGGTGGCTGACCGGTTTGATCCGGTACAGAACCTTCATGGCGGCGCCAGATACCTGAGCGACTTGTTGAAGATGTTTAACGGTGATATGAGATTAACGCTGGCCGCATACAACGCTGGCGAAAACAACGTTATCAAATACGGGAACCAGATTCCACCGTTCCAGGAAACGCGGGCTTACGTACCGAAGGTCATGGAACTGTATCGCAAGTACCAGGGAACCTCCAATCTTGCCTTACCGCGGCGAGGAACCTGAAAAGCTTTCAGATCAACCCTGTCTAAGCGCTTCAATGCCCTTTAAACTGCGCCCCATTGCTATAAACAGGGTCGAGCCCGCTTCACGAATTACTTCTTCGGCATATAAAGATCGGTAATTGACCCTTCCGCGATTTCAGCAGCAAAGAAGATGGTTTCGGATAATGTCGGGTGCGGGTGAATGGTGAGGCCGATGTCTTCCATGTCCGCGCCCATTTCCAGTGCCAACACCGTTTCGGCAATCAGTTCCCCCGCATTTACGCCCACCATACCGGCGCCAAGAATGCGACGCGTTTTCTTGTCCAGCAGCAATTTGGTCATGCCTTCCTCCCGAGCCATAGCGAGAGCGCGACCACTCGCAGCCCATGGGAATACCGCCTTTTCGTAATCTACTCCTCGTTTGCCCGCTTCGGTTTCAGTCAAGCCCATCCAGGCAATCTCCGGATCGGTGTAGGCTACGGAGGGAATGGTGCGTGCATCGAACGCTGCTTTATGGCCGGCGATGATCTCGGCAGCCAGCTTGCCTTCGTGCGAGGCTTTGTGCGCCAGCATTGGCTCACCTGCAACATCTCCGATGGCAAAAATATGCTGCACGTTGGTACGCAATTGCTTATCCACCGGAATGTATCCACGCTCATCCACGTCGACGCCCGCTTGTTCCGCTTCAATATCACGCCCGTTGGGGCGGCGCCCTACCGCCATCAGTATACGGTCGTAGATTTGAGGTTGGGGCGTCTTCCCGTTTTGTCCACCTTCGAAGGTGACCTTGAGCCCCTCTTGCAGAGCTTCAATCGCGGTCACCTTGGTATTAAGATAAATCGCTTCGTAGCGCTTTTGTATGCGGCGGTGGAGCGGCCTGACTACATCCGCATCGGCGCCTGGGATCAATTGATCCATTAATTCCACAACGGTGATCTTGCTGCCGAGCGCATCGTATACCGTCGCCATTTCCAGACCGATGATGCCCCCGCCAATAATGAGCATGCGCTTGGGGATATCTTCCAGCTTCAGTGCGCTGGTTGAATCCATCATGCGCTGGTCTTCATAGGGAAAGCCGGGTATGCGCGTCACGCTCGAGCCAGCGGCAATAATGCAATGATCGAAGGATACCGATTTAGCGCCATCGGGCGTGTCAACCTCGAGCATATTCGGCGAGCTAAATCTGCCGGTCCCTTGCACCAGCTCTACCTTGCGCTGCTTCGCCAATTGCATCAGCCCCTTGGTCAGCTTACCGATAACAGAATTCTTCCACCCGCGCAGCTTGTCTATTTCAATGCCCGGCTTGCCGAAAACGACGCCCTGCTGCGCCGTCTCCTGAGCATCGGTAATGACTTTAGCTATGTGCAAAAGCGCTTTGGATGGAATGCAGCCCACGTTGAGGCACACGCCGCCAAGTGCGGAATAGCGTTCGACCAATGCGACTTTCTTGCCAAGATCGGCAGCGCGGAACGCGGCGGTGTAGCCACCCGGCCCCGCGCCGAGCACCACCACTTCCGCATGAATATCACCTCGTGGAACGACAGGGGTGGGATGGAGCACAGCTGGTTCGGGCTTGGGCGGAGCTGGTTCGGGCTTGGGCTGAGCTCGTTCGGCCTCGGGCCGAGCTGGTTCGGCTTCAGACGATTCAATTTGTTTACCTGTTTCGCCCGGTACGGCTGCCGGTTCGAGCGTCAACAACGACGACCCTTCCGAGACTGTGTCACCGACCCTGACATGAATATCCTTCACCACACCCGCTTGCGGGGAGGGAACCTCCATCGCCGCCTTATCGGTTTCAAGGGTCACGAGTGACGTTTCCTTCTCTACAGCATCGCCGGGCTTGACCAATAGCTCGATCACAGCCACATCCTTGAAATCGCCGATATCGGGAACTTTTATTTCGATAACCTGAGCCATGACAACCTTAATGGGAAAAGATAAAACCAGCCTTTGTGGTCGGGCTACATTTATTGCCTGATGTGTCCGTCGCCCAGCACGATAAACTTCTGGCTGGTCAATCCTTCCAATCCCACGGGACCCCGAGCGTGGAGCTTGTCGGTCGAGATGCCGATTTCCGCACCAAGGCCATACTCGAAACCGTCGGCGAATCGCGTTGAAGCGTTGACCATTACAGAGCTGGAATCCACTTCTCGCAGGAAGCGCCGGGCACGGCCATAGTCCTCGGTAATAATCGAATCGGTATGTTGTGATCCATACACCGTCACATGTTCGATCGCCTCATCCAGGCCCGCGACCACCCGCACGCTGAGGATCGGCGCCAGATATTCGGTGTGCCAATCCTCTTCCGTGGCTTCCTTCATTTGCGGAATGATGGATCGGGACACGGCATCACCTCGCAGCTCTACCCCCTTCCCGAGATAGATTTTGCAGAGCGGAGGTAGCACTTTCTCAGCAATGGCCCTGTGCACGAGTAGTGTCTCCATGGTATTACACGTTCCATAGCGCTGAGTCTTGGCGTTATCGGCGACGCGCAGCGCCTTGTCCAAGTCCGCCTGTTCGTCAATATACACATGGCAAACACCGTCGAGATGCTTGATAACCGGAATTCGTGCTTCACCGGCGATGCGCTCGATCAGCCCCTTGCCACCACGGGGCACTATGACATCGACAAATTCTTTCATTGTGATGAGCTCACCCACGGCCTGGCGGTCGGTCGTTTCCACCACTTGTATCGCAGTTTCGGGCAGCCCTGCCGTTTTCAGCCCCTCCTTTACGCACCCAGCGATTGCCCGGTTGCTATTGATGGCTTCGGATCCGCCGCGCAATATCGCGGCATTACCCGCCTTGAGGCATAACCCGGCGGCATCCGCCGTAACGTTGGGCCGCGCCTCGTAAATGATGCCAATAACACCAAGCGGCACGCGCATCCTGCCAACCTGGATACCAGAAGGGCGATATTTAAGGTCGCTGATTTCCCCGACAGGATCAGCCAGCGCCGCGATTTGCAGCAATCCTTCGGCCATGCCTGCGATGCTCTTGGGTGAAAGCGTCAGCCGGTCGATCATGGCCGGGTCAAGGTCCCGTTTCCTGGCGCTTTCGACGTCCATCGCATTTGCGGCCAACAACATCTGCTCATCGCGCTGGATAGCGGCTGCCATCTGCGTGAGCGCCCGGTTTTTAGCGGCGGTCTCTGCCTTTGCAACCAGGCGCGACGCGGCGCGGGCTTCCCGTCCGATTGACTGCATGTAAGTCTTGACGTCGATCATATCCATGTCACGGTTCCATTTAAAACGATGAATCAATCAATGTTGCGGGAAGCAGTTAGCAAAGGCGGCGTTATCAGTGGCCTCGCAACAGAAACTGTGCGCCTCGCACTCTACGAACCGCAATTGCCTCGAGGATCCCCGCAAGACGGGCATGGGGCCACCAAAGCCATCCGCTCCGACGCAAGCCCGTACTTAACTACGCAATGAACAATTGTTGCTAACGCGCGGGAACGGCAAAGCGCAATCCCAACTGCAGCAATTCGTCCCAGGCATCGCCCTTCGCCGCACCCTTACTGATCCTGTCTATTTTCGACATATCTATCAGAGCCTGCATCAACTGTTCCAGGGGGAGGCGCCTAGCCGCACTTTGCAGAAATTCATGCTGATCGACTCGGGCCCTGACCTGATTCATCAACTGCATCGCCGGCCTCCCCGCATCAAGCCCCTTGCGGATCGTGACCAGCGCTCGGATCTGGGTTGCAAGCGTGAACACAATCAAGGGCAACGCGGTACCCTCGCCCCGCAATCCTTCCAACACCCGGTTATAACGCGCGATCTCGCCTCGAATCATGGCAGCGGCTAGTTTATAAACATCATAACGCGCCACATCCAGCACCGCATCTTTTACCTGTTCGAACGACATCGCGCCAACCGGGTAGAGCTGGGCGAGTTTCTTCAGTTCCTGATAGGCCGCAACCAGATTGCCCTCGACCTTGTCCGCCAGGAACTGGAGAGTATCCTGATCGGCGCTTTGCTGTTGCAGCCCCAGACGTTGGCCGATCCAGGCGGGTAAGCGGGCACGCTCCACCGCATCGACCTCGATCGTTATGCCCGCACCCTCAAGGGCCTTGAACCATTTTGTCGCGGCGCTCTGCCTGTCCATCCTGGGCAGCGTGACGAGCGTAAGCGTCTCAGGCGGGAGTGCCTGGCAGTACTCTTCGATTACAGCACTTCCCTGGATACCGGGCTTGCCTGACGGAATGCGGATATCCATTACCCGTCGCTCGCCAAATAGCGACAGGCTACTGCTGCGCTGCCGCAGCTCTGACCAGTTGAACTTATGGTCTACCGGGAAAATCTCTCGTTCACTATAACCTTCCTCCCGCGCCCGGGTTCGAATTGCATCAGCGGCTTCGATACAGAGCAGCAACTCGTCTCCAGATACGATAAAGAGCGGCGCCAGCGGTTTCTGCAGATGCCGCGGAAGCTGCTCGGGGGTAATACGCATGATTTTTGGCTTGGAATATGATTCAGAGTTGGACAGTGGTTCTTAGCCCTCGACTGGTTTAACCATCTCAAGCCGGCGCAGAATCTGGGCCGCGGCATCGGTCTGCATTTCCCTGACGAGCATTGCCTCCTCCCCCTCCTTGGCCACTACCTGCGCGTCGGTAAAAGGAAGAATACGGCGGAGGGCAATTTCATTGGCGGGGATAAGGTCCACTCCTTTAGCGTCTACAAGACGAAAGGACACCCGATAGCGCAACTCGAATTCCCGCACCCTACCGCCACCGGACACCGACTGGATCTGCCTCTCGTTGATTGCGCTAATGACCTCCAGCGTGGCCGCGGCATCTTTGGGGTTATCCACGATTCGGGTGGTGGTGCCCGCCTTGACGAAGCGCCGAAGATCTGTCCCAAGGGGATTGCCCGCCGGGGATGAGATATAGAGCGTTTCAAATGGCAGGGAGGCCGTACCACGTAATTGAAAACCACAGGCAACAAGGAAGAAACAGAACAAGACCGGTATGATTCTTTTCACAAAAAAATCCTCATCAGGGGTTGATACCTTTAGACAACGATATTTACCAATCTGCCCGGAACTATTACAACCTTTTTTACCTGCTGGTTTCCGACGAACTTTCGCGCCTGATCGTTTTCGAGCGCGAGACGCTCGATAACTTCGGGTCGCGTATCTCTCGCCACGCTCATCTTGCCGCGCAGTTTTCCATTGACCTGAACGATCAATTCAATTTCGTCCTGCACCAGTGCAGCGTTATCTGCTCGCGGCCATGGCTGGTCGAGAAGCTCCGTTCCCGGCCTCAGCTCGTGCCACAGCGCATGACAAATGTGAGGCACGACGGGCGACAAAAGCAATACGACACTTTCCATTGCTTCCTGCATCAAGCGACGCGCGGCGGGGGTAGAATCCCGCAGTTTGCCGAGAGCATTCATGAGTTCCATGACGGCCGCAATAGCGGTATTGAACGTGTGCCGCCTGCCAAGATCATCTCCGACCTTGGCGATCGTCTGGTGCAGCTGAAACCGCAGCGACTTGAGCTCCGGGCCCAGCTCCGCAGCAGTTGCCGGCCCGGGCAGCGGTACGCTAGCCTGCACATGTTCGTAAACCTGCTTCCACAATCGTTTGAGAAACCGGAAAGCGCCCTCCACCCCGGCGTCCGCCCACTCCAGGGTCTGCTCAGGCGGACTAGCGAACATCATGAACAGTCTCGCCGTATCTGCGCCATATTGTTCGACCAGCATTTGCGGATCGACTCCGTTGTTTTTGGATTTGGACATGGTGCCAATCCCGCCCGATTCGACTGGCTGGCCATCCGTACGCAGCACTCCGCCAATGGTCCTGCCGTACTCGTCAGTTTGAATATCCACATCCGTGGGATTGAAATAGATGATCCGGCCGGTTTCGGTTTTACGGAACACGATCTCGTTCAGCACCATGCCCTGGGTCAGGAGATTGGCGAAGGGCTCATCAAACTTTACCAGCCCGAGATCGCGCATGACCTTGCTCCAGAAGCGGGAGTAAAGAAGGTGCAAGATCGCATGTTCAATGCCTCCGACATACTGGTCGACGGGCAGCCAGTAGTCTACACGCGCATCGGCCATGCGCTCGTTCTGATCGGCAGATGCATAGCGTATGTAATACCACGATGAATCCACGAAAGTATCCATCGTATCCGTCTCCCGACGTGCCGACTGGCCGCAGTTGGGACAGGAGCACTCGTAGAACGATGGCGTTTTCGCGAGCGGGTTGCCGGAACCGTCGGGGACAAGATCTTCCGGCAGCACCACCGGAAGCTGGTCGTCCGGCACGGGCACGATACCGCACGCGTTGCAATAAACAAGCGGTATCGGGCAGCCCCAGTAGCGTTGACGCGAAATGCCCCAGTCGCGCAAGCGGTAATGGATCCGTTTTTTACCTAATCCCTTCGTTTCCAAGGCCGCGGCGATTGCGTCGACGGCAGGCTGAAACGCGAGGCCTGAAAATTCGGCGGAATTGAAGGTCAAACCAAGTTCAACATACGCCTCCGTGAGTGGGCCGCTTAAATCAGAATCAGCCGGCTTAATCACGGGCTTGATCGGCAGCGCGTATTTTTTCGCGAACTCGAAATCCCGCTCGTCGTGCGCAGGCACGGCCATTACGGCACCCTCACCGTATCCCATCAATACGTAATTTGCCACCCAGACCGGAAGTTTTTCCCCAGTCAGGGGATGAAGGACAAACAGCCCTGTTTGCATGCCCCTTTTCTCCTGGGTCGCGAGTTCCGCCTCCATGGTGGCGCCAAGATGGCACGCGTTAATAAACTCAGCCAGATCAGGGTCGTTTTTTGCTGCATGCATCGCAACCGGATGCTCCGCCGCCACCGCGACGTAGGTAACGCCAAGCAGCGTATCGGCACGAGTGGTAAAAACCTTCAATGCCTGAGGCATACCTGACTCGGCATCCGCCGGGAAGGTTACGTCGACCCCCAGGCTCTTGCCGATCCAGTTTGCCTGCATAGTTTTTACCCGCTCTGGCCACCCGGGCAACGCGTTCAACGACTCCAGCAGTTCGTCTGCGTACGCAGTAATACGCAAGTAATACATGGGGATCTCTCGCTTCTCGACCAGTGCACCCGTGCGCCAGCCGCGTCCGTCTATTACCTGCTCGTTCGCCAGAACCGTCTGGTCTATCGGATCCCAATTGACGGTGCCCGTAGTCCGGTACGCCAATCCTGTTTCAAGCATTCGTAAAAACAGCCACTGATTCCAGCGGTAGTAATCCGGACTGCACGTAGCCAGCTCGCGGCTCCAGTCTATGGCGAGACCCAGGCTCTGCAATTGCTTGCGCATGTACGCGATGTTATCGTACGTCCAGCGCGCTGGCGGCACGCTATTTTGCATGGCAGCATTCTCCGCGGGCAATCCGAACGCGTCCCATCCCATTGGCTGCAACACGTTGTAACCCTGCATACGGTAGTAGCGTGATAGCACATCGCCTATCGTGTAGTTGCGCACATGGCCCATGTGCAGCTTGCCGGAAGGGTAGGGAAACATGGACAGGCAATAATATTTCTGCTTAGCGGGAACCTCCTCGGCCTTAAACACAGCATTGGTATGCCAATACCGCTGCGCATCCGACTCGACTTCCCCTGGATGATATTTTTCTTGCATAAATTACCGGCTTTCCTGCGATAAAGCTGAGAATTATACCGCGAACGAAAACAGCGGACTCCGTCCCGTTTGTCTTAATAATTATTTCGTGCGGGACGCGCACATGTCACATCATTCCGCGCGTGGGTCGATCGGGCTGAACGGCGGCAGAGCCCGGTCGGAACCTGGCTCGCAAATACCGCTGGGATAACTGGTATGAATCTTCACTTTGGACCTTTGGTTTAGGTGTCCAGGACGACCCATCTATCGAATCCTGATGGCCAGCCTGAAATCGCCGCGCAGCAGATTGAGGATGATACGTTCTTCGGCGGATTGCAGGGTGCCGAGAAACTCCTGCACAGAGCGTACTTTTTTGCGATTGACACCGAAAATAACATCCCCCGGCCTCAGGCCGTGCAGCCAGGCTGGACTGTTAGCGTCCACCTGAGTGACAATCACGCCTTCAATTTTCCCGCGCGCCCCGGCCTTGAAGTTTGCCACGGTGGCACCTGCAAGCTGGGGCACCGTCTCCGCCTCCGTACCGGGCACCTCAAGCGGCTTTTCAATTTTGACCTTCGTCGTCCGGGTCTTGTTATCCCGCAAGATGGTGAGATTAACCGTTTCTCCGATCGGCATCATGCCGATCTTGTTGCGCAAATCAATCGAACGTCTGACCGGGCGCCCATTCACTTCCGTTATCACGTCGCCGGGCTTGAGGCCCGCCTGTTCGGCTGGCGATTTTGGCTCGACTGTACTGATGATCGCCCCTTCCGTGGAAGGGAGCCCCAGGGACCGGGCCAGATCATGGGTAATATCTTCACTGCTCGCACCCAGCCTTCCCCGTCGCACTTCACCGAACCGCAAGATTTGATCCAGCACGGCTTTGACCATGACGCTGGGCACGGCAAACCCGATACCAACATTGGCGCCGGAAGGGCCGATAATAGCCGTGTTAATACCGACCAGTTCCCCCTTGAGATTGATGAGCGCGCCGCCTGAGTTGCCAGGGTTGATGGACGCATCGGTTTGTATGAAATCTTCATAACCTTCAAGATCCAGGCCGCTCCTGCCCAGCGCGCTGACGATGCCGGAAGTCACTGTCTGCCCCAGTCCAAACGGATTGCCGATAGCGACCACGAAGTCGCCAACGTTGAGCAGATCCGAATCGCCGAGACGTACCGCCTGCAAATTTTTTGCCTCGATCTTAAGCACAGCGATGTCGGTGCCCGGATCGCTTCCCACCAGTTTCGCGCCAAACTGACGCATGTCCTTGAGCGTGACCGTTACCTGCTGCGCATCCTTGATGACGTGATAATTGGTCACGACATAGCCACTGGCGGCGTCCACGATCACCCCAGAGCCCGCACTCTGCTCCTGCGGGGCAGCCTGATCAGGGATATTGAAAAACCGGCGAAAAAAAGGATCGCGGAATAGAGGGTTATCCTCAATGGCCGAGCGCGACTGCACCGAAATGTTTACCACTGCGGGCGTCACTCCTTGCAGAAGCGGAGCCAGGGTCGGTACTCCGTTTTTGCTGGCTGCGAAGGGTAAACCCGAGTGCGCGGGAAAGACAGTGCCCAGCAAAATAGCCAGCCTCGCGGCTAGCAAAACCAGTCGGAAAGCTTTTTTCATGGATTTACTCTTCCAGACCCTGGTAGGGAGGTCAATCAGGTCAAGCACAAGCCCAATGCCTGAAGCCAGGCAGTCATACCTTTGCTGAACCGAGGATTTCCTCTATTCCGGGCTCGAACGTTTCGGG
>Ga0190275_10001206_pt1 | contig 19571 bp, 25 predicted proteins | sample Popmic550T_FD_133745 | JGI IMG/M metagenome (GOLD analysis project Ga0190275, IMG submission 133745) | Populus adjacent soil microbial communities from riparian zone of Yellowstone River, Montana, USA - 550 T | ecosystem: Environmental > Terrestrial > Soil > Riparian zone > Trees stand | place...
CACGTCTCGACGCCGGCCTTCTTAGCGCGCTCGCCGAGCAGCTCGCCGGCGCGCTTGGCCTGCTCCATGCTCTGGAGGTCGCGCAGCTCCGGCTCGGTCCACAGCGCCGCGGCCACCGTATGGCCGCGATCGTCGTCGATCAGCTGGCAGACGACGCCGCGGTTCGAGCGGAACACCGACAGGCGCGGGCGCTCGGCCGTACCGCGCACCTTGGCGCGCACGCGGCGGCGCCGGCGCAGGCGCTTGGTGCCCTTCGTGGTGGTGGTCATGCGCGCTTGCCCACCTTGCGCATGACGTGCTCGCCCTCGTAGCGGACGCCCTTGCCCTTGTAGGGCTCGGGCGGACGCTGCTTGCGGATCCGCGCGGCGGTCTCGCCGACGACCTGCTTCGAGATCCCGCGCACGATCACCTGGGTCGGCACCGGCACCTCGAACTCGACGCCCGTGGGCGCCTCGATCGGCACGGGGTGGGAGAACCCGAGCGCGAGCTCGAGGTTCTTGCCCTTGAGCTGCGCGCGATAGCCGACGCCCTGGATCTCGAGTCGCTTCTCGAAGCCCTCGGTGACGCCCGCGACCATGTTGTAGATCAGGCTGCGCGTGAGTCCGTGCAGCGCACGGTGCTCGCCGCGGTCCGACGGACGCCGTACGACGATCGCGCCGTCGTCCTGCTCGACGGTCATCTCACGGTCGATGCGCTCCGAGAGCTCGCCCTTCGGGCCCTTGACGCTGACCCGCTCCGCCGCGATCTCGATCGAGACGCCGTCGGGCACTGGGATCGGCTGCTTTCCGATGCGGCTCACGCGATCACCAGACCTTCGCCACGAGCTCGCCGCCGACGCCGGCCTTGCGCGCGTCGTGGCCGGTCATCACGCCGCGCGAGGTCGAGACGATCGTCGTGCCCATGCCGCCCTGGACCTTCGGCACGTCGCCGGCGCCGACGTAGGTCCGGCGGCCCGGCTTCGAGACGCGCTGCATCCCACTGATGACCGGATCGCGGTTCTCGGTGTACTTGAGCGTGACGCGCAGCTGCTGCCCGACGCGGCCGGGCTCGACCGAGTAGCCCTCGATGTAGCCCTGCTCGCTGAGGATGCGGGCGAGCTCGGTCTTGAAGGTTGAATGCGGCATCACGACAGCGTCGTGGTCGGCCTGGAGGCCGTTGCGCACGCGCGTCAGGAAGTCTGCGATTGGGTCGTTGAGGCTCAAGGGTTCCGTTTCGGTCGTGTCCTGCTGCTTTTCCTACCAGCTCGACTTCGTCAGGCCGGGAATGTCGCCCTCGTGGGCGTGCGCGCGCAGGCAGATGCGGCAGAGGCCGAACTTGCGCAGGTACGCGCGCGGCCGGCCGCACTTGCGGCAGCGGTTGTACTCACGTGTCTTGAACTTGGATGGGCGCTGCTGGCTCACCCGCTTGGAAGTCTTTGCCATCTCGGTCTCCGTCTCCGCCTAGTCGCCTTGGTCCTGGTCGCCTTGGTCCTGGTCGCCTTGGTCCTGGTCGCCGCCCGCATCGCGGAAGCGCCCCGGACGTCCGTCCTCGCGGAACGGCATCCCCAGCTCGAGCAGCAGCGCGAAGGCCTCCTCGTCGGTCTTGGCGCTCGTGGTGATGGTGATGTCGAGGCCACGAACCTGATCGATTCCGTCGTAGTCGATCTCCGGGAAGATGACCTGCTCGCGAACGCCCATCGTCCAGTTGCCGCGACCGTCGAACGAGCGCGCGTTGAGTCCGCGAAAGTCCCTGATGCGGGGGATCGCGATCGACATCAGCCGGTCGAGGAACTCGTACATCCGCGCGTCGCGGAGCGTGACCGTCAGGCCGACGGGCATGCCGTCGCGGAGCTTGAAGGCAGCGATCGACTTGCGCGCGCGGCGGATGTTGGGGCGCTGCCCTGCGATCGCCGCGAGCTGGCCCTGGGCCGACTCGAGCGCCTTGGTGTCCTGCTTCGCGTCGCCGACGCCCATGTTGAGCGTGATCTTCTCGACGCGTGGGATCTGCATCGGGTTCTCGTAGCCGAAGCGCTCCTGGAGCGCCGGGGCGATCTCGTCGTAGTAGCGCGTCTTCAGGCGCGGCGTGATCTTCGCGGTCGCGAGCGGCATCAGTCGATCTCCGTCCCGGATCGCTTGGCGATCCGCTTGCGCAGTCCGCCCTCGCGCTTGATGCCGACGCGCGTGGGGTCGCCCGAGTCGGGGTCGAGCAGCTGGACGTTGGACACGTGCAGCGGGCCCTCGACCTCGATCACGCCACCGGCGAGCTGCGACTCGCGCTGGGTGTCCTGCAGCGTCCGCGGGCGCTGATGGCGCTTCTGGATGTTGACGCCCTCAACGAATACGCGCAGGCGGCCCGGATCGGTGCGCAGCACGCGCCCGGTCTTGCCGCGGTCCTTGCCCGAGATCACCTTGACCATGTCGTCCTTGCGGATCTTCATGCGCGACGCCATCTCAGAGCACCTCCGGCGCCAGCGAGACGATCTTCATGAAGTTGCGGTCGCGTAGCTCGCGGGCGACCGGGCCGAAGATGCGCGTGCCGCGTGGGTTGTTGGCCTGATCGATCAGCACCGCGGCGTTCTCGTCTAAGGCGATGTAGGTGCCGTCTGCGCGGCCGAACTGCTTGCGCGTGCGCACGACGACCGCCTTGACGACCTCGCCCTTCTTGACCGAGCCGTGCGGGATCGCCTGCTTGACCGTCGCGGTGATCACGTCGCCGACGCCGGCGTAGCGGCGCTTGGAGCCTCCGGCGACGCGGATGCAGAGGATCTCGCGCGCGCCGGTGTTGTCGGCGACCCGCAGGCGTGTCTCCTGCTGGATCACCGGGCGCGCTCCACGACCTCGACCAGGCGCCAGCGCTTGAGCGCGCTGAGCGGACGGCTCTCGACGATCCGCACGGTGTCACCCGCGCCGGCCTCGTTCTGCTCGTCGTGCGCGTGCAGCGTCGACGACGAGCGCACGATCTTGCCGTAGGTGCGGTGCGGCCGCGCGACGTCGATGCGGACGGTGATCGTCTTGTCGGCCTTGTCGGAGACGACGACGCCCTGGAGGATCCGCGCGTTGCCGGTGGTCTCGCGGTCGGCCGGCGGCGTGCCGGCGCCCGAGCTGGCCGCGCGGCGGCGCTCGCGGCTCTTGACGCGCCAGTTGCGGCGCGCGGTCGCCTTCTTGCGCCGGCGCTCGGCGCGCTCGGCGAGCCGCTCGGCCTGCGTCTGTGCAGGACGGGCCTTGCCGTCGTGGCGCGATCGCTTGCGCCTGCGGCGCTCCTTCGGCCCGAGCGGAGCCTCGGGCTCCGCGTCGGTCGCGGTCGCCGCGGCAGGGGCCTCGGCCGGCGCCTGCTCCGCCTCGGCCGTCTCGTCCACGTTGTCGTCGTTCTCTGCGTCAGTCATTGCGCTGCTGCTTTCTGAGCTCTGCCTCGACGTCCAACCCACGCTCGCGCGCCACTGTCAGCGCGCGTGCCAGGTCTCGCTTGGCGTTCTTCATCCCCGCGGTGTTCTCGAGCTGTCCGGTCGCGTGCTGGAAGCGGAGGTTGAACGCCTCCTTGCGCGCGTTGTCGACGAGCTCGACGAGCTGCGAGTCGTCCAGATTGTGCACGTCGACACCCTTCACTGCGTTCCGGCTCCCTCGCGCATGACGAACTTCGTCTTGACCGGGAGCTTGTGCCCGGCGAGGCGCATCGCCTCGCGCGCCAGCGGCTCTGGGACGCCGGAGAGCTCGAACACGACACGGCCCGGCTTGACGACCGCGACCCAGCCCTCGGGCGAGCCCTTGCCGGATCCCATGCGGGTCTCGGCCGGCTTCTTGGTCACGGGCTTGTCGGGGAAGATGCTGATCCAGACCTTGCCGCCGCGCTTGATCTTGCGCGTCATCGCGATACGGGCGGCCTCGATCTGGCGGTTGGTGACCCAGCCGCGCTCGACGGCCTTGAGCCCGTACTCGCCGAACTCGACCGAGGTTCCGCCCTTGGCGAAACCGGCCCTGCGGCCACGGTGCTGCTTGCGATGCTTGACGCGCTTGGGGGACAGCATCAGCGCGACCCCCTTCCGCCGCCACGGCCACCCTGGCCGCCGCGCCCACCGGGACCGCCGCCGCGACCGCCAGGGCCACCGCCGCGCCCGCCGGGACCGCCGCCACGACCGCCCGGACCGCCACCGCGACCACCGGGCCCGCCGCCACGTCCGCCCGGTCCGCCACCGCGACCGGCCGGCGCCTGCTGCGGCGCCTCGAGCTCGGTGAGGTCGGAGGCGAAGCCCTTGGGCATGATCTCGCCCTTGTTGATCCAGACCTTGACGCCGATCCGGCCGAAGGTCGTGCGCGCCTCGTAGAAGCCGTAGTCGATGTCGGCGCGGATCGTGTGCAGCGGCACGCGGCCGTCCGAGTAGCTCTCGGTGCGGGCCATCTCGGCGCCGCCGAGGCGACCGGAGACCTGGATCTTCGCTCCCTTGGCGCCCGAGCGCATCGCCGAGGTCAGCGAGCGCTTCATCGCGCGCCGGAAGGCGACGCGGTTGACGAGCTGCTCGGCGATCGACTGCGCGACGAGCTTCGCGTCGAGCTCGGGGCGCTTGATCTCGAGGATGTTCACCTTCACGGCGCGGCCGGTCATCTTGTGCAGCTCGCGGCGGAGCGCGTCGACCTCGCTGCCCGACTTCCCGATCACTATGCCGGGCCGGGCGGTGTAGATGTTGACCTCGATCTCGCCGGCGTTCTTGCGGATCGTGATGTCGGACAGGCCCGCGTGGGCGAGCTTGTTCTCGATGTGACCGCGGATCTCGATGTCCTCGAGCAGGTAGTCGGCGTACTCCTTCTCGGAGAACCACGTCGACTTCCAGTCGTGGATGTAGCCGACCCGCATCGCCTCGGGATGGACCTTCTGTCCCATTACTTCTTCCTCGCCTTCCGGGTATCGGCTCGACCGGCATCGTCGCCGGTGGTCGTCAGCGTGATCGCCATGTGGCTGGTGCGCTTGAGGATCGGCGTGGCGCGACCCTGGGCGCGGGGCTGAAAGCGCTTGATCGTCGGGCCCTCGTCGACGGTGGCGCGCTGGATGCGCAGCTCGTCGGGGTCCAGCTCGAAGTTGTTCTCGGCGTTCGCGATCGCGGACTCGAGCAACTTGCCGATGTCGGTCGCGGCGGCACGCGGGGTGTGCGCCAGGATCGCGCGGGCGTCGCCGACGCTCTTGCCGCGGATGTGGTCCATGACCAGCCGCGCCTTGCGCGGTGCGCTGCGAACGAAGCGCGCGCTCGCACGGACCTCGACGATGCCGGCGTCGTTGGTCGGAGCAGCGACCTTCGCCTGCTTGCGAGTGGTCGTCTCGGCGGCGCCGCGGCGCTTGGGCTTGGACTCCTCGTCGGCCTTCGCATCCTTGTCGGCCTTGGCGTCGTCGGCCTGCTTCTCGGCCTTCGGCTCCTTCTCCGCCTTCGGCTTGTCGGCCTTCTCAGCCTTCGGCTCCGCGTCCTTCGCCTTCTCCGCGACCTCGGCCTCGGCAGCCTCGGCCTGCTTGTCCTTGCGCTCAGCCACTAGCGACCCATCCGCACCTTGTCGCTGCCGGCGTGGCCGCGGAACGTGCGCGTCGGCGCGAACTCGCCGAGCTTGTGGCCGACCATCGACTCGGAGACGAACACGGGGATGTGCTTGCGACCGTCGTGGACGGCGATCGTGTGCCCGACCATCTCGGGGAAGATCGTCGAGGTCCGCGACCAAGTCTTGAGCATCTGCTTGTCGCCGGCCTCGTTCATGCGCGCGATGCGGCTCATGAGGCGCTCCTCGACGAACGGGCCCTTCTTGGACGAGCGGGACATCAGCGACCACCCTTCTTGCCACGGCGCCGGCCACGAACGATGTAGCGGTCGGCCGTCTTGTTCTTCTTACGTGTTCGGTAGCCGAGCGTCGGCACGCCCCAGGGCGTGACCGGGTGGCGGCCGGCCGTCGTCGAGCCCTCGCCGCCACCGTGCGGATGGTCGACGGGGTTCATTGCCGTGCCGCGCGTCTGTGGACGGCGACCCTTGTGGCGCGAGCGCCCGGCCTTGCCGAGCGTGACGTTCTGGTGCTCCGCGTTGCCGATCGCGCCGATGCAGGCGCGACACTCGACGCGCACCATCCGCATCTCGCCCGAGGGGAGCCGCAGAGTGGCGTAGTCGCCCTCCTTCGCCACGAGCTGGATCGAGGTCCCGGCGGAGCGGCCGAGCTGCCCGCCACGGCCCTCGGTCAGCTCGACGCTGTGCACCGTGGTGCCGGTCGGGATGTTCGCGAGCGGCAGGCAGTTGCCGACCTTGATCTCGGCGTCCGGACCCGAGGCGACGGTCTCACCCACCTGCAGCCGTGCAGGGGCGAGGATGTAGGCCTTGTCGCCGTCGGCGTAGTGGAGCAGCGCGATGTGCGCCGTCCGGTTCGGGTCGTACTCGATCGTCGCGACCGTGGCGGGGATCCCGTCCTTGCGACGCTTGAAGTCGATCTTGCGGTACTTGCGCTTGGCGCCGCCGCCGCGGTGGCGCGAGGTGACGCGGCCGTTGACGTTGCGCCCACCGCTCTTCTTCAGGCCCTCGGTGAGCGACTTCTCCGGCTCGCTGCGCGTGACCTCGGCGCGGTCCTGGTAGGTCGCGAAACGACGGCCCGGGCTGGTCGGCTTGTGCTTGCGGATCGCCATTACTCGCCCAGCTCCTGACCCTCGAACAGCTCGATCGAGTCCTCGGGGTGCAGGGTTACGATCGCCTTCTTCCACTGGCGGCGCTTGCCGACGTAGAGGCCGCGGCGCTTGGACTTGGCCTTGACGTTCTGGGTGCGGACGTCCTGGACGCGTACGTCGAAGATCGCCTCGACCGCCTGGCGGACCTGCGGCTTGGTCGCGTCGTCGTGGACGCGGAAGGTGTACTTGTTGGCATTCAGCAGGGCGTAGCTCTTCTCGCTGATGACCGGGCGGATGATCACGCTACGCGGGTTCATGCGCCGACCTCCTGCTTGCGCGGCGCGGGGGCGGCCGCGATCGCCGCGAAGCGCTCGAGCGCGTTCGGCGAGGCGACCAGCCGAGCGGCGCCGATCACGTCAGCGACGCCGACGTCGTCAGCGCTGAGCACCTTGACGCCAGGGAGGTTGCGGAACGAGAGCGCGGCGTTCTCCTCGCCGTCGACGAGCACCACGAGCGCCTTGCCGCCGTCGCCGAAGCCGGCGAGCTGCTCGGCCGCCAGCTTGGTCGACGGCTTGTCGAAGGCGTCGATGTCGAGCGCGGCGAGCGAGCCGCGGTCGACGTGTACCGAGAGCGCCGAGCGCAGTGCGCGGCGGCGCTCCTTGCGGTTGACCTTGACGGTGTAGTCCCGCGGCTTGGGGCCGAACGCGACGCCGCCGCCGGTGCGGTGCGGAACCGAGAGCGCGCCGACACGGGCACGGCCGGTGCCCTTCTGACGCCACGCCTTCGCGCCGGTCATCGAGACCTCGCCGCGCGTGAGCGTCGACGAGTTGCCCTTGCGGCGGGCGTTGAGGTCCGCGCGCACGGCGCGGTGCACCAGCGGCTCGTGGAAGCGCTCGCCGAAGACGGCCTCGTCGAGCGCGACCTTGCCGGTCTTCTTGCCGATGTAGGGGACTTGCGGCGCGGCCATCGTCAGCTCGCCCTCCCGTCGGCGCGGATCTCGACGATCGCGCCCTTCGGGCCGGGGACGCTCCCGCGCAGCAGCAGCAGGTTCTCCTCGGCACGGACCTCGACGATCTGGATGCCCTTCTGGGTGCGGCGCTTGTTGCCCATCTGGCCCGGTCCGCGGATCCCCTTGAAGACGCGCGAGGGAGTTGCGGCCTGGCCGATCGAGCCGGGCGCGCGGACGTTGTGCGAACCGTGCGAGACCGGGCCGCGTGAGAAGTTGTGGCGCTTGACGGTGCCCTGGAAGCCCTTGCCCTTCGAGACGCCGGAGACCTTGACCGTCTGGCCCTTCTCGAAGACGTCGCCGACGTTGACCCGCGCGCCAACCTCGAGCTCGGCGCCGGCGTCGCGGAACTCCGCGAGGCGGCGCAGCGGCGGCGCGTCAGCCTTCGCGAGGTGGCCCAGCTCGCCTTTGGTCAAGCCCTTCTTGCGTGCCTCGCCGAAGGCCAGCTGGACGGCGTCGTAGCCGTCACGCTCGGAGGTACGCTTGCCGGTGACCCAGCAGGGACCGGCCTCGACCACGGTCACGCGCTCGACGTGACCGTCCTCGGCGTCGAAGACCTGCGTCATTCCCAGCTTGCGTCCCAGCAGCCCGGCCATCAGATCAGCTGGATCTGGATGTCGACGCCCGCCGGCAGGTGGTCGAGCCGCTGGAGCGAGTCGACCGTCTTCGGCGTCGGCTGAAGGATGTCGATCAGCCGCTTGTGGGTGCGGATCTCGAAGTGCTCGCGCGAGTCCTTGTCCTTGAACGGCCCGCGGATCACGCAGTAGACGTTCTTCTCGGTCGGCAACGGCACCGGGCCGGAGATGCTCGCCCCCGTCCGCTGAGCCGTCTCGACGATGTCGCGCGCAGCCGTCTCGATCGCCGAGTGGTCGTAGGCCTTGAGCCTGATGCGGATCTTGTTTTGAGTGAGCGTTGCCATGTTCTTCTACGTGACTTGGGACAGAGTCGGGGCGGGCCGTCGCGCTTCGGGCCCGCCCCGAGAAAGCTCCTGAAGGAAGCCGTCGACTACTCGACGACCTCCGTCACCACCCCCGATCCGACGGTGCGGCCGCCCTCGCGGATCGCGAAGCGCAGGCCCTGGTCCATCGCGATCGGCTGGATCAGCTCGACCGTCATCTGGACGTTGTCGCCCGGCATGACCATCTCGACACCCTCGGGGAGGTTGGCGACGCCGGTCACGTCGGTGGTGCGGAAGTAGAACTGCGGCCGGTAGCCGTTGAAGAACGGCGTGTGGCGGCCACCCTCCTCCTTCTTGAGGCAGTAGACCTCGGCCTTGAACTTGGTGTGCGGCGTGATCGAGCCGGCCTTGCAGAGCACCTGACCGCGCTGAATCTCCTCGCGCTTGGTGCCACGCAGCAGGCAGCCGACGTTGTCGCCGGCCTGGCCCTCGTCGAGGATCTTGCGGAACATCTCGACGCCGGTGATGACCGTCGTGTCGACCTGCTCCGTGATGCCGACGATCTCGACCTCGTCGCCGGTCTTGACGATCCCCTGCTCGATGCGGCCGGTCGCGACGGTGCCGCGGCCGGTGATCGAGAAGACGTCCTCGACCGGCATCAGGAACGGCTTGTCGAGCGGGCGCTCGGGCTGCGGGATGTAGGAGTCCAGCGCGGCGGCGAGCTCGAGGATCTTGCCCTTGTACTCGTCGTCGCCCTCGAGCGCCTTGAGCGCCGAGCCCTGGATGATCGGCACGTCGTCGCCCGGGAAGTCGTACTCGGAGAGCAGGTCGCGGACCTCGACCTCGACGAGCTCGATCAGCTCCTCGTCGTCGACCATGTCGACCTTGTTCAGGAAGACCACGATGTACGGCACGCCGACCTGGCGGGCGAGCAGGATGTGCTCGCGCGTCTGGGGCATCGGGCCGTCAGCGGCGGAGACCACCAGGATCGCGCCGTCCATCTGGGCCGCGCCGGTGATCATGTTCTTGACGTAGTCCGCGTGTCCGGGACAGTCGACGTGGGCGTAGTGCCGGTTCTCCGTCTGGTACTCGACGTGAGAGGTGGCGATCGTGATCCCGCGCTCCTTCTCCTCCGGAGCGTTGTCGATCTCGTCGAAGCTCTTGGCCTCGCCGCCCAGAGTCTCGGCCAGGACATTGGTGATCGCAGCTGTCAGCGTCGTCTTCCCATGGTCGATGTGACCGATGGTGCCGACGTTGCAGTGCGGCTTGTCGCGCTCGAACTTCTCCTTCGCCACTGGGTCCTGCTCCTTTCAAAGACTCGTTGTCGGCGGCCTGTCGCACTTGGCGAAGGCGAACCTCCGAAACATACTCGTTATGCGCTGGCTCCGACGGGCTCGCCGGTACGGTGCTCGACGATCTCCTCCGCGATGCTGCCCGGGACCTCCTCGTAGCGGTCGAACTGCATCGAGTAGTTCGCCCGCCCCTGCGTGTTGGAGCGCAGATCGGTCGCGTAGCCGAACATCGAGGACAGCGGCACGCTGGCCTGGACGACGAGCGCGTTGCCGCGCGGCTCCTGGCTCTCGACGCGCCCGCGGCGGCTCGAGAGGTCGCCGATGACGGTCCCGAGGAACTCGTCGGGCGTGGTCACCTCGACCGCCATGATCGGCTCGAGCAGCACCGGGTCGGCGCGCTTCGCGGCCTCCTTGAGCGCCAGCGAGCCGGCAACCTTGAACGCGATCTCCGAGGAGTCCGTGTCGTGGTACTTGCCGTCGGTCAGCGTGGCGCGCACGTCGACCATCGGGAAGCCGGCCTTGACGCCCGACTCGAGCGCCTCCTCGATGCCCTTCCCAACCGCCGGGATGAACTCGGAGGGCACGGAGCCGCCCTTGATCTTGCTGACGAACTCGAAGCCCTCGCCCGGACACGGCTCGAGGTCGATGTAGACCACGCCGTACTGGCCCGAGCCGCCGGTCTGGCGGATGACCTTGCCCTCGATCTTCTTGGCCGTGCCGCGAACGGTCTCGCGGTAGGCGACCTGCGGCCGGCCGACGCCGGCCTCGACGTTGAACTCGCGCTTCATCCGGTCTACGAGGACCTCGAGGTGTAGCTCGCCCATGCCGGAGATGACCGTCTGGCCGGTCTCCTCGTCGGTGCGGATGCGGAACGTCGGGTCCTCCTCGGCGAGGCGGCCGAGCGCAACGGCCATCTTCTCCTGGTCGGCCTTCGTCTTCGGCTCGATCGAGACGTGCACGACCGGCTCCGGGAAGGTGATGTTCTCGAGCTTGATCGGCGCATCCGGGGCGCTGAGCGTGTCGCCCGTGGCGGTCTGCTTGAGCCCAACGCCGGCGGCGATGTCGCCCGCGTAGATGCGCTCCTCCTCCTCGCGGTGGTTGGCGTGCATCATCAGGATGCGGCCGATCCGCTCGGTGCGGCCGGTCGAGACGTTGAGCACGCGGCCGCCCGACTCGAGCGTTCCCGAGTAGACGCGGAAGTAGGTCAGCTTGCCGACGAACGGGTCGGACATCACCTTGAACGCGAGCGCCGAGAACGGAGCCTCGTCCGAAGCCGGACGGGTCGCGGGAGTGTCCTCGTCGCTGCCCTTCGGCGCGGGCTCGAGGCCCTCCATCGGCGGCACGTCGAGCGGGCTCGGCAGGTAGTCGATGACCGCGTCGAGCAACGGCTGCACGCCCTTGTTCTTGAACGAGGAGCCACACATCACCGGGAAGATCGAGATGTCGAGCGTCGCCTTGCGGATGTCCGTGCGCAGGCGGTCGGCCTCGATCTCCTTCTCCTCGAGGTAGTCCTCCATCAGCTCGTCGTCGTAGTTGGCGAGCGCCTCGACGAGCTGTGTGCGCGCCGCGCTGGCGGCGTCGGCCATGTCGGCGGGGATCTCCTCCTCGGCCCAGTCCTGGCCGAGGTCGTCCTTGTAGACGATCGCCTTCATCGTCACGAGGTCGACGATGCCCTTGAAGTCCCCCTCCGCGCCGATCGGCAGCTGCATCGGGATCGCGATGCCGCCGTTGGCGGTGCCGTCCGCGCCGAGGCGCTCGCGCATCGTCCGGACCGACATGTCGAAGTCGGCGCCGGTGCGGTCCATCTTGTTGACGTAGGCGATCCGCGGCACGCGGTACTTGTCGGCCTGGCGCCAGACGGTCTCGGACTGCGGCTCGACGCCGGCGACCGAGTCGAAGCAGGCGATCGCGCCGTCGAGGACGCGCAGCGAGCGCTCGACCTCGACGGTGAAGTCGACGTGGCCCGGCGTGTCGATGATGTTGATCCGGTGGTCGTTCCAGAAGGCCGTGGTCGCGGCGGAGGTGATCGTGATGCCGCGCTCCTGCTCCTGCTCCATCCAGTCCATCACGGCCGCGCCCTCGTGGACCTCGCCCATCTTGTGGGTGCGGCCGGTGAAGAAGAGGATGCGCTCGGTCGTCGTGGTCTTGCCCGCGTCGATGTGGGCCATGATCCCGATGTTCCGGGTCTTCTCTAGGGGGACTTTGCGTGCCATTCGTTCCTGGATCGTTCGTCTGCGGGCAGAAAAAAGGCCCTGTTCGGGCCGAGTGCTGCTGAAGCTCTGGCCCGAGTGAGGTCTATGTGGTGGCGGTCTCCATCGTGTGCGGATCGGTCCGCGGCGCCTGCGCGCCCCGAAGCGGCCAGTGATGGTAGCAGAGCCGAGCCGGCCTCCAGAGGGGTCATTCCCACTGTCGGAGCGGCTTCGCGCACACGCCCCGCGCGCCGCTACGATCCGCGCCTCGATGGACGCGCACAGCGCGACTTCACGTCCGGCTCGGCCACGCGCCAGGGCCGGTCCCAACGCCGCCGTGCCGATCCTGGCGCTGATCGCGGCGCTTCTGCTCGCGCTCGCCGAGCTCTCGACGATCGCCTCCGTCGACGTCGTCGGAAGCTCGTGCGAGGTCGTCAACGACTCCAGCCCCGAGCTCGCCGACCGCTGCGAGCTCAGCGGCTGGGAGCGCCACGGCGGCGCCCTGATCCTGCTCGCGCTCGTCGCCGCCGGCGCCGCGGCAGCCGCCTGGAGCAGCCTCGCCGCAGCCGGAGCAGCGGCCCGCGACGACCTGCACACCGCGGCCGGCGCCATCCTGGTCGCAGTCGGCACCGTCGTCCTGGCCATCACGCTGATCGCCGACCTTCCCGAGACCAACGAGACCGGGGCGATCGGCTTCGACTTCGAGGGCGCGACCGGAAGCGCCGGCCTCGGCTTCTACCTCGAGCTCACCGGCGGCGTCCTCTGCCTACTCGCCGGCATCCTCGCCCTGCTCCCCGCGCTGCGAGCAGCGCAAGCACGGCGGGCCGACAGGGCTCCTAAGACCTCGGGCCCTGCTTCCGGCTCTCACTGAAGCGCTCCCTGCGGGCCGCCTCACGCTCCGACCGCCGTAGATCGCTGTCCTTCTTAGCCGCCCGGCTCAGCCCGACCTTCCGCGGCGGCGAGATCGGCGAGTACAGCCGCCGCACCTCCCCCGCCCCACACTCCGGGCACTCGGGCAACCGCTCGCTCGACACCAGCTCCTCGAAGGCCGCGGCGCACTTCTCACACTGGAACTCCAACAGCGGCATCGTGCCGCGAGGCTATCTACCAGCGGTAGTGGGCGAAGGCCTTATTGGCCTGGGCCATGCGGTAGATGTCGTCCTTGCGCTTGTAGGCCAGGCCGGCCTGCTGCGAGGCGTCGATGAGCTCGCCGGCGAGGCGCTCGGACATCGTCTTCTCGCGCCGGTTGCGGGCGAACTCGACGAGCCACCGGACGGCGAGCGTGCGGGCGCGGGACGCGGGCACCTCGACGGGGACCTGGTAGGTCGCTCCGCCGACGCGGCGGGAGCGAACCTCGAGCACGGGCGTCAGCGCCCGGATCGAGTTCTCGAGCGCGACGGTGGGCTCGTCGCCGGTCTTCTGGGCCAGGCGCTCGAGCGCGTCGTAGACGATCTGCTCGGCGGTCGACTTCTTGCCGTCGACCATCACGCGGTTGATCACCTGCTGGACGAGCTTCGACCCGTGGATGGCGTCGGACTCGAGCGGGCGGGCCCCTGCTGCTGCGCGGCGTGGCATCGAGCTACTTGGCCTTGGCCCCGTACTGCGAGCGCGACTTCTTGCGGTCGCTGACGCCGGAGGCGTCGAGCGTTCCGCGGATCACCATGTAGCGGACGCCGGGCAGGTCCTTGACGCGACCGCCGCGCACGAGCACGACCGAGTGCTCCTGGAGGTTGTGGCCCTCGCCCGGGATGTAGGAGGTGACCTCCATGCCGTTGGTCAGCCTGACGCGTGCGACCTTGCGCAGCGCGGAGTTCGGCTTCTTCGGCGTCGTCGTGTAGACGCGCGTGCAGACTCCGCGACGCTGGGGGGCGGCGGTGCGCTGCTTGCGCCCCTGGCCGGACTTCAAGCCGGGGGTGGCGACCTTCTTGGCGGGCTTCTTGCGGCCCTTGCGGATCAGCTGGTTGATGCTCGGCATAAGCGGCCGGGGATGGTAGCAGCGCGCCGCGGCTAGGCGGTGCGGGGCTGGGTGGCGCGCAGCGGCGCCGGCATCAGGGCGGCGGCGCCGATGACGAGCAGGAAGGCGAAGAACTGCACGACGATGCCGAGCGCGTCGCCCGGCATCGGGTCGCCGAAGACGAGAATCCCGCCGGAGATGCAGGTGACGTTGGCGGCGGCGCTGGTCATCGTGATCACGGGGACCGCCTCGCCCTTCTGGAGGCCGCGGGCGGAGGCGAAGAAGGCGAGGACCGAGGCGGCGACGCAGGTCAGCAGCCACGGCGAGACGAGCCCGCCGACGACGCCGGCTGCGGCCACGCCCTCGGTCAGCGCCTTGATCGCGACGTCGGAGACTCCGAAGAGGATGCCCGCGGCGAGGCCGAGCAGGGCGCCGCCGTGCTCGTGGTGGCCTCCGAGTCGCGGCGAGAACACCAGCAGCGCTCCGATCGCCAGCAGCGTCAGCTCGAATGCGACCATCGCCGCGAGCGAGTAGCCGTCCTGATGGACGGTGCCGGGCAGGGTGATGGCCAGCAGCGCGAGTCCGATCGCCGTGCAGGCGACCCCGGCCCACTGGCGCGGACCGACCTCGCAGCCGAACCAGCGCTCGGCGATCAACGTCAGGAACACCAATCCTCCCGAGATGACCGCCTGGACGATCGACAGCGGGGCAAGCGCCATCGCACCGACGTGGAAGAGCCAGGCGATGACCGCGACGGCCATCCCGATCGAGAACCAGCGCGAGCGGAACAGCGCGGCCGCGCTGGCGAGCGGGTGGCGCAACTCGACGGCGGGTGCCGCGACCGCACCGCGATGCTTCAGCAGGAAGCCGAGGTTGGTCGTCAGGGCGCAGAAGAGCGCCAGCAGGATTCCTATTTGGAGTGCCATTGAAGTTAGGGCGGCCGACGGACCGGCCAGCCGGCGGACCGGACGGTCCGCCTAGCCGCTTCTTCGCTCTATCGAACGGAGCGCCTTCCTACTTGAACGAATAGCGGAAGGCGCGACGAGTTGCGGAGCTACTTCTCCCCGCCGTCGTCGGCCGCCGGAAGATCCGCCAGCTCCTCGCCGAGGCCCGCGGCCCCGTCTCCGTTGCCGCCAGTGTCCCCGAAGCCGAAGCCCTCGAGCTCGCCGTCCTCGCTGATCCCGAGCTCCGCGGCGAGGTCGCCCTCGTCGAGCAGCCCGAACTCGTCGGCCGGCCGCCGGATCGGCTCCGTCGGCTCGATCTCGAGCCGGCGGTAGTGCTTGAGGCCAGTGGCAGCCGGGATCAGCTTGCCGATGATCACGTTCTCCTTGAGCCCGACGAGACGGTCCGTCTTGCCCTCGAGCGCGGCATCGGTGAGCACCTTGGTGGTCTCCTGGAAGGAGGCCGCCGACAGGAACGAGTCGGTCGCGAGCGACGCCTTGGTGATGCCGAGGATGATCGGCTCGAACTGAGCCTCCTCCTTCTTCGCCTTCTTCAGCGCGGCGTTGGTCTCGGCGATCTCGTGGCGGTCGATGAAGGCGCCCGGCAGGTAGCTCGAGTCGCCCTTCTGGTCGATCCGGACCTTCTTCATCATCTGGCGGACGATCACCTCGATGTGCTTGTCCTTGATGTCCACGCCCTGTGAGCGGTAGACCTTCTGGACCTCGTCGACGAAGTAGACCTCGGTGTCCGTGCGGCCGCGGATCTCCAGCAGCTCGTGCGGGTAGATCGAGCCCTCGTTGAGCTGGTCGCCGGCCTTGATCTTCTGACCCTGCTCGACGAACAGCCGCGTGCGACGCGGGAACGAGTACGCGTCCTCCTCGCCGGCGGCGTCGGTGATCGTGACCTTGAGCGCCTTCTCGGTCTCCTCAATCGCCACGACTCCGTCGACCTCGGCGAGCTTCGACAGGCCCTTCGGCTTGCGCGCCTCGAACAGCTCGACGACACGCGGCAGGCCCTGGGTGATGTCGAGTCCCGCCACACCGCCGGTGTGGAAGGTCCGCAGCGTCAGCTGCGTGCCGGGCTCGCCGATCGACTGCGCGGCGATGATGCCGACCGCGTCGCCGATCGCGACGTCCTTGCCGGTCGCCGGCGCGATCCCGTAACAGTGCTGGCAGATGCCGGTGTCGGCCTCGCACTTCAGGACCGAGCGCAGCGGCACGGTGACCGCATCGTCGCCCTCGGCGGCCTCGAGGATCTCGACGGCGATCTCCTCGGTCAGCATGGCCGACTTGTCGGCCAGCTTGCGACCGCGCTTGGTCTTGACCTCCTGCGCCGTGAAGCGCCCGAGCGCCTGCTTGTTGAGCTCGCCGTCCTCGCCGCGCAGCGGCACGTCGATGTACTCCTTGGTGCCGCAGTCCTCGTCGCGGACGATGACGTCCTGGGCGACGTCGACCAGGCGCCGGGTCAGGTACCCGGAGTCGGCCGTACGCAGCGCCGTGTCGGCGAGGCCCTTACGGGCGCCGTGGGTCGAGATGAAGTACTCGAGCACGGTCAGGCCCTCCATGAAGTTGGCCTTGATCGGGCGCTCGATGATCTCGCCCTTCGGATTCGCCATCAGGCCACGCATGCCGGCCAGCTGACGGATCTGCTTGAACGAGCCACGGGCGCCCGAGTTGGCCATCATGAAGATGGGGTTCAGCTCGTCGAGGTTCTCGGCCATCGCCTCGCCGACCTCGTCGGTCGCGGCGTTCCACTTGTCGACGACCGCCTCCTTGCGCTCCTCCTGGGAGATCAGGCCCATGTCGTACTGGTCGTGGATCTCAGACCTCGCCCTCGTAGCGCTCGAGGATCTCCTCCTTCTGCGGCGGGATCACGACGTCGTTCTTCGAGACCGTGATCCCGGCGCGGCTCGCGAAGTGGAAGCCGAGGTCCTTGAACGCGTCGAGGACCTGCGCCGTCGCGTGCGGGCCGTGCTGGGCGACGAGCGCCCCGATCACGTTGCCCATGTCGCGCTTCTTGAGCGGCTGGTTGACGAACGTGTAGCTCGTCGCGGGGTCGTACTTGTCGCGCAGGACCTCCTCCAACGCGCGCTCGATGCGCTCGTTGAAGATGATCCGCCCGACGGTCGTGAGGATGTGACCCTCGCCGTGCACGCGCCGGTACTCGGCGAGATCGCGCAGCTTGACCATCTTGTGCTCGTAGGACAGCTCGGCCTCCTGCGCCGAACGGAACACGTGCGGACGCTTGCCGTCCTTCTTCTCATCCCACTTGCCGTCCTGGAGGCGCTGCTCGAGCGCCTCCAGCTCCTCCGGCCCGGGGCCGTAGGTGAGGTAGTAGGCGCCGAGCACCATGTCCTGGGTCGGCGTGGCGAGCGGCTCGCCGTGAGCCGGCGAGAGGATGTTGTTCGACGACAGCATCAGCAGCCGCGCCTCGGCCTGGGCCTCGGCGGACAGCGGCAGGTGGACGGCCATCTGGTCGCCGTCGAAGTCGGCGTTGAATGCCGAGCAGACGAGCGGATGGACCTGGATCGCCTTGCCCTCGACCAGCACCGGCTCAAAGGCCTGCAAGCCGAGGCGGTGGAGCGTCGGCGCGCGGTTGAGCAGCACCGGGTGCTCCTGGATGACCTCCTCGAGCACGTCCCAGACCTCCGGGATCATCGAGTCGACCATCTTCTTGGCGGCCTTGATGTTCTGGACCGCCTTGCGCTCGACGAGCCGGGCCATGATGAACGGCTTGAACAGCTCGAGCGCCATCAGCTTCGGCAGCCCGCACTGGTGCAGGCGCAGGCTCGGACCGGCGACGATCACCGAACGGCCCGAGTAGTCGACGCGCTTGCCGAGCAGGTTCTGACGGAAGCGGCCCTGCTTGCCCTTGAGCATGTCGCTGAGCGACTTCAGCGGCCGGTTGCCCGGTCCGGTCACGGGACGGCCACGGCGGCCGTTGTCGAACAGCGCGTCGACGGCCTCCTGGAGCATCCGCTTCTCGTTGTTGACGATGATCTCGGGCGCGCCGAGGTCGAGCAGCCGCTTGAGGCGGTTGTTGCGGTTGATGACCCGGCGGTAGAGGTCGTTGAGGTCGGAGGTCGCGAAGCGGCCACCGTCGAGCTGGACCATCGGGCGCAGCTCCGGCGGGATCACCGGCACGGCCTCGAGGATCATGTACTCGGGCTTGTTGTCGGAGTTGATGAACGCCGACACGACCTTCAGGCGCTTGACCGCACGGCTCTGCTTCTGGCCCTTGGCGGTCTTGACCTGGTCCTCGAGCTCAGCCTGCTCGGCATCGAGGTCGACCTGCTGGAGGAGGTCGCGAACGGCCTCCGCGCCCATGCCGCCGCGGAAGTACTCGCCGAAGCCGTAGGGAGAGCCGAAGCGCTCCTTGAGCCCGCGGAAGAGCGTCTCGTCGGTGATGACGTCCTTCGGCTTCATCTCCTGGAACAGCTCCCAGGCCTGGCGCGTGCGCTCGATCGCGTCCTCGAGATAGGCCTGGGTGTCCGCGATGTCGGACTCGAAGGTCTTCTTGAGCTCCTTCTCCATCTTCTCGCGCTCGTCGTCGGGGAGCTTCTTGAGGTTGATGTCGAGCGAGTCGGCCCAGAGCAGGTCGTCGTCGGAGAAGCTCGTCTGCGAGCCGGAGCTCAGGTACTTGATGCGGCGGTCGAGCGACTCGCGCAGCTCCTGGATCTGCTGCTCCTTGTCGGCCTCGTAGGCGTCGAGGATCTTCTCGACCTCCTTCTCGAGCGCCGGGATGTCCTTCTCGCGCGCCTCGTCGTCGACCCACGTCACCATCGACGCGGCGAAGTAGAGGACCTTCTCGAGCTCCTTCGGAGCCATGTCTATCAGGTAGCCGATCCGCGACGGAACGCCCTTGAAGAACCAGATGTGCGAGACCGGGGCCGCGAGATCGACATGGCCCATCCGCTCACGGCGGACCTTCGAGCGCGTGACCTCGACGCCGCAGCGCTCGCAGACGATGCCCTTGTAGCGGACGCGCTTGTACTTGCCGCAGTAGCACTCCCAGTCCTTTGTCGGACCGAAGATGCGCTCGCAGAAGAGACCGTCCTTCTCCGGCTTGAGCGTGCGGTAGTTGATCGTCTCCGGCTTCGTTACCTCGCCGGCCGACCACGAGCGGATCTGCTTCGAGGACGCGAGGCCGATCGAGATCTTGTCGAAGTTGTTGATGTCGATCATTTGGACTCCTCGATGTACTCGGCGTCTTGCTCGGCTTTGGTCTCAGCGGTCTGGCCGTTCTCGCCCTCCGCCTCGGTCTTCTCCTCGAACTCGTCGGCCGCCTCGCCGTCCGTCGCACGGACGCCGGAGAGGTCGATGCCGAGCTCCTCGGCGGCGCGCAGGAGGTCGTCGTCCTCGTCGCGCATCTCGACGCCGCCGCCCTCCTCGGAGCGGACGTCGACGTCGAGCGCGAGCGACTGCATCTCCTTCAGCAGCACCTTGAACGACTCGGGGATCGACGGCTCGGCGATGTTCTCGCCCTTGACGATCGCCTCGTAGGCCTTGACGCGCCCGACGGTGTCGTCGGACTTGATCGTGAGCATCTCCTGGAGCGTGTACGCGGCGCCGTAGGCCTCGAGCGCCCAGACCTCCATCTCGCCGAAGCGCTGGCCGCCGAACTGCGCCTTGCCGCCCAGCGGCTGCTGGGTGACGAGCGAGTACGGGCCGGTGCTGCGCGCGTGGATCTTGTCGTC
>Ga0190275_10001207_pt1 | contig 19567 bp, 12 predicted proteins | sample Popmic550T_FD_133745 | JGI IMG/M metagenome (GOLD analysis project Ga0190275, IMG submission 133745) | Populus adjacent soil microbial communities from riparian zone of Yellowstone River, Montana, USA - 550 T | ecosystem: Environmental > Terrestrial > Soil > Riparian zone > Trees stand | place...
AGCAGCCGATGTTTTATCGCCTGCAGCCGATATTGGATCGCCAGCAGCCGATGTTTTATCGCCTGCAGCCGATATTGGATCGCCAGCAGCCGATGTTTTATCGTCTGCAGCCGATATTGGATCGTCTGCAGCCGATCCCCGACCTACGTTTCGGCGGGCTGGGCCGTATGCTTGGCGTGATTCTTTCTTTGGCCCCGCTCGGATGACTCTTTTTCGTGGGTTTCTGGTCCTGCTCGTTCTGGCCGCGCCGGTGGTGCGCGCGGGGGTGCTTCCGGGGTTTCGGGTGGAGACGCTGGCCCGAGGGGAAGGGTTTGTCTCGTCGGTCGTCACGGATTCGAAGGGGACGATCTACTTCACGACCACCGACGGGTGGATTCATCGGGTCGACGGGTCGCAGGCGACGAGGGTGGCTTCGCTTCCGACGAGGGCCGGAGGGAATGGCGGGCTTTTGGGGATGGTGCTGACGGACGACCGGACGGCGGTCGTGCATTACACGACCTGGAACGACGACCCGGGGGAGCACGCGAAGGTGCTGGATGACGTGATCTCGCGCGTCGATCTGGCGACCGGGGCGGAGTTGATCCTGCACGAGTTCGTCTGCGACATCGACACGCGGCAGCACGGTGCGTCGTCGGAGCATCACGGCGGGAATCTGGCTCTCGGGCCGGACGGGTCGGTGTTCTTCGGGATCGGGGATTACGGGACGAACATCCTCGCGCAGAAGCCGGAGTGGAACGCGGGGAAGATCTGGCGGGTCTATCCGAACGGCAACGCGACGCAGTGGGGGTTCGGTCTGCGGAATCCGTACGATCTGGCGTGGGATCCGGAGCTGGAGGCGGTGGTGGTGGGGGACAACGGGCCGAACGCCGGGGATGAGATTCATGTGGTCGGTCGAGGGGAGAATTGCGGGTGGCCGCAGACGTATGGAACGCACTCGCCGGCCGAGGGGGCGAATGTGCCGGTGTATGTGTTCCCGGAGACGGTGGCGCCGACGGGGCTGCTGCGGCTGAACGGGACGGTGCCACTATTGCGCCGCGGGTATCTGCTCGGGGCGTTCGTGAGCCGCGGGCTCTATTACTTCCCGACGTTTTCGGCGCCTCCGGTGGCGGTTTTGAAGGATTTCGATGAGTACGTGATCGACGTGACGCAGGCGCCGGACGGCGATCTCGTCTTTGTGACGGCGGCGTTTACGGGACAGTCGGCGGTCCACCGGCTGCATGTGCCCGGCCGGGGGGACTGCAACGGAGACGGGGCGACGGACTGGCGGGACATTTTCCCGACGATGCTGGAGGCGAGCGACGGCGGGCCGCATCCGACGATCACGGCTCAGGACGGCGAGCTCGGCGGGTCGTGGGGATGCGATGCGAATGCGGACGGGATGATCGATTCGTCGGATCTGCGCGCGCTGAATGCGATGCTGGCGAACAAGCGGCGCGCGGTGAGGTAGGAAAGGCGTTGGCGGTTGTCGTGGATGCGCTTTCCGGCTGCGTAGGGACACGCACCTTCTCCCCCGCCCGCCCAGGTCCCTCGCTCGACGCTCGGGATGACACGGTTTTGGACCGTTGAAGGCTCTCGGCTTGTCTGCCTAGTTCCGGCGCAACCGGTTCGGACAACTGACAACCGACAACAGATAACCCACACAGACACTCCGTCCTCGCCAGAGGCCACAAATAGCCATCTCATCAGCAATTTAGGGGTGCCGAACCCGGCATCTGCCATGCACTTACACCGAGTGTTATTTTGAAGGAGGCAACCATGAATCGATCAGCGCATTTCGCTGCGCGCCCGGTGATCGCTCTGGCGATGGTCCTGGCTCTCACGGCCGGGGTGGCCGAGGCACAGACGAAGGTGAATCCGGGCTGGAACATGTTCAGTGCTCAGCAGGATGTCGAGATCGGGCAGCAGTCGGCTGCCCAGGCAGAACAGCAGTTGCCCATGCTCCGCGATGCGGAGGTTGAGGCGTACGTCAATCGCATCGGTCAGAAGCTCGCCGCCAACGCGGGCGGGCCGCAGTTTCAGTACCGCTTCCGTGTGGTGAACGCGTCGGACATCAACGCGTTCGCGCTGCCGGGCGGCTACATCTATCTCAACCGCGGCATCATCGAGAATGCGCGCAACGAGGGCGAAGTGGCGGGCGTGCTCGCGCACGAGATCGCTCACTCCGCACTTCGCCACGGTACCCACCAGGCTTCGAAGGCGTACGCCGCGCAGGCCGGTCTGCAGATTCTCGGCGGGCTGCTCGGCGGGAAGGTCGGCAACAACACCGCCCAGATCCTCAACACGGTCGGCGGCGTCGGCCTGAACGCGCTGTTCCTCAAGTTCAGCCGCGAGCTGGAGACGCAGGCGGACGTCCGCGGCGCGCAGATTCTGGCGGCCAGCGGCTACACACCGTCCGACATGGTGAGCTTCTTCCAGCAGCTCGCCAAGGTCGACAAGTCGAAGAAGACCACCTGGCTTTCGCATCACCCGGCACCGCCGGACCGGATGGCGCGCATCGAGAAGGAGCGCCAGCTCCTGAACGAGTCGTCGAACCCGACGCAGAACGTCGCGCAGCTCAACACCATCAAATCGGATCTCCGCCGCTACGGCACCGCGCCGACGATGGCGCAGATCGCCCAGGGGACGACCACCACGGCGCAGAGCGGCCGGGGAGCGGGAACGCGGTCGACACCGACGATGACCAGCAGCAGCGGGGTCGGACGGGTGGAGGCGCCGTCGAGCTCGTGGCGGAAGTTCACGAACCGCAACAGCGCGTACGAGATCGCCTATCCGGCGAACTGGCGCGTTTATGACAGCGGCGGATTCGGCGTGACGATCGCCCCCGAGGGCGGCGTCGGCGACGTGAACGGCAAGACGGAAGTCGCGTACGGCCTGATCGTCAATCACTACGACCCGTTCGGCAACGCGCCGCGCACCTACCAGCGCGACAGCCGGTCGAGCGGCTCGGTGACGCTGGAGGACGCGACGAACGACCTGCTCGCGCAGATCCGCCAGAGCAGCCCGCACCTCGGTGTGATCCGCAACTCCGGCCAGCAGTTCAAGCTGGACGGGCGGACGGCCATGTCGGCCAGCCTGCGCGGCCGGAATCCGAATACCCGTCTGAACGAGCGCGTCACGGTCGTGACCCGCGCGCTCCCGGACGGCCATTTGATCTACATGCTGTTCGTGACTCCGGAAGACGATGCCAAGCGGTACAGCAGCGTGCTGAATCAGGTGGTGCAGTCGATCAACGTGAACGAGCAGCACCGGCACTGAAAGTGGTTCATCTGCCGAGGGCATGGCAAGTTCGTGCCCTCGGCGCACGGATGTTGTCGGTTGTCGGTTGTCCGAACCTATTCGCCTGGACGCCATTCACCGCGAGTGTCGTCCAGGCGAGACTGGTTCGGACAACCGACAATTGACAACATCCGTGCGTGAAATGCTGGCTCTGGCGCTGCTTTGGCCTGCCAACGCCCGCCGGAAATGCTCGATCTCGCGCTGCGTTATGATCCTAACGGAGGAACGACATGTACGATGAAATGCTGGTCGCGCCGATGCGACAGGAGCTGACGCGGCTCGGGATTCAGGAGACGCGGACGGCGGAAGAGGTCGACGCAGTGCTCGGCGAGAAGAACGGCACTGTGCTGGTGGTCGTGAATTCGGTCTGCGGTTGTGCGGCCGGCATGGCCCGCCCGGCGGTGGCGATGGCGCTGGAGAGCGAGAATCGCCCGGACAAGATGATCACGGTCTTCGCGGGCAACGACCGCGAGGCGACGGCACGCGCTCGCGAGTACTTCGTCGGCTTCCGTCCGTCTTCGCCCTCGATCGCCCTGATCAAGGACGGCCAGGTGGTGAAGATGCTCGAGCGCTGGAACATCGAGGGCCGTGCGGCCCACGACGTGGCCGCGGAGCTGACGGCTGCGTTCGAGCAGCACTGCAGCAAGCCCGTCGCGGTCTCCTAACGCGATTCGTAGTCACGAACGTACGGCGCGATCTGCTCTTCGAAGCGGGTCGCGCCGTTTCCGTTTCGCCCCCACGCCTCGACAATGACCACCGAGGGAGCATCGGGGAGGTCGTCGTGACGCTCGTGCCGCTCGAGATTCTGCAGCGCGGCGACCTCGCTCCGGCCGTACTCCCGCGGCGCCACCTCGGCGAAGCCGGCGGCGCGCAGGGCGAGCTCCAGCGTCCGGAGGTTGTAGAGGAACCGGTGTCCCCAGCCGTGAAAGGCGCGGTTGATCTCCAGGCAGCCGAGGAGAGGCTCGTCCCTGGTCTCGTCAACGGTCAGCTCGTGGGGCGGCTTGTAGTGGGTGAGCCAGACCCAGTCGAGGTTGGGAGTCGAGAGTCGGACGACGCCGTCGTCGCGCAGCACCCGCCGGCACTCGCGCAGGAAGGCCAGGCCTTCGGTGAGGGTGAGGTGCTCGAGGAAGTGCTCGGCGAAGATCAGCTCGACATCGGCGAATGGCCACGGCTCCCGGACGTCGTGCACCACGTCGACGCCGGGCCAGGCGGCGACGTCGACGTTGGTCCAGCCTTCGAGGGCGAGGGGGCCGGAGCCGAGGTGGAGGCGCATGGGGGGATCGTAGCCGAACGAGCGATGGACGATGAGAGATGGGCAGAGGCCGGTCACGGCATAACGCTCGCACTCCGCGCTCCCCATGACCGCATTCGAAGACCGCATTCGCCGAATGGCCCGTGAGGCGATGGGGGAGATCGGACGGGACGAGAGCGATATCGCCGACGTCGTCGAGCCGCCCGGCGCAGATTACTGCATCATCTCGTTCACCGACCCGGAGCTCAAGCCGATCGAGATCTCCAAACCGCTGGGAGCCGGCGACTCGCAGGAGCAGGACGAGCTCCGCCGAGCGCTGCAGTACCGGTTCGGGACGTAGACGCCGCGCGAAGCGCGGCGCGACGGAGCGCCGGCTTTCAGCCGGCCGGTCCGCCGGCCTTCGGCCGGCAGTGTGAGGGGGAAAAGCCCCCGTCCCACCCACAGGGCCGGCTGAAAGCCGGCGGACCGGCCGACGGAACGTCGGCGCTCCGAGGTCTTCGGGCGCTCTCCCCGCTAGCCCGGGCCGGTTCGGACAACCGACAACAGACAACCGACAACCCTTCTAAGAAACTCTCCGACCTTCTAAGCCTTCCTCTCAGGACTCCCGCCCTGCCCGAGCCCATATTTGCCGCTTCGGAGGGTTCCTCGTTGCTACAATACTTACGGGTAAATAACCAAAACAGTCTGAGCTCCGATGCGGCAATTCGTTTTTGCGGCCTGCGCCGCTTTGCGCTTCGGACATCCGAGGGTTCGACCATGGTCTCTCTTCGAGGGCGGATGTACCTGCCGGCGGCCGTGCTGCCGGTTCTGCTGTTCTGTGCATTTACCGCTTCGGCGGCCACCGTTTCCTGGAACAACGCCGCGGGCGGGAACTGGGGGACGGCGGCGAACTGGAGTCCGGCCCAGGTGCCGACTTCGGGGGACGAGGTGTCGATCACCCTTCCCGGCACGTACACCGTCACGGTGAACGTGGCCGCGTCGGCGAACACGCTCACGGTCGGCAATGCGACCGGGACCCAGACCCTCTCCATCCCCGGCAACTCGCTCACCCTCGGCGGCCCGAGCAGCGTCGCCGATGGCGGCGTGCTGAACCTCTCGGCCGGCTCGCTCGGCGGCGGCGGGGCGCTGACCATCTCGAGCACGTTCGACTGGACCGGCGGCACGATCGGGGGCTCGGGTCCTCTGATCATCGACCCCGGTGCGGCGCTCAACATCGGCGGCAGCGCCGACAAGTTCTTCGTCGGGAAGACGGTGAACAACAACGGCACCCTGCTCTGGACGCAGGGGCGGATCCTCTTCCAGAACAGCTCCGTCGTGAACAACAACGCCGCGGGCCTTTTCGACATCCGCAGCGACTCCACCATCACCTCGACCTCAGGAGGGGGGACGATCAACAACGCCGGTACGCTGCGCAAGCAAGTCGCCGCCGGCACGACCACCATCGTCCAGTTCATCACGCTGGCGAATACGGGAGTCATCGACGTCCTCACCGGGGTGCTGACCACGCTCAGCGCCAGCCTCGGCACCGGCACGAACATCACCGGCACCGGTTATCTGGTGAATGGCGGCACGGTCTCGGTCACCGGCGATGCGACGGTCAACGGCACGATGGGTGTGGCTAGCGGCGACCTCGCCGGCCCCGGCATACTCACTGTCAACGGCATCCTCAACTGGACCGGCGGCAGCTTCGCCGGTAACGGCTCGGTCGACGTGAGCGGCACCGGCACGCTGGCGATTTCCGGCGGCGCCGATCACTTCCTGAGCATCCGGACCATCAACAACGCGGGCGACATCCTCTGGACGCAGGGGCGGATCCTCTTCCAGAACAACGGACAGGTGAACAACCTCGCGAGCGGTACGTTCGACATCCAGGTCGACGAAAGCATGACCTCGACCTCGGTCGGCGGGTCGATCAACAACGACGGCCTCATTCAGAAAACCGGCGGCCCCGGCACCACGACCGCCGCGATTTACGTCCACCTGAACAACTTCGGGACGATCCACGTGCCGAGCGGCTCGCTGACGTTCCAGGACGCCAACCTCAACGACGGGACGCAGATCACCGGCACCGGGTACGTCATGACCGGCACCACGACCGTCACCGGCACCGCCACGGTCGTCGGGGCGGCGACATTCCCCTCCGGCACGCTCGACGGCGCCGGAACGCTGAGCGTGAACGGCATCCTGGACTGGAACGGCGGCTCCATGGCGGATGCCGCCGGGACAACGCTAGTCCCGGACGGCGGCCTGCTGCGCCTCGGCGGCGGAGCCGACAAGTTCCTCGACAGGCGGACGATCGAGAACCACGGCGCGACGCTCTGGACGGCCGGACGGCTGCTGTTCCAGAACAGCGGTCTCTTCATCAATCACCTCGACGGGCTCTTCGAGACGACGCACGACGGCTCGTTCACCTCGACCTCGGTCGGCGGCGCGTTCCGCAACTTCGGGACGTACCGGAAGAGCGGAGGGGCGGGCAGCACCACCATCGTGCAGTTCATCCCCATCCTCAACGACGGCGGTACCTTCGACGTCACGTCGGGCCAGATCGTCATCGACTCGACGATGACTCTCGCGGGTACGAGCTCGTTCACCGGGACCGGCCCGACCAACGTTACCGGCGGGATCAACGGGACGGCCTCAATCGCCGGCACGCAGCTCGTCCTCAACGGCAATCTCTCTGGGACGGGTGTGCTGACGCTCAACGGCACGATGGGCTGGAACTCCGGCTCGATGTCGACGAGCGGCGGGACGACCAACGTCAATCCGGGCGCGACGCTCAACATCGGCGGAACGTCCGACAAGTTCCTCTCCTCGCGCACGCTGAACAACTACGGCACGGTCAACTGGACCGAGGGGCGGATCCTCTTCCAGAACAGCGGCATCTTCAACAACGAACCGGGAGGGCTGTTCGACATCACCCACGACAGCTCCTTCACCTCGACCTCGGTGGGCGGCACGTTCAACAACAAAGGGACGTTCCGCAAGAGCGGCGGGGGCGGGACGACGACCATCGTCCAGTTCATCGCCTTCAACAACCAGAACGCGGTGGTCGACATCCTCTCCGGCACGCTCGTGGTCGACTCGCCGATGGGCACCACCGGCACCAACACCTTCAGCGGCGCGGGCGTGCTGCGCGTCACCGGGCCGCTCTCCGGCACCACCACCATCGAAGGCGCGTTCGAGCTCGGCAGCGGCGGCTCCATCACCGGCGCCGGCATCGTCACGGTCAACGGTACGCTGACCTGGACCGCCGGGGTGATGAACGGCAGCGGCTCGACGGACATCGCCGCGGGCGGCACGCTGCACATCACCGGCCCGGCCGACCACTTCCTCGACGTGCGGACGATCAACAACGCCGGCACGACCACTTGGGATGGCGGCCGGATCCTCTACCAGAACAACGGCCACTTCATCAACATGGACGGGGCGCTGTTCGAGACCAAGCACGACAGCTCGTTCACCTCGACGTCGGTCGGCGGACGCTTCACGAATTTCGGCACGTTCCGGAAGAGCGTCGGCACCACCATCACGACGATCTCGCAGTTCATCCCGTTCACCAGCACCGATGCCACGTTCGACATCCAGAGCGGCGCGCTCGTCATCGACTCGACAATCACCCTCGGCGGCACGACGGACTTTCCCGGCGCCGGCATCTCCAGGGTTACCGGAACGATCAATGGCACCGGCACGGTCACGGGCCGACTGGAGCTCGTGAACGGCACCATCAGCGGCACCGGCACAGTCACGGTCAACGGCATCCTCGACTGGGTCTCGGGGACGATGAACACGAGCGGCGGCATAACCGCGATTGGATCGAACGGCGTGCTGAACATCACCTCCACTGCCAATCACTTCCTGCAGAGCCGCACCCTGCAGAACGTCGGCACCGTGAACTGGAACGGCGGGAACGTGTACTTCCAGAACAACGGTGTCTTCAACAACCAGACCGGCGGCATCTTCAACGCCCAGGTGGACAACAGCTTCACCTCCAGCTCAGTCGGCGGCGACTTCATCAACGGCGGCACGTTCAACAAGTTCACGCCGGGGACGATCTCGATGAACTTTGTCGACTTCGTGAACAGCGGCACGCTGGCCGCGCAGGCCGGGACACTGCATTTCGCGAAGTCGTTCACCCAGACCGCCGGCACGACGCACGTGAACGGCCGGGTCGAGTCGACGACCGCGGTCAACATCCAGGGCGGCGTCGTCACCGGCAACGGCACGTTCGCGGCGAACATCACCAACAGCGGCGGCGACGTGCAGCCGGGGAACTCGCCCGACACGTTCACCATCGAAGGCAACTACACGCAGGGCGCGGGCGGCGCGCTCACCGTCGAGATCGACGGCGCACTCCTGTACGACCGGCTCTCGATCACCGGCATCTTCAACGCCGGCGGGACGCTGAACATCGTCAGCCCCTACAGCCCCGCGGACGGCGAGCAGTTCCAGATCATGACCTTCGGCTCGCGCAACGGCGACTTCGCCGTGAAAACCGGGCTGAACGTCGGCGGCGGCAAGTCGTATGCGCCGGTGTACGGTGCGAACGAGCTGCGCCTCACCGCGGTCAACGACAGCGCGAATCTCTACGTCAGCCAGACCGACGCGCCCGACCCGGTGAACGAGGGCGACCAGCTCACGTACACCATCACCATCACCAACGGCGCGGCGACCGGTGCGACCGGCGTGACGCTTACCGACACCCTGCCTACCGAGGTCACGCACGTCTCGACCACGACGACCCATGGCAACTGCAACGGCTCGACGACGATCAACTGCGCCATCGGCAGCCTCGCCGCGGGTGAATCGGCGACAGTCGACATCGTCGTGACGGCGAACCAGAGCGGCACGATCACCAACACCGCCGACGTGGCCCAGAACGAGCCCGATCCGAATCAGACCAACAACACCTTCAGCGAGACCACGACCGTCAACGGAACGCCGGTCGCGACCGACGACGGCGGCACGACCAGCGAAGAGGTGCCGATCACCATCGACGTCCTCGCCAACGACACCGACCCGGACAACGACGTGCTCACCATCGACTCGTTCTCGCAGGCCAATAACGGCTCGGTCGACTGCCAGGGAGCGAACTGCACCTATACGCCGACGCCGGGCTTCAGCGGCACCGACTCGTTCATCTACACGATCAAAGACCCGAACGGCGCCATGGACACGGCCACGGTGCTGATCACCATCAACGGCGTCAATGACCCGCCGGTGGCGAACGACGACGGGGACATGACCTCCGAGGACACGCCGGTCACGCTCAACGTGCTGTCGAACGACTCCGATCCGGACGGCGGCAGCGTCTTCCTGACCGGCCACACCCAGGGCCTGAACGGCAGCGTCAACTGCGACGGCGCCGGCAACTGCACCTACACGCCGAACCCGAACTACAACGGCGGCGACTCATTCAGCTACACGATTACCGACGGGCAGGACACTGCCTCGGCGACGGTGTTGATCGCGATCAGCGCCCTCAACGACGAGCCGGTGGCGAACCAGGACACGCTCAGCACCGATCAGGACACCCCCGCCGTCGTGAACGTACTGCTCAACGACACCGACGCCGACGGCGACACGCTGGTCGTCTTCGACAGCACCAACGGCACGAAGGGCTCGGTCACCTGCGAGGCGAACGGCGACTGCACCTATTCACCGTCGCCCGGCGAGAGCGGCTCCGACTCCTTCACCTACACCATCGCGGACTTCAACGACGGCAGTGCCACCGGGACCGTGCTGGTGAACATCAACCCCGTGAACGATCCGCCGATCGCCACGCCCGACTCCGCGGCGACGAACGAGAACACCCCCGTCGCCATCGACGTCCTGGGCAACGACAGCGATCCGGAGAACGACCTCTTCGTCCTCTCCAGCTTCACCCAGCCGTCGAACGGCACCGTGACCTGCACGGGCAACACCTGCACCTACACGCCCGACGTGAACTTCGAAGGGATCGACGAGTTCAAGTACAACATCACCGACTCCAGCAACAACGTCGCGACCGGAACCGTCACGGTCACGGTCATCGGCGCGAACGAGCCGCCGGTGGCCGTCGACGACTCGGCCTCCGGCTTCGACGTCATCCACATCAACGTCCTCGGCAACGACAGCGACGAAGACGGCGATTCGCTGACCGTCATTTCGCACTCCGAGGCCGAGACCGGCCAGGTGAGCTGCTCCGAGAGCGACTGCACTTACTGGCCGAAGCGCGGCTTCCGCGGCAGCGACAACTTCACCTACACGATCAGCGACGGTGCCGCCATGTCGACTGCCACCGTGCGCATCGAAGTCACGCGGAATGATTGCCCGTCGACGATCGTGCTTACCGATCCGCCGTCCGCCGGCCGCGCTCCGTCGAGCGGCACGTTGCGCTGGACGCCCACGGCCGGCGCGGAGTTCTACAACGTTTACCTCGGCCTGGCCGGTTCCGGTTGCGCGCAGCGCTACCGCCGCGTGGAGGAGCCGTTCGCCGATTACGCCAATCTTCTCGACGGCGCCGAATACGAGTGGCGCGTCGAGGCCGTGGGCACCGGCTGCGGCATCGTGTCGTCCGCCTGCAGTCGCTTCACCATCGGCTCCTCGTGCGTCCTCCCCGAGGCGCCGGAGGCGAGCGTCGTGGCCGAGGCGACCAGCGGCCAGACCTACACCATCGAATGGAACAGCGTCGCCGACGGCCTGCAGTACGACGTCGAAGAAGCCGACAACCGCGACTTCATCGGCGCCGCCACCACGCGCGTGACCGGCCTTTCCGCCCAGTTCACCCACACCGTGAGCCAGCGTGCCCAGGCGTGGTTCTACCGCGTCCGCGCCGCCGGTTGCGACCTCGGGCCGTACTCCCTGCCGGTGCGCATCGTCATCATCCCGCTGCCGCAGACCATCGAGCGGCACCCGCAGTTCACCGTGCCGGTCGGCAGCGAGCAGATCCTCGTGCAGAGCCTCTTCATCCCCGGCAACGGCACGAGCAACCAGGAGTTCTCGATCGAGACCGACAAGCCGTGGCTGCGCGTCGTGCCGAACCGCGGCCTCCTGCCGCCGTCCGGCTTCCTCGTGCAGATCTTCGCCGACCCGAAAGGCCAGCCGAACGGCACGGTCACCGGCACGGTCATCATCACGCTGACTCCGACCGCGTCGCTCGGCGCGGTGCAGACGAATGCAACCTCGACGTCCAGCATTCCGATCTCCATCAACCTCGTCACGCCGGTCTTCCCGGTGACGACGCCACCGGCCACGCCCGACAACGCGATGATCATCCCGACCGTCGGCCATATCGACGGCGGAGCCGGCTCTCTCTGGCAGTCCGACGTACGCGTCACCAACACTTCCGCCGCGACGGTGAAGTACCAACTCACGTTCATGCCCTCGGTGGTCACGGCCGACCAGAAGATCCAGACCACCACCATCGACGTGCAGCCGGGCGTCACTACGGCGCTCGACGACATCGTCCGCAACTGGTTCGGCCACGGCTCCCTCGGCGACGCGGCGATCGGCTTCCTGAAGATCGTCCCGATGAACAACACCTCGGCGCGCACGGTCGCGTCGAGCCGCACGTACAACCTCACCCCGAACGGGACGCTGGGACAGTTCATCCCGGCCATCTCGTTCAACAAATTCGTCGGCAAGGCGGCCGCGAATGCGGCGCCGCCGGTGCTGAGCCTGCAGCAGATCGCGCAGTCGGCCTTCTATCGGACCAACGTCGGCATCGTCGAGGCCTCGAACAAGCCGGCCTCGGTGCTCCTGACCGTCTTCGACATCGCCGGCAACTCGCTGAAAGAGATCCCGATCTCCCTCGCCGCCGGCGAGCTCAAACAGCTCAATGGCATCCTGGCGCAGAACGCCATCTCCCTCGACGACGGCCGCATCGAAGTGCGTGTCGTCAGCGGCGACGGCAAAGTCACGGCCTACGCGTCGACCCTCGACAACAAGACCAATGACCCGCTGCTCGTCTCCGCGACGGAGCTCGACGAGAAGACCTCGACCAAATACGTCCTCCCCGGCGCCGCCGACATCAACACCGGCCCGGCGAGCTGGCGCACCGACATGCGCATCTTCAACAACGGCACCGAGCCGCAGCTGGCGAGCGTCGTCCTGCACACCGAGGGAGGGGAGACCGTCGAACGCTCGATCGTCGTCGCCCCGCGCGAAGTGAAAGTCCTGGACGGCGTCATCCGCAACCTTTTCGACCGCGTCGCGGTCGGTGGCGCCGTTCACGTGAGTACCGCCACCGCCTCGAAGCTCGTCGTCACCGGCCGGACCTACAACCAGCTCCTCAGCGGAGGCACCTACGGCCTCTACGTACCGGCCGTGACGCCGGACGAAGCGACCGGCAACGGCGAGCGCACCCTGCACATCCCGCAGGTCGAAGACTCGAGCCGCTACCGCACCAACATCGGCGTCGCCGAAGTGAGCGGAAAACCGGCCACCATCGAGCTCTCCGTCGTCCTCCCCGACTCCAAAGTCACCCCGACGGTCGAGATCGACCTCGCCCCGAACGAATTCCGCCAATTCGTCGGCCTCCTCCGCACCCTCGGCCTCGGCGACGTCTACAACGCCCGGGTCACGGTGCGGGTGGTGGAAGGGGAGGGAAGAGTCACGGCCTACGGATCTATTAACGACGCCGTCACGCACGACCCGACGTACGTACCGGCGCAGTAGGCAGGAGGCGCCCGACGTTCGCGTCGGGCGCCGGGCTGTTTCCGGCGGGTCACTCGCGATTGAGGCATGACCGTGCTACGAGTCGTAGAATCAAGAATTTACGAGGTATCACGGACGTTGCCGTGCTCGATGTTGCTATCCTATCCGTGGAACAGTCGATAGTGTCCATCTATGGAGGCAAGGACCCGCGCGAGCTTCCGGCGTACTCGTTCGCCGACGCCGGCCGCCTGTTGACCGTCAATCCCTCGACCATCAGAAACTGGGCGAAGGGACATGAGCACTTCAAGCCGGTCCTTACCGTGCCCGTCGATGACTCTGTCGACGCGATCTCCTTCTTCAACCTGATCGAGACGTTCGTGCTCGATGAGTTGCGGCGCCGTCACCGCTTCTCGCTGCAGGAGCTTCGGCCGTCCATCGCGTACATGCGCGACACGTTTCCCGAAGCAACGTATCCCCTGGCGCAGGTGGACCTGTTCGTTTCAAACAACGACCTGTTCGGCCGGTTCGGTGGCTCTTCCCTGGTGAACATCTCGCGCGGCGGGCAGCTCGCGCTCGAGGAAGTGCTTCGGGATCTTCTGCAGCGTGTCGAGAGAGGGCCGTCGGGCGAAGGGATCGTCAAGCTCTTCCCCTTCATCACGAAGCAGCGCGTCGCCGACTCGCCGCGGACAGTCGAAGTCAATCCGCGCGTGCGATTCGGTCAGCCCGTCCTCGCCGGGACCGGAGTGCCGACTGCTGTCGTAGCGCAGCGTTTCGCCGGCGGCGACTCGATCGCCAGACTGGCAGAGGATTACGATCGCACCACGGAACAGATCGAGCAGGCGCTCCAGTACGAGTCCGCCCGCCGCGCTGCCTGAGCGGCGCGTCCCGGCCGATCCGTGTTTCCTCGATGAATCGATCGATTCACCGGAAGTGGCTCTCGCTCTGCGGAACGCCGGCGTCAACGTCATCGCGTTTACGGAACGCTTCGACCGCGGTACGGACGACGAGACATGGCTCTCTCAAGTGGGGGACCGGCGATGGCTGCTGTTCACTCGAGACGATCGTTGGCACTACCATCGCGCCGAACTGCTGGCGATCGTCGCGGCTCGGGCTCGCGCCTTCATCTTCACTTCGCAAGGCAGCGCGCGAGAGATCGCAGACGCGATCTGGAAGGTGCTCCCTCAGATTGCGGAGATTGCGCAGACGAACGATCCGGCACCGCCATACATCTACAAAGTAACCGCAGGCGGGGTGCAACTCGTCTATCCCTCGCCGAGGTTCAAATTCCCCTTGCCTCGCTAGCTGGCGGGACCATAGGACGAATAGGACCTATGGGACAGATGGGACCTATAGGACAGATGGGACTTACTCCTGTCCTATAGGTCCCATTGGTCCTATAGGTCCCATTGGTCCTATAGGTCCCATTCGTCCTATCGCCTTTTCGCTCTTACCGGCTCCACCACCCCTACCGGCGCGTAGAAGCTTCTCCCTCTCACGTTCTCATCCACCTTCAGCCCATGCTGCAGGGGCGGGAACGCGCGTTGTTCGCAGTCGACTCTTTCGCAGAGGCGGCAGGTGGTGCCGATGGGGACGGCGGCGTCGAGGTTGTCGAGGTTGTAGCCGTCGGCGTAGACGGTCTTGCGGGCTTCTTTGACCGGGCAGCCGATGCCGACCGCCATCAGGGCGTCGCCGGAGGCGTAGCCGTAGCTTTTCCGGATGGTCCGGGCGACGCAGAAGTAGGCGGTGTTGTCGGGCATCCTGGAGAATTGCGTCCGGATGCGGCCCGGGGTCAGGAAGGCGGCGTGGACGTCCCATCTCGGGCACGATCCGGAGAAGCGGGCGAAGCGGATTCCCGTGCCGCTGAACCTCTTGGAGATGTTGCCGGCGATGTCGACGCGCACGAAGTGAAAGGACACTCCGATCGAGCCCGGTTTGCGGAGGGTGGTCAGGCGATGGCAGACCTGTTCCCAACTCGCCGTGTAGTGATGCTGCAGCAGCTCGATGTCGTACCGCACGTCCTCGGCCATTCCGTAGAAGTCGTCGTACGGCATCACCAGCGCGCCGGCGAAGTAGTTGGCCAGCGCCACGCGACAGACCTTCACCGAGTCGGGGGTGTTCAGGTTCTTCTGGGAGCGGGTGACGATGGCGTCGAGGGCGTCCGAGGCTTCGAGGAGGGCGAGCTGGTGCGCAACCTGAAACTGCCGGCTCCACGGCGGCAGCACCTCGGAGAGGTGGAGCGTCCGGGTCTCCGGGTCGTACCGTCGGATGAAGCCGCGGTCGCGGCTCACCGGGATCAATTTCACCTCGATGCCGTGCTGCGCGCCGAGATAAGAGACGAGAGAGCGGTACATGTCGGCGCGATCGAGCGAGGCCCGCCGGGTGACGTCCTCGGCGGCCACTTCGAGCTCGGGGAAGTAGTTCAGGTTCTCCTGGATGACGTCCGACGCTTCCTCGCTCGGCAGATGCTCCGGGTCGACGCCGTGAAGGGCCTGGCCGTCGTAGAGCTGCGAGGCGAGGTCGCGCATCGACTGCACGGATGCTTTATAGGAGTGGAAGAGGGCGATGATCGCCCGCGCCGCGGCGGGGTTCTCGGCCAGTTCGCGGACGTCGTTGGTCGTCACCGCGTGCTCTTCGAGCAGCGGATCGGCGAACACCTCCTGCAGGTCGGCGGCGACGCGCGCGGCACTGTCGTCGGCGAAGGTGCTCAGGTCGACCCGGAACGTCTGCGCGAGCTTCACCAGGAGGTGGCTCGGCAACGGCCTCTGGTTGCTTTCGATCAGGTTGAGGTAGCTCGGCGAGATCTGGAGCCGGGAGGCGAGCTCGGTCTGCGTGAGCTGCTCTTTGCGGCGAAGGGTGCGGACCTTGGTCCCGAGGCGAAGATTCGACATGGCACGGTTCCTTCAAAGTACTGCGATGTACACGCCTGAAGTGTGCCTGGCCAGTTTACAGTCTTTGACAGATTTACACGCCGTTCTTTACAGGCCGTGACAGGCTGACAGCCAATAACCCTCAATGAGAACGGTAGTTATTGCTCTGCTGGCAGACTCCATGCTCTTCTGTTTTACAGCATGACTGAGTTTGCTGTCATCACCGATATCGACGTCCGCGCCGAGGTCCGTCCGGAGTGGGACGAGATCCTTTCGGATGAGGCGCTGGGCTTCGTGGTCGCGCTCCAGAAGGAGTTCGACCCGCGGCGCCGCGAGCTGCTGGCAAAGCGCCAGGAGCGGAAGGCGCGCCTCGACGCCGGCGAGCTCCCCGACTTCCTCCCGGAGACCCGCGAGATCCGCGAGAGCGACTGGACGGTCGCCCCGATCCCCGACGACCTCTGGGACCGCCGCGTCGAGATCACCGGCCCGGTCGACCGGAAGATGATCATCAACGCCCTCAACTCCGGCGCGAATGTCTTCATGGCCGACTTCGAGGACGCCAACTCGCCGACCTGGGCGAATTGCATCGAGGGACAGCTCAACCTTCGCGACGCCGTCCGCCGGACCATCACCTTCGAGAGCGGCGCGAAGCAGTACAAGCTGAATGACACGACCGCGACGCTGCTGGTCCGTCCTCGCGGCTGGCACCTCGTCGAGGAGCACGTCTATGTCGACGGCGAGCCGGTCAGCGCCAGCCTCTTCGACTTTGCGCTCTATTTCTTTCACAACGCGCAGGAAGCGGTCGAGCGCGGCACCGGCCCCTACTTTTACCTGCCGAAGATGGAGTCGCACCTCGAGGCGCGGCTCTGGAACGACGTCTTCGTCCGCGCCCAGCAGTACCTCGGCATCCCGAACGGGACGATTCGCGCGACCGTGCTGATCGAGACCATCCTGGCCTCGTTCGAGATGCACGAGATTCTCTGGGAGCTGCGCGACCACAGCGCGGGTCTCAACTGCGGCCGCTGGGACTACATCTTCTCGTTCATCAAGAAGTTCCGGGCCCGGCGCGACTTCATCACCCCCGACCGCGGGTCGATCACGATGGACAAGGCCTTCCTGGCCGCGTACGTCGACCTGCTGATCCAGACCTGCCACCGCCGCGGCATCCACGCGATGGGCGGCATGGCCGCGCAGATCCCGATCAAGGACGACCCCGCGGCGAATGAAACCGCCTTCGCCAAAGTGCGCGCGGACAAGCTGCGCGAGGTGAGGGCCGGCCACGACGGCACGTGGGTCGCGCATCCCGGCATGGTGGCGCTGGCGAAGGAAGTGTTCGACGAGCACATGCCGCAGCCGAACCAGCTCGACAGGAAGCGCGAGGACGTGAAGGTCACCCGCGACGAACTGCTCCGGCTCCCCGAGGGAGTGGTCACGGAGAAAGGCGTCCGCCAGAACATCAACGTCGGCATCCAGTACCTTGCCGCCTGGCTCGGCGGCAGCGGCGCGGTGCCGCTCTACAACCTGATGGAAGACGCCGCCACCGCCGAGATCTCGCGCACGCAGCTCTGGCAGTGGATCCACCACGGCGCGAAGCTCGACGACGGCCGCGTCATCGACGCCGATCTCTATCGCCGCATCCGCGACGAGGAGCTGCAGTCGATCGGCGAACGGCCGGGCGATCAAACGAACGTGGCCGTGGCCACCGCCGCCCGCATTTTCGATGAACTGATTCTGGCCGACGAGCTGGCGGATTTCCTCACGCTCCCGGCCTACGAAGAACTGCTCAAAACCGAACAGGAGTGAACTGCATGGCGAAGTTGAAAGAAGCCCGCGACCCGAACGTCCTCGAGAGAGACTGGGAGACCAACCCGCGCTGGAATGGCGTCACGCGCGAGTACACGGCCGAAGACGTCCTGCGTCTGCGCGGCTCGATCGACATCCGCTACACGCTGGCCGAGATGGGAGCCGATCGTCTCTGGCAGCTCCTCAACACGGAGCCGTTCGTGAACGCCCTCGGCGCGCTGACCGGCAATCAGGCGGTGCAGCAGGTGCGTGCCGGCCTGAAAGCGATCTATCTCTCCGGCTGGCAGGTCGCGGCCGACGCCAACCTCGCGGGTCACATGTACCCCGACCAGAGCCTCTATCCGTCGAACTCCGTCCCGCAGGTCGTGAAGCGCATCAACCAGGCGCTCCAGCGCGCCGACCAGATCGACCACATGGAAGGACGCTCGGGAACGCACTGGTTCGCGCCGATCATCGCCGACGCCGAAGCCGGCTTCGGCGGCGCGCTCAACGCGTTCGAGCTGATGAAGATGATGATCGAGGCCGGTGCCGGCGCGGTCCACTTCGAGGACCAGCTTGCGTCGGAGAAGAAGTGCGGCCACCTCGGCGGCAAGGTCCTGGTGCCGACCTCGCAGTTCATCCGCACCCTCAACGCCGCGCGCCTTGCGGCGGACGTGAGCGGCGTCGGCACGCTGGTCATCGCCCGCACCGACGCGCACAGCGCGACGCTGATCACCAGCGACGTCGACGAGCGCGATCACCCGTTCATTACCGGCGAGCGGACGGCCGAGGGCTTCTATCGCATCAAAAACGGCCTCGAATGCGCCATCGCCCGCGCCGTCGCGTACGCACCGTACGCCGACGTCCTCTGGTGCGAGACCTCGACCCCGGACATCGACGAAGCGCGCGAGTTCGCCGAGGGTGTGCACACAAAGTTCCCCGGCAAGCTGCTGGCGTACAACTGCTCGCCGTCGTTCAACTGGGCCAAGAAGCTGTCGGCCGGGCAGATCGCCACGTTCCAGAAAGACCTCGGCGCGATGGGCTACAAGTTCCAGTTCGTCACCCTGGCCGGCTTCCACGCCCTGAACTTCTCGATGTTCGAGCTCGCGCGGCAGTACCGCGACGAAGGGATGGCCGCCTACTCCCGCCTGCAGCAGGCCGAGTTCGCGTCCGAGGAGCACGGCTACACCGCCACCCGCCACCAGCGCGAAGTCGGCACCGGCTACTTCGACGAAGTGGCCAAGGCCGTCAGCGCCGGCGAGTCGTCGACCACGGCGCTCGAAGGCTCGACCGAGGCAGCGCAGTTCTAAAAGGAGACGACATGGAAGACATTCGCACCTACCACGTCGAAGAAGACGAACCGCGCCGCAACAACGACGACGACCGCAGGGAGTACAGCGCGGCGTCCGATGACGAAGTGCCGTTTCACATTCCCAGGGATTAGTGTTCACCCCGAAGGGGTGGCGGCACATAGCCGGTGGTTTCGCGCGTAGCGCGATACCACCGGATCCGTCGGCCGCCCCATACGCACCCCGGAAGGGGTGCCGGCACCCCTTCCGGGGTGCACTCCCACGTGAATCTTCATTCCGGTGGTATCGCGCTGCGCGCGACACCACCGGCCTGGAGTTTGGACATTCTCAGGTCGGTAATGTCACCTGATGATAGACATACGCATTTCTGGCTGGTAACCTTCCATCCGGAGGTTGCCATGCCACCGAAGAACTCTGGGGATGATGTCCGGGAAGCCGTGTTTTCC
>Ga0190275_10001208_pt1 | contig 19565 bp, 17 predicted proteins | sample Popmic550T_FD_133745 | JGI IMG/M metagenome (GOLD analysis project Ga0190275, IMG submission 133745) | Populus adjacent soil microbial communities from riparian zone of Yellowstone River, Montana, USA - 550 T | ecosystem: Environmental > Terrestrial > Soil > Riparian zone > Trees stand | place...
TCGCCGAGAGCGAGCTGTACCGGAGCTGGAAGTGCGACGTCATCGGCATGACCAACATGCCCGAGGCCAAGCTCGCCCGTGAGGCGGAGATCTGCTACGCGACGGTGGCCATGGTCACGGACTTCGACTGCTGGCACCCGGGCCATGACGCCGTCACCGTGGAGCAGGTCCTCTCCGTGCTCCTGGCCAACGCCGGCAAGGCGCGCTCGCTCATCAAGAAGGTCATCCCGCTGCTGGGCGGGCAGCAGAGCCCTTGCAAGCACGGCTGCCAGACGTGCCTGGACACGGCCCTCATCACCGCCCCCGAGGCTCGGGACCCCGCCGTGATGGAGCGCCTGGACGCCGTCGCTGGGAGGGTGCTGCGGCGCTGAACGTGCCGGGTACTTGCTCCTGTCGTGCTGGCCGCATAAAGCAGCGGGCCGCTAAGGAGAGCCATGCCCACTGCCTTCACCCGAGTCCTAGGAAGCGGCTTCGTCGTTGGGGAGCACTGCGTCAAAAACGAGGCGCTGTCGAAGATCTGTGACACGTCGGATGAGTGGATCCGCGAGCGCACCGGTATCGAGCAGCGCTACTTCGTCGAGGAGGGGACCTCCACCAGCGACCTGGGTGTCCAGGCCGCGCGCAAGGCGCTGGAGGACGCGAGGGTGACTCCCCAGGAGATCGACTACATCGTCTTCGCCACGATGACCCCGGACTATTACTTCCCGGGCTGTGGCGGCCTGCTCCAGGCGAAGCTGGGGCTGTCCAACATCCCGGCGCTGGACATCCGCCAGCAGTGCAGCGGGTTCATCTACGGACTCCAAGTATGCGACGCGCTGATCCGCTCGGGGGTGGCGAAGCGGCTGCTCTTCGTCGGGGCCGAGGTCCACACCGGCTTCATGCCCTGGACGAAGCAGGCGTTCGATCTCATCACCGGCAAGGCGCAGGGCGAGCTGCCCAAGGACGAGATCGAGTTCAACACGAAGTTCCGGGACCGGACGTCGCTGTTCGGTGATGCGGCGGGCGCGGTGGTGCTGGGGCCCACGGACAACCCGGAGCGCGGTCTGCTGGGCTTCGTGCTGCACTCGGATGGGAGCAAGGCGGAGAGCCTGTACGTGCCATCCGCGGGCTTCGCCTACCGGCCCTACGTGGGTGGCGAGGCGCACATCCGCGAGGCGCGCTACGTGCCGTCGATGGACGGACGCACGGTGTTCAAGATGGCCGTGTCGAAGATGCCCGAGGCCGTGCATGAGGTCTGCCAGAAGGTGGGCGTCACGGTGGATGACATCCACATGCTGATCGCGCACCAGGCCAACCTGCGCATCAACGAGGCGGTGCAGAAGTCGCTGAAGCTGCCGGACGAGCGCGTCTACAACAACATCCAGCGCTACGGGAACACCACCGCGGCGACGATTCCCATCGCCTATGACGAGTGCCGCAAGAGCGGCAAGGTGAAGGAGGGAGACCTGGTGTGCTTCGTGGGCCTGGGCGCCGGGTTCCACTGGGGCGCGGCGCTGATGCGCGAGTAGTCCCGGGTCTCTAGGAACGGTCCCTGCCCGCTCCCTGAGCCAGAGAGACAGCGCCTCCCGGAGTGAGCGACACACCCGCTCCCTCCGGGCATGATGGCCGCCTGGAGGAATCCATGAAGGTCCTTGGCCAGCCGATGCGCACCATCTGGGTCGAGCCCGACGGCTGGTCCGTGGGCATCATCGACCAGACGCGTCTTCCCCACGCCTTCGTGACGGCTCACCTCACCACGATGGAGGAGGTGGCCCATGCCATCCTCTCCATGCAGCTCCGGGGCGCGCCGCTCATTGGCGCCGCCGCCGCCTATGGCGTCTGCCTGGCCCTGCGCGCGGACACGTCGGATGAAGCGCTGGAGAAGGCCTGCGAGGTGCTGGCAGGCACCCGGCCCACTGCCATCAACCTGCGCTGGGCCCTGGAGGAGATGCGCCGCACCCTCCAGCCGCTCTCCCCTTCCGAGCGCCTCTCTGCCGCCTACCGGCGCGCCGCCGCCCTCTGCGACGAGGACGTGGCCATCAACCATGGCATCGGCACCCATGGCCTGCCGCTCCTCCAGGATGCCTGGGAGCGCAAGGGGAAGAAGGGCCGCGTCAACGTCCTCACCCACTGCAACGCGGGCTGGCTGGCCACCGTGGACTGGGGCACCGCGCTCGCGCCCATCTATCTGGCTCATGACGCGGGGATCCCCGTCCATGTCTGGGTGGATGAGACGCGGCCTCGCAACCAGGGCGCCAGCCTCACCGCCTGGGAGCTGGGACAGCATGGCGTCCCCCACACCGTCATCGCCGACAATGTGGGCGGCCACCTCATGCAGCACGGCCGTGTAGACCTGTGCATCGTCGGCACGGACCGGACCACCGCCCGGGGCGACGTGGCGAACAAGATCGGCACCTACCTCAAGGCGCTCGCGGCCAAGGACAACGGCGTGCCCTTCTATGTGGCGCTGCCGTCGCCCACGATCGACTGGACGCTCGAGGATGGCGTCCGCGACATCCCCATCGAGCAGCGCGACGGCGCCGAGCTGACCGACATCAGCGGACGGCTGCCCTCGGGCGAGGTGGTGACCGTACGCATCACGCCCCCCGGCAGCCCCGCGGCCAACTACGGCTTCGACGTGACACCGGCGCGGCTCGTCACAGGGCTCGTCACTGAACGTGGGGTGTGCGCGTCCTCACCCGAGGGACTGCGGTCGCTCTTCCCCGAGCGAGCCCGAGGAACTGGGACGTGAGCCCGCTGCCGCACCTGTGGCAGCGAGAAGCAATCATCTCCACCGCCCGACGGCTGAATCCCTCTGGGCTCAACCAGGGCACCTCCGGCAACCTCAGCCACCGCGTGGACGAGGGCTTCCTCGTCACCCCCACGGGCATGGAGTACGACGCAATGCGCCCGGAGGACATCGTCCTCATGCGCTTCGACGGGAGCCATGAGGGGTTGCGGCTCCCTTCCTCGGAGTGGCGCTTCCACCGCGACATCCTCGCCTCGCGGCCAGAGGTGAACGCGGTGCTGCACACGCACTCCCTGAACAGCACCGCCGTCTCGTGCCTGCGCTGCTCCATCCCTCCCTTCCACTACATGGTGGCGATGGCCGGCGGCTCCAACATCCGCTGTGCCCCCTACGCCACCTTTGGCACAGAGGAACTGTCCCGCCATGCTGTGGCCGCGCTCGAAGGTCGCAAGGCATGTCTGCTCGCGAACCACGGGCTGATCACCGTCGGCCCAGACCTGCCGAGCGCCTTCAAACTGGCCATCGAAGTTGAGACACTCGCCGGCATGTACCTGCGGGCGCTCCAGGTGGGCGAGCCCGTGCTGCTCGATGAAGCCGAGATGGCCGGGGTGCTGGAGAAGTTCCGGACCTACGGGCAGCAGAAGGAGTGACCGAGATGCGCAACCAGATCTTCGCGGTGCTGTTCGGTCTCACGCTCTCGCTCGCGGGCTGCAAGGACGATCCGCCGGACACGGGAGACCCGGACAGCGGCACTCCCGGACCTGCTCCCGACGCGGGACAGGCCGATGCAGGGCTTGATGGAGGAACGCAGCCCCCGCCGGATGGAGGCACCCCTGGCGCGGATGCCGGAAGTGATGCGGGCACGACTCCCGCGACAGACGGCGGCACGGATGGAGGAGTCCTTCCCACTCCGGATGCTGGCACCGACGCAGGAACTCCTCCCCAGGCCTGTGGCGACTTCGTCGAGGACAATGTGCTCACGCGGTGGACGGCCTGGTCCTCTGACAACGCGCAGACGGACCTGAGCATGCTTAGCGCGGCCGAAGTGGTCCGCGGCAGCACGGGGCTGAGGGCCGTCACCCAGTCGGGCTTCGACTTCGCCCTGCGCTACACGCCCGCGGGCGGCACCGTGGATGTCTCCAGCTCCGACCAGCTCCGGTTCGCCATCCGCGCCCTCAACACCACCCCCATCGGCTGGCAGGGCGACTTCCCCGTGGTGGTGCTCCAGGACTCGGCCGGCAACCGGCGCACCTATACGCCCAGCCGCCAGCTCCTTGGCCGCGACGGCAGCACCTGGACGCCCATCTCCATTCCGCTCGCCGGGGATTCCACCTGGAGCGCCTCCGGCAGCACCGTGAACCTCCGCGCCCTGGCCCTCGTGGAGGTGCACGCAGACACCTGGGACTCCGGCTTCACGATCGACCTGGATGCCATGAGCTTCGAGCAGGCCCAGACCGTCTGCAACCTGCAGTGCCCCAGCTCCTGCAGCGGCCGAGGGACGTGCGATCCCTCCGTCCTCGCCTGCTCGTGCGACCTGGGCTACGGCGGCAACGCGTGCAGTGCCTGCGCGACGGGCTTCGTCCCGCAGGGCGGGACGTGCGTGCTGCCCAATGACGCCAACCACTCCGAGTGGCCCAACGCCACCAGCCGCGCCAACAGCGATCCGTGGCTCCAGGTGCACCACGCCCAGATCCAGACGCTAAAGCCCAAGCTGCTGGCCCTCAACTTCGTCAACCCGAGCTCCCCTACTCAGATCAACCAGCTCATCACCCAGCTCACCAACGCCTTCGCCGAGGGCTCCAAGGTCCAGGGCTTCAGGAACGCCTCCGCGCCCGCGCAGCTTCAGTACCAGCTCGCCAAGCCGATCATCGATCTGCGAGACGGGGTCAACGGCCGTCCGCCACCGCCCGCAGGCTATGCGTACGAGAACAGCACCCTCTTCCCGCGGCGCCCCCAGAGTGAGCCCGGCGGCTGGCGCTTCGACTACGCCACCCTCTTCGAGCAGGGCTTCGCGCAGCACTACGGCTACCCGGATCCGGCCAACGTCGGCCGCTTCCTGACGCTGTGCGAGCTGGTGGAGCGCGGAGACATTCACGAGCTGTGGGTCATCGGCTCGGGGGATGTGCCGGACGTGAACGCCGCGGAGGTGCTGGAGGCCAAGCCTCGCTACACGCGCACGGGCAACCGCATCCCCAACGCCGTGGAGCGCTGCGCAGGCAACGGGTGCTTCGAGGCGGACGTGCCCTTCTGTGGCCGGAGCCTGCGCATCGGCTTCGTCAACTACAACCGCGGCCCTGGCTGCTACGTCCACTCGCAAGGTCACGGCCTGGAGTGGACCTCCAACAGCAAGGCGGTGCCCTCGCTCACGGAGTGGTTCACCCCGCTGGTCCGGTTCGATCTGGACACGCGCTATGGCCTGCCCTTCTCCAAGCTGTACGACATGGGCTGCGCCACCGAGCCGTGCCTCAGCTTCCCCACCCCGTCGAGCGCGCGGGTGGTCCACCAGGGCACCTCCTACAACGTGAGCCCGTATGACGGGGCCTGCGGCAACGTGCACTTCGCGCCCAACAGCGTCAGCCACTACGACTACGGCAACGCCACGCTGGTGCGCACCTCGTGCACGGGCTTCGGCCGACGCCAGGGCCCCGGCGGCGCCGATGCGACCGAGCTCGTCAACAAGGACACCTGGGCGCGCTACCTGTCCCTCGCCCCGGACTGCGGCGGCGAGTTCCTCGTCTGGTGGTTCCAGAACATGCCCGGCTACAACTCAGGGCAGACCTACTCGGACGGGCGGCCCATGCCTTCCCTCTGGCCGTTCTTCTTCTACTGACAGCGGACACGGCTCATGCCCCCTCGCAAGCTCCCGCGGCACCTCAACTGGCTGGAGGCCTTCGCGGCCGCCGTCGAGGCGGGCAGCTTGGAGGGAGCCGCCGAACACCTGGGCGTCGCCCGCTCCGTGGTGAGCGAGCACATCCGCGCGCTCGAAGCCGCCCTGGGTGATGGCGAGCCCCTGCTGGAGCGCGGGCCTGGCCGCCGGCTCCACCTCACCCCGCGCGGCCAGCGGCTCTACGCCGGCACGCAGACGCCGCTGCACCAGCTCGATCTCAAGCGCCTGAGGGATCTCGCCAGCTCCGAGCCCAGCCTGCGCCTGGGCCTCAACCACACGCTCTCCACCATGCTCCTGGGCGACATCGCCTGGGACGCCGCCCAGGCCGGCATCAAGCTGGAGATCGGCTTCGGCGGGCCCTTCGAGCTGGTGCGCGAAGTGCAGACGGGCCAGCGCGACCTGGTCATCGGCTTCACCCCCCTGCCCCCCCACCGAGGCGTGGAGGCCGAGTCCCTCACGGCCCTGCCCTTCGTGGTGCTGGCGGGCCCGGACTCCCCCCTGGCTGCCACGACCGGCGCTGGCAAGGCCCTGCACGTGAAGGATCTCGAGGGCCAGTCCTTCGTGGACTGGCTCCGGGATGATCCCTACGGCGGTGCCAACAGCGCGCGCTTTGCGACGCACAGCGTCACCGTGCGCGAGGTGGCCCGCGTGGAGAGCTTCCTCCAGCTCTTCGACGTGCTCCGCGCCTTCGCCCAGGCTTGCGGCATCGCCCCGGACCTGCGGCCCCTGCGCCCCTTCCCACCTGAGCTCCACGTCTGGCCCCTCCAAGAGGAGCAGCCCCAGCTCATCGAGGTGGTCGCCCTCTGGGCCGAGGGCGTGCAGAGCGCAGAGACCCGTCACGTCCTCCAGGGCCTCCGACGCAGGCTGGGGCCGAAACGTCGGAAAATCGAATAGAACTTCGGAATTTTACGGATTTCCGCCGGGCCTCTTCATCCTTACCCTAAGGGGTAGCCGATGGAGGAGCGCCGATGACCCCGACGGAGAGGACCCTGGCCCGCCTGCCTGCCCACCTGCGACGCTACGTCGTGGGACAGGAGTACGAGTCCTATACGCCGCGCGATCAAGCGGTGTGGCGCCACATCCTCCGCCGCCTCCGCAGCCACCTGTCCGACAAGGCCCACCCCGTCTACCTCGAGGGGCTGGAGGCTACGGGCATCGGCGTGGAGCGCATCCCCAGCCTGGATGAGATGAACGAGAAGCTGGCGAAGCTGGGCTGGGCGGCGGTGGGCGTGCGCGGATTCATTCCCCCGGCCGTGTTCACCGAGCTGCAGGCCATGGGCGTGCTGGCCATCGCCGCGGACATCCGCACCCACGAGCACATCCCGTACACGCCCGCGCCGGACATCGTCCACGAGAGCGCCGGCCACGCGCCCATCATCGCCAGCGCCCGCTATGCGGAGTACCTCAAGCGCTGCGGCATGGTGGGCTTCAAGGCCATCGCCTCGGTGGAGGATCAGGCCATCTTCGAGGCCATTCGCAATCTCAGCGTGGTGAAGGAAGATCCCACCGCCACGCCGGAGGAGGTGGAGCACGCCCAGGCGCGGCTGGATGCCGCCACGCGCAGCAGCCGCTACGTGAGCGAGAGCACCAGGGCCTCGCGCCTCTACTGGTGGACGGCCGAGTACGGCCTGGTGGGCAGCCTGGAGCATCCTCGCCTGTACGGCGCTGGCCTGCTGTCGAGCATCGGCGAGGCCGAGCACTGTCTCACCCCGGCGGTGAAGAAGGTGCCGCTGAGCCTGACGTGCGCGGACACCGAGTACGACATCACCCAGATGCAGCCGCAGCTCTTCGTCGCGCGGGACTTCGAGCACCTCTTCCAGGTGCTGGAGCAGTTCGAGGCCACGCTGGCGTGGAAGCGCGGCGGAGACTACGGCCTGCAAGAGGCGCTGCGGGCGCGCTCGGTGAACCACCTGGTGCTCGCGGACGGGCGCGAGGTGACGGGCCGCGTGGTGGAGCTCTTCGAGGGCTCGCGCCCCGTGAAGGAGGGCCTCTCCACGGCCATGGTCCGCCTGTCGGGGCCGGTGATGCTGTCTCGCGGCGGGCAGGCCCAGGGCAAGCCGTGGCAGAGCCCCACGCTGGTGGCCTTTGGCATCGGCACGCTGCCGGAGCGCGGCCCCTTCCAGCTCGAGCTCGCCAGCGGCCTGCGCCTGGAGGGCTTCTCCGTGGGCGGCGGCGAGGTGCTGCGCCTGCGCGTGAAGCTGGGAGCGCGGACACTGGAGCAGCTTCCCTCGGTGGCGCGGCTCTACCTCAGCGAGGGCCTGCCGTCGGTGGCGGGCGGCGCCGCGGATCCGGGCGCGTGGGATCGCTGGTTCGGCGAGCTCAATGCCTTCAGCGAGGGCGACGGCGAGGCACAGGCGCGGGCGCGCAAGGCCGAGGCACTGCCTCCAGCCCTGGCAGGGCTCTACCGCGAGGCGCGGGCACTCCGTGAGTCGGGCGAGCGCCGGCCGGAGCGTCTGGAGCAGCTGACCCAGGCCGCCAGCGCGTTCCCGGGCGAGTGGCTGCTCTGGGATGAGCTGAACGAGCTGCGCGAGGCCCTCTCGGGCGCTCCGATGCTGGGTGCGTACCCCGAGCGCTCCGCCCGTTCCCAGCTGGCCGCTTCGTAACGTCGACCCAGGGTTCGAGGCCTCTGGCCTGGTGCGTCGAGATAGGCTGCCGCGCCACCCTGGAGACCGACTTGCGTCCAGCCCGCTCCCACCTGCTGCCTGCCCTCCTCTGCGTCTTGCTCCTCGGCTCACCGGCCCTCGCGGCGCCTCCAGGCCCGGAGGCCCCCGCTCACTCCGAGGTGTCCCGGTTGATCGCCGCCTTCATGGGGGACACACCTCTGGTGAACGATCTCCAGTCCCTCACGGATGAGATCGGCGGAAGGGCCACGGGCTCGCAGGCCAACCTCCGCTCGGTGGAGTGGGCGCTGGCGCGCTTCCGCGAGGCGGGCGTGGATGCGCGCAAGGAGCTCTTCCAGATGCCCTCGCTGTGGCTGGAGCGCTCGGCGCGCGCCACCGTGCGTGGGGAGGGCGTCAGCTACACGCCCCGCGTGGCGGCCATGCCCTTCTCCACCAGCACCCCCAAGGGTGGGCTCAGGGCGCCGCTGGTCTCCGGAGGCAAGGGCTCGGAGAAGGACTTCCAGGCACTGGGGGCCAAGGCCCGTGGGGCGTTCCTGCTCGTGGAGACTGCGGAGCTGAAGGACATTGACGGCCTGTTCCGCGAGTACACCGAGGGCGCCGCGATCGAGGAGCGCGCCTTCGCGGCCGGCGTGGCGGGCGTGGTCTACATGGGCTCGCGGCCCAACAACCTGCTCTACCGCCACAACGTGGCCACGGGGCTGCGCAACACCCGGCCCATGTTCGTGATGGAGCGGGATGGTGCGCTGCGGGCGATGCGGCTCCTCCGGGGTGGCAAGGCGCTGACGATCACCGCCGAGCTCGACATCCAGTCAGGCCCTGCCTACACGAGCCACAACGTCATCGGAGAGCTCCGCGGCACCACGCGCCCGGAGGAGATCGTCGTGCTGGGGGCGCACCTGGACTCGTGGGATCTGGGCACCGGAGCGCTGGACAACGGGGCCAACGTGGTGGCGCTCATCGACGTGGCACGGCAGATGAAGCGGCTGGGGCTGAAGCCGGCGCGCACCCTCCGCTTCGCCCTGTGGAACGGTGAGGAGCAGGGCATGTTCGGCTCGTGGGGCTACACGCTGGCGCACGAGGCGGAGCTGGACAAGCACGTGATGGCCTCCTCCTTCGACATCGGCTGCGGGCGCATCACCGGCTTCTTCACCGGACGCCGCCCTGAGCTGCCACCCCTGGTTGACCGGGCGCTCGAGCCGGTGAAAGGACTGGGGCCCTTCACGCAGGTGGATGATCCCATCGTCGGCACGGACAACTTCGACTTCATGCTGCACGGGGTGCCCAACCTGGTGGCAAACCAGGAGCCGGCGCTCTATGGCCCCAACTACCATGCGCGCTCGGATGAGCTGGACAAGTGCGACGTGAACCAGCTGCGGCTCAACACGGCCATCATGGCGGCCCTGGCCTATGGCTTTGCGCAGATGGATGCGAAGCTGCCGCGGCACTCGCGCGCGCAGGTGGAGGAGCTGACGCGTACCACGGACCTGCTCCAGCAGATGAAGGCCTTCAACGTCCATGAGGACTGGGCCGCCGGCAAGCGCGGGCGGAAGTAGCCCCCGCAAGGAGCCCCCCTGATGTCACCCAAGGAGCTGACCAATGATTGATTTCTATACGTGGGCCACGCCGAACGGCTGGAAGATCGCCATCACCCTGGAGGAGCTGGGGCTGCCCTACACCGTGCACCCCATCGACCTGAGCAAGGGCGAGCAGAAGCAGCCCGAGTACATGAAGATCAACCCCAACGGGCGCATCCCGGCCATCGTGGACCGCGAGGAGGATGGGTTCTCGGTGTTCGAGTCGGGGGCGATCATGATCTACCTGGCGGAGAAGACCGGGCGGCTGCTGCCGACGGACCGCAAGGGGCGCTCGCGGGTCATTCAGTGGCTGATGTTCCAGATGGGCGGGGTGGGCCCCATGCAGGGGCAGGCCAACGTCTTCTTCCGCTACTTCCCGGAGAAGATCCCGGCCGCCATCCAGCGCTACCAGAACGAGACGCGGCGCCTCTACACCGTGCTCGACACCCGGCTCCAGGAGAACGAGTACCTGGCGGGGGACTACAGCATCGCCGACATCGCCAACTGGGCCTGGGCGCGTGTCCACTTCTGGGCGGGCGTATCGGTGGAGGGGCTGCCACACCTGCAGCGCTGGCTGGCCGCCATCGAACAGCGGCCGGCGGCTCAGCGGGGTGTGAAGATCCCCCACGAGGTCAAGCTCGATGAAGCCAACCAGGAGAAGCTGATCCAGTCGGCCCAGAGCCTCTTGCAGCGGTGAGGCAGGCCTGAGGCTTGCGCCCCCTGGCGGCGCGCCGGGCCAACCTGTCAGACAAGCAGACAGGTTGGGCCAGAGCGCGCGGTCGGGGGAGCCTTGAGTCGGCGACCGGAGCGATGCGGGAGGGGCGCGGCTCACAGCGAGCGGGCGGCGATCTCCGTGAGCTCCTCGTCCGTGAGCACCAGTGGGTTGGCCTTCATGCTGCTGGCCACCTTGGCCTTCTCCACCAGCTGGGGCACCTCGGCCTCCGTCAGCCCATAGCGGCGCAGCCCCGGCACACTCAGCGCCTGGCACAGCTCCCTCACCCAGGCGATGGCATCCTCCGCTCGCGCCTCCGCCTTCCCGGTGAGCAGCGCCGCCACCTCCTGGAAGCGGGAGAGCGCCGGGTGCTGGGGCGCACGAGCCCGGAGCGCCCGGAGGTTCACGTCCAGGCTCGCCGCCAGCAGCGCCGCGCAGACTGCCCCGTGTGGCGCCTGGAACATGCCGCCCATCGGAGCAGCAAAGCCGTGCACGGCGCCGAGCCCCGAGTTGGCCAGGCACAGCCCTCCGAAGAGGCTGGCCAGCGCCAGATCCTCCCGCGCCGCCGCGTCGAAGTCCTCCAGCGCCGCCCGCCGCAGCGAGCGCGCCGAGCGGCGCATCCCCTCGCGGGCCAGCGTGTCTGTGAGCGGGTTGGCCCGGGCGGAGAGAAAGGGCTCGATGAGCTGGGAGAGCGCGTCCAGCCCGCTGGAGGCAACCACCGGCCCGGGAGTCCCCACGAGCAGGTCCGGATCCACCAGAGCCACGCGCGGCAGCATGAGCGGGCTGCGCAGGCTGGCCTTCACCTTCTCCTCCCTGGAGCCCAGCACCGCGTTGCGCGTCACCTCCGAGCCTGTCCCCGCCGTCGTGGGGATGGCCACCATCGGCACCGAGGGGTGCGTCAGCGGCCGCCCCCGCCCGATCACCTCCAGATAGTCGAGCGGATCCCCGCCGTTGGCAGCCAGCGCCGCGATGGCCTTGCCCGCGTCCAGCACGCTGCCCCCACCCAGTGCCACCACGACGTCGCACCCCGCGGCGATGGCCGTGGCCGTGCCCTCTCGCGCCATCTCCAGCGTGGGCTCGCCCTCCACCCGGAAGAGAACGGTGGACAGCCCCAGCCGGTCCAGCCCCTCGCGCAGCGGCGCCGCGCGCGCGGGAGTACTCCCGGTGACGATCATCACCCGGCGCCCCCCGAGAGCCCGCACCAGCTCGGGCGCTTCAGCCAGCCGGCCCGCGCCGAAGATGACTCGCGTGGCGGTGGCGAACTCGAAAGCCAGGCCGCTGCTCACGTCACCACCCCCCATTGTCGGGGAAGCAGTTGGCGTACTTCCGGCTCGTGCGCGGCTCGGCCATCATCGGCGCCACGGTGTCCCGCCACTTCAGGTAGTGGGCCGTCTCCTTGTGCGCGGCCGGGGCCTCGGGCGTCCGGTACACCTCGACCAGCACGAACCGCGTCGTGTCCTCGGTGTCCTGGACGACATCGAAGCGGGCGATTCCCTGCTCCTTCACGCTCTCGCGAGCGTTGGCCAGCGTGGCCTCGCGGAAGGCGTTGACGTGCTCCGGTCTCACGTGAACGTGGACGTGGACGATCAGCAGGCTCTGAGACATGCGCCCAGGGTACCGCGAGCGCATTCCACTCCAAACAAATGCGTTGTCCTGGACTGTCGGCAGGCCGGTCCACTCCCAGTGGGCCTCCATCGTGCTGAGCAATCCGGCCATCAACATCCTGTTGCAGACCCGGAACCCGGCCACCCAGGGGAACTTCGGCTACGGCAAGGATATCGTGGACCCGGTGTTCGGCTGACCCGGCCTCCCTCGTGAGGGGGGCCCAACCCCCTCATGAGGTGGACGGATGAGAAGCAACGTGCGGTGGCTCTGGCTGGTGGGCGCGGTGCTCCTGTGGGCCTGCGGGGAGGAAGAGCCTCCTCCCTCGACCGGAGCGAAGATCCCGCTCCGGGTGCCGATGTATCCCTATATCCCTGATGCGGCCGGGGATGGGTTCAAGGCCTTGGCGGCCCGCATCGAGGCTGACTTCGAGCTGAGCCACCCCAACATCGATCTGGAGATCAACCCGCCGTGCTTCCAGGACGACTTCTACGAGCCGGCGGGCATCGCTCGCTCCCTGAACGGCGAGGGTGACTGCGCCTACGACGTCATCGAGACGGACACGAGCATCCTCGGCGAGCTGGTGGCCTCCGGCTCGGTGCGCCCCTGGCCGCGCCTGCCCGACGGCATCTCCTTCCACCCGTCGGGAGTCACGGCCTCGCAGCAGACCGATCCGGCGGTCGTCTACGGCGTGCCCCACTGGCTGTGCAACCACTTCATCATGTCGCGCAGCGAGAGCGTGCGGCAGGCGCAGACCGCGTCGGCGCTCGTCCAAGCCCTGGTGGGACTGGGCACCGCCGAGCCGGATATGGCCGGAGACATGCTCGGGAGCTGGAACCTCCCCTCGCTCTACGTGGATGCGTGGGCGGACCGGCACGGCGGCGAGTCCCTCAGCACCGCGGTGACGACGTCGAGCTATGACTCGGCGGTGCTCGAGTCCTTGCGCGCCGTTGTCCGCACCTGCGCCGCCGATGGCAAGAACCCCTGCATCGATGGGACGTACAACGACTTCGAGAACTTCGATCTGCCCGCGCAGCTCTTCGCCCAGGGCAAGGTGGACACCATGCTGGGCTACTCGGAGCGCCTGCACACCATCATCAAGAGCCTGCCCGCCGGAGCCAGCGCCTCCGCCCTCCAGATCTCCTCGGCGCCGCTGGGAGAGGGCAACACGCCCATCCTGTTCACCGACTCGTACTTCCTGAGCGCCAGCTGCACCGGCGACTGCGAGAAGGCGGCGCTCGAGTTCACCGCGTACATGAGCCAGCCAAGCACCTTCGAGTGGATCCTCATGAGCGAGGACGCACCCGAGGCCGGCCGCGTGCCCCGCTACCTGCTCCCGGCCACGCTCGACGCCTATGAGGCGCCGAAGGTCCGCGCGGATCCGTTCTACCCCGTGCTCGCCACCTTGACGCGCAACGGCGTGCCCTTCCCCAACGGGGGTCTGCTGACCATCCGCAAGCAGATGGAAGCCGACCTCAAGGCCGTGCTCAGCTCGCCATGATGATCTGCCGCTCGACCTTGCCGCGCTTCCTGAGCTGCCTCCTCGGCTGCCTCCTGCTGTCCACCGCCGCGGGGGCCCAGCCCACCTCCCCGGCAAGTGCCGCCCCCGACGCCACGCCCCGCACGCCCACTCGCGAGGAGCTGGCGCGCTACCCCTGGCTGTCCCAGGAGGCTCGGGTGCGCCCGCTGGAGGGCACCTTCCCCCCACCGGCTGGCTACACGCGGGTGGCGATGGAGGCGGGCTCGTTCGGAGCGTGGCTGCGCGGCCTGCCGCTGCGCCCCGAGGGCTCGCCGGTGCGTGACTTCCGAGGCGGACAGGTGCTGGCCGGGGATGACTCCCGGCTGGCCGCGGTGGCCGAGCTGGACGTGGGCACCGCCAACCTCCAGCAGTGCGCGGACTCGATCATCCGCCTCCACGCCGAGTGGCTCTGGGTGCAAGGCCAGAAGGAGCGCATCGCCTACCGCTTCACCAGCGGGGATCTCGCGTCCTGGCCCAAGTACGCGGCGGGCGAGCGCGCGAAGATCTCCGGCTCGAAGGTGAAGTGGAGCCGCAGCGCCGCGGTGGACGGCTCGCGCGCGTCGTTCCGCTCGTACCTCGCGCTGGTCTTCACCTACGCGGGGACGCTGTCGCTGCAGGAGGAGAAGCGACGGCCTTCACGCGAGGATGTACGGCCCGGGGACTTCTTCGTGCTCGGGGGCAGTCCGGGGCATGCCGTGCTCGTGCTGGATGTGGCGGTGAACGCCGCGGGCGAGCGGGTGGCGCTGCTCGGCCAGGGCTTCATCCCGGCGCAGGACTTCCAGGTGCTGTCTCCCGGCCAGGAGGGGCCATGGTTCTCCCTGGAGGCCGACGAGGTGGCCACGCCCTTCTGGAAGCCCTTCCCCTGGTCCTCGCTGCGCCGCCTCTGAGCCGGGGAATAAGGGGTGCACAAGGGTGTTCGGCCGCCCGCCCGGGTAGACGCAGCGCTCCCGGTTGGCTAACACCCGCATCCCCCTTTCCCTGGAGACCCATGAGCCTCAAGCCCCTTTCCCGCTCCTTCTGGGCCCCGGGCGCACTCAGCGCCCTGCTGCTCACCAGTTGCGCGACCAGCACCCCGCCTGCGTCCTCGGCCACCCCGGAGAAGACGACCCAGGCCCCTGCGCGCAAGCTCGGCGTCGAGGTGAAGAACTTCGACACCTCCGTCCGCCCCCAGGACGACTTCTACCAGTACGTCAACGGCACCTGGGTGAAGACCACTCAGATGCCGCCGGATCGCCCCCGCTACGGAACCTTCATCGAGCTGCTGGACAAGAGCGAGGCGGCCCTCAAGGGCATCATCGAGGAGGCCGCGGCCACCAAGGACCGCAAGCAGGGCACCGATGATCAGAAGGTCGGCGATCTCTACCTCAGCTTCATGGACACCCAGCGCATCGAGTCGCTGGGCCTGGAGCCCATCCGCGCGGACCTGAAGCGCGTGGCGGCGCTCAAGGGCGCCAACGAGTACCCCGAGGTGTTCGCCGAGCTGTACCGCAAGGGGGTGCAGACTCCCATGGCGTTGTTCGTGGGCCAGGACGCGAAGCAGTCCACGCGCTACATCGTCTACGCGACCCAGAGCGGCCTGGGCCTGCCGGATCGCGACTACTACTTCAAGCCGGAGCCGCGCTTCGTCGAGCTGCGCACGGCCTACCAGGGCTATGTGGAGAAGCTGCTCGCGCTGGCGGGAGAGAAGGACGCGGCGGCGGCGGCCAAGGCCATCCTCGCGCTGGAGACGAAGCTGGCCGAGAAGAGCTGGGAGCGGGCACGCAACCGCGACCGCGAGGCCACCTACAACCTCAAGACGGTGGCGGAGCTGGAGCAGCTCACCCCCGCCTTCTCATGGACGCGCTACCTGAAGGCCGTGGGCGCGGAGAAGACGCCGGCCGTCATCGTCCGTCAGCCGGACTTCTTCCAGGCCATGGCGGAGGTGCTGAAGCAGACGCCGCTGCCGGTGATGAAGCAGTACCTCACCTACAAGCTGCTGGACGGGTACGCCCCGCTGCTGAGCAAGCCCTTCGAGGAGCTCAGCTTCGAGTTCCGCGGCCGCACGCTGCAGGGCCAGCAGGAGAACCGCCCGCGGTGGAAGCGCGGCGTGGAGATGGTGGAGTTCGCCCTGGGCGAGTCCGTGGGCAAGCTCTACGTGGAGCGTCACTTCAGCTCCGAGTCCAAGAAGCGCATGCTGGAGCTGGTGAACAACCTCCGCGCGGCCTTCAAGGCCGGCATCGATCAGCTCGAGTGGATGAGCCCGGCCACCAAGGCCCAGGCGCAGGAGAAGCTGGCGAAGTTCAACGTGAAGATCGGCTACCCGGACAAGTGGCGGGACTACTCGAGCCTGGAGATCGTCCCGGGCGATCTGGTGGGCAACGACAAGCGGGCCACCGCGTTCGAGATCCAACGGAACCTGGACAAGCTGGGCAAGCCCATCGACCGGGACGAGTGGGGCATGACGCCGCAGACGGTGAACGCGTACTACAACTCGTCGCTGAACGAGATCGTCTTCCCGGCCGCCATCCTGCAGCCCCCCTTCTTCGATCCCGAGGCGGATGACGCGGTCAACTACGGCGCCATCGGCGGCGTGATCGGCCACGAGTTCAGCCACGGCTTCGACGATCAGGGCAGCCGCTCGGACGGGGAGGGCAACCTGCGCGACTGGTGGACGGCCGAGGACAAGAAGGCCTTCGAGCAGCGCACGGGCATGCTGGTGGAGCAGTACAACGCCTTCAAGCCCATTGACGCGATGACGGTGAACGGGAAGCTGACGCTGGGTGAGAACATCGGTGACCTGAGCGGCCTGACGGTGGCCTACAAGGCCTACAAGCTGTCGCTGGAGGGCAAGGAGGCGCCGACCATCGAGGGCTTCACCGGAGACCAGCGCTTCTTCTTCGGCTGGGCGCAGGTCTGGCGCTCGCTCTTCCGCGATGACTTCCTGCGGCAGATGCTGCTGACGGACTCGCACTCTCCCGGCCCGTACCGCGTCAATGGCGTGGTGCGGAACATGCCGGAGTTCCACCAGGCCTTCGGCGTGAAGGAGGGCGATGGCGCGTGGCTGCCGCCCGCCCAGCGCGTGAAGGTCTGGTAGCCCCTCGCGGGACTTGAAGCATGGAGAGGGCCGCCAAGCCGGGCCCTCTCCCCTCTACGTCAGGGGGGACTGGATGACGTAGTAGAGGGACTCGAAGTACCTGCTCAGCGCATTGAGCATCATCGCCAGGTAAGGCCATCCCACCGTGCCGACGCCCAGCACGGCAGCGCTGAAGGCCACGTACTCCACCATGGACTGGCCGCGCGGATGCCCTCGCGGCCCGGATCGCTGCTGGACAGGGGGCCTACTCGTCATGGTCCTCGCTCCCGGAGAGCTGGCAGTCGCTCCGACACTCGCGCTCCACCTGCACACACGCCTTGAGACACACGGCCGTGCCTTGCCCCGCGTGCTCCCTGCACGCTTCGGCACACTTCTGGCGGGCGCTCGAGCAGTCCGCCTCGCAGGCGGGATTCAGCCCGCGCCGGGAGAGCGCGGCGAACGCCATGCCTCCTCCCAGCATCCACGCCCCCAGCACTCCCGCACACACCGCTCGCTTCATGGCTCCGTGCCGCATTCGTCGAACCTTGTCCTTGTTCACTGCACCTGCTCCTGCGCGTCGAGGGTCAGCAGGAGCCGTGCACCACCCTCCTGAGGCTGCACCAGCGCGGAGATCCGAGAGTCTCCCTGGCTCGCGAGCAGGTGCGTCTCTCCCGCTTCGCGCTCCACCGTGTCCTCCAACTTCCAGCCCTGGGTGCTGAAGGTCTCGCGATAGAAGGCCGCCAGCTCGGCCGCCCGCGCATGGGGAACCGCCGCTTGCACCGAGTATCGGACACGCCCCTCCTGGCGGAAGGCCAGCACCACGGGAGTCTCAGCTCCCTCGGGCATCGGGAGCCCCTCGGGAAGGGGGCTCGATCCTTCGAGGAAGGAGTCCACCTGCCCGCTGGAGACGAAGACCACCGTCTCTCCGCCCTGGGCCAGCACCGAGACGATGTGCGCCTCGCGTGAAGCGGGATCCACGTGGCCCACGTAACCCGCATTCAGGTGGTAGCGGTGCTCCATCACCGGCAGCCCCTCGTCCAGCAGCGCCTCACGGTAGAAGCGGAGCACTCGCTCCGGTGGATCGCGCGTGACGAACCACGCCACCGCGATGCGCGAGCCCGGATCCAGGTAGTCCGCCGCAAGCGCCTGGGCAACGGCATCGGGGTAGGGAGGCAGCTGCGCGGTGGCGCGCGCGACCACCTGCCGTTGGCCCTCCGAGGGGCCGCCGTACCACAGAGGCGACTCGGGCAGCGCCGGGAGCGGCTGAGCCTCCCACACGCCCTCAGGCACCTCCTCCTCCGAGGCTGCGATGCTCTCCCACCCTGCGCCCAGGAGGATCCCCACCACGGCCACGCAACAGAGCAGCAGGCTGACCCGCAGCCAGAGCGAAGGTCCACTGGGCATCAGCAACCCTCCGGGCTCGTGCAGCCCATGTACCAGGCCCCGCGCTTTTGCGCTGTCTTCTCATAGGCGTCCCGAGACCAGTCCTTCCAGGGCGTGGCGAAGTAATGCGCGGAGCGGTTCTCCTCCTGGATGGCCTGCGTGGGAGGAAAGCTCCGGGTCTTCTGCAGAGAGACTTTGGGCTGGAGCGGATCGTCCGGCTTGGCGCCTGGCGCCAGCAGCTCCTGCTCGCTGGCCGCCGTACGGAAGAGCGCATCCGCGGCCTCGAACGCCGCAAAGGAGGGAGAGCGGGTGTAGACGTGGTTCACGCGCTCGTACAGCTCGCCGCTCATGTCGTCGGGGCGGACGGCCAGGGTGTCTCCCGGGTTCGGGGCTTCCAGATCGCCGTTGAGGGCCCAGGGATCCGTCACGAGGGCGAAGTGCTGTGCTTCCAGGAAGTACGCCGTCTCATCGGTCCCCTGGGTGGCATTCTCGTGGTAGTCCGAGCCCTGGGACTTCCAGTTCTTCTTCGCGAGATCCACCTTGGAGAAGCGCTGCAGGAAGCTCTTGGGCATGAGGTAGTTCTCCACGACGGATCTCGCGTGGCACTCGTACATGCCCCCCACTGTGCCGAAGACGGCCTGGTACTGCCGGAACTGCGCCTCCTTCAACAGCCCCACGTCCGTCTGGACGGGCTCGCACGTCACCTGGCGCGCTCCGGCGTTGAGCCAGCAGACGTGGCCACTGAGCGCCTTACCCGCATGGTGGTCCTGCGCACCGCAGTCCTGGCCTTTCTCATAGCTGTCCCCACTGGACTCGTGATCGCAGAACATCAGCCGCGCCTGCCACTGCACCGCCCTCTGTCCCCCGGGCGGTGCGGAGCCCTCGACCTTGCTCAACCCCAGAGTGCCAGGGCGGGTGTAGTCCTGCCCTGTAAAGTCCCAGGGTGTAGAGGTCACCGCCTCCTGCAGATCTCCCGCGTAGCGCAGCAGATCATCCAAGAAGAGCGCGTACAGGAAGACCGGGACGATGAGGAGCATGCTGATGGCGGCCTCCACCGAAGCCGCGCCACGTTCTCTGTGCCGGAAGTGCCTCATCTCACAGTGCCTTGTTGACCGTTAGAACGGCAATCTCGAGGTGGTGGCGAGCCGCGCAGCGTCCGCGTTGCCCGCCTCGGTCAGGACCTGCTCGGCCTCCCGGCTGGTAAACGGGTGCAGCTTCGCGCGCCAGAAAGGGTTGAACAGGTTGGGCGGCTCCTGCCAATCACCCAGCCGGTGGTAGTAGACGAGCGCCTTGGAGAAGCCCGCCCCCTCTCCCGCCGCCAGTTGGAGGCTCCCGTCGCCCGTCTGTCCGAAGCGAAGCTTCACGCGCCCGGACGCGTTCAGCTCCCATGGCGCCTCGCGCACGTTGCCTGCGCGCAGTGGCTGGGTGACGTAGCTGTAGACCGGAGGCTGTCCGAAGTCCTTGGCCGGGTTCGGGTCGGCCCGGAA
>Ga0190275_10001209_pt1 | contig 19540 bp, 17 predicted proteins | sample Popmic550T_FD_133745 | JGI IMG/M metagenome (GOLD analysis project Ga0190275, IMG submission 133745) | Populus adjacent soil microbial communities from riparian zone of Yellowstone River, Montana, USA - 550 T | ecosystem: Environmental > Terrestrial > Soil > Riparian zone > Trees stand | place...
CGATAGCGGCCCGGACGAGGATCAGGAGTCGGAGCACTTCGATAGTAGAGAAGAAGGGGGGGAACTCAACCCTGGAGGACCCTCTGGATCGAGGCGAAGTGCCGGGTCATGGAGCCGAGGATGGGAAACACGAACGAGACGTCGAGCTCGGAAAGTGTCAACGAAACTGACTCGGATAGCGGAACTACAAGAGGGTGCGAGATGGGGTGGTCTGACCTCTCGCAGCGAAACCATGGCTCGAGGAGCCGGATGCGGGAAACCTGCACGTCCGGATCTGAGGGGGGCCGGGAGGAGTAATCCTCCGGCCTACCCGACCCGCCATGCTTGCTGCTCTTGGGATAAACCTGCGGCTCAGGATGACAGGAAAGGGAGGCTTCGCGGGGGCGTCTCAGGTGCTGCGGGACCAGCCTGCCGCGCGTGAAGCCGCGGAGCGGCGGAAGAATGTAGCCTCGGGCGTAAGCCCGGGGAAACGTGTCGTCCTGAGAACAGCCGCGGAGCGGCGAAAGAGCGCGGATCGCGCGTTTCGTTCTTTCGCCGCTCCGCGGCTGTCCCTGTGTTGCACGTGTTCCCAGGGCTCACGCCCTGGGCTACATTCTTTCGCCGCTCCGCGGCTACGATGCCCGCTTCGCGTGCAACTACCCTCGCCCAAAGTCGATAAACCCCCGCTCCACATCCACCCCCAGCAGCTTCACCTTCGTCCGGTCGCCGATGTCCAGACCGTCCCAGCCGCGGACGACTTTGCCTTCGATGGGCGGGTTGAAGATGCGGACCCAGGTGCCCTTCGGCGAGGCGCCGGTGACGATGGCGTCGAATTTTTCGCCGACGCGGTTGGCGAGCATGTAGGCGGCTGCCGCTTTGCGCACGAGGCGCTCGACCTTGTTCGCCGCGTCCTCCTGTTTCGTGCAGTGCGCGGCCAGCTCGTCCAGCTCTTCCACCGTGTAGGGAGCCTCGTCCTTCGCCAGCGCCGCCTTCACCAGGCGGTGGGTGATGAGGTCGGGATAGCGGCGGTTGGGGGCGGTGGAGTGGGTGTAGTCCTTCACGGCCAGGCCGAAGTGGCCGATCGACTTGTCGCCCGGCTCTTCGACGACGTACTCGCCGGCGCCCATCGCCTTGACGATCGACAGGGAAAGATCGGGGAAGCGGACCGGGTCGGCCTTCTTGCGGAGGCGGAGGAACTCCTCGAGCGCACGGGCATCCGGCTCGGGCGGCAGCCGTTCTCCCAATTCCTCGGCGATCCGTTCGATGCGGTCCCACCGCTCCGGCGAGCGGACCACGCGGCGGATACTCGGGAAACCGTGGCGCCCGAGGAAACGGGCCGTGGCGCCGTTCGCGGCGATCATGAAGTCTTCGATCAGCAGGCGGGCGTTGTTGCGCCGCGCCTGCCGCAGCTCTACCACCTGCCCGTCGCGGATGACCGGACGGGCCTCGATGGTCTCGAGGTCGAGCGCGCCGTTGTCGTGGCGGACGTCGCGCATCCTGTCGGCGATGCGATCCTGCATCAGCAGCGATTCGGCGAGCCCCGGCACGCGAGAGAGCTTCTGCGGCTCGTCCTGCTCGCCGTCCAGCCATGCGGCCACGCGGTCGTAGGCGAGCTTGGCGTGGTTGTGCACGAGCGCCCGGTAGACCTCGTCGTGGGCCACCGTGCCGTCGTCGCGGACCGTCAGCTCGATCACCAGCGCCACCCGGTCCTGGTCCTCGTTCAACGACGTCAGATCGGTCGAGAGCTTCTCCGGGAGCATCGAAAAGACCCGGGCGGCCGTGTACACCGAGGTCGTGTTGTGGCGGGCGTGGCGATCGACGGGTGTGTCCTTCTTCACCAGCGCGTCGACGTCGGCGACGGCGATGAAGATGCGCGTGTCGCCATCGGAGTCCTCGGCCCAGGTGAGCTGGTCGAGATCGCGGGAGTCGTCGTTGTCGATCGAGCACCAGCCGAGCTGGCGCATGTCGCGGATCGAATCATCGTCACCGCCGGCCGGCCCGCGGATGCCGTCGACCTGCTTGCGCACGTCCTTGTTGAAGGTCGGGTCGAGGCCTTTGTCGATCATGGCCTGATGCGCGATCTCGTTGAGGAGCTCTTCGTGCTTGCGATTCATGCCTGCGGACGGTATCACCATGCGATGCATCGCGTGCCCGCCGGCGACAACGCCGAGCTCATCGACCTCGGCGACGTCACCGCGGCCGAGCTCCACGCCGCCGCGCGGGCCATGCGCGCGGAGGAAGGGGTGCAGGCGGTCATCCCCGGACACTCGTCGCTCTACGTCATCCGCGGCAGCGAGTCCGAACAGCAGGAGACGCAACTGCGGGAGCCGCAGGAGCTGCGTCTGCCGGTCGTCTTCGACGGAGCCGATCTGCCGGAGCTGCTGGAGCGCCTCTCCCGCGACGAGTTTCTGCAGCGGGTGGCGGCGCTCCGCCTCACCGCGCGTTACCTCGGCTTTCGCGGCGGCTTTGCTTACCTCGACGGGTGGCCCGAGGAGTGGGCGATGCCGCGGCGGCCGACCTCGCGGCCGGTGGCGCGCGGGACGTTTGCGGTGGCGGGAAGTGTCGCGGGGTTTTATCCGATCGACTCGCCGGGAGGGTGGAATCTCCTCGGCCGGACGAATGTGGATCTGGAGCACGCGCTGGTGCCGGGGGATGTGATCGCGATCGAGCCGGTGGAGCAACTGCCGGCCGTTCCGTCAAAACAAGCCCCCGCGCCCGCATTGCGTCACGCCGACATCGTCCACTCACCGCTGACGACGGTGGTGCAGCCGCTCGACTACGCCAACCTGCAGCGAGGTATCCCTCCGGGAGGTCCGTTCGACGACATCGCCGCGGCCGTCGCAACGCGCGCCGTGCGCGGCGCGGTCGAGCTCCTCGAATGCGCCATGGCTGGTCCGCGGCTCCGCTTCAGGCAGGACGCAGTCGTCGCGTTCTGTACCCCCGACCTGCACGTCGACGTCCGGCGGGTACGCGAAGGGGAGGAAGTCGCGTTCGGCCGCATCACCGGCGGCCTGCGCGGCTACGCAGCCATCGGAGACGACGAAGGCAAAGTCGCGCGAGTGCAGCGTGGCGACCGCAACGTCATCCACGCCATCCGCGGCCCGCACGACGCCGGGATCGAAGAGGTCGAATGCGAAGTCACCCCGCAGCTCAACCGCATCGGCATTCGACTCCGCCCGCTGCAACCCCTCGACATCCCCATCCCCGCCGATCTTCGATCAATCGGGATGCAGTGCGGTACGGTCCAGCTCCATCCGGACGGATCCCTGGTGGCCATGGGTCCCGACCACCCGGTCACCGGCGGCTACCTCCAGCCGATGACCGTGATTACGGCAGAAAGGTGGAAACTCGCCCAGCTTGTGCCGGGCGAGAGGGTGAGATTCGTGGCGACGTAGTCACCTATCACCGCGACGAAGTCGCCGCACCGGAGCGCCGATGTTCCATCGGCCGGCACGCTCTTGGGAGGAAGGTGCTTCATGCCGGTTGGGAGGGAGGAGGTGCGTCGTCGACACACTCCTCCCGAGAGACTGCCGACCGAAGGTCGGCGGACCGGCCGACGGAACGTCGGCGCTCCGTTACGGCGGCTTACGCCGCCGGTTCAGACAACCGACAACGGACAACCGACAACCGCTTTACCCCCCGTACTGATACCCCGACCTCGCCACCACCTTGAACTCCGGGTTCCGCAGCGAGACATCCACCTTCTGGTATCCCTTCGCGCCGCTCGGGTGCTTCGAGCGGTACGTCACCAGGTAATACCCGCTGTTCGTGTCGTCGATGCGGTTGACCGGGGTGCGGAAGTTCGTCACGAACTGGAAGTACTGGCCGCCCGTCGAATCGGCGACTTCGCTGAGGCGCTGGTGAAAGTACGGCGTCGGGACGGCGTCGCGCTGCAACTGCACCGGATAGACCGCCACGTTCGCCGTATTCAGCGACTGCAGCGCCGGATCGAAGAAACGGCTGCGGTTGAGCAGGATCTCGCCGCGGATCGTCTCGTCGCGGGCCACGATGCCGGGCGAGAAGAGCACCAGGTTCTTCCGGGCGCGGATCGAACGGACACTGTCGCCGATCGCGTCGAGCGCCTCGTAGACAGTGCCAGTCTTGTCGAGGTTCCCGGCGTTGCGGAGGATCGACGGGCCCTCGGCGTTCGCCTTCTTGATGCCGCGGCCGAACTTCGAGGCCTCCGTCAGCGCCCGGTCGAGCTGCTTCTTGTCGTTCGTGAAATCGCTGTAGACCTTCAGGCGGAAATCATGGCCGGCGATGGCCACGTGGTCCGTCTCCTTCATCTCCGTCTTGACGAAGTCGCGGACCGCCTCGCGGGCCAGCGTGACCTGGTCGAACAGCACGCCCGGGTCGGACGGCTTGTCGAAGAAGAAGATGAAGTAGCGGTCCTCGCGGACGCGCTCCACCTTGAAGGCGGCCTGCTCCTCGCGCCCCTCCAGCAGGCGGCGGTTGGTGAAATAGTCGACCGAGTCGACCGGCTGCGCGACCCCGTTCTCCTTGACCACGAAATCGTCCGGGCCGAGGCCGAGGATGTGATTGCCGCGGGAATCGGTGACGATCACGTCGAGGAGGACGGCGTTGACGTCGATCTCCTCGCGGAAGTCCGTCTGCGGCTGTTGGGCGAAAGTGGGGATAGCCAGCGTCAAAAGCGCCAGCGCGACGGCAAAACGTCTCATGGGAAAGCCTCCAGTCAGAGATCCCAACGGCGGGCGGGTGCGGGGGGATTCCGTGTTCACAGGAATGAAAAGAAGGGGGGTACAGTTAGTTTGACCGCTTGGCGCGAAATCACTAGAATCCGCGCCTTCCGCCGCGATCCTCTCGCGGCACGGTACATCGGGGCATAGCTCAGCCTGGTAGAGCGCACGGTTCGGGACCGTGAGGTCGGAGGTTCAAGTCCTCTTGCCCCGACCATTTGATTGGCGGCGCACGCGGATCGGATGGTCGACACGCATCCCAGGCGCTGCCGGCAGTGGTCCACGATGGGGCCGTTTCTCTCCCCGATTCCCGCCCCGGACGTTATCCTCGCCGGCCATGCGCCGCCGCGCCCTCCCCCCGTTTTCCTTCGCTGATGTTTCTTCCGAACCGGGTCACTGCAATACGCCGTCGATCCACGCGCCTTCGTCAAGGAGGGGCGCAGTGAGATATCGCTCCGGCAGCTCCCACACGATCAACTGTGGAGGAGCCTCTTTGAATGCGGCGTTCGAGAGGTAACGCTGAAGAGCTTTCATGAACTGCGCGTCGTCCTGGGCCGCATTCAGGACGTCGGCCCGCAGAGCTTCCTGCAGGCTACCGTGAAAATTGGCGCGTTGCGAATACGAGCTGCCGACCAGGGCGACCGGCGTGCCGCTGTCGCCGAAAAGATCGTCGGCACCGGCATCCGTAGCGGCGTCGCTCTTCACGGTCTCCACGGGAATCTCCCGGTCGCCGCGCGGGCGGAAGGAGTCTGTGACGTCGCTCAGTCCCATCAGCCGGAGGAGGTCATTGGGGCCGCTTTCTTCGCCGCCCCGCGGGACGGTCCGGAACGAAGACTGCGGCAGACCGAGGTTCAGGGCGGCAACGGCCGACGCGAGCTCGGTCGCGACGACTCGCGCTCCCGCCTGATTCCAGTGCGTATCGGTCCGATAGTAAACGTCCTGCTTCCGGGAAGCCTCTTTCAGCGCCGTCGCCAGATCGGGGACCGTCAGTCCTTTTGCCCATGCCGCACGAACGAAGTCGTCATAACGGGATGCTGCCGAAACGGGCTGTCTTCCGCCGGGCAGATAGCGCTCGTAGACCCTCGCCTTGTCCGGTACGACTGCCACGACCAGAGCGATGTTCCTGGCGCGCAGGGCGTCGTTCACGCGGGCCGCGAGCTCGACGCGCCTCCGGAGATTGCTGCCGGAGCTCTGGTGGTACTCGAGCTCTTCGCTCAGGAACAGCCATCCATCGCGGCCGACCCGGACGCCGTCCGGCGCGCCGCGGGTGACCATGTAGCGGATCGAGTTCGCCGCTGCAATCAACTGAGCGCGCGCGGGAAGGCTCGAGTTGAATCTCTTCTCGAACGTCCGGGTCATGCGGCCGTCGAGCAACGCCTGCCGGCCGCGCGGGATCGCCGGCTCTTCGGCGGGGCGCATGAGGGCAACTGACGCCTGGTACGCGCCCCACAAAAGACAGGCGAGCATGGCCAGACCGGGAATCAACAAGGCGGTCCGCGAAGGATGAACCGCACTCTGTTCCGCGCCTGCCGCGGGGATGGCGCGCTTTCCTGCGCTGACGGGTGTCTCGAGTCCTGACGTCATTCCGAAGTCCTAGAATTGATAGTAGAGAAACGGCGAGAACGACTGTGCGTTCAACGTCGCCAGCGCCCAGAAGAAGACCGGCGGCAGCAGGACCGTCCAGTACACAGCGATCCGGTGGATCGTCGTGGGGAGCACCTGTTCCGACAGGATCCGCCGCCATGCCGGTGCGGTGTACACGAGCACCAGTCCGGCCACGACCATCGTCAGACGGTCGGGAGTGATCTGCCAGGCGAGCTCGCCGCTGAACCCGAAGCCGCTCAGCCCGAAGAGCGCCTTGTACATCCGTGACGCCGTTGCCAGATCGGGAGCGCGGAAAATCATCCAGCCGATCATCACGAAAAACATCGTGCGCGGCATCGACCACCAGCGAGCCGCCGGGGCCACGCCGCCGCGTTTCTGCAGGCGCCATTTCTCATAGGCAAGCAGGCCGCCGTGCCAGGCGCCCCAGGCGATGAAGGTCCAGTTCGCACCATGCCAGAGCCCGCCCAGAACCATCGTGATCAGCAGGTTGACGTAAGTCCGGCGGAGACCTTTCCGGTTGCCGCCGAGCGGGATGTAGAGGTACTCGCGGAGCCATGTCGAGAGGCTGATGTGCCACCGGCGCCAGAACTCGGTGATGCTCCTGGAGATGTACGGGTCGTTGAAGTTCTCGGGGAAAACGAAGCCGATCATCATCCCGAGGCCGATGGCCATGTCGCTGTAGCCGGAGAAATCGAAGTAGATCTGGATCGTATACGCCAGGAGTCCCAGCCACGCGTCTCCGAAGTTCGGGGAGCTCGTCGAGAACGCCGCGGTGACGAGCGGTGCGACGCTGTCGGCGATCAGCACTTTCTTGGTGAAGCCGACCATGAAACGGACCGACCCGGCGGAGAACTTTTCCAGCGAGTGCGTGCGGAAGCGGAACTGATCCGCGACGTCCTGGTAGCGGAGCACCGGGCCGGCCACGAGCTGCGGGAACATCGCGATGAACGCCGCGAAGTCGATGAAGTTTTTCGTCGGCTCGGCGTCGCCGCGATAGACGTCGACGATATAGGAGATGGCCTGGAAGATGTAGAACGACAGACCGATCGGCAGAATGATGTCGGTCCAGGGCGAGGGCTCGATGCCGAACGTCTGCATTGCGGCGTGGAAGCTCTCCACGCCGAAGTTCGCGTACTTGAACCAGGCGAGCGCCGCCAAGTCGAGGGTGACGCCGATGGCCATCGAGCGGAAGCGCCACTTCTCCGTGGAGGCGCGGATCACTCCCCAGGCGGCGGTGTAACTGACGACGAGACAGCCAAAGAGGAGCGCCAAAAACTCAGGCTGCCACCACCCATAGAAAACGATGCTGAAGGTGAGGATCAGTGCAGAGCGGAAGCGGTCGGGACCCAGGTAATAGAGAGCCAGGAACAGAGGGAGAAAGAGAAAGAGAAATATCTGCGAGCTGAAGACCAAGTTTCATCTCTCTTCGCGACGATCTGTTTTCTACCGAACGCATGCCCCGAACGCGCATGGCCGCCTGGAGCATTCCCGGCTCGACCGGTGCGATCCGAACCGGGTTTTCAGGAGGGAACGTGGCCCGGACTCAATGGCTTGGCGATGCCGCCCGCAGCCGATACGCTTTCCACGCGTCGGTGAGCAACGTGCCGGTCGGGTACTCGAAAAACTCACACTCATCGCCATACGACTCAGGCACTTCCGCGAGCTCGTGCTCGCAGAGCGAGCCGAGGCCCCATTTCGAAAGTACCCGGCCGTGCCAGGTGACCGCGGCGTGGCGGACCTGTCCCTCGTGCCGGTAGAGCGCGATGCCGTGATGCGGGACGGCCTCCCCGGGCGAAGGGCGGAGCAGGTGGCGGCGCAGGAGCCACTCCACGAACGCGAAGCCGGCGGCGCCGGACTCCGTGTCGAGCGGCTCGCGCGTCAGCTCCAGCGCGAACGCGTAGCAGGCGTAGTCGGCTTCAGGGGTGTCAGGGCGCAGCGGGTGATGGGGGGCGACCGGGAAGATCGTGTGCGGGATCTCTCTCCGGATCGCCTCCAGCGACGCGACCTGCTCGGCGATGGACGAGCAATCGCTTTCGGACCGGTCGAGCATCGACCGGAGGTCGCGGTTTCCGCCGACGCGGATCACTCCGGCAGGACGATCGTGGACCACTCCATCTGGCGGACCGCGAGGACCTTCTCGTCGATCTGGGCCTGAGTGGCGGACGTGCCGAGGACGTGCTGGACGTACTGGATCTCGGTGGAGACGAGGCTCTGGGGGAGGAGCCGAATGGCGGCCTTGCGCACGTTCGTCTCGGAGACGGGGATCCGCTTCAACTCAACTTTTTTCTTTGCTTTCAAGGATGCTCCTTTCACCGGCGGGCGCCGGCGCGGTTGCACTAAGAGGATCGGTCCAAGACCCGACTTAGCTTCGGAGATCTCGAAAGAGCGAGGAAGGTTCCTCGATGTAGAGACCATGATACGGCCTTTATCGCGATTCCGGGGACCTTTTCCACGGCACGTCGTCGACTCCGCTTCGCAGATTAGCGAACCGGGCCGCGACGAAAAGATAGTCCGAAAGCCGGTTCAGATAAGCGATCGTCGAGAGCGTCGCCGGCGATTCATCCCCCAGCGCTACCACCAGCCGTTCCGCCCGCCTGCAGACAGTTCGAGCCACGTGCAGATGCGCCGCCACGGCGGACCCGGCCGGAAGAATGAACGTCGTCAACGGCGCCAGCTCACTCTCCATCGAGTCGATGGCCCGCTCCAGCTCCACGATCCGCGCCTCTTTCACACCAGGAAACCGGCTCGTTCCGGGAGAGGCGAGGTGCGCCCCGACCTCGAACAGGTCTACCTGCACCTGATGAAGGATGGAATCGGTCTCCACAGGCAAAGAAGAAGCCCGCGCCACGCCAATATGGGAGCTCAGCTCGTCGACCGTGCCGTACGCCTCGATGCGAGCGTCGTTCTTGGCGACCCGAGCCCCGCCGAACAGGGATGTCTGGCCGTGGTCCCCGGTGCGGGTATAGATCTTCATTCAGGGCCGAGGGCCAAGGGCCGAGGGCCGAGGGAAAAGCGAAACCGGGACGATTCAGGCTCTGGGGCAAAACCCTCGGCCCTCGGCCCTCGGCCCTCGGCCCTCAGCCCTTCCCCCTCTACGCCTCCGCCTCCAGCTGCCGAATCCGTTCCTTGACGACCATCTCGGCGAGATCCGGAATCACTTCCCAGGCGATATTGCGGACCACCTGATCCGACATCAGCTCGATCACCCGGCGGGCGATGCGGTCGATCTGCTCGTCGGTGAGGTCGCTGCTCCGCGCGATCACCATCGGCGGCGCCTCGGGGGCGAGTGCAGCAGGCGCGACGGCCGGCTCTTCCGGCTCGGCAGCGGCTGTAGCGGCCGGCTCCCACTCCGGCTCTTCCGGCACCTCGCTGGTCATCAGCGATTCCACGGGCTCCAGCTCCGGTTCCGAGGCCGTCTCTGCCGCAAACGGCAGGTCTTCGGGGACAGCCTCGCCGGCAAGCGGCTCCGGCGGCTCGTTGAACGGCGCGCTGGCCGGCTCGCCGAACGGCGCCGAGGCGGCGGGGAAGCTTTCCACCGCGGCCGGACCTTCCGGCTCTTCGGTCTCGGGTAACGACCACGCCGGCTCCGCCTGCGAATCCGACCAGAGCGACGGTACCGGCTCCGGCTCCGGAGCGGCGGGCTGGGACGACTGGAAATCGTCGAAGCTCAGTTTCGGGAAGGCACGGGTCTCGCCGCTGAACGCGGGCGGCTCTTCGGCAAACGACGACTCCGTCCCGAACGCGGGAGCCTCCGGCTCACCCCACGGCGAAACCTCCGGCTCCGGCGGCGGCGGGGGCGTCGAGGAGGAAGCCATCTGCTGCATCTCCTCGAAGCTCATCTTCGGGAAAGCGCGGGTCTCGCCGCCGAACGCCGGCGCTTCCTGCTCGTCCCACGGCGACGGCGCGGGCGGAGGCTCCGGTGCGGGAGGAGGCGGCGGCGCGGAGCCGGTCGCCATCTGCTGCATCTCCTCGAAGCTCATCCGAGGGAAGGCACGAGTCTCTCCGCTGAACTCCTCGGCCGGCGGCGGCGCGCCGAACGGAGAGTCCGCTTCCGGCTCCGGAGCGGACGGCGAGAACGAAGCCGATTCATTGAAAGAGGGAGCGTCGAACGACGGCGGCTCGTACGAAGGCGCCTCGTACGAAGGCGGCTCGAACTTCGGTGCGTTGAAGTCCGGATCCTCGAAGGACGGCGCGCGGAACGACGGAGCGACGGCGGGAGTCTCGTCCCATGGCGACGGCTCCGGGGCCGGCGGCGGCTCGGGAGCGGCAGGAGGAGGAGGCGGCGGCGCGGAGCCGGTCGCCATCTGCTGCATCTCCTCGAAGCTCATCCGCGGAAAGGCGCGGGTCTCGCCGCTGAACTCCTCGGCGGGAGGCGGCGCGCCAAACGGCGATTCCGGCGGCGTGTCGAACGGCATCTCGGTCGTCGCCTGCGGAGGAGGCGGTGCGGCGAAGATGTCGGCGTCGTGCGTGTAGGCATCCGAGCCGGTGGCCGGAAAGCCACCGCTCGCGGTCGAAAATGCGGAGCTTTCCGGAGCGGGCGTCTCTTCCATCCACGGCGACGCGGCGGGCTCGGGCTCAGCGGCGGCGGGAGCGCTCTGCGACTGGGCGATCAGCTCCTCCACCTTGTGAATCAGGCTCTGCGACTCGAACGGCTTCGTCACCACCGCATCGCAGCCGGCCTTCTCGGCGCGGTCCGGATCGAACGGCTCGAACGTGCCGGTCAGCAGTACCACCGGGATGTTCCGGAAGTCGGGATGCGACTTCACGTACTCGCAGACCTCGTATCCGTTCTTCTCCGGCATGATGATGTCGGAGAGGATGATGTCGGGCCGCATCTCGGCAAGCTTCGCCACCGCTTTCGCGCCGTTGTTGACCGCCGTGACCTCGTAGTCACCATCGGAAAACGTCAGCTCGACGACCTTTTGGATGGTGATACTGTCGTCCGCAAGAAGGATCTTTTTCGGCATTGATCTGGCTCCGCTGATTGCGAGCAAGCTACCACGGTAGTCGAGAGGGGACAAGACATTACGCCATGCCGGAGCGCTTCCTGATCCTCGGTCATCGCGGCAGTCCGAAACGCTTTCCGGAGAACACTCTGGCGTCGTTCGAAGAGACCCTGCGCGCGGGTGCGGACGGCTTCGAGACCGACCTCCGGCTGCTCTCCGACCGCACCGCGATCCTCTATCACGATGACGAGCTGAGCGAGGCCGAGGTCGAGACCCTGAGCTACACACAGTGCGCGGAGCGCGGGGCCATGGTCGAGCGCCTCTCCGGCCTCTCCCGCTTCGCCGGCCGGGCCATGATGGTGCTCGAGGTGAAGCGCAGCCGCTGGGAAGAGACGCTCCTCGAAGAGGTCGGCCAGTGGCCCGGCTGCGTCATCGCCTCCTTCGACCACTCCATCCTCACCACCCTCCGTGACCGCGGCGCCACGATCCCTCTCGGCATCACGTTCCACGGCTACCTCGTGGACGTCGCCGGGTACGCGGAGAAGGTCGGGGCGTCGTGGGTGTTTCCCCAATACCGCTTCGTCGATGAGGAGATGGTGGAGTCCCTTCACGCCCGCGGCATTCGCGTGATGCCCTGGACCGCCAACCACCGCCACGAATGGCAGCGCCTGCGGGAGCTCGGCTGCGATGGGGTGATCACCGACTACCCGGCGGAGGCGGTGGAGTGGCGGGGTGGCAGCGGGATTGAGGATTGAGGATGGCTCCGCCGAGCGGTGGCCTTCAACCTTCGTGGTCATCCTCAATTCTCAATCCTCAATCCGCGAAGCGTTTCTGTTTGCTACACTTGCGCGCACACGGGGAGGGGGAGCCACGGACCATGAAGACCTGGGAATACAAGATCATCAACGTCCGGTCGGAGAATTACTCGATGGATCCGAGGCGCGCCGAAGAGCTCAACCGGCTCGGCGACGACGGGTGGGAGCTGGTCAGCATCACCTCGATCAACTTCAAAACCGGCGCGACCGACCACATCGGCATGGTCTTCAAAAGAGAGAAGCAGGCCGCGCCCGCGTAACGACCTACCTCCAGAACGGGATGAAGAATTCGTCCGCGTCCTTGTCCTGCTCTTTCGTCTTGCCCGGCAGCGTCGTGTGACGCACGGTCAGCAGGTGCTGGCCGGGGGTGAGTGAGGTGGCGGGGAGCAGCGCCAGGCGTCCTGCCACGTGTCCGCTCGGGTGGCGATAGAAGACGAAGCCCGGCTTTTCGAGCGGCCGTCCGTCGAGCGCGATCTGGTAGAGCTTGTCGAAGCAGGCCGAGATCTGCGCGAGGCGTGCGGGCGGCAGCTTCGTTTTCGACCGGTAGAAAAATCCCTCGGTGCGCAGCGGCGGGACGTCCGGACAGAGCTCGCGCATCCGTTCGTTGTCTTCGCGCGCGTCGTACGGGACGAACAGGCGGATGTACGGGCCCTCGACCACGTCCGCCTGGATCGACGGCTCCACCGCGGGGGCATCTGCGTCCCGCAGGTTGTCGTAGTTCTGCGGGCGGAGCTGCTGCTCGCGCGCCTGCGACGGATAGTAGATGTAGCTGTCGAAGCCGATGACACCGCGCGAGTAGAAGATGCTGAAGATGAAGAAGCCGATCATCGCGTACATGAAGCCGACCAGCAGCGCGGTCATTTTCCGCCGCGAGGAGTGGCTGGCGAAGGTGAAGAAGACCGGCGCGTAGAGGAAGTTGAAGCTGATGTAGTGGAACCACCTCATCACCCGCAGCGCGGCCCGCTCCATCCCGGCCGAGACCGGCCGCTTCTTCGACATCCGGTCCACCGTTGCCGCGAAGCTCTGCAGTCCGAGGTAGACCAGGAACGCCACGATCATCACGGGCCCGGTCAGCTTGTCGTTGCCTGTGATGCGGGTGACCGCGAACGCGATCGCCCAGGCCGCCCCGGCCCACACCGCCAGCATCACGAACATCAGCAGGAAGAGAAAGACGAACGCGAAGATCGACGCCGCGATCCGGTCGACGCGCCGTTCCAACTCGTCCAGCGTCATTAGCCGCTCGTCGTAGAACTTGCGGAAGACCTCCCCCTGGTCCAGCTTCTCGCGGTTCACCGCCGGGAAGACGCTGCGGAGGCCCATGATGGCCACCCAGAATCCGCGCAACAGAAAGTGCGCGCCGATCGCGACGATGAGGCCGTAGGCGACGAGTTTTCCGACGTAGTAGAGGATGAAGACGGTGAAGAACGCCGATCCGCCGACGTGCAGGACGTTCCGCCCCCACCACACGTCGAGTACGTCGGGGAGCTGCAGCAGCGCGAAGACGAGGCCGGCGGAGATCAGCAGCTCGAGCTCGCGCGTGAGCTGGAAGAGTGATTTCTCGGTCGAGTCTTGCTCCGTCACGATGTCGAGTTTAACGCGAGGGCCCGCCGGAGGCCCCCCGTCGTCCCCCTCACGTTAAACACCTTCTGATATCGTCGCGCACCGATGCCCGAGCGCCCATTCCTCATCCTGATCGTGCTCGACGGCTTCGGCATCCGTGACGCCGAGGAGTGGAACGCGATCGCTGCAGCCGACAAACCGCGATTCGCGTCGCTGTTCGCCGAACACGCCTGGACCTCCCTTGAAGCCTCCGGCCTTGCCGTTGGATTGCCCGAAGGACAGATGGGCAACTCCGAGGTCGGACATCTCAACATCGGCGCGGGACGGGTGATCGACCAGGACATCGTCCGCATCTCCAAATCGATCCGTGGCGGCGAGCTGGTGAAGAACCAGACCTTCATCGACGTCGTGAAGAACGCGCGCAACGTCCACTTCGCCGGACTCCTTTCCGACGGCGGCGTCCACTCCCTGCAGGAGCATCTGCACGGGATGATCGACGCCGCGATCGAGCTCGGCGCGGAGAACGTCTTCGTCCACGCCGTCCTCGACGGCCGCGACACGCCTCCGAAATCCGCCGAGAAATACCTCGGCGCACTGCTCGGCCACATCCAGGACAAGCCGCAGGCGCACCTCGCGACCGTCATCGGCCGCTACTTCATCATGGACCGCGACCACCGCTGGGAGCGCGTCCAGCGCGGTTACGACCTGCTGACCCTCGGCGTCGGCACAGAGACCAAAGAGCCGCTCGAGACGATGCGCCGCTTCTACGAGCAGGGCGTCACCGACGAGTTCATGGAGCCGCTCTCCGTCGTCACCGCCGAGGGCGCGCACCTCGGCCGCCTCGAAGACGGCGACGCGCTCATCTTCTTCAACTTCCGCGCGGACCGGATGCGCCAAATCGTCATCGCCCTGAAGGACGAGCACTTCACGCCGTTCGAGCGCGCCCTCCATCCGAAGGTGCGCCTGGCGACGATGAACCGCTACCACGAGAAGTTCGACCTCCCGGTGGTCTTCGGGCCGGCTGCGATCCGCAACAACCTCGGCGATGTGCTCTCGCGCGCCGGCCTGCGCCAGTTCCGCATCGCCGAGACCGAGAAATACGCGCACGTCACCTTCTTCTTCAACGGCGGCTCCGACCTGCAGTTCGACGGAGAAGACCGTCTGCTCGTCCCGTCGCCGAAGGTCGCCACCTACGACCTGAAGCCGGAGATGTCGGTCTACGAGGTCGCGGACAAGGTCGTCGAGGCCATCCACTCGAACAAGTACGACGTCATCATCATGAACATCGCCAACCCCGACATGGTCGGCCACACCGGCGTCATGGACGCCGCGGTGACGGCGGTGCATCACACCGACACCGCCGTCGACCGCATCCTGAAAGCCGTCGAGAACGTCGACGGCGTCGCCCTCATCACCGCCGACCACGGCAACTGCGAGCTGATGTTCGACGAAAAGACCGGCCAGCCGCACACCGCCCACACCACGAACCCCGTCCCTCTGATCCTCTTCGACGCGAAGAAACGTTACGGCGCCCTCCGCGGCGGCGGCGTGCTGTCGAACGTCGCCCCCACCATCCTGACCATCCTCGGCCTCGAAAAGCCCGCCGAGATGACCGCCGAATCGCTCCTCGTCCCCGGTCCGGCAGCGATCACATCGTGAGCAGGGAACTGATCCTCGTCCGCCACGGCCAGACCGTCCACAACGTTGCCGGCATCGCCCAGGGGTGGAACGACAGTGACCTTTCGGACCTCGGCCGTACCCAGGTGCAGCGGCTCGCCGAGCGCGTCGCCTTGCTCCGCCCGACCGCTCTCTACTCGTCCTCCCTCGGCCGCGCCCTCTCCACCGCCGAAGCCATCGCGCGGAAGACCGGCCTGACGGTCGTACCGCTCGACGACCTTCGCGAGATGAGCTACGGCGGCTGGGAAGGAAAATCCTTCCTGGACGTTCGCCGCGAGGACGAAGAGATTTATCAGCGCTGGATCGTGGATGCAGAATGTGCCTGCCCGGAGGGCGAATCGCACGCCGATGTGCGGCGGCGGATGGAACGCGCCTTCGCGGCTATTGCAGAAAGCAAGGACGCCGAGCGCGCCGTCGTCGTCACCCACGGCACCGCCATCCGCATCGCCGTCACTGCCCTGCTCGACCTCCCCACCATGACCTCGCGCCACTTCGCCCAGGACAACGCCAGCCTCAATCGCTTCCTCTGGCGGCAGGATCGCTGGGTGTTGAAAGTATGGAATGACACGACACACTGTAGAGATGAGAGATGAGCGATGAGAGATGAACAAAGCGGACGGGAGGCGTTCATCGCTCATCGTTCATCTCTCATCTCTTGGAGTAAGACGAAATGATCCTAGAAAGTATCCTCCAGCAACTGACAGAAACCCTCTCATCGCGCACCCTCGCCCTCTTCGGCCACCCCGTCGAGCGAGTGATCCTGCAGGCGCCGCCGAAGCTGAACATGGGCGACCTGGCGACGCCGATCGCGCTGGAGCTGGCGAAGGCGCTCAAGCGGAAGCCGCGGGAGATCGCCGAGCAGCTCGCGAACGGGATGGAGTTGCCGATCCTTGTCTCCTCCGTCACGGTCGAAGGAGCCGGCTATCTCAACTTCCGCTTCGACCGCGGCGGCTTCACCGCCGAGCATTTCCGCGCGGTCATGGCCCCGCCGCCGCCGTCGGGCGCGCGGGTGATCGTCGAGCACACCAACATCAACCCCAACAAGGCCGCCCACATCGGCCACCTCCGCAACTCCGTCCTCGGCGACACCTACGTCCGCTGCTCCAAATGGCTCGGCGATCGCGTCGAGACCCAGAACTACATCGACGACACCGGCGTCCAGGTCGCCGACGTCGTGGTGGCGTTCGAGCGGCTGGAGAAAAAGAGCCTCGCCGAGGTCGAAGAGCTGATCCGCACCTCCGAGCGCTTCGACTATCTCTGCTGGGACGTCTACTCGAAGATGGCCCAGTACTACGCCGACCACCCCGAGGCGAAGGAGTGGCGGCGCGAGACCCTGCACCGGATGGAACAGCAGGAAGGCGAGACCGCCAAACTGGCGGCCCTCATCTCCCGCGCCATCGTCCTCCGCCACCTCAAGACCATGCTCCGCCTCGGCATCGAGTACGACCTCCTGCCGAAAGAGAGCGACATCATCCATCTCCATTTCTGGGACCGCGCCTTCGAGCTGCTCAAACAGTCGGGCGCGGTGGTGCTGGAGAGCGAAGGGAAACACAAAGACTGCTGGGTCATGAAGCTCGACGAGTCGGAGGAGTTCGCCGGCATGAACGAGCCCGACAAGATCCTGGTCCGCTCCAACGGCACCGTCACCTACACCGGCAAAGACATCGCCTACCAGCTCTGGAAGCTGGGGATGCTCGACCGTACCTTCCAGTACCGCAAGTTCCCGTTCGACTACCTGCTGTGGGAGACCACCCACGAAAACGACGGCGACCCGAGCGCCCCCAAATTCGGCGGCGCCGCGCGCGCGGTCAACGTCATCGACTCCCGGCAGGCCTACCTGCAGAAGGTCGTCAAGGAAGGCGTCCGCCAGGTCGCCGGCGCCAAAGCCGCCGAGGCGTCGATCCACTTCGCCTACGAAATGGTCGCGCTCACGCCCGCCACCGCCAAGGCGCTGGGGATGGAGATCTCCGAAGAAGACTCGACCCGTGCCTACGTCGAAATGTCGGGCCGCAAAGGGTTTGGCGTGAAGGCCGACGACATGCTCGATGAGCTGGAGCGGAAAGCCACCGCCGCCGTTCACGCAAACGCCGAATTCTCAGCCGAGGAGGCGAGCGCGATCGGGAGACAAGTAGCCATCGCCGCCCTGCGCTACTTCATGCTCCGCTTCGGCCGCAACAAAGTCATCGCCTTCGACATCGACGAAGCCTTGCGCTTCGAAGGCGACTCCGGCCCCTACCTGCAGTACTCCACCGTCCGGGTGCAGAACATCTTTCGCAAGATGAACGAAAGGGGCGTCGACCCGCGCATCGACGACCGCGCCCTCGACGACCTGACGTTGAATCAGGGCCTCAACGACGACATGTGGGAACTGGTCCGCCTCAGCGCCGAGCTCCCCAGCGCCATCCGCCGCGCCGTCGACTCCCTCGAGCTCTCGGTGGTCACGCAATACCTATTGGAGATGGCCCAGAAGTTCAACAGTTTCTACCACAAGTACCCGATCCTCAATGAAACCGACCCCGCCGAGCGGCAACGCCGCGCGGTCTGCGCCGAAGTGTTCCGCAGGACGATGGTCGCAGCCATGGGGTTGCTCGGGATTCCGGTGCCGGAGAGGATGTAGGCGGGCTGTTGCTGGTTGATGGTTCCTTGTGTTTGTCATCCTGAGCCACAGGACGCCCCCCACGAAGCGAAAGCATGGCGGCGAAGGACCTGGGTGGGAGGAGGTGGGATGAGCGTGCATCGCTCCCCCCATCCCCCAGGTCCCTCGCCGCCGTGCTTTCGCTTCGTGGGGAACTTCCTGCGGCTCGGGATGACAAGGGGTTCGCTGTCATACTCCCTCTTCCATGAACACCGAGGTACCCACCCGCCACGCCACCATTATCCGCATCGGCGGCCTTTCCCTCATCCTCGGCGCGGCCGCTTTCATGGGCGTCTTCTCCTGGCTCGCCTCCGAATTCAACTACCCGGAAGTTCTCGACGGACGGGCCGCGGACGTCCTCCCGGCCCTCCTCGCCACCGGCGCCACCGGCCGCGCCGTCTGGGCGCTCTACGCCCTCCTGCCGCTCTTCTGGATCCCCGCCTCCATCGGCGCCTTCCACGCCCTCCGCGCGAAAAGCGAAGGGGCGATGCGCGCCGGCATGTACTTCGCCGCCCTTTCCTCCCTCACCATGATCCTCGGCCTGATGCGCTGGCCCAGCTTCCACTGGGAGCTCGCCCGCGCCTGGGTCGCCGACCCGTCCCTCCGCCCCGCGCTCGACACCCTGTTCAACGCCGCCAACCTCTATCTCGGCAACTACATCGGTGAGTTCCTCGGCGAGCTTTGCATCAGCCTCTTCTTCCTCCTCGCCGCCGTCGCCATGCTCCCCCGCGACAGCGGCTTCCCCCGCTGGATCGCCCTCCTCGGCCTCACCACCGCCATCGCCGGCCTGCTCGGCATGTTCCGCAACGTCACCGGAGCCGTCGCCCCGATCGCGGAGGTCAACAACTATCTATTACCGCTCTGGATGATCGTCTTCGGAACGAGCCTCCTCCGGTTCGCGAAGAAACCGGCCGCGATGGCCGTTAGTCCCGCGCCCGCCGCGGCGTGAAACTCGCTATGACAGGCCGGGAAGAAGTCGAACTCGCCCCGGCCACTCCTGCCGACGCGACCCTGCTCGCCAACCTCCTCGAGCTCTACCTCCACGACCTCAGCGAGACCTTCCCGATCGAGCTCGACGCCTTCGGCCGCTTCAACTACCCCAAACTCGACCTCTACTGGTCCGAGCCGGACCGCCGCTTTCCATTTCTAATCCGATGCGGCCCCCGCATCGCCGGCTTCGCCCTCGTCACCCGCGGTTCCCCCGCCTCCGACGACCCCGAAGTCCTCGACATCGCCGAATTCTTCATCGCCCGCCGCCACCGCCGCACCGGCATCGGCCGTCAGGCCGCCATCCTTCTCTGGAACCGGCTGCCGGGACGCTGGATCGTCCGCGTCTCCGAGGGGAACCGGCGCGCGCTGCCGTTCTGGACAGCTGTCGTCGATGAATACACGCACGGGACCTTCAACGAAGAGAAGCGGCTTGGGAGCCCGAGCGACTGGCGGGTGTTTTCGTTCGAAAGGTCATAAGGCGCACTCCCCGCGAGAGCGGCCCACGAGGACGTGGGCGGACCGGCCCAATGGCCTTAACTTAAGCAGATCTCCGGGATGACCTCCTCGGTGAATGAGCGTTGGGCACGGACGTCCTTACTGAGTACGGCGAAGGGGGAGTTGCACCGTTTGATGGCG
>Ga0190275_10001210_pt1 | contig 19534 bp, 12 predicted proteins | sample Popmic550T_FD_133745 | JGI IMG/M metagenome (GOLD analysis project Ga0190275, IMG submission 133745) | Populus adjacent soil microbial communities from riparian zone of Yellowstone River, Montana, USA - 550 T | ecosystem: Environmental > Terrestrial > Soil > Riparian zone > Trees stand | place...
CCATGAGTCGAGCGATAATCGCGTTGGTGAGCGGGAGCTGTTAACCGTAGGCGGCCGCCGACACTTGGCCGGCCTCTTGTCCCACGAATACGTTCATTCGTGGAACGGCAAGTACCGCCGACCCGCCGGCCTGGCCACGCCGGATTACCACCAGCCGATGAAAGGCGAATTGCTCTGGGTCTACGAAGGGCTGACGGAGTACTTGGGAATGCTGCTCGCGCCGCGGGCCGAGTTGTGGACGCCGGATGAATTCCGCGACTCGCTGGCCGACATGGCCGCCGGCATGGATCACACAGCCGGCCGAAATTGGCGACCGCTTGCGGATACGGCAATCGGAGCACCGGTGGCCTATGGCGCGCCTCGGCACTGGCGCGCCTATCGACGGTCGACCGATTTTTACATCGAAGGCCCGCTCATTTGGCTCGAGGCGGACGCGATCATCCGCCGCCAAACCGAGAGCCGTAGCAGCCTCGACGATTTCTGCCGCGCGTTCTTCGGCGGCGAAAGCGGGCCGCCAACGATGAAACCCTACACCTTCGAAGAAGTGGTCAACACGCTCAACGCGATCACGCCCTACGATTGGACGAACTTCTTTAACCGCCGCATCAATCTCGTGACCGAGCGCGCGCCGCTCGATGGAATCCAAAACACGGGCTGGAAGCTCGTTTACAACGACAAGCCGAACACAGACGTCGCCGACCGAGAGGATTCGGGCGCAACGGACCTCACCTATTCGATCGGCCTGCGCGTCAACCGCGAAGGTGTGATTGATGACGTCGTCCCAGGCCTGGCCGCCGACAAAGCGGGCCTCGCGCCGCGGATGAAACTAATCGCGGTCAACGGACGAAAGTGGTCGGCAAAACTATTGCGGGAAGCAGTCGCCGCCACCAAAACGTCGAACACGCCGTTAGAACTGCTCGCCGAGAACTCCGAATTCTATAAGACGTATCGGCACGAATATCGCGACGGCCTGCGCTACCCCCATCTCGAACGCGATGCGTCGAAGTCCGACTTGATTGGCGAAATGATCAAGTCGCGGGCCGCAAAGTAATGGTGAATGGAAACACTGCTTGTGGCCGGTGTTTCCGCGTCCCTATAATGACCGCATCAATGTTCAACTGGCCGCGCACTTCGCGGCCCGATTCGCATCCAATAAAAACGGAAAGCCTGCCATGCAACCCATTGTCGCCGCCGCCTTGCTGAGCATTGTGCTGCAATCGCCCAACGGACGGAATGAAATCGCCGTGGATGTCAACGCAACCACAGGCGTGATCACCTACCGCGTCGCGCGCGATGGTCAGCCGATCATCAGCCCCACTCCGATTTCGATTACGGTCGATGGCGAAGTGCGGCCCGGAAAACAACTTCCCGTCGAGGTGACTGATACTAAGCACGACAGCAACGTCGAACCGATCGTGCCCACGATCTCTGCCAAGGTCCGCGACCACTACAACGCGAAGAGAATTGTTTTCATGGGAACGTCGCTCGAGCTTCGTGCCTACGACGACGGCGTCGCTTTCCGTTGGAGCATCAGCAGTCAAACGGGGTCAACGTCTGGGACCACTGCCGCTCCGACCCCCCCCGAGCGCAAAATCAATGACGAGCAATTAGCTTTCCAATTTGCGAAAGACTTCGCCATTTACTTCCCACAACCGGGCGGGCCGAAATTCTTCTCCCACCAGGAACCGAAATTTGAGAAGCTCGCCATTTCAAAAACGGCCGGCAAAGTTACGGCTTGCACGCCCGCCCTCGTCGAATTGGATGGCGGCCAATATCTGCTGATCACCGATGTAAACGTTGTCGGTTACCCAGGCATGTGGCTCGACGGCACCGATTCGACGACGATGAAGGCCACCTTCCCACACCACCCGGCTCGCACACGCTTGCGGCAAGATCGTAACGTGACGGTCGCCGAATACGCAGACTTCCTGGTCGAAAAGCGGCGCGAAGGGGAACTCCCTTGGCGCGCCTTCGTCCTGACAGACGCGCCCGGCCTATTGCAAACAACCATGCTCTACAACCTGGCAACGCCTCATCAAAGCGGCATGGATTGGTCTTGGATCAAGCCCGGCAAGGTCGCCTGGGATTGGTGGAACGCTTGGAACATCAACGACGTCGGCATCGACCACGGCGTCAATCAGGCGACTTACAAGGCCTACATCGATTTCGCATCGGCCAATAAGCTCGAGTACGTGATTCTTGACGAAGGTTGGAGTCAGCGTGGCCCTGAGAATTTGCTCAAGGTCGTTCCCGAAATCAACATGCAGGAGTTGACGGATTACGCCAAGTCGAAAAGCGTGCGGCTCATCCTTTGGATGACCTCGGCCGCGCTCGAAGCGAATTTCGACGCGGCGTTCGAGCAATGCGTCAAATGGAATATTGCCGGCCTCAAGGTCGACTTCATGCAGCGTGATGACGCGCCAATGATGGACTTTCTGTATCGCGTTTCGGAAGAGGCAGCCAAGCGGAAAATGCTCGTCGATTTCCACGGCGGCAGCAAACCGGCCGGCCTGCTGCGGACCTGGCCGAATGTCCTCACGCACGAGTCGGTCCTCGGCCTAGAACACAACAAATGGAGCAAGGATGCGAATCCCGAGCTCGTCACGCTTCAGCCGTTCATCCGCATGGTCGTGGGCCCGATGGATTACACACCAGGCGCAATGGTTAATAAGTCGCAGGCCGATCACAAAGTGGCTCACGCGGCCCCGATGAGCCTTGGCACGCGAAGTCATCAGCTCGGCATGTACGTCGCGTTCCTCAGCCCGCTGCAAATGCTGGCGGATACGCCCAGCAACTATCGCAAGAACCCAGGCAGCCTGGCCTTCCTGCGCGATGTGCCAACCGTGTGGGACGAAACCCGCGTGATCGAAGCCAAAGTCGGCGAAAGCGTCGTCGTCGCACGTCGCCGCGGCAACGACTGGTACATCGGCGGTCTCACGAACTGGCAGCCCCGCGACGTGGCTGCAAAGCTGGATTTCCTGCCAGCCGGAAAATTCCAAATGACCAGCTGGCGCGACGGCACGGAAACCGAAAGCGGAGACGTTGCCGGCAAAGCCGAAGCGGTTGATTCCACCAAGACCGTGAACATCCACATGGCAGCCGGCGGCGGCTTTGCGGCCGTGATCAAACCGCAGCTATAAAAATACTAACCCGCAGCGCAAGCAAGACAACGCAGGGCTGCTGCCTTACTCACGCGTCGGGCTAGTGTATTGGATTACTCAGCCGTTTCGCCGGGTAACTCTGTCGGCAGCGTAAGTACGATGGGTGGCACCACGCCGGGTCTTTCCGAAGGAGCGAACCAGATTAGTTTGTCCATCCAATCAATGTCCGATGGCTCATTATTCACATCGGACGACTCAGCAAATCTAAATTCCCCCGTCGGCAACTTCCCGACTATTTTGTTTCGCTCGATGGGCACAATCGCGGAATCACTAACCGACCAAAGCATCGGCGCTCGCGGCGGATAAACTCGTAGCGGGCCGGGGGTCTCCGCGTAACTTGGAAGCTCGAACCCCTCCGGACGATACTGCAGCGCGCCTGCCCCGTACGGATCCTGGTACTCGCTTTCAAACAGCAAGTCCGGCTCAAGCGCTTTGAGCGACGCTGGGTATTGTCCATGTTTCCAACGGTAAGCAATCAACGCTAACCGCACGCGTTCTAGCCGGAGCCTCGTAACGTCGGCTACCGAGTAAGCGACAAAACTTGGCGTGGCTTCGATAAATGGCAATTCGTCAACCGCGAAATAGCTTGTCTGTGCCGCCATATTCAATTTCATCGGTACCGCTGGTTCATTACCATAACTATAGTCGTTTAGTCGCCGCTCAATGGCGAACGCATGTGGGAAAATCCCAAATCCAAGCGAAGAGGAATGGCGAAAGCGACGCAATTGCTCGCGCCAATGCGCTGCGGCCAAGATCGAACGTGGATCGGAAGTCGTGGAAAAGCGAGTCGCGAAATCGATCGCGCCACCGGCCAATATGTCGAGCGCCTTTTCGGCACGAGCGGATTCTCCAGGGAGCCCATGCGCTAAGTACGCCAACCACATTTCCAGCGGCCGATTCTCAGACCGTAGAAAACGCGGCGGGTCGCTACCGCGAATCACGCGTCGAGCGCGCAAATAATCGTTCACGATTCCGTCCGTGGGGGTCGGCATCCTCCGGTCACCTTCTCGAAGCTCGCGAAGCGCCCGCTGGATTCGCTCCGCCGTTTGCCCCGGGGCAGTCGCCCAACTCAGCCAATTGGCGTGCAGTTCGGGTTTCTCACCCCAATGCCGTGGCCAATTGGCCATGTCCAGCGCCAGCAGGCCGCGCCGCATTTGATACTCGACGCGTTTCGCCGCTAACAGCATCTCCAGGCTGGCGTCGAGGTCGCTGGCGCTCAAATGTAAGGCGCGCGCAAGCGCATGTTCAACGATTTCATTCACCCACGCAGCCCGTCGGTCGTGCAAAGACACCATAGCAATGCGGCATTTAACCTGACTTTGTTCCTTAATCTCTTCGTCGAATTCACCACTATTCTGCGAACGAGTTTCGGAAAAATTCCTAGAAAGCGTTTGATATTGATCCACTACGGTTTGCCCAAGCGCCGTCTCTTGTCTGGCCCAGTCGGATAAGGATTGCAGTGACAGTCCACCTTCCAGCGGCGGCAACTGATCACCTACTTGCGCCAGCCTAGTTGCTGGAATACTTCCCAGCATCAGAGCGATCGGCAAGACTGCGGCTGCGATTGGTGCCAACCAACGTGACCATGCGGTCATATCAAACATCCAGTCGCGGGCGCGCAGCCATGACGCCGCGAGCGCGCCAATCGCGATCGGCGAAATGAAAATGAAGGGCGAGAGCTGCCAGGCCAAGACCGCATAGGTCCAAAACAACAACATTACCGACGCCCCCAGCGATAACATTCCCGCGAGCACTGCGCTGCGAAGCGTTAACGATAAGAACTGGCCCATCGCGTACGCCGTAATCCATGCCACCCATGCTGCGATCGTGGCATACTGCGCGAACTCGTACAAATAAACCGTTTGAATTTGTTCAACCTGCGTCCAATGAGAATCCATCTGGCCGGATGCGGATACGTAGCCATGGCTTAGGCGCCAAGCCATTTGTCTGAAAAACAATGTGACCGCGCCGCTCCAGATTGCAATGTAAACAATGACACCTAGCAAAATGACAATCCCCAGTCCCACAGCCTGCCGCGCCAGCCACACTACCCGCGGTCTTCCAGCATGCTCCGCTAGAAAGCGATATTGTCTCCCTCGCTGATCCGCTCGAAATACTAACGCTCCAATCAATGCCGGCACAAAGAGCAGACTGAATGGCAAGTCGGGACGATCGTAATATGGCAAACCTTGCATACCAACGAGCGTTAGAAGCTCTACGGAAAATATTAGAAAAATTCCAACTCCAATTGCCGAGAGCATGGCTTTCCACGACTGCCGAATCGTTTGCCACAATAGCGGGGAAAACGCTCGCAACGGCCTCGGCCGAGACGGCAAAGTCAATGGAACGACGGCGGCATGAGTCACCGTCCGCCGCCACAAGTTATTTTTGAAAACTGACGAATCTGTTGCGCCCAGCCAGCGCAGCCCCAAAATCACATCGATCGCGCCAGCAGCCGCCGCTAAAGTCAGGCGGCCCCAAAAGGCGGCACGATAGTCTTCAAACGTAAATCCGGCCGCACCATGCACGGTCAACCACATTGCCAGCTGTGCGCTGAGCGATGCGATTGCGATCCCCATAACCGCTGCAAGCAGTGGGTTCGGGCACACGAGTGACATCAACATGCCCCAGGCCAGCGCTTCGATCAGAAACATCACGCCCAGCGATACGATCGATTGCGTTGTACGCGCATCGGACGCGCGAAAACCGGAATACACCAGGCCGACAACAACAAGCACGCCGAGCACGACCAGTGTCATCGCGACCGCAGCCGCCACTTTTCCAAATAGCACGGCCGCGCGATTCTGCGGTAGTAATTGGAGTAGAACGACCGTCCCTTCGTCTCGCTCGGCCGCAAACAACATGACCGAAGCGCCGATGATGAACAACGCCGATGACGCAAATGCAATGGCTAGCAACAACGCGGGTTCAACCGGCCCGGAACTGAACCAGGCCAACACAGCCATCACGAACACGGCAATTCCGCACACGCCGACAGCCAGGCCCCGTAATACGCGGAATTCTTTCCACAGAATGCGCAGCGTAACGTCATTCAAGCGCGGTCGAGCGATAGGTAAGCGAGTGGCAATAGCTGTTTCCATTCCGAATCCCCTAGCAAGTAACCGGAAGTTGTCTCGAGTCGTTTTGTCGGATTTATGAAACAACAACCCGCGAACTCTCCCGCGGCTCGACCGGCGGCGGCGTCCCATCCATCCGCATGTACGCCACAAACACCTCTTCCAGCGAGGGCGTGCGGCTCTCGACTGCGACCACGTCCGTGCCGTCGGCCAGCTGGTCGAGTTCGGCCTCATCCTCCAACCCGCGAAGGAGCACTTGCCACTGTCGCCCGCGCCGCTCACAACGCAACACCTGCCCGGGCAAATGAGCGGGCGGGCTGGCGATGCCCGATTGCATCGTGATGGTGATCTCGCGCGTTCGGCGCTTTAACTCATCTAGTCGTTCGACTACGAGTAGTTTTCCGTCTCGCACAATCGCCACAAAATCGGCCACCCGCTCAACTTCGCCAATCAAATGACTCGATAACAGAACCGTTCGGCCATCGGCCGTCAGATCCACCATGCTTTCCAAAAACTCACGCCGCACGAGCGTATCGAGCCCAGACGTCGGTTCGTCGAGCACAAGCAGCTCCGGCTGATGGGCCATCGCCAGCGAGAGAGCGACCTTCGCGCGCATGCCCTTCGACATCTGGCTGATCTTTCGATCGGATGGTACGCGATACTTGTCAATCAGGTTGCGATATTGCTGCTCAAAGCTCTCGCCGTAGAAGCCGGCCGTGAACCAGCCGATCTCGCCGGCCGTCATCCACTCATAAAGCGTCGGCCGCTCGGGCACATAGCCCACGCGACGGCGAATCTGCTCGCCCTGCTTCGCACTGTCGAGCCCGAAAACCGACACGCGGCCCGTATCCGGCACGGCGAGCCCCATCATCATGCGCACGAGCGTGGTTTTCCCAGCCCCGTTTTCGCCCAATAGTGCGAACACACAGCCGGGCGGAATCTCGAGCGAAATACCGTCAACAGCCGTGTGCCGGCCGAACCGTTTCGTAACTTGATCCACTTGAATGACGGGGTTCATGCTTCTTCTCCCGTGGGACGATGAGATTTTCGCAAACGCTGCATTTCGGCGTCGACCAGTGTGGCTACTTCTTCGAAGTTGAGGCCCGACTCGAATGACTCTTGCAATGCAAAACCGATTTGCTCGCGCAACAGGCCCCGCCGCTCGGCCTGGCAAGTCCGCCGAGCGCCACTTCGCACGGCCAGCCCAGTGCCCGGCACCTGCTCGACGATTTCTTGGTGCTGCAGCTCGCGGTAGGCCCGGGCCACAGTGTTCGGATTGATCGCCAACTCGCGAGCCAATTCTCGCACGCTGGGCACCAGGTCCCCAGGCCCCAGTGTGCCACTGGCCACGGCAAACATCACCTGCCGGGCGATCTGGTCGTAAACGGCAATGCCGTTGGCGGGATTGATTTGAATAAACATGGCCGCTTCCAAGCGAACTACCGTACTAGCATAGTAGTACGGTACCGACGCGAAACAAACGTGTCAAGCACATTTCGAATATTTTAATCTCGCCATTCTGCGACGCGTCAATCAACGTGGGCATCCCTTGAGATTTGGCCTTTTACCAGATAGCATGACTCCTGGACAATTCAAGGAGTGCGATCGCATGGCCAGGCGGAAGGCGAGACGCCGCGAAAATAACGGGGGCTCGAACGAGGCTTCTACGAAGCGATCGCCGCGCGCCGCCGCGTCCGACGGCGAAGTCGCTCACGCTCCTGTCGCGCTATCCCCGCCCACCGGCATCAGCGGGCGAAAGCGATGGATGTTCCGATTGGTGGCTGCGATCGGAATCCCGTGCGCGTTATTCCTGTTAACGGAAGGTGCGTTATGGCTCTTGGGCGCAGGTTATCCGGTCGGTTTTTATCTGCGGGAAACGCAAGGCAATCAGGCCGTTCTGATTAACAATCCGCAGTTTGGCTGGCGTTACTTCGGACGCGAGTTATCACGAGAAGCTTGCGAAAACTCGATTGTCATCAAAAAGCCAGTCGATACAGTTCGAATCGTCGTGCTAGGCGAGTCGGCCGCGTATGGCGACCCGCAGGCGGATTTCGGGCTACCTCGGATGCTCTCGGCCGTGCTTAGTTTGCGTCATCCAGGGCGCAAGTTTGAGGTCATCAATGCGGCCATGACCTCAATCAATACACACGTGATTCGACGCATCGCCCAAGATAACGTGGCCACTAATGCAGATATTTGGGTGACGTATATCGGCAACAACGAAGTCGTCGGCCCATTTGGGGCAGGCACGGTGTTCGGACAACAGGCCGCGCCACTTTCCGTTGTCCGCACAACCTATGCGCTCAAGGCGACTCGAACCGGTCAAACATTGGATCGGCTGATCAAATCGATGAGAAATCCGACGGCCGACGCGCAATGGGGTGGATTGATGATGTTTGTGAACAACCATGTCCGCGCGGATGAGCCAAGAATGGAACAGGTTTATAGCCATTTCCGAGCCAATCTGGGCGATATCATCGATATTGGCAAACAAAACGGCATCAGGATGGTGGTCAGTTCTGTGGCCGTCAACCTAAAAGACAGCTCACCATTTGCGTCCTCGTTGCGTCCCGATTTGTCCGCCGACCGTCAGGCAGAATGGAAAAGCCTGTACGACGCAGCGATTGAAATGCAAAAAAGCGGTGATAATTCCGGCGCAATCCCGTTGTTTGAACAGGCGTCCGACATTGATGATACCCATGCCGAGCTTCACTTTCGCTGGGCGCAGGCGCTATCTGAGCTACAGCAAGTTGACGAGGCACGGCGACATTTCCAGCTGGCGTGTGATTTCGATACCTTGCGATTTCGTTGCGACAGCCGCTTGAATGCAATCACACGCGAACTGGCGGCCGGTCGAGAAAATGAGCAGATTCGGTTTGTGGACGCAGCCGATGCCATGAACGCGAGGGCAGCAGAGAAAATCGCCGGCAAGGAATTGTTCTATGAGCACGTGCATTTGACTTTTCCGGGGAACTATCAGTTGGCCCGCCTGATCGCGCAAGAAATCGAATTGCTGCTGCCCAAGACCAGCTCGGAAGTAGACATCGCAGATTGGCCAACGTTGGATCAATGTGCCAAGCGTCTCGCCTGGGCCGACTGGGCCCTGTCCGTAGCACTGTCGGATATTCTCATTCGTTTGGGCGATCCACCCTTTTCTAGCCAATCGAGTCACGACCTGCAGGTTCAAGATGTTAAGCAGCAGTTAAAATTGCTCCGAAATGCGACTCGGCCCGACGCAATGCAAGCGTCAATCAAACTGTGTCGAGATGCGATTCGTGTTGCGCCGGACGATCATATAATTTACTCACAAATGTCGAAATTACTTGCCAACACCGGTGACTTAAATGGCGCGCTGGATGCGTCGCGCCGCGCCGCCGATCTGCTTCCCCACAACGCGGTGAAGCATTTTCAAATGGGACTGGTATTGGCCAAGCTTCAGCGAGACGAAGAGGCGTTACTATGCTTCCGCAAAGCGTTCGAACTCAATCCCCAGCCAGCCCATATTCTGCTCGAAATGGCCAAGACGCAGTTCCGCCTCGACCGAAATGACGACGGAATCAAATCGCTGCATTTGGCTATCAAAATCAATCCTCGTTTTGCCTCGGCGTATTTGACCTTGGGCGCCGTGTATGAAGACCAGGCACGCTTAGTTGAAGCGGAAGAGATGTATCGATTGGCAGTTCGCCATTCGCCCGAGCAGACGGCCGACTTGGCTCGCCTAGCACAAGTGTGTGAGTCACGAGGCTGGATCGACGATGCTATTGCCCTCTATCGAAAAGCTATCGGCCAGGCTTCCGAAGACCCGGGTTTGCGTTTTAATCTCGCACAGTGCTTGTACAAAATCGGCAAGCAAGCCGAAGCGGAAAAAGAATTTCGAAATCTCGTTGAACTAGCGCCAAACGACGCAGAACCTCGGTTCTTGTGGGCCGTAACATTAGCACGCACTGGGAAACATACTGAAGCAATTGAGCACTTTGCCGCCGCTCTGAAAATACAGCCGGACTTGCATCAGGCCCGGATCGGTTTGGGAATCAGCTTCATCGCGCTCAAGCAACCCGCGGTTGCCCTGCGGGAGTTCAATGACGTTCTCCGCCGCGACCCCACAAACGCGATCGCCCGACAATATGCCTCGATGCTGCAATCGCAGCTCGGCAGATAAGCGTAACGGCCGATCCGCTTGCGAATTTGCATCGCGCAGCAGCCAAGACTGGCAACGTGCCGATCGATCTGCCACAATGGACGTTGCCTTGCCCTTGAGACATGTCTTGGGAGGAGGAATGCCGTCTATGAAGTCCGACCGTTCTGAATTCGAGCGCATCGCCGCGGAAAATCGCCGCCCCAACCTAATTACCGAGTTCTGGGGCTTTCTCCGCCATAACAAAAAATGGTGGCTGTTTCCCATTTTGCTGGTGTTGCTGGCGATGGGCGCGCTGTTGTTTGTAGCGACAACGGGCGTGGCGCCATTTATCTATACAATGTTTTGATTCGGTTAGCGCCGTTTGGAGGTTGATCATGCGTTCCTCGTCAGGCGTTGTCGTTTGCACGGGCAAAGTTCTGCTTTTCCTCAGTGCCGGTCTGCTGCTGGCGTGTTTTGAGGGGACAGCGGTTGCCCAAGAAAGGAACGCTCGAGCCATGCAACTCGGGAGCACTCCCGCCGAATTGCGAATGGGTTTCGTGGGTAACGGCATCGCGCGATTCCAACTTCTGCCGATCGATGCAGCCGGCAATGTGGTCGAGTCGCCAGATAAACCACTGTTGACGCCGAAAGCGTGGCGCGGCGAGCCGACGCGCGTGCGCGAGCTTTCCGAACGGCAAGTACAGATGCTCGGCGATGCCCGACTCTCCTACGATCCAAGTACCTGGACGGTCCGCCTTGAACGCATCAATCCTGCGGCGACCGCACAGCCAATCGTCAGCATTCGCATCGATCCAGCGACTGGGCAAATCACCTTCCCCATCGACGGCCCGCTGTTCGGTCTCGGTGAAGGGGGCAAGCAACACGATCGTCGCGGCGCGACTAATCGCATGGCCGTCGGCGGCTGGAACGATCCAGATTTCCCGCTTAACGACTGGGGCGAACATTTGGGCATCCCTTGGTTGGTGAGCCCCAAGGGATGGGGCATTTACTTTCATGGCCCGGCCGGCACGTTCGACTTGACGGGCGCGGAGGAAGGCGTGTTCGCCGCGAGCCCCGCCGGCGGACGACGCGGCCGGCGTGCGGGCCCGGCAACCGACGCCGTCGCGCAACCGATCGATTGCTTCCTCGTTCTCGCTGCCGAGCCGGCCGGCCTGATGAAGGCCTGGGCCGAGATCAGCGGCTATCCGTCGCTACCGCCTATCTGGTCGCTCGGCTATATCCAATCCCACCGCGAGATCGAGTCGGCCGAGCAAATCCTGGGCGTCGCCAAAACGCTTCGCGAAAAGAACCTGCCGTCCGACATGCTGATCTACCTCGGCACCGGCTTCGCGCCGGTCGGATGGAATCTCGATCACGGGCAATTTGCATTTCTCAACACGGCATTCCCCGATCCCGAGCGGCAGCTGCGTGAGTTTGAAGACTTGCACTTCCGCGTGGCGCTGCACGTTACGCCGCGCGGTGAGAACCCGCCGCGGCGACTCAGCGGTCGCGTCACGGATGAAGTGCCGGCCGAGCCCTACGATCCCAATCTGGCCGCGCATTATTGGTTGAAACACGCTCCCCTCATGAAGCAAGGCGTCGACGCCTGGTGGCCCGACGAAGGCGAAGGCCCGTTGGCGGCTGTTCGCCTCGCGCGAATTCAAATGTATTGGGAGGGCCCGCAGCAGCTTTTCCCCGATCGCCGTCCCTACGCGCTCCATCGCACCGGCGCCGTCGGCATGCAACGCTATGGCGGCTGGCTCTGGTCGGGCGACATCAAATCAAAATGGTCCGTGCTCGCGCGCCACGTGCCGTTGGGGTTGAATACCTCCGTCAGCGCCACGCCCTATTGGGGCACCGATACGGGCGGATTTTACCAATATGCGGCCCGCGAGCTTGACGGCGAGTTATTCACGCGATGGTTCCAATACAGCGCCTTTTGCCCGCTGTTCCGTTCGCACGGCCGCGATTGGCAAACGAAGCATTTGCCCTATGGATACAGAGAGGATCCTGGCGTCGAGAACGCCTGTCGCATCGCGCTCGACACTCGCTATCAGCTAATGCCCTACACCTACTCGGCCGTTTACGAAGGCCACGAAACAGGCATGCCGATCATGAGGCCACTCTGGTTGCACTATCCAAAAGATGCAACAGCCGTTGCACTCGGCGATGAATACCTGTGGGGCCGCGATCTACTCATCGCACCCGTCGTCGAAAAAAGCCAGACGGTGCGCAAAATCTATCTGCCAGCCGGTCGCTGGTTCAACTATTGGACCAACGCTGCTGTCGAGGGCGGCCGCGAGATCGCGCAGCCGGTCGCGTTTGACCACATCCCGGTCTACACCCGCGCCGGCGCGATCATTCCGCACGGTCCCAAAGAAAACTACACCGAAGAAAAGCCAAACGACCCGTTGGAAGTCCGCATCTACCCGGGCGCCGATGGAAAATTCACGCTGATCGAAGACGACGGCGTGACGTTTTCCAGCGTGCCGATGCGTATCACGTTCGCGTGGAACGATGCGTCGAAAACATTAAACGTTGCGCTCGCGCCTGGCAGCCAAATGCGCGCCCCAATGACGCGACGAATGGAAGTCAAACTTGTAACTGCTGATGGATCAAAAGCGATCGAATTCCGCGGCGAACCCATCGAACTAAAGTTTTGAGCACATTACCAGCACTCGTAAGCCGGTGAGCTCGCCTCGCCGCAGCGACTATTTCGCGTCGATCTGCGAAAAAACACCAATTGCCTTTGCAAATCGCAGACCGCCCGCCCTATAATGATCGCGGAGCGGCAGAAGACCTATTCTTGGCGGGAGGTCGAACGAAATGCGCTGCGCTCGTCGCCTGGGTTTCACACTCGTCGAAGTTCTCATCGTCATTGCCATCATCGGCGTCTTGATCGCGCTGTTGCTGCCGGCCGTGCAAGCCGCTCGCGAGTCGGCGCGCAGAGTTGAGTGCGCCAACAACCTCCGCCAGCTCGCCCTGGCTTGCATCCAACACGAATCGCAGCAAAAGTCATTTCCTTCAGGTGGCTGGAGTAAAGAATTTGTGGGCGATTCTAGCCGCGGCCTTGGCGCGGGCCAACCAGGAAGTTGGCTGTTCAGCGCGTTGCCATTCACTGACTATGTCAACATCTGGGACTTGAACAGAGACGCCGTCGGCGAGGCAAAACGTCAACTCACCGCCCAGCAGTGTCAGATTCCCGTGCAGATATTCAATTGCCCGTCACGGCGCAGCCCGCAGACCTATGATGTGAACTGGAACCCAAATAATCCTTCTAATCATCTACAAATGGGCTACTTTAATTCTGCGGGTTTTGACAAAACGATTCGTGGAGATTATGCAGCGAATACCGGTGATTTTGGTGACGCTTACATACCCTTTGCAGATCACGTTGCCTTGCCGACAAAGATAAACATATCAGATCCACAAGCTTGGCAGTTCCTGCGGCGAGACAAAACCGGAGTAATATATTGCTGTAGTGAGGTCGCAACCGGCATGATCCCCGATGGCCTCTCGAAAACCCTCCTCATTGGCGAAAAGAACCTGCACTTCGATCACTACGAATCCGGATTGCTGGACGGCGACAACCATTGCCCCTATACGGGATTTAATTTTGACAATCAGAGAGTGATCAACGAGCTGAATTTGCCCATCCCGGACAGCGATAAACGAGGCGAACAGCCGCGTCCTTTTAGCGCAGGTGGTAGTGAAAACAGTCCACGTAATGGCGGGAACATCTTTCCGCAAAGTTTTGGCAGCGCCCACAACGGACTATGGCAAGCCGCCTTCTGCGATGGTTCGGTCGTGCCGCTGACCTACACGCTTGACATCCGCGTGGCAAAGCAGCTTGCCAACCGCATGGATGGCCAATATGTGGAGCGGCCGCGATGAACAAGCGCAAGCGTGGTTTCACGCTCGTCGAACGGCTCGTCGCGTGAGGATGGCCATCAATCGCTCATTTCATGGCTGTTCTCTAGCGGCACACGCCAATCCGCACAGTACAATAGCGACTGAGTCAAAGTTTTCTCCGCACCGTTGGGAGTTAGCCGTGCGTCGTGATTTTTACCGTGGCTTCACGCTCGTTGAACTGCTCATCGTCATCGCCATCATCGGCGTGCTGATCGGCCTGTTGCTGCCCGCCATTCAAGCGGCCCGCGAATCAGCCCGACGCACGGATTGCGCCAACAACATTCGGCAATTGGCTTTGGCCACTCTACAGCATGAGGCACAGCAGAAATATTTCCCCTCCGGCGGCTGGGGGTTTCGTTGGGCCGGCGATGCGAGCCTCGGACTGGGCCAGTCGCAGCCGGGAAGCTGGCTGTTTAGTCTCCTCCCCTTCTTGGATGAATCAAACCTGCATCAAATGAGCCAGGTTGCGCCGGCAGACAAGTTACAGGCTGTCGCTCGGCAGAATCAGGTTGTCGTCTCCTATTTTTTCTGCCCGACCCGCCGAATTCCACAAACACGGCGGACCACCTTCGTGCCCTACAACTCGAGCCCGATCAGCTTCATCGTTCGCACCGACTACGCCGCCTGCGCCGGCGATTTCGGCGAAGCCGTCATGAACCCAGCCCAAGGCCCCTCGCCGGCCGAAGCGCCGACGTTCAACTGGACGAACGCCATGAATGGCCGCACGGGCGTCATCTATGTGCGTAGCCAAACAACCAACGGCATGATCGCCGACGGGTTATCGAATACGCTCTTGATCGGCGAGAAAAACATTAACCCGCAGCATTACGAAACGGGCCAATCGATCAACGACAACCAAGGCGCTTATTCCGGCTTCAATTGGGACAATCAGCGGGTGATCAATAGCGACAATCGCCCCACGCCGGACACCTACGGAAAAATTCTGCGGTCAACCTTTGGCAGCGCGCACAAAGACATTTGGCAGGCGGCGTTTTGCGACGGCTCGGTCACCGCGCTAAGCTTTATGATCGACCTGCGCGTGGGGACGCTGCTCGCAAATCGCAACGACGGTCAACACGTCGCCCGGCCGAATTAAATCGCTTCGCCCCCGCGCTCGCCCGTACGAATTCGGATGCAATCCTCCAGCGGCAGCACGAAGATCTTGCCGTCGCCGATCTCGCCGGATGCGCCCGTGCGGCCACCTTTGATGATCGCATTGATCGTCGGCTCGACGAAGTGATCGTTTACCGCGATCATCAACTGCACTTTCCGCAGCAAGTTCACCGTAATCTCGTGCCCGCGGTAAACTTCGGTTTGTCCCTTTTGTCGGCCGAAGCCCTGGCAATCCATGATCGTCAGCCGGACCACTTCCGCCTCAGAGAGTGCGGCCTTCACGTCTTCCAGCTTACTCGGCTGAATTATGGCAATGATGAGTTTCATGAGGGCTGGATGCTAGACTCTGGATGCTGGATGACTTCACGTACCGCGTAGGCGAATATCTAGTATCCAGCATCAAGCATCCAGTATCCAGTCCACTTGAGACGCCCCGGCCTGGGCAGATGCGGCGGAGCACCCACCCAGGCCATGGGGGCATCCTTCTGGCTCCGTTAGAAAGCGATCTGCGATGGCTGGTTTCATTCCGCACCAGCTGCGAGCGGGCAAAGAAAAAAATGCCCGGCTCGGGCGCTCCCAGGCGGAGAAGAGCGCCCAAGCCTTGTGGGCATTCGGTTGTCTCATTGTTCTAAGATTCGGCGGATCCTTCCGCCGTATGTTTCCGCTTTCGTTCGCGGCTCGCGGCATCCTTCCGCGATATTGGTCACAATTCTGAAATGCCTAAAAAGCAACTGTCGTGCCGGAAAGTATGAAATTATTCATCGCCTCGCGATTTCGTGCGTAAAGGGCCATAAGCACGGTGTTTACAAGCATTCACCGGTGGGACGCCATATCGCAAAATGAAGAACGGCCGACCGCGTCTGCCTTGCTGCTAGGCAGTGGCGTCCACTTCTTTAAGCAGCAGCATCACGTTTAAGCAGCAGCAACACGCAATTGCACTGCAGAAACAGAAAAACCGGGAACCACTCTTTCAAGCAATTCCCGGTCGTGGGAGGGTTTACGATTTTTTCATTAAAAGCAATTCGAGCCTCGGCCGGCCAGGTTAGAACGACAGAACTGCATCGATGCCAAACACGAATTGGTTGTAGTCGACGCCAAACAGGCCTTCGTAAGCCTGGTTGCTCGGCGTCCAGTCGTAGCGCACTTCGGGGCGAATCACCAGGTTTGCATGCGGACGATAGTTAATGCCGCCCGTTAGCTCATAATAACTAGCCGCGGCGCCGGTCGGATTATTACTCTTCCACCACTCCATCCGGCTACCCAGGCTCCAGCGGTCGTTCAGCTTGTAAATCAGGTATTGATTGATGCCGAGGTCTTCGTTGTCGAAGGCAGCCGGCGTATTGGCATTCACATAGTCGCTCTGCAAGATGTACGTCAAGCAGTCGCTCAACTTGAAGTTCAGCACATTGCTGTGAGAGTAACCTTCGCCGCGCCAGCCCAAGTCGCCGGCTGTCGCCAAATAGGTGTACGTCACGTCCTCAGCAACCGTTGCGCTAAAGCCGCCCAGGAAGTTGCTGCCGCCGCCGAATTGATCGAAGCCGGTATCCCAGCCGAGCGTCCACCCGCCGTATAAAGTTACGCCGTCGCTGACTTTGTACGTGGCCAACATGCCCGTGTGCGTAAATGGCTCGCTATTGAAAAACGTGAGTGAATGGCTATAGAAAAAATTGCCGGTCGCTTGCACCACTTCGTAACCCAGCGGCGTATAAAAATGACCTGCTTTCACTCGCAAATCGCCCTGGGCATACTCCAGGTAAGCTTGGGGCATCGCCCAGCCATACGCGCCATGATCGAGTGAAGCGTCCCAGCGGCCTTGGTTCGGCGTGAAAGCTCGCGGATTGCCGTAGGACTGCGTCTTCTGCGCGTCCAGGCCATACATAATATCAAAGCGATAACCCCAGTCGGCGCAGCCGTCGTCGCCGTTGGCGACTCGTTCGAAATACAACCAGGCTTGATGCAGATTCAGATTATCAGGCCGATCGTTGAACGATAGTCCTTGCGTGTTTTCATCGGAAAGTCGCTCAAAATTGTTGTGATAACCAATCGACACCCAACCGCCGTAGTTCGTCGTGTCGCAGCAAGGCGTAAGGCAATCTTCGAGCGCCCAAGCCTCACCCAGGCTGCAATTGTCCAACGTCCAGCCGCCATAGTTGTAGGTCGAGCACCCGCTGTCGCAGCTTTCGCACGCTTCGCAGCCGCTCGCGAGCAGCGCATGGGGTGCGGCTTCATGGCTCTGCACGATCATCGGCCGTGGCGCTTGGAGCCGCACTTCGCCACCAGGACGAGGCGGCGCGTTGGCCGGTTGCATGGACGGAGTTTGCTCGCCCGGACGGACCGGTGCGACCAACTCGGGTTGGACCAATTCGATTGCGCGGGCGGCGGGAATACTAATGCTTCCCGCAACGAGCGCCGTGCAAAAAGTTAATTTGCGCAACATGACAGTGTGTGCTCCGTCGAGACAGGTGGGAGTACGGATTTGCTTCAGGAAAACGCGCCACGCGCGTCCGGACGCTCCGGCGACAAGGCGCACGGAGGCAAAGGTGGGAGGGATTTAGATACGGGTGGGCAACGGCCGCGGACTGTGGATGCAGCACAACGGCTTCGTTAGAAAATATCGACGAGGAAGCTGTGGGGACGTGACAGCAATGCTAGCACTTTGCGAGATCGCGCGACGATCTGCGAGAAGATGTGCGGAAAGTGCAGCGTTGCAGGTCATCGCGCCACGCTAAGCGGCAGAGAAGCCAAGAGAACTGGACTCTAGCGCGTGCCGCCTAATTGTATTAGCCGCGGGCGCTAGCCTCCGGTCTTGACCGAGCTAAGCAGTCGGCCGCTTGTCCTTTAACTCATCAAACAGCGCGTCTACAAATTCGTCAGGCTTAAACTCGGCCAAATCTTCCGACTTTTCGCCGACGCCGACATACTTCACGGGAAGCCCGACCTGTTGTCGAATCGCCACCACCACCCCGCCCTTCGCCGTGCCGTCAAGTTTCGCCAGCACAATCCCGGTGCAATCGACAGACTCCGTAAACTTTGCCGCCTGGCTCACTCCGTTTTGCCCTGTCGTCGCGTCCAGCACGAGCAGTACTTCATGAGGCGCAGCCGGCAATTGCTTCCGCATCGATTCTTGAATTTTCGTCAGTTCAGCCATCAAATTTCGCTGCGTCTGCAGCCGGCCCGCCGTATCAACGATGCACACGTCGACGCCTGTCTTGATCGCCTGCTCGACCGCGCGATAGGCCACGCTGGCCGGGTGGGCCTTCGGCTCGCCCGTCACGATGGCGACTCCAATGCGATCGCTCCAGATCGTCAGCTGCTCGACGGCTGCCGCCCGAAAGGTGTCCCCCGCCCCCAAAAGCACGCTTTTGCCTTGCGCCTTAAACAAGTGCGCAAGCTTGGCGATCGTCGTCGTCTTGCCAGTGCCATTCACGCCGCAGACCATGATCACCGTTGGGCCCGATGCCGCAAACCGAACCGGGGCCGCGTCCTGGGCCATTAGTGCGCGGAGTTTTTCCTTCCATGTCGCTACAACCTGTTCCAGCGTCACAACGCGGGCGCGAAAATTCGTCGCCACCTCGTCCACAATCTGCTCGACCGCGTCGTAGCCCATGTCGGTCTTGAACAACAGCGCCCGCATTTCATCGAGAAACGCCTGATCAACAAGCCGACCTTCCGACTTGAACAAGTCGCGAACATCGGTATTCATGGACTTCCAAGTCTTGGATAGTCCCTGCTTAAGTTTATCGAATAAGCCCATGAGAGATATTTTGCCGGTGATCAGTTTTCAGCGATCGGTCGCTTGGTACGTACGTCGCGTTGATTTCGAGTGGACATTTTATGCGACTACGGTCGGATGGGAAACAGCTTGAATCGCCACCTATCTCTACCATTTATCGGCTGCATACGCTTATACTTGGCGCCGATCCGCGTTCCTCCAAGGGCAAGAAACCCTACTTACACAATTTCTGATGCTTTCTCGTCGAAGATATGTCAGACATTTCAATTAGCTCGAACGCGACGCATAGGCGCCGCTGGCCCCGATTCAGCCTGCGAGCACTGCTGATCGCGATGACCGTGTTCGCCATCTGGCTCCGTTGGCAGGTGATGCAGGTTCCTGAGCAACAAGCCGCTGTGGCTGCGCTCAAGAGCGCGGGGGC
>Ga0190275_10001211_pt1 | contig 19532 bp, 19 predicted proteins | sample Popmic550T_FD_133745 | JGI IMG/M metagenome (GOLD analysis project Ga0190275, IMG submission 133745) | Populus adjacent soil microbial communities from riparian zone of Yellowstone River, Montana, USA - 550 T | ecosystem: Environmental > Terrestrial > Soil > Riparian zone > Trees stand | place...
CGGCGAGGGCCCGGGCCACGCGCTCCCCAGTCAGGCGAGCACGCGGAGGTAGCTCAGCCGGCCCTTCACCACTTCGGCTACGGCCAGCACCCCCCCGTCCGGCCCGAGCACGCGGATGCGGCCCGGCAGGGGCGGAGCCTCCAGCGGCACGCCGTGGATGACCCGGGCAGCCTCGGCCGCGCTCACCCGCAGCTCTTGCAGGTGGGACAGCGCCTCGGAGAGGGGCAGCAGCTTGCGAGCCACCGCCGCCCGGTCCTGCACCAGCGCCGGCAGGTCCGCCAGTGGCAGCGCCTGGGCCAGGATGAAGGGCCCGCTCACGGTGCGGCGCAGCGCCTCCAGGTGCGCTCCACAGCCCAGCACTCGGCCGAGATCGTACGCCAGCGTGCGGACGAAGAAGCCCTTGGAGCAGCGCACCGAGAGCCGCACCGTGTTGGAGGAGAAGTCCCGGAGCGTCAACTCATAGACAGTCACCTGGCGGCTGGCCCTCTCCACTTCCTCGCCTGCGCGGGCCAGCTCGTACAGCCTCTTCCCGGCTACCTTCACCGCCGAGTACATGGGCGGCACCTGCTCGAGGGTGCCTCGGAAGGGCGCGAGCGCCGTCTCCAGCAGGGTGGCCGTCAGGGGTGGCACCGGCGCCTCGGCCAGCACCTTGCCCTGGGCATCCTGGGTGTCCGTCTCCACGCCCAGGCGCACGGTGGCCTCGTAGGCCTTGTCGCCCTCGGTGATGAAGCCGGCCACCTTGGTGGCCTCCCCGAGACAGATCGGCAGCACTCCCGTTGCCATGGGGTCCAGGGTGCCGGTGTGCCCAGCCTTCTTCACCTTCAGCAGCGCGCGCACCTGCCGCACCACGTCGAAGGAAGTGGGCCCCGAGGGCTTGTCGATGACGAGGACACCGTCCATGGCCGACTCACATCATGGATGCCGCGAGGCGCGGTTACCAGCCCTCCTTCTCGCGGACCTCTCGCAGGAGCCGGTCGATCTTGTCTCCCTCCCCCACGGACTCGTCGAAGCTGAAGAAGATCTCGGGGGAGACGCGCAGGTTCACGGCGGACGTCACCTCGCGTCGCACGTAGCCCTTGGCGGCGTCCAACCCCTTCTGCGTCTCCTCCCGCTCCTTCTGCGTGCCAATCATCGAATAAAAGATGCGAGCCACGCGCAGGTCCGGCGACACCTTCACACCGGTGATGGTGATGAAGCCGATGCGCGGGTCTCTCAGCTCGCCGCGGGCGAGGATCTGGCCGATGGCGGCCTGGATCTCCTGGCCCACGCGCTCCGGTCGAGAATGCGTCGTCATTTCTTCTCCCAGTCCCGGGGGTTGCGCAGGTTGCGAGCGCGCGCCCGGGCTTCATCCAGCGACAAAGAGCCCCCGCCGGCGGGCGCGGGCTTGCCAACGCTCTCCCGGCCCTCGTGCCGGCGCTCCCAATCCGCCATTCCCTCGGCCTCGGCCATGGAGCGCTCCCCGCGGTTCAAGCTGGCAATCAGCTCCTCGGGGCTCAAGCCCTGCGGCTCGCCTTCCGTCTCCTCCTCGTCAGCCGCCGGGGCCTCACGCGGCAGCTCGTGGCTGAAGAGCTGGTCCCCGAAGGCCAGGATCTCCTTCTCCCGGTTCATCAGGGGGGCGATGTACATCTCCTCCACGAAGTGGATGATCTTCTCCATCTGCTCATCCACGTGGCGGCGCTCGTTGCCTATCACGGCCAGGCCGATAGAGGCCTTCTGCCAGAGGTCCTGATCTTCCACCTCGGCCACGGCGACGTTGAAGCGGGCCTTCACCCGCTCCGTCACCCTGCGGAGGACCTGGCGCTTGGCCTTGAGCGAGCCAGAGTCGGGAATCTGCAGGGTGAGGCGTGCGACACAGACGAACATGAGGGTCCCTCTGCCCGGCGGCGGCGCTTGGGCCGGCCGCCGGGGCCAACGGTGGACAGCTCCGAAGGCAGCCGAGGGCCTAGGTCAGGCTCTGCCGAGTCTCCTCGATCTCGTAGGCTTCGATGATGTCGCCGGCCTTGAGATCATTGAAGTTCTCGATGCCGATACCGCACTCGAAGCCCTGAGCCACTTCCTTGACGTCGTCCTTGAAGCGCCTGAGGGACGCCATCTTCCCGGCGAAGAGCTGCTTGTTCTCGCGCATGAGCCGCACGAAGGCGCCGCGCTTGATGACACCGTCCAGCACCGCCGCACCGGCGATGGTGCCCAGCTTCGGCACGTTGAACGTGTTGCGGACCTCGGCACGCCCCAGCTTCCGCTCGGTGCGGATGGGCTCCAGCAGCTCCTCCATGGCCGTGCGAATACCATCAATGAGCTCGTAGATGATGCTGTAGGTCTGCAGCGCGACTTCCTGAGCCTTGGCCGCGGACTCCGCGCCAGACTCCGGCTTCACGTTGAAGCCCACCACCAGGCCCTTGGAGGCGGCCGCGCGCATGACGTCCGACTCCGTGATGGCGCCCACGCCGGTGTCGATGATCTCCACTCGCACCTTGGGGCCAGTCAGCTTGGTCAAGGCCTGCTTGACGGCCTCCGCCGAGCCCTGCACGTCCGCCTTGATGACGACGCGCAGTTCCTTGGGACCGCCGCCCGCCTTGGTCTTGGCGAAGAGCTGCTCCAGCGTCTCGCGGCTGACCTTGCTGAGATCGGACGCACGCTCCTTCATGGCGCGGTGCTCGGCGATCTGCTTGGCCGCCTTCTCGTCCGCCACCACGTTGATGGCGTCACCCGCGGTGGGCACACCCGACAGGCCGATGACCTCGGCGCAGTAGCCGGGGAGCACTTCCTTCACCTGCTCGCCGCGGCTGTTGTTCATGGCGCGCACGCGGCCGTAGTGGGTGCCGGTGACGATGGCGTCGCCCAGCCGCAGCGTGCCCTCCTGCACCAGCACGGTGGCCACGGGGCCACGGCCGCGATCCAGCTTGGCCTCGATGATGGCGCCCACCGCCGGACGGCTGGGGTTGGACGTCAGCTCGAGCACCTCGGCCTGGAGGACGACGTTCTCCAGCAGCAGGTCCAGGCCCATCTTCTGCTTGGCGGACACGGGCACCATGATGGTGTCGCCGCCCCACTCCTCGGGCACCAGCTCCTGGCTGGCCAGGTCCTTCTTCACGCGGTCCGGGTTGGCGCCCGGCACGTCCATCTTGTTGATGGCGACGACGATGGGAACCTCAGCCGCCTTGGCGTGCTTGATGGCCTCCACCGTCTGGGGCATCACACCGTCATCCGCCGCAACCACCAGGATGACCACGTCCGTCACGTTGGCGCCACGGGCGCGCATGGACGTGAAGGCCTCGTGGCCCGGCGTGTCGAGGAACGTGATGTCCCCGCGCGCCGTGGTGACGCTGTAGGCGCCGATGTGCTGGGTGATGCCGCCGGCCTCGCCCGAGGCCACGTTGGCGGCGCGGATGGCGTCCAGCAGGCTCGTCTTGCCGTGGTCGACGTGGCCCATGACGGTGACGACCGGCGGGCGAGTGCGCTCGTCCTCGGGCTTGGCCACCGTCTCGGGCAGGTAGTCCTCCACCTCGAAGCCCACCCTGTCCACCTTCCAGCCGTACTCGGTGGCGATGAGCTCCGCCGTGTCGGCTTCGACCATCTGGTTGGCGGTGGCCATCTTCCCCAGGCCCATCAGCTTCTTGATGATGTCCGAGGTGCGCACACCCATGCGCTGACCCAGGTCGGACACGGAGATGCCCTCCTGGAGCTTGATGACCTTCTTCTCCTCGGCCATCTGGGTGATCTGCGTCTTGGCGCCCTTCTTCGTGGGCTTCTTCTTCTTGCCACGGATGGGGATGTTGACGCGGCCCCAGACCAGGTCCGACAGCTCCTGCTTGGAGACGGAGGTGTCGTTGGGCCCGCCCCGCTTGCGCGGCGCCTTGTCCTTGTTCTTGGAGACGTCGACGAGCTCACGGCCCCGCCCCGCGTGATCCGGGACGACCTTGAACTCGCGCACCTCGCCGATGGCCTTCTTGCCCGGCGCCATCGGGTACTGCTTCTGCTGGCCGGCGGTCGGCGTGACGCGGCGCACCTGAATGAGCGGGCGCGAGATGACGACGGCCTGCGTGGCCGTGGGCCGCAGCTGGCGCCCCTCTTGGGGGGACGACGGGGCGTGCGGCACGCCACCCACCATGGTGACGTTCTGCGGCTGGGCACTGCCCTGAGCCCCAATGGTACCCGGGGCACCGGTGGGACGCACCGGCCCCGAGCCCGGTCCACCGGGACGGCCACTGTAGCTGCCCGGTCCACCCGGACGGCCGCCGTGGCTGCCCGGTCCACCCGGACGGCCGCCGTGGCTGCCCGGTCCACCCGGACGGCCACCCATGGGACGACCGCCCTGGGACGGCCCCCCTGGCCTGCCCCCGCCTTGCGGCGGGCGGGAGATGACGGTGGCCTGCGTCCGGACCGTCGGAGGAACCGACGTACGAGGCGGAGTGGAGGGCAAGTGGGACCTCTCCTGAGTCGGGGGGCGCTGTGAAGGAGCCGCGGGCGGCGTGGCGGCCTGGGGAGCCGCAGGAGCCTCGGGCCGCGCGGCGGCCTCTGGAACCTCGACGGCGGCAGCGGGCTGGGCCGCCTTGGGAGCCTCGGAGCCGGCAGCAGGCTCGGCAGCCTTGGGAGCCTCGGAGCCGGCAGCAGCCTCTGGCTGAGCAGCCCGCGGAGCCTCGGCGGCAGCGGGCTCGGCCTGAGCCCCCGAGGGCGCCTCGGTGGCGGCAGCAGGCTCTGGCTGAGCAGCCCGCGGAGCCTCGGCGGCAGTGTCCTCAGGCTGGGCAGCCTCGGCAGCGGGCTCACCCTGGTACGCAGCGGAGGAAGACTCGGGCGCTTGTGACGCCTCCTGCCCCCCGTCCGAGTACGCCCCCGTGGGCGGGCCCACCTTGCGGCGCACCACAAAGCCCTTGGCCGTCACCGGCGGGGCCGCCTGCCTGGGCTTGCGCTTCTCCAGGATCTTCTGGACCGCAGCCGTGGCCTGATCGTCATCGAGCGAAGACGAGTGGCTCTTGACGTCGTAGCCAAGCCCCGCGAGTTCGGTGACGACCTCTTTGTTGTCGAGCTCAATGCCGTGGCCCTTGAGCTCTTTTGCGATTTCGTGAACGCGCTTCTTCGACATACGTTTTGCTTGGCCTTCTGCTCCGCCGACTCCCGAGGGCGCAGCACCCTAATCTAAAAATGTCCGCGAGTGGTCCTTAACACCCAGTCCCCTACCCCACGCTCAAGGCCCGGAGCCAGGCTCCCACGCCTGCCCGAGCTTCAACGGGTCAACCTTGCCCGCCTTCCCACGGAATGACCGCCCGAAGGCCTTCCGTTTGAGCGCCGCCGTCAGACATCCGGCACCGCAGAGGTAGGCGCCCCGTCCGGGCAACCGCCTCTCTCTGTCCACCACCACCTCCCCCTCCGGGTCCAGAGCGACCCGCGTCAACTCCCCTTGTGCCTTTCGGGCACCACAGCCCACACAGCTGCGAACAGGCCCTTCGGGGAGAGGGCCCTGCTGCGAACCGGAACGGGATCTCGGGCTCATTCCCCCTCCGGTGGTCCAGCTTACGGGGACTTGGTGACTTCCGCGCCCCCGGACACGGAGGGAGGAGGCATTCCGCGCTCGGCGTTCAGCTCGGCGCGAAGCTTGGCCTCCTCCACCAGGTAGTTCTCGGCCGCGCTCTTGAGCTGGCGGGCCTTCTTGATCCCCACGCCCGGCACGTCACCGAGCTTCTGGAGATCCTTCTCGTTGGCGATGTCCTCGACGGTCTTGTAGCCGCTGGACTGAAGCGCCTCGATCGTCTTCTCGCCCAGGCCGCGCACGCGCGCCATGCGCTCGGACTGGTTCAGCTCGTCCGGGTGACGGCGGGCCTCGGCGATGCGGGCCGCCTCGCGCTCGTGGTCCATGCGGGACAGCTCGGCCGCGTCGTCCACCATCTGCTTGCGGGCCGCCTCCTGCATGGCGGGGATGCGCGCGGGATCCAGGCCCGGGATCTGCGAGAGCACGTCAGGGCTGGCCTCGGCCACGTCCTTCGCCTGGCGGAAGCCGTGGGCGTAGAGCGTCTCGATGAGCATCTCGTTGATGCCCGGGAGGGCGCCCAGCGAGCGGTTGGCGAACTCGCGCAGCTCGCGCACGCGGCTCTCGCTGTTGATGTCCAGCTTCCAGCCGGTGAGCTGGGCCGCCAGGCGCACGTTCTGGCCGCGCCGGCCGATGGCCAGCGAGAGCTGGTCGTCCGGGACGATCATCTCCATGGCGTGGTTGGCCTCGTCGATGATGACGCGGCTGACCTCGGCGGGTGCCAGCGCCGCGCACACGAAGCGGGCCGGATCCTCGTCGTACGGGACGATGTCGATCTTCTCGCCGCGCAGCTCCTGCACCACCGCCTGCACGCGGCTGCCCTTCATGCCCACGCACGCGCCCACCGGATCCACGTCCGAGTCCCGGCTGCTCACGGCGATCTTCGCCCGGCCGCCCGGCTCCCGCGCCGCCGCCTCGATGACGACGATGCCCTCGGCGATCTCGGGCACCTCCATCTCGAACAGCTTGGTGAGCAGGTTCACCGAGGCGCGGCTGAGGACGATCTGAGGCCCCTTGGACTCGCGCAGCACGTCCAGCACGTAGGCCTGGACCCGGTCGCCCGGACGGTAAGTCTCGCGGGGCACCTGCTCGCGCACCGGCAGCACCGCCTCGGCGCGGCCCAGGTCCACGATGATGTTGCCGCGCTCGAACCTGCGGGCAATGCCGGTGACGATCTCGTTCTTGCGGTCCTTGTACTCGTTGAAGACGTTCTCGCGCTCCGCATCCCGGGTGCGCTGCAGGATGACCTGCTTGGCCGTCTGGGCGGCGATGCGGCCGAAGCCGCGGCGGAACGTCTTCAGCCGGAGGATGTCGCCGTACTGATCGTCCTGGGCCTTGGCCTCGGCGGCGTCCTCGTCCCGGTAGAAGATCTGGAACACCAGCTCGTCGCCCGCCTCCACCTCCATGCCCTTCCTCCGGGCCTCGGTGAGGAGGATCTGGTTCACCGCCTGGACCGGATCGGTGATCTCGTCCACGACGACGATGGCCTGGAACAGCTCCACCACGCCCTTGTCCGGGTCATACTTCGCCTCCAGGTTGCGATCCTGGCCGAAGTGCTTCTTGGCCGCGGTCTTCATCGCGTCCTCGAGGGTCGCGATCAGCACACCCCGCTCGATGCCCTTGTCCTTGGCCACCTGGTCCAGGACGAGGTTCAGATTGATGTTGGGTGCTTGTGTAGGGGGCATGGTCTTCTCCGAAAGGGTCCACGGGCCCGCCGCTCGAGGGCGTGCCCTGTATGTTGACGGCTAGAACTCAAACTCCAGATGGGCCTTGGCGATGTCCTTGAAGGGGATGCGGAAGCTGCCCGCCCCCTCCACCTCGACCGCGATCTCTTCTCCTGACACCTGGGTGAGCTTGCCGGAGAAGTTCTTGCGGGGCGGGTCGCCTATGGGGCCGTAGGTCTTCACCTTGACCTTCTGCCCCTTCACCCGCTCGTAGTGAGCCAGCTTCCTCAACGGCCGGTTAACCCCAGGGCTAGAGACCTCGAGGTTGTACTCGTGGGGGATGAAGTCCTCCACGTCCAGCGCCGGGTCCACCGCGCGAGAGACCTGGCTGCACTCGTCCAGGCCTACCTTGCCACCCGACTTGTCGATGAAGAGACGGAGAACCCACCCCTCACGCTCGCGGACGAACTCAAGGTCAACGAGCTCGAGCCCTTCGCCCGCAACGATGGGCTCGAGCAGGCTCATCGCCTTCTCCTCCACCGTCTGCTTGAAGTTGCTCTCCGCCATACGAAACGTTTGCTCCAGTGCTCCAAAAAAAGAAAAGCGGGCACGGCGGCCCACTCTTCGAGGTGCTGCCTTCGAAAAATGTCGGGCGGGTCCCCTACCACACGGCCAGACGGGGTGTAAAGGATGACGCACCCGGCCCAGGAGTGGAACAGAGCGCCCAAGGACAATGATTCCCAAGGGTTCTGAGCCCCCAACAGCGCGTTATAACGCTCCCATGCACCTCATTGCCGCCGCACAGATGGTGTCCACCGAGGACAAGGCCCACAACCTGGAGAGTGCCACCCGGCTCGTCCGGCTGGCGGCCGGGATGGGGGCCCGCCTGGTGGGCCTCCCCGAGAACTTCTCCTGGATGGGCTCCGAGGCAGACCGTCCCAGCGCCGCCGAGCCGCTGGACGGGCCCACGCTCGCTCGCATGGCCCAGCTGGCGCGCGAGCTGCGCCTCACCCTCCTGGCTGGCTCCATCCTGGAGACCGGGGCGCCGGGCAACCGCCTCTACAACACCAGTGTCCTCTTCGGGCCACAGGGCGAGCGCCTGGCTGTCTACCGGAAGATGCACCTCTTCGATGTTGATGTAGGCGATGGTGCGACCTACCAGGAGTCCGCGGCGGTGGCGCCCGGCACGGAGGTGGTGGGGGCGCCGACGGAGGTGGGCCGGCTTGGGCTCTCGGTCTGCTACGACTTGCGCTTCCCCGAGCTGTACCGGCGCCTGTCCAAGGAGGGGGCGACGCTGCTGGCCGTCCCCGCGGCCTTCACGATGATGACGGGCAAGGACCACTGGGAGGTGCTCCTGCGCGCCCGCGCCATCGAGAACCAGTGCTACGTCTTCGCGCCCGCTCAAGGTGGGCGCCACTCCGACAAGCGCATCACTTATGGGCACGCGATGGTGGTGGATCCGTGGGGGCTCGTCACCGCGCGGGCCTCGGAGGGCGAGGGACTGGCCGTGGCGCCGGTAGATCCAGAGCTTCTGGCACGGATCCGACGCAACCTGCCTTGTCTCCAACATCGGCGTCTGGACTAGCGAGCGCCCCCGTGGTCAGCCCGTGCGAGCGGGACCGATTCCTGGGTAGAGTGCGGCTCCTGGAAAACCGCTCGTGAATGGACGCTGGACCTACATGCCCCTCGCTCTTGCGCTCTCGGCTCTGCCCATTGGCTGCACCGCCGATGAGAAGCCGGCAGCGCCTCCCCCTGCACCCACGCGCCAGCCGGAGCCGCGCGCCCACCTCAAGGAGGTGCGCGGGGACGTGAAGCTCAAGCGCGCCACTGGGGATGAGTGGCTGGCGGCTCGAGAGTCGCTGCCGCTCTTCGAGAATGACAAGGTGCGCACTGCCGCAGGGGCAAGCGCGCGCGTCCTGTTCTCCAACGGCGGCATGGTGAACCTGGGAGAGGACGCGCTGATCGGGATCGCCGAGACGCGGCCCCGGCCCGGCCAGGAGCGCACCGATCTCACCGTGCTCAAGGGGCAGGTGGACGCGGCGCTGGAGACGCCGGCCACCCAGTCCCTGTCCGTGTCCACGCCGTCCGCCACTGTCCAAGCGGGAAGGGAGATCGTATTCCGATGAGAAGCGCCCTCTTCTTCCTTTTCTGGCTCGGCACCACCCCCTCGGAGCGCGAGGTCGTGGTGAACGAGCGAGAGACCCTGTCCCAGGTCGCCGAGCGCACGCTCGGGGATCCCAACGGCGCCAGCGAGCTGAAGGCGCTCAACGGGCTCACCTCGGATGCGGTGCCCGCGGGCACCACGCTCAAGCTGCCGCCCACGGAGGATCGCAGCCGGGCTCTGAGCGCGCTGGCGGCAGCCCGGAACGCCGTGGCGCAGGCGGATCGAAACGCCGCGCGGCGCGAGGAGGCCTCCGCCAAGCTCCGGGAGGCGGAGACTCAGTTCCAGTCTGCCGACTACGTGGCCGCGGCGAAGACGGCGGACAGCGCGTGGGCCCTGCTGTCTCCGGGCGCGGGGCAGCCCTCCACCTTCCGGGTGAAGGTGGACGAGGAAGGGGAGACGACCGTCTCCGTGCAGACGGGGCCACCGGTGCGGGTGCGCGCTGAGGACAAGACACAGCCGGTGAACGCTGGAGAGGTGGTGCGCGTCGCGAAGGGTCAGGCGCCGCCGGCTCCCGAGGCGCTCCTGAACGTGCCCCAGCCCCGCATGCCCACGGACGGGCACCGCTTCAAGTTCGCGCCGGTGAAGGGCCAGCTCGGCCCGGTGACGTTGACGTGGCACGCCGTGGCTGGCGCGAAGGGGTACGAGGTGGAGGTGCTGCCCCCGGAGGGCACGCCCCTGCGCCGCACCCTCAGCACCACGCAGTGGCAATTGCCGATGCTCCCGGCCGGCCGTTATCGATGGACGGTGAGAGCACTGAGTGAGAGCCAGAGGTCGAACGCGTCCACTGAGCGCCTCTTCGAGCTCACCGAGGACAAGGTGGCGCTCGAGGTGGGGAAGACCAACTGGAAGTAGCCCTGGGGGACGAACAACGTGCGCCTCTTCAAAGCCATCCTCCTGTTGATGCTCGTCGCCAGCATCATCCCCACGGTGATGGTGGGGTGGCTCTCCGTCTCCCATACCCGCGAGCTGCTGGTGCGGGATGCGCAGGAGCTGGCCCAGGAGCGCGTGAAGCAGCTGCGGCTCAAGCTGGGAGATCTGCTGTCCGAGCCCACCCAGCCCGTCCTGGCCCTGGCCAGCACCGCCTTCTTCACGCGCCCCCAGGAGGAGCAGCGCGCCCTGCTGGCCTCCGTGCTGACCCAGCGCCGCGAGGTGCTGGCCATCACCGTCTTCTCCCCACAAAAGGAGCGGCTGCCAGGCCTGCAGGCCTTCGCCGTGAACGACATTCCCCCCACCGCGGTGGCCGAGCACGAGGCACGGGCCCAGCTGCTGATGGAGGACCTCACCGACGTGCGCTACTCGGAGGTCGTGCACCAGGGTCCCCAGGGGCTGCCCGTGCTGACCATGGCCTTCCCTGTGGGCGATCCGGCCAAGGGCTACATCGCCGCGGACCTGTCGCTGACGGCGCTCCAGAAGCTGATCCAGGATGAGCGGTTGGGCTCCAGCGGCTTCTTCTACGTGGCGGATCGCCACGGCCATGTCGTGGCGGCTGGGCCCTCGCTCGGTGGCGCGACGGACGTCTCCAAGCGCGGCCCGGTGGAGCACCTGCTCCAGCAGATCGCCCAGGCGCAGAGCCCTGACACGGAGCACTTCCACGTGGGCAACTTCGGCACGGGCAAGGAGGCCGTCGTCGCCTCCTATGCGCTGGTGCCGGGAGTGGACTGGGGCATCGTCTCCGAGCAACCCGTGGTGCAGGCCTATCACCAGGTGGAGGCGATGGAGCGGCACATCCTTTTAGGGCTGGGCGCCGCGATCCTCGTGGCGTGCGTGCTGGCGGCCACCTTCTCGCGCAACCTCACCCGGCCGCTGAAGAACTTCACTGCCACGGCCATGGAGCTGGCCAACGGCAAGTTCGGCGCGGAGGTGAACATCCGCCAGAAGAACGAGCTGGGCGAGCTGGCCCAGACGTTCAACTATATGAGCAAGCAGCTCATGGCGTATGACTTGGAGAACCGCCGGCTCTACGAGAGCCTGGAGCAGGGCTACCTGGAGACGATCGTCGCGCTGGCCAACTCCATCGACTCGAAGGACGCGTACACCCGCGGCCACAGCCAGCGCGTGGGAGACGTGGCGGTGGAGATCGGCAAGGAGCTGAACCTCCCCGAGCGCCAGCTCAAGCAGCTCCAGTACGGCGGCATCCTCCACGACATCGGCAAGATCGGCATCGTCGAGTCCATCCTCTGCAAGCAGTCGCGGCTGACGGACGCGGAGATGGCCATCATGCGCGAGCACCCGGCCATTGGAGACTCCATCATCGGGCCCGTGAGCTTCCTGTCCGGAGTGCGGGCCTGCGTGCGCAGCCACCACGAGCGCTGGGATGGCACCGGCTACCCGGACAAGATCAAAGGCGAGGACATCCCGCTGCTGGCCCGCATCGTCGCGTGCGCGGACACCTTCGACGCGTGCACCTCCACGCGGCCGTACCAGAAGGCCATGCCGCTGGAGCAGGCGATGCAGATCCTCGACAAGCTCACCGGCGCGCAGCTCGATCCCCAGGTGGTGGGAGCACTGCGGGCCGTGCTCCAGAAGAAGGGCGTCCGTCTGGAGGGCCATCGCCAGCCGGTGAAGCTCGCCTCCTGAGCGGTAGCACCTGCCCTGAGGCCCCGGTGGATGCTAAGCACCGCCCAACGCTGTTCTGGCTTCGGAAGGTGAACCGTTGAGCTTCTGGGATCGCATCAAGCCCGCCCCCAAGCCCGTCTCCGCCACGGACGTCCAGCTCGCGCCGGACGCCTCGGGACTGAGCCTGACGTGGGAGGATGGGACGCGCACCTCTGCCACCGCCCAGGTGCTGCGCCAGCAGTGCCCCTGCGCCGCCTGCGTGGACGAGTGGACGAGCCGGCGCACCCTGGACCCGGGCCGTGTCCCGGCGGACATCCGCATCCAGCTCCTGCAGCCGGTGGGCAACTACGCGCTCACCCTCACCTTCACCGACGGGCACGGCACCGGCATCTACCCCTGGCCCCTCCTGCGTGAGATCACCCAGCCGCAGGGCTGAGAGTACCGGGAGGGACGCCGTGAACGAACGCTACCGGCTCGTGCAGCCCCTGGCCTCGGGAGGCATGGCGGAGCTCTTCCTGGGCGTCGCTCGCGGCGCGGAGGGCTTCGAGAAGCACGTGGCCATCAAGCGCATCCTCCCGTACCTGGCCAAGGACGAGGCCATCGCGCGCATGTTCGTCGCCGAGGCGCGGCTGGCCACGCACCTGCAGCATCAGAACCTCGTCAGCGTGTACGACGTGGGCAGTGACGCCACCGGCCTGTTCCTCGTGATGGAGCTGGTGAACGGGTGGGATCTCGGCGTGCTGATCCGCCACATGAACCGGCGGGGCGTGGGCCTCCCACCGCATCTGGTGGCCTTCATCGGGGCCCAGGCGCTCGCCGGGCTGAGCCATGCCTACCGGCGCACGCACAACGGGCGCCCGGTGCTCACGGCCCACCGCGACATCTCCCCCTCCAACATCCTCGTGTCACGCGAGGGGGAGGTGAAGCTCACCGACTTCGGTATCGCCAAGCTGGAGGGCGTCTCCCAGGGGACCCAGCCCGGTGTCTTCAAGGGCAAGCCCTCCTACGCCTCGCCCGAGGTCATCACCGGCGAGCCCGCCACCGCCGCCAGTGACCAGTTCTCCCTCGGCATCGTCCTCTACGAGCTGCTCACCGGCCACCACCCCTTCAGCAGCTCGACGGAGGCGATCATCGTCGCCATGGCCATCGCCAGTGGCGCTCCGCTCTCCCTCACCGGCGTGCCCGCGCCCCTGGCCGAGGTGGTGATGCGCGCGCTCGAGAAGAAGCCCGAGGCCCGCTTCCCCCAGCCCGAGGCCATGGCCGAGGCGCTCGCGCGCTACCTGGCTCGGGCCGGCGAGCCCGCTTCCTCTCACACGCTGGCCACCTTCCTCACGGGGCTGAGCCTGCCACTCACCCTGCTCGAGCAGGCCCAGGCGGCCAAGGCCTCGGAGCCCGAACCCGCTGCAGGGATGGCTCCTCAAGCTCCAGCCTCCGGACACGCCGCCGGGGCTCCCCAGCTCCCAGCGGCCATCCGGGCTCCGAGCCCGTCCTCCAGGGAGCAGCTGCACGAGGCTGGCGGCAAGCGGGCTGAGCCCTCCGCAGAGTGGACCCTGCCTCCTGGCAGTGCGGAGCTGAGCATGAGCGGGCGGCTCGTCTCCCCGGCCTCGCTGCCTGGCCCGCGTGTGCCCCCCGGCCTTACCAACACCCCTGGCCTTGCCAGCACCCCCGGCCTTGCCAGCACCCTGCCTGGGGCACGCCTACAGCCTCCCGAGGAGCTCCCGGCCCCAGCCAAGACTTCCTTCCGCTGCATGCGCTGCGAGGCGCCCCTGCCCTCGGCCCATGCGCCGTGCGATCGCTGCGCCACGGAGCTGACGATGTCAGGAAGCGCTCCGCTCATGGCCTCGCCCAGCGTGCTGGAGACCCCGGCGGAGAAGCTCGAGCTGGAGGCGCGCGGGCCCCGCGAGGAGACGCTCTGGCAGCACAAGCCACGCCGGCCTTGGGGCCGGTGGGCGCTGCGCCTGGCGGTGCTGGGGGCGCTCGTGGCGGCAGGGTTCTTCGCGCTGCCCCACCTCCAGCGTCTGCTGCCGAGCGCCGAGCGGGTGGTGCGTGGTGCCTTCACGGTCACTCCCTCCATGCCTCCCCCGCTGATCATCGGCAGCGAGCCCGAGGGAGCCCGGGTGCTGGTGAACGGGAAGGACAAGGGCACGACGCCCCTGCTGATGGACAATGACTACCCGCCCGGGGAGGAGATCTCCTTCGAGGTGACGCTGCGGGGCTACAAGCCGTGGAAGGGCACCTTCCCTGGCAACGCGCCGGCGCAGTTCAACGTCCAGCTCCAGAAACGCTGAGGCGCCTCACTTCACCAGGCGCAGGTGGCCGCGGCGCGGCGCAGGCGGATCATCCGGCGGCCCCTCGGGCGGCTCGGCTTCCTTCTCGCCGGGCACCTCCCGGAGCACCGCACGCGGACGCGCCTCGGGCGCAGGGGGGGGAAGCACCTCTTGCGTGGACACCTTGGTCGTCACCTGGGTCTGCTGGAGGAGCTCCGCCGGCATGTCATCCGGGTACATCCAGAACAGCTCCTTGGTGACGTGGCTGGCGATCGCGAACAGCGCCGACCAGGGCACGGCGATCGTGAAGCGCGTCCCCGAGAAGCTCAGCGTGGAGCGCACTCCCCACTCGCTCACCGAGAGATCCGGCGGATCGAACCGGTACGAGAGGTTCAGGCGCAGGTGGGGCTCGTCGCGCAGGTGCTGGGGGACGAGCACTCCGGGACGGCGTGCGTCCAGGTGGATCATCACCATTCCCTGCTCGAGGGCCGCCAGCAGCCGCTCCTTTTTGTCGGGACCCTTCTTGTCCATCCTGTCCGCTGCGGGGGCGGAGGAGAGCGATCAGCGGCGTCGCGACTCCCGCTCCATTTCCCGCTTCGTCTCCCGTTCCTTGATGTCCTGTCGCCGGTCCTCGTGGGTCTTGCCCCGGCAGAGCCCCAGCTCCACCTTGGCCCGCCCGTTCTTGAAGTACAGCACAAGCGGGATGATGGAATAACCCCGCTCTCGCACCTTCGCTGTCCAGCGGTCGATTTCCGCACGGTGCATCAGCAGTTTACGACCCCGCGTAGGCTCATGGGTGAATACATTCGCGGGTTTATAGCTGCCAATGTGCGCATTGAGGAGATAGAGCTCACTGCCCTTGGGGAGGGCGTAGGCGTCCGAGAGGTTGGCCGTGCCGTCGCGCAGGGCCTTCACCTCGCTGCCCTGGAGCATGAGGCCCGCCTCGACCTTCTCGTCCACGGTGTAGGCGGCGCGCGCCTTCCGGTTCTCGGTGATGATCCTCACCCCCTGCCCGGTTTTCCCTGCTGCGACCTTCGCCTTGCCACCGGCCATACGCGCGTCCCCTAGCCCCCGATGGGCTGGTTGTCGATCAGCCGCGTGGTCCCACAGAAGGCAGCGACCAACAGTCGCGCGGGCTGGCCAGGCTGGACGCTCGAGAGCGGCGTGAGGCGTTCAGCGTCGACCAGCTCCACGTAGTCCTCCCGGAGATCCGCGGCGCGCAGCTCCCGACGGACCGCCTCGATGAGCGCTGACGCCTCGGTGCTACCGGAGCGGTACAAGGACTGGGCCGTCCCCAGTCCTATCGAGAGAGCGAGCGCCCGCTTCCGCTCCTCAGCAGAGAGGTACGCATTGCGCGAGCTCATGGCCAGCCCGTCCAGCTCGCGCACGGTGGGCATGCCGAGGATCTCCACTCCCAGGTGCAGATCCCGGTTCAGCGCCTTGATGACCTGGAGCTGCTGGTAGTCCTTCTCGCCGAAGAGGGCCACGTCCGGCCGGAAGAGGCTCAGCAGCTGGGTGACGATGGTGGCCACGCCGCGGAAGTGCCCGGGGCGGCGGTCTCCACACAGCCCCTTGCTGACCTCCGTCACCTCCACGTACGTCTCATAGCCGGGCGGGTACATTGCCCCCGCCTCGGGGACGAAGACGACATCCACGCCCGCGCTGGCGCACTTGGAGAGATCCCCCTCGAGGTCTCTCGGGTAGCGGGAGAGATCCTCCTTGGGGCCGAACTGGGCAGGGTTGACGAAGATGGAGGTGGCCACCACGTCCGCGCGCTTGCGCCCCTCGCGCATGAGCGACAAGTGGCCCTCGTGCAGAAAGCCCATCGTGGGCACGAGCGCGAGCCGGTGCCCCGCCCGACGCAGGTCCGCCGCCCACGCCTTCACCTCGGCCAACGTGCGGAGAACCTGCGAGGCCATGGCGCCTAGACCGGGACCCCGTAGATGGGACCGATCTTCTCGCCTCCCTCGGCGGGCTCTTGCTCCGGGTGGGCGTTGGAGGCCACCAAGCGCAGCGTCTTCGAGTGGAAGGAGTGGTCCTCGTCCGGGAAGGAGCCGGCACGCACCTCGTTGAAGAAGGCGGTGGCCGCCCCGGTGATGGTGCCGTGGAGATCCGCGTAGCGCTTGACGAACTTGGGCTTGAAGTCCGGGTTCATCCCCAGCAGGTCGTAACAGACGAGCACCTGCCCGTCGCACTCCACCCCCGCGCCGATGCCGATGGTGGGGATGCTCAGGCGCTGGGTGATCTGCCGGGCCAGCTCCACCGGCACGCCCTCGAGCACCAGCGCATAGATGCCGGCCCGCTCGAGCGCGAGCGCGTCCTGAAGGATCTTCCGAGCAGTCTGCTCGTCCTTGCCCTGCACCACGTAGCCGCCCATCTTGTGCACCGACTGCGGGGTGAGCCCCAGGTGCCCCATGACGGGGATGCTCGCGCGGGTGATGGCCGCCACGGTGTCGGCAAACTCGGCGCCGCCCTCGAGCTTCACGCTGCCCACACCGCCCTCGGCCACGAGCCGCCCGGCGTTGCGCACCGCTCCCTCCACCGAGGTCTGATAGCTCATGAAGGGCATGTCCCCCACCACATGGGCCCGCTTGGCGCCCCGGGTGACGGCCGTGCAGTGGTAGATCATCTGCTCCATCGTGACGGGGAGCGTGGAGTCATGCCCCTGGACGACCATGCCCAGAGAGTCTCCTACCAGCATCACGTCCGCACCGGCCTCGTCGAGCAGGCGGGCGAAGGTGGCGTCATAGGCGGTGACCATACAGATCTTCTGGGCCGCCTGCTTCAGTCGCTTCAGGGTGTGGATGGTGACCTTGTCCTTCACGGTTCACCTCCTCGTGGGGGGAGTGGGTTTCAAGGGCTGCGGTGTCCACCTCTCGCCGTCCCGAGGGATCGCCGGAGGTCTGCCCGTACTCTAACGCCCTCTCAGGTTCTGTGGGGAACCCTTGTAGGGCAGGCGAGCAAACACCTCGGCCTTACGCCCGCCTGGCCGGATGGGGATCGTAGTGGTGGATCCCACCCTGCCGGGCCTTCTGAATGGCCGCCAGCAGGCCCTCGCGGTCCGCCTCGCTGTTCAGAAAGTCAATGTCCGAGGTGTTCACCACCAGGAGCGGCGTGTCGGTGTAGTGGGCGAAGAACTCGTTATAAGCGTGCGACAGCTCTTCCAGGTAGGCGGCGTCGAACTTGCGCTCGAAGTCCCGGGCCCGCTTCTTGATGCGGTGCAGCAACACGTCCAGGCGGGCCTGCAGGTAGATGACGAGGTCCGGCTTGGCCACCCGAGGGCCCAGCGCCTCGAACACCCGGTCGTAGAGCGCCAGCTCGTGCGGGTCCAGGGTGAGGCAGGCGAAGATCCGATCCTTGGCGAACAGGTAGTCGCTCACGGTGACGGAGCTGAAGAGATCCTGCTGGAAGAACTCCTGCTGCTGCCGGAAGCGCGAGAGCAGGAAGAAGATCTGCGTCTGGAACGCATACTTCTGCCGGTCCGTGTAGAAGTTGGAGAGGAACGGGTTCTCCTCAAACCTCTCCAGCACCCGGCGCGCGTCGAAGCGCTCAGCCAGGAGGTTGGAGAGGCTCGTCTTGCCCACGCCAATGGGCCCCTCGACGACGATGTACCGGTAGTCCATCCGCGACGGCGGATAGCACAGAATGGGAACGCGTGTCTGCTTGACGGTCCGTGGGACGTTCCGTACGGTCCGCGCGCCGTTCCAACCACGTGGGTCGGGGTTCGTCGGGAGATGAGCGGAAGGCAGCGGGCAAAGACGGTGGTGAAGTTGGAAGAGCGCAAGCAGGCCACACGGCCCAAGGCGCGCCCTGCACCCCCGGTGGAACCCGATCCCCTCTACGGCGTAGTGCTCCTCAAGACAGCGCTGGAGCTCAAGCGCCGCAAGGACGGGAGCCCGGAGGAGATCCTCCGCGGGGTGCTCGCTCGCATGCGCATCCCCGAGCACGAGTTCCGGGCGTTCCTGGAGCAGCGGGGAGATCTCCTGAAGGCCCTGGGCCTGCAGGAGAAGTAGCGAGCTCCCCGCTCTCCGCCTCGCTGAGCTACGGACAGTCCGCGCTGCAGGAAGCGCGCGTCTCCCAGGCGCTGCACACGTTGTCACCGCACGAGGAGTTGATGAAGGTATCGAACACGGCCTTGCGGTGCGGGATGAACGTGTTCACGAGCGCCGGAGAGATGCGGTGCCGCGGACCATCCGGCCCCGGATCCGTCAGCTCGGAGATGTGGGTGAAGCCGAGCGAGGGAGGCCAGATGATGCCGCCGCCCAGGTTCGCCCCGTTGCTGAGGCGGTGGCAGCCCGCGCAGGAGACTGCCATGGCCCGCGCCACCACCTGGCCCGGGGTGAGCGTGCTGGAGATCGCGTTCAGCTCGCTCTGGATGTTCGCCCGGAGGGCGCTGGGGCCCGTGCCGAGCTGATTCACGTAGTGGTTCTCCGTCGGGCTCTGCTCGTCGCTCTGGCCGCTGTTGAACGCGTCGGGAACGGAGAAGGAGAAGCGGTTGATGTCGTTGACGGCCAGGTTCGCGACCTGGTCCGGGAAGATGACGTTCTGGAAGTCCGAGGCGATCACGTGCGAGGACACGGGGTTGAAGAGGACTCCGCCGGGGTTTGTCTTCACCGTGACCGGGATGAACTGGACGGTGCAGGGGGTCGCGGCGCAGCTGCGCCGGATCTTGAACTCGCGCAGCATCCAGGCGGGCTGCATGAACTGGTTGGTGCGAACCTGCCCGGTGCTGCTGGCGCGGTTGCCCAGGTTGTCGGCGTGGATCACAGGCATGAAGCCCGGGAGCCCTGCGAAGTAGAAGCTCCGCAGCTTGTCGCCCCGCGAGTTCACGTCCGCATCCGCGGTGAGTCCGTTCCAGAAGCTGGCCACTGGCCGGCAGCCCTCGAGGCCCAGGTCCGGCCTGGGGTTGGGCAGCACCGCCTCGAAGATGACGAGGAGCCGATCCCGGGGGTTGGTGATGCCCGAGCGCTTGGCGAAGGCGACGCGGTACTCGCCACAGTTGGCTCCGCTGGCGGGCGCCATGTCGAAGCGGTTGAAGAGGCCGATCGCGATGAAGGCGTGCGGATTCGTGGCGGGGTTGCTGAAGGGATCCACGGTGGCCAGGACGCCCTCGGCGCGCGGACACGTGTACGGGAAGCCGTTCATGTTGGCGACGCCGGGGCTGTCACAATGCGGGCCCGCGCCCAGGCCGGGAGCCGGCCGCGCCGTGTCCCACCACTGCTGGAAGAGGTTCAGCGCCGTGGTGGGGACTCCGCTGGTGCCGACGATCTGATCCATCACCGCCTGGAAAGAGAACTTGCTGAGGATGGCCGTGTCCGTCACCACGAGCGAGCGCTGCGGATCTGCCCCACTGGTCACAG